>Ga0222653_1000202_pt1 | contig 38758 bp, 45 predicted proteins | sample AntAcemetagen419_FD_179856 | JGI IMG/M metagenome (GOLD analysis project Ga0222653, IMG submission 179856) | Saline water microbial communities from Ace Lake, Antarctica - #419 | ecosystem: Environmental > Aquatic > Non-marine Saline and Alkaline > Saline | place: Antarctica: Ace Lake...
ATCATGGGGCCATTTGATCGGGAGTTGCGCTGGGGAAGTGGTTTGCAGTTGGCTTTATTAGCACAAGGCCTGCCCATTTGCTGCTGGCCTTGATCGAGAGCGAGGATCGCGCGGTGAGCGCGGCGATTACGAAGCTGGGGCATGATTCGTTCGAGATGTTGCGAGAATTGAGAGACAAGATTTCAAGAATCCAGGGAAGAGGAAGAAGGATGGGCAGCCCGTCGCGGAGGAGGAAAAAAACCGAGGAAGCCAACCGCGCTGGAACGCTTCGGGCGGGATCTCACGGCCTTGGCGGCGGAAGGGGCTTTGTCGCCTCTGATCGGGCGGCGGGCGAAGCTGATCCGGATGACGCAGGTATTGCTGCAAAGCAGGAAGAACAAGGCTGATGTAAAAGCTGAAAACTGAAATGCTGAAAGGAAGAGGTGGAGGGGAAATCGTCCGAAGTGCTGGTTCTATTTTCTACGCAAACCGTAGCGAGGGTTCCGGCGATCGTGGCGCAGCGTCATGATTCGCACGCCATCGAGTTCCTCGTAAAACAGCAAGTGATAGGGAAACTTCTCAAGATTGGCGCGTCGCCAGCCACTGGGATCGAAATGATGACGCTCAGGATAAGTTTCCACTTGGAGGCAGATTTTCTCAAATTTCGCCCAAAAATCGTCACCCAGCGAATCGCTGATCGAGTCATAGTGCCGGATTGCGGCGGATACGTCGCGTCGGACTTGGGGGTGAAAACTGAGCATCAGTGCACGCGGTCAGATAAAACACCTGCGCGTAATTCCTCCATGGAGATGGTTCCGACTTCACCGGATTTGATCTGGCGGACTCTTTCTGCCACTTCCTCGTCGGGAACGTCGTAATCGGGGTCGGGCAACGAGTGGAGGATAAAACTCGCAAGCGAGGCTCTCTGCTCAATAGGCAACGCCGCGACTTGTTCCTTGAATTCTGTAAAGCTAACCATGCAGGGAAACTACCAAGGATTAGGGCAGTGGAAAAGGAGGATTTTGTGGGTATGTGCTGAAACGCAAAATTAAGAGGGAGAACGGGCAACAGCCCCTCACGGAGAAGGGAAAAAAGCCGAAGAAGCCGACCGCGCTGGAACGCTTCGGGCGGGATCTCACGGCCTTGGCGGCGGAAGGGGCTTTGTCGCCTCTGATCGGGCGGCGGGCGGAGCTGATCTGGATGACGCAGGTATTGCTGCAAAGCAGGAAGAACAACTTTGGGGCAAAAGCTGAAACGCTGAAAACTGAAATAGGAAGAGGTGGAGGCGGGACTATGCGGGTTGCAGGGGACGGATGCGGTTGATTTCCTTACCGTGTTGTCGGTTGGCGAGTTCGAGATCGTGATGGAGCTGGAGGCGCAGGAAGAAACCAGGAGACATACCGAGGAAGCGGGAAAGCCGGAGATCGTGGACAGGGGTGATGCGGCGTTTGCCGTGCTTCATTTCCGAGATGTGGCTGGGGATGATGCCGCAGGCGGTAGCGAAATCTTTCTGGCTGAGGGGAGAGTCCTCAATGATTTCGGAGAGTGTTTCGGTGAAGGGGTTGAGGAGAGGGATGGTTTGTTTCGTTTTCATGGGTCAGTGGTAGTCGGTGATTTTCACGTTGTGGGCATTTCCGTTTTTCCAACGGAAGGTGATGCGCCATTGTTTGTTAATTCGGATGGAGTGGAGTCCTTTGAGTTTCCGGTGAGGTTTCCGGTGAGGGCTTCGAGGTTGTTGCTTGTGGGATGGGTGAGGTGCTGGAGTTCGGTGGCGAGGTGGATGGTGGTGAGCTTGACTTTGGCTCGGGCTTGGATTTCCCTATGGCGCTTGCGGGAGAATTGGCCTTCGAAGACTTGGGCAGTGGCTTTATCTGAAAAGCTTTCGATCACTGGCACAAGATACCGGATTAGGTATTTTGTCGCAAGGTATAAATACCAATTAGGGTATTTTTGTTCAGTGTAAGCGCGCGCGCGGGGCGATCCGGGTGATCGGCGCGACGACGACGCGGGAGTATCGCCAGACCATCGAGAAAGACTGAGCCTTGGAACGGAGATTCCAGCTCCTGCGGGTGGAGGAGCCGTCGGCGGAGGAGGCGGTGGGGATTCTCACGGCCTTGCGGGAACGCTTGGAGGCGCATCATGGGGTGAAGCTGGAGGACGACGCGCTGAGGGCGGCGGTGGAGTGGTCGGTGAGGTATCTGCCGGATTTCAGGTTGCCGGATAAGGCGCTGGACCTGGTGGATCAGGCTTGTGCGGTGGTGAGGTTTGGGACGCTTTCTCCGCAGAAGAGTGGGGACAGGATGTCCCCACAACGGCCTGGAGCAGGATGCTCCAGCCACTTTGTGGGGCTGGAGGAGATTGCGGCGGTGGTGGCAGCGCGGTACGGTTGGCACGGGCGGGCTTGAAGAAACCGGAGCGGCCTGCGGTTGTTTTCTGTTCGTCGGCCCAACCGGCTCCGGCAAGACGGAGCTGGCCAGGGCGCTGGCGGAGTTTTTGTTTCACGATGAGAAACGGCTGATCCGCTTCGACATGTCCGAGTTCATGGAAGAGCACAGCGTTTCCAAGCTCATCGGTTCGCCGCCCGGATACGTCGGCCATGACGAGGGCGGACAACTGACGGATGCCATACGCTCGCATCCCTACAGGGTGGTGTTGTTCGATGAGATCGAGAAAGCGCATCGCAAGGTACTGGATCTGTTTTTGCAGATTTTTGATGAAGGCACGCTCACCGACAGCCAAGGGCGGAAATGCGGCTTCCGTGAATCGGTGATCATTTTGACGAGCAATCTGGGGAGCGGGGAGGTGAGGAAGAGGAGGATGGGGTTTGGGATGGAAGAGGATGACCGTGGGCAAGATGCCCACGGTCCATGGGAGGAGGCGATACGGAAGCACCTGCGTCCGGAGCTGGATGCAAGCGCTGAGGATTTGATCATGCACGTGGAGAAAAGCATTTCACACGAGTCCTGAAACTCGCAGGAGTGAAGCTCTGAAGAGGGGGGTGATGAAAGTTTTGGAAAACGACCTTCCGATAACACCTACAAATCGCCCGTTGAACAGATGGTAGCCTATTCTTTTCGAGGCGGAGAAACGATTCTTGGCCTTGGCTGTCGCATCGGGACCGCTTTTGCGCTCAACGCGTGATCCAAACCCCGCCTCAACGCACAAACCTGCCGCCTCCAGTCTTCCGGCACCATCGAGAGCTCTGGAGCACCACTCACAACCCCTTCGAAAATCAAATTGCCTTCCGGATCGACGATCCGAACCGCATCACCTTCCTCGACCCGATAAACCTCGGCGGAACCGTTTTCGTTTGAAAACGCCGCTTTCTTTTGCTCGATATTAACGATCCGAATTGGTCCGTCCGTCTTGCGGATCACGGAATCGTTCAGTATCCGTTGGGTCACCGCTCCGCCGTCTGCCTTGCCCTCGCCTAGCGTGACTTTGAGATCGAGTGGTTGACCTTCCCGGAATACTGAAAGCATGGCCTCGTCCCCGGGTTTTGAGAGACGCAACAAGATCGCGAGTTGTCCCTCATTCACAAGCATCTGTTCGTTCAATTTCCACAAGAGATCCAGCTTGCGGAGACCCGCTTTCTCCGCAGGTCCGTCCTTCTCAAGTTCACTCACCACAAAACCAATCCCCGGCGGCAGACTTGGTAACTGTGTCGTGGTCATATCGTCCGGCTTCGAAACCGTTAAACCCAATCGCGCCTCGCCGATGACAATCGGCTCTTTCGCGATACTCACAGGTGCCGTCTTTTGAGCAGAAGCAATCGACCCACCCAAAAGAATGCCGACTGTCAAATGGAGGATGATCCGCATATCAGAAAGTGCTTACCGGAACCATGTACTGCTCTTCACGAGGTTCCGTCAGCATCACGATGATCCCTGTTTCCTCATCCCTGACCTGGGTTTCCTCCACAACCCTGAAGCGGATCTTCCTCACTGCAGAACCACCCGTATCAACGAATAAACCCTCGTCCTCCGCATCTTCCACGCGATCAGATCCTGTTAGAAAAACCATTTCGGACATCTCCTTGCCAGCTTGCGAATCGGTCGAAGCCACATGTTTCGTTCCCGCTTCAGGTCCGGATAAGGCAACAAACCATCCGATCGTGATTGCAGCAGCCACTGCGGTGAAAAAGCGCCAGGAAATCGTTTTCTTCGATCTGTCAATGGTATCTCCCGCAAGTTCGTCGATCAAATTATCGTTCTCTTCAGACGCGGGTCCACTGAGCGCCACGGGCATCAGCCTGAAAAGCGCCTTCTCGATATCATCGGTAGTTTCAAGCCTCGGCACAACGATCCTCCTTCACTTGTTTCATTTCCCGTGCCAGTTGCTCCAATGCATAACGATACCGCGATGCAGCGGTGTTTGGTGAGATCGCCAGCGTTTCGGAAATCTGCGCGAAAGTCAGTCCCCCCCAAATTTTCATCACCACGACTTCCCGTAGCTTGTCACTCAGTCCCTGCACGGCGTCTCGCAGCAGCAAAGCTTCCTCATCCTCCTCGACCACCGGATCCAGCCATACATCGTGAAAATCATTTAGATAAACGATCGACTCCTCGCGCCTCTTCCGGCGCTTCTCGGAGCGGTGCAACATCAACCCCGCGAAGCGGATCGTAGAGAAAACCAAAGGCAGATCCGGTGGACCTCCGCCGCGCCCTTCCTTCTGCTGATAGTGCCACATTTTGACAACTGCGTCCTGCAAAAGATCTTCCGCGTCTTCACGCGTCTTGCCCCAACTGCGGGCGAAAAGAAGCAGGCGCGGGCCATTCTCGGCCAACCACTGCTTCCATGCTTTTGACAAACTGCACATTCTGTTAACCTGAAAATGCCTCTGAATAGCCGGTTTGTCTGCCAAAATTGATGGTGGGGGTGGTTTGTTCCCTCCGAGGCAACTTCAATCCAGAAAACGGATTTTTCCGGGAACCGGCAGCTTGCCGGCGGCCATCGCCTCATGCTGCTCATCCGTGCAGGCGGAATCGATCGGCGCGTCAGGAACCTCATCACTTCCTGACACCACCCCGTTTGCAAGCATCCACGCTTCCACTTCTTCTCCACTCACGTCAGGCAACATTTTATCATTGATCTCCACGCACGGAGAGAGCGGTTGCCCGCTGCGCTGCTCCATTTCCCAACGAAACGCGGGATTCTTGATGATGTCCTTTTCCTCGTATGGCAGATCATACTTCCGCATGATCGCGCGGACCCCCTCGCTCCATCCACAGAAAGTTTTCAAATAGGCGGTAATTTTCGGCTTAGTTTCGCTCATGATAGCGGGATCATAGATTCGTCAGACGGATTTGCAACCCGCTTAAACAGCCCACGGTACTTGGGGGTCGGTGCCTCCATAGTCTTCGCCCCAAGTTGATCACCCGTAGGGCAGATCGAATTTTCTGGGTCGACATCGTTTCCATCCGTGGCAGAATTTCCGAAAGAAATCCCTATCCCTGACGCTATACTAACATGATCAAACCTTGGTTACGCAACGCCACTCTCTCAATCAGCCTAATCGCCTTGGCGAATCCTGCCTGTGCCCAGCAAGCAGATCTCAACGAAGTAGGTCGCCAAATGGCGATCATGCTTCAAAACAGTCATTTCGGAAGACTTCCCTATGACGCGAAGTTGAGTCGGAAATTTTTCGATGACTATTTGGCAGATCTGGACTTCCAAAAGCTGTATTTCACGCAGGAGGACGTCGATGTCTTCAGTCAGAAATACGGTGACCGTCTCCATACCCTCCTTCTTGAAAGCGATGTCGTGGATCCCGCGAAGGAAATCTATGATGTGTTCCAGATTCGGGTGGCTGAACGGGTCAAGCAGGCGGAGGAAATGCTCAAAGAGGACTTCGAATTCACCGGTGACGAAAAGGTGATGATGTCTCGCAAGGATGCGACCTGGGCCAAAGACAGCGCGGAGGCGGAAAAAGTGTGGGCACTGCAAATCAAGGAAGCGGTTCTTGCTGAGACCTTACGTCGTGAAATGATTACAAGGATGGCTACGGAGCAGGATAAAAAAGATCCCGGTGCTGATGATCTTTTACCCCGCGAAAAGGTCGCGCTGCGCTACAAGCGCCTTCTGGCCAGCGTCGAGGACGTGGATGACGAAGATATCGCGAATTATTTCCTCAGTGCCGTAGCTCGCGCCTTTGATCCACATACCGATTACATGAGCTTCCGCGAGATGAACCGTTTCAAGGATGGAATGAAAAACGAACTCGTCGGCATTGGGGCATTGCTCCAGGCAGAGGAAGATGGAGCGACAGTTATTAAAGGTATCGTGGTCGGAGGACCTGCTGACAAGGAAGGATCAATCAAACTGAATGATCGTGTCGTGGGCGTCGATTCGCTCAACAGCGGAACCGCCGAAGGAATGACCGATATCATGTTCATGAAGATCGACAAAGTCGTGGACCTGATCCGGGGCAAGGCGGGAACGTCAGTCGCGCTTAAAGTTGAGCCGGCCGGGGGGACTCCTGGAGAAACCGATATCGTCGTCATCGAGCGCGATAAGGTCGAGCTGAAGGACGAACAGGCGAGTGGTGAGTTGATCGAAATGAAGGATGCGGATGGCGAGACAAAACGTATCGGCGTGATCACTCTTCCTTCCTTCTATGCGGATTTTGACGAAGGCCTGACCCGTTGTTCAGTGGATGTTGAACGTATTCTTCTCCGGCTTATGGAGGAAAATATGGACGGGCTGATTCTCGATCTGCGCAACAACGGTGGTGGATCACTTGAGGAAGTGAGGAGAATGACAGGATTTTTTGTTAAGCCGGGACCAGTGGTTCAGGTAAAAAACACTTTGGGTCAGGTGCAGGTTAAGGAATCCGATGACACGAAGCCGATCTATACCGGACCCATGGTTGTGATGACTGACAAGAGCAGTGCTTCAGCCAGCGAGATTCTTGCCGGGGCGCTACAAGATTACAATCGGGCGGTCATCGTCGGGGATAGCTCCACTTTCGGTAAAGGGACCGTGCAACAGCCAATGGATATCGGGCGTATGCTACCCCTTTTCGCAGTTCGCGATAAAGCGGGTTTTTTGAAAGTCACAATTCAGAAGTTCTACCGACCTTCGGGTTCATCCACTCAGATGGATGGGGTGGTTCCTGAAATTGTTCTGCCCAGCGTGACCGACGCATTGGATGTGGGAGAAGCTTATCTCGAGAACGCCCTTCCGCATGACCGCATTCGTCCTGCCGCAAATTTCAAATCACAGGATGCACAGGCTTTGTTCATACCGAGACTGAAGGAACTCAGCCAGGAGCGTGTGGAAGCTTGCGAGGATTTCAACTATGTGATTCAGGATATTCTCAAGGCCAAGGAAAGGATTAAGAAAAACGAGGTATCATTGAATAAAGCGGAGCGCGAAAAAGATTTGGCAGAGGCTGATATTCAGAGAAAGGAACGTAACGCCGAGCGCCGTATCCGATTCGCGGAAACCGCCGAAGCGGATGCCGAGAAATTCAAGTTCTATCGCGTCACATTGGATGATCTTGAAAAAGGTGCCGACCTCCAGGCATATGATCCTTCCAAGGAGAATGGCGACTATATGCGCAGGGCGGTTGATGAAACCGAAAGCCTTGACGATACGCCGAAATGGCCTTCCGGACTAAACCTCAACAAGCGCGAAGCTATTCAAGTTCTCGGTGATCTTATTGATATGACGGATACTGCCAAGATGGCCGGTATCCTGAAGGCCGATGGTGGAGTCCGCTGATGTCAGACATCGCCTCGCAGCTTGAGGATGTTCGTGAAAAAATTCGCTCCGCGTGTTCTCGAGCGCGGCGTGATTTTTCCGAAGTGAGACTTGTGGCTGTTTCCAAGACATTCCCGGCGGAGGATGTTCGCGCGGCGTTCGAATCAACTCAGATACTTTTTGGTGAGAGCAGACTTCAGGAAGCTGCTCCGAAAATAGAGGTGCTTCCTTCCGAAATCGAGTGGCATTTCATAGGGAGGGTGCAACGAAACAAGGTTCGCAAAATCCTGCCCCTGTTTCAGTATGTGCATGCGGTCGATTCGCTGAAACTGGCAGCCTATATCGACTCCGTGGCGCGCGACCTGGATTTGCGCCCCAAGATTTTCCTTCAGATCAATCAGGCAGGTGAGACCAGCAAAGGGGGCTTCGATGTGAAATCGTTGGCAGAGGCGATACCTGCGATCCAAGCCCTTAAGCATGTTGAGGTGGTCGGTTTGATGACCATTCCACCGGCTGTTGAGAACGCAGAAGACTCCAGGAAGTGGTTCACGGAACTGCGGCAACTGCGTGATGCGATGGGAAAACAATTTTCCATAAATTTTCCATTTCTCAGCATGGGAATGAGCGGAGACTTTGAAATCGCCGTTGAGGAAGGTGCGACGCATGTCCGTGTCGGGTCCGCCATATTCGGGAAGCGAGATGGGAAAATAGACGGCGAACTGGGATAAGACAATGGCTGGAATTGAAAATGTATGCCTGATAGGCGATGAACTGGCGATTAGTTTCAGTGGCGGGCGTGAGATGTATTTTCCGTTGCCAATGCTGAGGCGCTCATGTCCCTGCGCTCGTTGTCAGGGTGAACCTGATGCGATGGGTAGAGTCATGAGGCCGGTTGTTGAATACGGTCCGGGGGCTTTTGAACTGAAGCGTTTCGAGAAAGTCGGAGGGTATGGTCTGCAGCTTTATTGGGGAGATCAGCACGGGACCGGGATCTACAGCATCGCGTATTTGGAAAAACTCGATAATTTGTCAGGGAGCCAATGAAAAAACCCCGACCTATCCAGTTGGATAGGTCGGGGCCTGGATTGAATTGTATAAATCTGAACGAACCCGATTATTCTTCGCCTTTGAGTTCGTCTGCTGCCGCTTTGCCAGCATCCTTGACCTTATCGGCGGCATCACCGGCAGTGTCCACGGCATCTTTGACCGCTTCAGATGTTGCGTCGCCAGCGCTTTCAGCGGCATCGCTGACGCTATCTTTCATTTCTTTGACCTTGGCTCCCGCGTCATCGATGGTTTCTTTGGTCTTCATTTTCACATCCTCGATGACTTCCTCAGTTTTATCAACGGCGTCTTTAGCAGCTTTCTCGGTGTCATCTGCTGCGGCCTTGGTCATTTCCTCTGCTCCTTCGGCAACTTTTTCAGCTCCAGTGGATACCTCTTCGGATACTTTGCTCTCGCAAGATGCTAGCGCGAAAATGACGGGGAGTGCGATGCTGGCGGTAAAAATTTTAGCTTTCATTGTATGGATCGTTGTTTTGGTAGGAAGAGATTTTCCCTTCCTTTCCAACAAACCTTAACGATAAGTCTTGTCGAGTCAAGAAATCGATGGGTTTACGGACTACGCGAGTGGAATTATACACTCAGTCTGCCCTTGCGGAGAGAGCAATGCGGCATTTGAATCTGCCTGCCACGAATGTATCTGCTGAAGAAAGTATTTGATCTGAGGGAAAAAGTCCACACGGACCACGAGAAGCCCTTCCTCGAGCATCTTGAGGATTTGCGCGTGATGGTCACGAAGGTGGTGATCACGCTGGTGATCTCGATGGTTGTTTGTTTCACCTTCCAAGAGCAACTGATGGATATCCTGCGTGCTCCGGCGGAGAAGGTGCTGCTCACCAAGCAAGAGGCAACCATGCCGGATGCGGAAAAGCACAAGGGCATCAAGGTGCCATCTGTTGAAATTTGGGATCAGGCGAAAAACGTGGAGCGCATTGCCGCGGGACTCGATGGTGAGCAGCGGAAGGCGTTCTATCTTGCTTTGGAGGAACCTGATATTGAGTTTCACGCTCGCAGTGTGGCCCTCTTGAGAGCGGCGAAGGCAATACCTGAGGAAAAGCGAGTCGATTTTGTGAAGAGCCTCGGTCTCGGAAAAGCGATGACCAATCAGCTTTTGGCGCTTCTCGAATCGGATCCGGATGTCGAGCCAAGTGCGGGCGCGAATATCAGGATGATGTCCGCGTTGAAACCTACGGAGACGTTCATGCTGTCGATGAAGTTGGCCTTCTTTGCAGGGATCGTGTTGGCTTTTCCATTGTTGCTGCTGTTCATCCTGCAGTTCATTCTTCCGGGATTACACGGCAATGAAAGACGTGTTCTGTGGCCGGCAATGGCCGTCGGGTTTGGTTTATTTCTCACCGGGGTGGTGTTTGCCTACCAATTTGTCTTACCCCGGGCACTTCTGTTTTTCTATGATTGGAGCAGTGGCCTCGGTGTTTCGAATGATTGGCGAATTGGGGAATACATCACGTTTGCTACCCAGTTCACACTTCTCTTCGGGCTTTCCTTTGAACTCCCGGTTGTTGTCATGGTCTTGGTGAAACTGGGCTTGTTAACCTACGAGACCATGGCAAAAACGCGCACCTATGCGGTGGTCGCCATTTACATCACTGCCGCGATTATTACCCCAACTCCGGATATCATGACTCTCAATCTCATGGCGCTGCCCATGTTGTTGTTATATGAAATCTGTATCTGGCTGGCATGGTTTGATCGAAAAAAAGCCCGTGAACAAGAAGCGCGTGAAGAGGCAGAGCTAAGGCTTCGTCGTCAGCAATGGTTGCTCACTCATGAGTCTGGTGATGAGAAGGCGGATGGCGGAGAAAGTTCCGAATCGGTCGAGGAGCCTGGTGATGATGGTTGGCATGACGAATACGAGCACGGTCACTATTATGATGCGGATCATCATGATACTGAGGAGGCGGATCACGATCCTTACCACCATGATACCTATGAGGAGGATCATGCTCATTATCACGACCACATCGCGGATGATGAGAAATGGACCCAACCGGATGATGCGGTGGTCGGCGACGGTCCCGGGGAACCGGAACAGGAGAAACCTGAAGAAGATGACAAGTCTGAGACTGATGAGGACGATGGCAAAAAATCCTGAGAGCAGATGAATCAAGAATTCGAAGAATCAAAAGAAGTCAGTCAGAAATCACCTTTCGCGGGGTGTGCGATTCTGATCATGGCGGTGTCGGTGATGCTTTTTCTTGTCGTATTTTCCGTGGTTGTGCTTTTCAGGCAGTTCAATGCGATCGCCAAGTTTACCGAAGAGAAGCCAGCCAAGATCGAGGTGATCGCGCTCGAAGACCGTGAGCCTGAACTGAATCTTCTGACTGAGAAACTCGAAACATTTCGCCTGGCAGTGGTCGATGGCAAGTCAGCCGTTCTCGAGCTCGACCCTGCGGAAATCAATCTCGCGATCGCTGCATACGGGGATTTCAAAGATCTGCGGGGAATGTTCAGCGTGCGCGAGATCACGAAGGAGCGAATCTTTTTCGATATATCGTTTCGCCTCAATGGTAAGCCACGTTTGGCGAGGGCAGGGGAGAAAGGGATAATTGGATCCGATCCGAGATACCTGAATGGAATACTTGTAGCTGAACCCGGATTGTTGAATCAGGAAGTCGTGCTTCAAGTCCGGGATATCGAGGTCAAGAAAAAGACGGTTCCAAAGGAGTTTATCGAACAGATGTCGCCATACCGGATCGCCGAGCGCTACGTCGGCAGTGGAGGAATCGGCGAGGTGATGGCTAAGCTCACCAATGTGTCACTGGGCGATGGCGCGATACGTTTCGAGACGATTTCAGGAGAATTGCCCAAGGATACCATAACCGATCAGCAGGTTGATGATGCGAGCCGGCGCTTGTTCACAGTTTTAGGAATTGCGGCATCTGTATTCCTGTTCTTTGTTGCAATTGTTCTCTTTCTTGGGATGCGCTTGAAAAAACGGAGAGAAGGAGCAGTATAATTTATATGAAAAAAATCTCATTTCTATTGTTACTCGGTTTTTCGATCTCCTCGTTGTCCGCGAAGGAAGCCCAGGTGTCCAAGGCAGGTTCTAATGATGCCAAGGAAGCTCAGGAAGAAAAAGCTCCGAACTCACTCACCGAGGAGATATCCCGGCTTGAGTCGGCGAATAAGCTTGAAGCTGAGAAGCTCACCCAAGAGACCGGTGATCTGCGCTCTGAGATTGCCCGCTTGAAAATGGAACGTGAGTTGATCACCGAACGGCTCGCGCTTGAATCTGCCAAGAGGGACGAAGCGGTAAAAGACGCGGTTGCCGAGGCGGAAGTGACAATCGCTGAGTTGTCTCGTGAGGCTGAAATTTCCCGGATTCGCGCTGAAAAACTAGCATCTGACCTCAAGAGCGTGCAGAGCGAAAGCGCGATGGAGCTGGTGCGATTGAAGTCCGAGATCGAGACCATTCAGACTATGGAGAAGCGGGAGTTATTCGCTGATTCCGAGCCAGTTTATCTTCAGAATCCTCTCCGTGACGACGGAGTGCTTGTTATTTCGGACCGCCGGATTCCTTTGAATGGCCTGATCGGTAGTGAAACGGCGGATTTTATCACAAATAGGATCGATTTCTGGAACAATCTTGACCGGAAGCTTCCGATCTTCATCGTGATCGACGCCAGCCCGGGTGGCTCAGTGATGTCGGGTTATCGGATTCTAAAGGCGATGGAAGCCAGCGAAGCACCCATTCATGTGGTTGTGAAAAGTTTCGCGGCATCGATGGCTGCCTGTATCGCGACTTTGGCTGAGGAAAGCTATGCGTATCCGAACGCGGTTATATTGCATCATCAGATCAGCTCCCAGATATTTTTTGCCAGGCTCAACCTTACTCAGCAGAAAGAATTTTATGAAGAGAGCCAGCGTTGGTGGAAGCGGCTCGCCACGCCGGTTGCGAAGAAGATGGGGATTTCCACAGAGGATTTCATAAAGAAAATGTATTCGAAGTCCACGAGTGGAGACTGGAGTGAATTTGGGGACCGCGCGAAAGAACTGAAGTGGGTGAACCATATTGTTGAGGGCATCGTGGAGAGTTCGATCACGGTGAATCCCGATCTAGGGGACAAAGAGAATGCCAAGAAAGAAGCCTTGGCGGAACAATTGGACGGAGACGGGAAGGTGTTCACTTATCTTCCCAGATTGAATCCCAAAGATGTCTATTTTCTCTATAATCCAGATAGCTATTATCGGATGAGATGAATTTGGAAGACGAGATTCCGGATGTTCTAGAAAAGGCGCTTCGTGGGCTTGAAATGAGTTCTGCCGAAGTCGCGGAGGCTGCTGGTTTGACCGCTGATGCTGTTCGATCAGTGTTTAGTGGATCGTTTGATGAAAACACCATTCGCAAGGTGGCTGAAGCCTTGAAGCTTGATGGCGATGCGCTTGTCAAATTGCCCAACTATTCCCCGATGCCAAGCGATGTTTCAGGCATCAGAAGGATCGAGTTGCCTTTTCGTGAGTGGACCGTGAATGCGTGGCTTTTGGAAAAGGGTGGAGCCAGATTACTGTTCGACACCGGATGGGGCAGTCGGGACATATTGAGGCAGCTCGATACTTCCGGGCTGGATGCGGTTTTCATTACCCACCAGCACCCTGACCATATTGGTGGGATCGAAGCTCTGAAAGAGAGAGGGATACGGATTATTTCCGAGACTGAAGCATTTGATACGATCGAGTTTTCGTTTGGGGAGATCGGAATAAAAACGGTGGATCTCTCCGGCCATTGCGAGCCAGCGGTCGGTTACTTCGTTTCGGGTTTTGAACAGCGATTGCTGATTGTTGGGGACGCCATTTTTGCCGGTTCAGCCGGTGGGTGTGTGGATCGCAGGCAGTTCTGTCTGGCTTTTGAAAACCTTGGCGTTGTGCTCGAAGCGTCGGATGATGATTGCCTGATTCTACCTGGGCATGGTCCGCTGACTTCTGTTGCCGAGGAGAAGAAGGCGAATCCTTTCAGTGGATTTTTCTCTTAGTGCAAAATACTTGCGTTAGTCGGTATTTGTTGCACAATATTGATCAATGAGACTTGCGCTTACCCTCTCGCTGTTGACCTGTTTTCTTGGAACTATTGCCGCTGCCGAACTGAGAGTGGTTTCCCTTCACCCGCTTATTGGCGATCTGCTAAAGCAGGTTGGCGGGGATCAGGTCGAGGTGATTGATCTGATCGGGGCCACCGGTGACCCGCATAGTTTCGCACCCAGCGTGGAGAAACTCGCCGCAACTGCGGATGTGAAAGTATATTTTGTTTCTGGAATGGGGCTGGAAAACTACCTTTCGAACCTTCGGACGATCCTACCTTCGGACGTGCGTATCGTTGAGGTGGGCGCCAGCTTGCCCGCCTTGCACGGTGCCTGTGATCACGAAGGGCATGACCATGATCACGAGGGCCACGAGCTCGATCCTCACTGGTGGCATTCGGTCGATCTCTTTCGCCGGGCAGCGGGTGTTGTCGCGGAGGAGCTTTCCAAGGAAATGCCTGACGCACGCGAGAGCTTCGAGGCGAATTCAGCGGCATATCGTGCGAAGCTTGATGCGTTGGAGAAATGGGTGAAGCGCGAGGTAATCCGTATTCCGAAGGACAGGCGAAAGCTCGCAACGGCCCATGCGGCCTTCCAGTATTTCTGCGACGAGTATGGCTTCGAATCGTTTTCCGTGCAGGGCCTCAACCGCGAGCAGATGCCGGATGCGGTAACGCTGGCAAAACTGATCTCCACGTTGAAAGAGGAACAGGTCGCCGCAATTTTCCCCGAGAGGGAATCGAATCCCAAGGTGCTTCAAAGTATAACCCGCGATACCGGAATCAAGCTCGGCGTGGAACTCATTGCTGACGGACGAGGTGTGACCAGCTATGAGGACATGGTAAAAGCGAACGTGACCGCCATTGTTTCCTCACTTAGCACAGATTGATTGCAACCGGGCAGTGGTCAGAACCCATGACGTGAGGAAGAATCGACGCATCCTCCAGCCTTTCCAGAAGGGTGGGGGAGACTCCGAAGTAATCGAGTCTCCACCCTACGTTTCGTTGCCGCGCACCCCCTCGGTATGACCACCAGGAGTAGGCTTCGGTTTTTTCGGGATGGAAGTGCCTGAATGAATCCACGAAGCCGCTATCGAGTAGTTCCGAGAAGCTCGCGCGTTCTTCGTCGGAGAAGCCAGCGCTTTTTCGGTTTACCGCAGGGCGTGCGAGGTCGATTTCGTTGTGAGCGACGTTCAGGTCTCCGCAGAAGATGACAGGTTTTGTCGTGGCGAGCTGGTTCAAGTGCGAACGAAAGGTAGTGTCCCATTCGAGGCGGTATTCAAGGCGGCGCAGGCCATCCTGGGCGTTGACGGTGTAGACGTTGACGAGGTGGAAATCGGGATATTCGAGCGTGATGACGCGGCCTTCTTTGTCGTGTTCTTCGATACCAAGTCCGTGGGTGCAGGCCAGCGGAGTTTCCTTGGTGAAAATCGCGGTTCCAGAGTAGCCGGGCTTTTCGGCGGAGTTCCAGTAGGATTTGTAGCTTCCGAATTCCAGGGGAAGCTCCACCTGCTCCTCGCGGGCTTTGGTTTCCTGAAGGCAGAGGATATCGGGATTTTCGGTTGAGAGAAACTCCGCGAGACCTTTGTTCAGGGCGGCGCGGATTCCGTTTACGTTCCAGGAGATGATTTTCATGTGTGTGTCTTCAGATGATGAGCATGCAGTCTCCGTAGGAATAGAAGCGATACTTTTCGGCCACCGCTTGGCGGTAAGCTTCCAACACGAGATCCCGTTCGGCGAACGCGGAGACAAGCATGATGAGTGTCGACATGGGCAAGTGGAAGTTGGTTAGCAAGGCGTCGACGGCTTTGAAACGATAAGGTGGATGGATGAAGATATCGGTGGATCCGGAGAGATCGCCTGATTCCGGTATTCTTGTATCCGACGAATCGGAGGCGAGGGATTCCAATACTCTCGTCACCGTCGTACCGACCGCGATGACACGCCCAGCGGAGTTGATACTTCTGATGGTTTCCAAAGAAGCATGGAATTTCTCCGAATGCATCACGTGTTCGCCAATATTTTCCGCACTGACCGGTCTGAATGTGCCGACTCCTACGTGGAGGGTGATGAAATCGTGGTGGATGCGGGCGAGCATTTCGGGTGTGAAGTGAAGGCCAGCGGTTGGTGCTGCGATCGCGCCTTCTTCTTTCGCGAAGACGGTTTGGTATCGATCTTGGTCAATCGCTTCATCGTCACGGCCCATGTAGTGGGGGAGTGCGAGATGCCCATGGCGATGGATGTCGAGTGGCGATTCCCATTCGATCAGACGGTCGCCGTTTTCAAAAACCTCCCTGACGGTTCCGATGATAGTGCCAACGCAGACTGATTTCCCGAGTTTCATCCGCCTGCCGGGTTTGCAGAGGCAGCGCCATAATGTCGGTGAGATTTGATCGAGGCAGAGCAGTTCGGTTCGACCGTCATCAGAGAATAGGCGGGCGGGAATGACCCGGGTGTTGTTGAGGACAAGCAGGTCCTCATATTTCAGGTAATGCTCGAAATCGCAGAACATGCGATGCTCGATTTTTCCCGTATCCCGGTGGATTACGAGCATGCGCGATGCAGCGCGATCCGGAAGAGGCCGCGATGCGATCAACTGCTCAGGCAGTTCGTAGTTATAGTCTTTTGTGAACAGAGACACGGAGTGAGTTCAGGGGGCTGTGGCCAGGGATTCAAGAGTTTCGCGAACCATTCTGACATCTCCCCAGATTCTGATGAGTATGTTCTGGTGTTCATAATCGAGCCTTTCCATGGCGATCAGCAGGCGGGTTTCATTTTTCCGCAGATCCCACGCATCACTTTTGCCTGCGGCTTGCCATTGATTCGAAATGAAGTGTGCTAGGATCGCATCACGGTCTGTTTCGTTGCCACAGGGGACCGCGAGTTCTTCCGGAGAATCCTTTGAATCAGATGTCTTGTTAGAGAATTTGGGTAGGCTGATACGATGGTTTCTAAACCACCTTCTGAAGGCGGGTTGCAGAATCGAAACTGTGGAGAAGAGAAAGTTTGTGTAGGGACTTTGGAAATGCGATTCGACCGGGCGTAGGGGAAGTATTCGGTTGGTGATGGATTGATAGCCGGCCTGCCCCATTGGGCCGTGGTAAATAACCGAGTCTTCTTCGACCCGGACCGGTCCACCCCCATAGACGAAGCCATCCCAGCGCGCTTCACCATTTTTTGAAAATCGGTCTGGGTGCTTTTCAATGAGCAATCTCTCCGCCTTTCCGTAGCCGATCTGCTGTTTAAAAAAGGCGAGTATCGAAGGTCTTCTCCAATGCCAGACAAAGGCTCCGGGCACGAATGCCAGTTCGAATCCTTCGTCGTGGAGACGCCAGCAAAAATCCACGTCATCACCTGCGGTTCGGAAAGAGGGATCAAAGCCGCCTATCTTTTTAAATGCTTCGCGGCGGACGGCAATATTGCAACCCGGCAAGTGCTCGGCACGCTTGTCGCCAAGAAGGACGTGGCTTGGCGCTCCGGGAGTGGATAGAATCACTGCTTCTATCGGATTCCGGGCAGATGGTGGAAGGTTGGGGCCGCCGGCCGCTGCCACTGATAGATCATGGAAAGCACGCTCCAAGCGAATAATCCATTCTCTGTCGGGTTCACAATCGTCGTCGGTGAAAGCCAGGATTTCTCCAGTGGCGTTTTCCGCACCGATGTTGCGCGCCGCGCTTAATCCTGAAGGGGGGATGCTGATCAATCGGAGGGTGGGAAATTGCCGCGAGACAATTCGAGCTGTTGAATCAGTTGATCCGTCGTCAACCACGATGGTTTCGAAGGGACCGCCGACCATCGAGCCGATGGCGTTCAGGCAGGCCGAGATGCGGCCTTCGCTGTTGCGGGTGCATACGATGATAGAAAATTTATTTTGCGGTGAATCGAAGTCGCGCGGGATGAAGGCTTCGCAAGTGGAGTAAGCAGGTTTGAGCGTGCCATCGCGTCCGGTAAGCCCGAAATTCCAGTCTCGCACCTCGGTGCCGTTGTTTTCCCATAGATCGCTCCACGAGAAGATGGTTATCCCCGCGGTTTCCTCTGCGTAGGTGGTTTCAAGGGCCCAACCGATGGTCTCAGCCTGGGTCTCTTGGGAGTTGCGGAGAGAGTCCATTCCGAACTCCGAGACGATCAAGGGTCTGTCGCCCGCGATATTTTGAAGCCTCCCGAGGTAGGAAGCGAGAGAGTCGCGATCTTCGAGATAGATATTGAATGCCGAGAAGTCGGCGTTGGCGGGTTCCAAGTATTCTGTGGAGGGATAGTTCGCGTATGCGAAAAGGAGGTGCGGTGCGGCTTTTCTTCCGGTTTCAATCAGTGTTTCGAGTGCTTCTCTGACCTTGATGGGATTCATCCAGCGAACCAGGTCGGAGGGGATTTCGTTTCCGACGTAGATGCCCGCAAGAGCCTTGTGGGTTGAATGTTTGTGTAACCAGGAAATTAGTTTAATCCGAGCGGAGCTGAAAAGATTGGGCCGGGCTATGAAATCTTCGTGCTGGCGCCAGTTGAGGCCGGCGAAAACGAGGAGCCCCTGCGAAAGGGCGGCGTCGAGGAATGGTTTTTCCGGAAGAGTGAAGACGCGGATGGCGTTGAACCGTGCCGATTTGATCAGGGCGAAATCGCGCTGGAGGTCAGGAGTCGGATCACTGGGAAAAGGCCCGTAAGTGACTGCTCTCAACCACAGTCGATCAGAACCTGAACGGAAAAATTTTCCGTCGGTTTCGATGATATTTTGCGCTGTGTTTAGAGACACGCGCGAAGACTAGGAGGCCATCGTCCGGTTGCCCATACGAAATGATTCAATCGATGGAATCCGAGTGAAAATTGACGACGGGAGTGGTTGAAAATACCCCGGATACGCGCTTATACTTCAGCGTATGAGCGAAAAGAATTTCAAGCGTAGCAAAGCCCGTGGAAACGTTCCGTGGTTCGGAATTGGATTCCTGATCCTGGTCGCCGCTGTCATTGGCTCGTTTTTTACGGAAATTCCAAGCAAGGTTAATCGGAACCTCAAGGAGCTGGTCGAGAGCGGCAGGCCACAGCAAGAGATCAATCAGAGAACCATCGAGAATCAGATCGAACAAAGGCTGCGAGCGGAAATGGAGCAGAAATTGGAGACGGAGCTTGCGGCGTTGCGCAAGAGTGAAGCTCCGAAGGTCGAACCAAAAGAACCGGTGGAGGAGTTGCCGGAACCTCCGCCGCCACTGCCACTGGGAAAGGTTACGGATGTCAGGAATCTTCGCAGTGGGATTCCGTTCAAAACTGAAATCAGCTTCGAGAAGGGGGGAATCGCTTCGTCGGAGCGCATAGACGAGGACAGCTATGTCGCAAGTTATGAGCTGAAGCTCAAGCTCCCTGTGGCGGCGACAACGATTTCGGAACTACAAAGGAGTAACCCGAAACTCTCTGAGATTCTGCCTGCGCTGCCGGAGCTGCTGGAGAAAGGCAAGATTTCGAAGTGGTATGACGCACTTTACGTGAACAAGAGCGAACGCGTGCGGCAGAACGCGAATTCACTCAACGAGCTGCTTACGAAACACAATATTTACGACTGTGAGACGATCATGAACTTGCAGGCGGAAAACGGTAGGAAGGTGTTCCTGATGCAGGCTGAGATGGACGTGGTTTCAGATGGTTCGGATGGAGACAGGCTTCCGGAAATGCCGGATTCGATTGTGAATTCGACCTATTATCAGCCATTTACCAGCTATGGCTGGACGAAGAGGGGAAAGACTCCGAATCCGATGATCGCAGGCTTCGAGCGCCGGATAGCAAATGCCAACAAGGAAATAGCTGAAAGCGGGACTACAACAGAGAGGAAGAAGTGGCTGAAAGATCGTATCGGCATGCTCAAGAGGTGGATCTCGGACCTTAAAGCGAGGAGCTATCTGATTGCCGAGTATGATCCGTTTATCGTGATGCCGGTGAACCTAATTACCAACCGAAGTGATCCCTATGCTCCGAAGGTCGGAGACTACGCGATTGTGATCTACGGTGAGAAGGTTTATCCCTGCATCGTGGGAGATGGCGGTCCGACTTTCAAAGTCGGTGAAGCTTCATTGCGGATGGCGAAGGAAATCAACGAAAACTCGTCACCCTACAGCCGTCCTGTTTCAGATCTAACAGTCACTTATGTCGTATTTCCCGGAAGTAGGGAGAGTCGGAACGAACCACCGGATTACGAGTATTGGCGGCAGAAGTGTCATGAACTTCTTCAGGAAATCGGAGGGCTGGGTAGCGGCTACCAACTCCATCAGTGGACCGATCTGCTTCCAAAGTCTGAACCTGAAAAGGAAACCGAAGAATCGTCAGAAGAGGCTTCCGAGCAGTAGATTACTCTTCTTCAAGGAGACGTCGTGTCCGCTCCAGTTTCCACGCGCCAACAATCCGTATCAGTAGGGATGCGCAGATTATTGTGACGGCTAGTTCAAGGATAGGAGCCTGACCACGGGTTCTTTCGCCGACCAGATACTTTGCCGCATCAGGAGAATTCAGTATGCCGCGCCCAGCCCCGAGCAGGGCCAAGGCACCCGCTCCGATGATTCCGTGCCAGGGCATTCGAAAGGTAAATAGGCCGCAGATGATCAACCCGCCGCCGAGCGTCAATGCGCCGAGTAGGAAGGGCGGGGCCGCGGCCTTCTCAAGTTGGGTCATTCCAATAATTCCGATGATGATCACTGCGATCCCGGAAAGGAATATGTAGACGCGTGTCATGACCGTAGCAGCCATGAGATGTGGGGGGTGTATAGGTCGGGTTCAAGAAGGAAGGAGTCGTGCCCTTTTTCCGAGTGAACGGTGATATGCATCGACTCGACACCGGAGGCATCAAGATGACCCACCAGTTCGGCTTGTTCCTCCGGATAGAAGCAGAAATCAGAGTCGATCGAGAACACCAGCCACTTTTGACCTGCGTTGGTGCACCGTTCGAAGAGTTCGGCAGGAGTTTCCGCATCGCCTTCGAAGAGAGCGTCGTAGCGTGACCACATATCGATGATACGGAGGTAGGTGTTCGCATCAAAACGGCGCACGAATTTTTTGCCTTGATGAAGCATGTAGCTTTGGAACTGGTCACGGACGCGATACCATTGCAGCACGTCTTCGGCCTGTATCACATCTTGACGGGCTCGTTTTTCAATGGAGTCGAGATGCACGAACGTTTTGTGTGAGATCATACGGGCAAGTGCCAGACCGTAAAGGGGAGGCTTTGATTCGTAAAAATCGCCGCCGTTGAAATTCGGATCATTCTCGATTGCGAGAATCTGCTCAAACAGAATCAGGCGGTTGAGGACTGTGGTTTTGAATCCGGCGGCTATGCTGACCACGTTTCGGACACGTTCGGGCAGGCGTGTGGCAAATGTCAGGGCGACAAGACCACCGACGGAAGGTCCGATAACAGCGTGCAGCTTGCCGATACCCAGCGAATCGAGTAGCAGCGCAAAAGCATTGACCTGATCTGCTGCCGAAACAGATGGGAAGGAGGAACCCCAGGGGCTGCCTGTATCGGGATTGGTGGAAGCTGGTCCGGTCGAGCCGTAGCAGCCACCGAGGTAGTTCGGGCAGATGACAAAAAAGTGATCGGTGTCGATCGCCTTACCGGGGCCGATCATGTCCTCCCACCAGCCCTGATGAAGTTCAGGCTGCCAAAGGTCACCGATTCCGGGAATCTCAGGATTGGTCCCCGCAGCATGGTGGGAGCCTGAGAGGGCGTGGAACAAAAGGATCGCGTTGGAGCCATCCGCAGCCAACTCGCCCCAAGTTTCATAGGCTACCCTGAGTGTGGGCAGTAAGGAACCGTCACGAAGGCAGAAGCGTTCCTGGTATTCGAAGAATCGGGTGCTGGTTTCAGCGGGCATGGGTGGATACTGAATGATGAACCTTTCAGGTCAAACCACGAGTAGCGGGAGAGGTGGATAATCAATTAGAGGCCAAGTAACCCGCGCTGCCAGTTCATCAGTAACCGGGTTGCTTCGGCTTCGTTTGAGGCTATTGATTCGATCACAGCTCTGGAGGCGATGAGTGAGCCGTCGATATCCAGACCGCTGGCGATGTTATTGCGGTGAGCGATCATATCGTCCACACGGGCTTCGAAATCACGGTCACGTTTGCGACGTTTTATATCCGACCGGGCTGGCCATTGTGATTCGGGAAGGGCCTCCAGCTCTTCGTTCATCTGTTTGAAACGTTTCACCCTATCGCTACGGTAATGAGGGGGAAGATCGATCCTTTGCTTTTCAGCGAGGCGCTGGCTCCATTCGATCAGCTTGCGATTTGGCGTAACCATGAACGAGGGTCTGTCCCATGCTTCCGCTTCCTTGTCGCGCCAGTGCCACAATGCCCGCAGACAAGCGAGGCCGTAGGGATCGAGCTTGCCCGAACCGGATATGCGCCACTGCTCGTCCTTGGATTCACTTCGTTCTTCAACCTTGCTCTTGGCTGCCTCGCAGCTTTCGGTGAACCACTCGTAGCGGCCCTTTTCATGAAGTTGGGTGGTGATTTTGTCAGCCATTTCAAGAAGGTAGCGGACATCGTTCAACGCATAATCGATCATCTTCTCGGAAAGCGGGCGTTTACCCCAATCGGCTTTTTGTGAAGATTTCGACAGGACAATATCAAAATAGTGCTCCACGAGATTCCCGAGGCCGAATTTGCCAACTCCCAGGAGCCGGGCACCGATTTGGGTGTCGAAGACGGTCAGGGGTAGATTGCCGAATTCGCGACTTAACATGGTCATGTCATAATCGGCACCATGCATCCAAACGGTTGCATCCCTGAGATATTCATTCAATGGGCTGAGGTCATCTATAGCCAGCGGATCGATGAGAACACATTCCTTTCCGGCGGTGAATTGGATCAAGCAGAGGGATTCTTTGTAGCGGTGAAGACTATCCGCTTCGGTATCGATAGCGCATAGCTTGGTTCCGTCGATCTCCTCGCAGCTATTCAGGAAATCCTCGAGCTCAGAAGTGTGGCTGATCATATTTTTTTAAAAGGGGCATCAATATATTCCTCAGGGTATAGGATTGGTTGCAGATTCTGTAAGATTTACAATTATTTTTATCTATCTCGTATCTGAGGTGTATCTGCCTTGGAACGCTTATTCCGCCCGGCCAGGAAGAATCTTTATATTCTTGAAAGAGCATTCGTCGACATGGTCAGTCAACATGATGTGACCCTCGATTTTTTCTCCAAACCCCTTGGCGTTCTTGAATTTACTCTTCCCGATGGCAGCGATAAGTTCCGGACTGGACAATTCGTATTCAACTACAAGGGAACCATTCAACCAGTGCTCAACGTGATTTCCGTTCACGATAATTTTTGAATTATTCCACTCACCAACTGGTTTCAGAGGCTTGTCGGCTGTCGGCTCGAAAATATCGTAAAGCGCAGCGGTCTGGCGGTTGCGACCTTTTCCCCCATCCGGATGTCCATTGTCATCGAGCATCTGGTATTCGGGACCAGCCGCGTTGGGGCGCTTCTCAGTGACGAGGTATTTGATACCGTTGTTGCCCTTTTCTGAAATCCGCCATTCCCAGATCAAGGTGAAATCCTCGAACTTGTTTGTTGTGATTATACTACCGCCTGGGATTCTTTTCAGTTTTCTGAGTATGCCGCCTTCGCCGACTTTCCAGCCTGGTCCCGGAGGGTTTTGAGTGCCGAAGACGCGCCAATTTGAAAGGTCTTTGCCGTTGAACAGAAGTTGCCACCCGTCCGCCTTTTCTTCAGGAGTCAGGGTGTTGATTTCGGAGCCTATGAGCGGCAATGTGAAGATAAAAAACAGGAGTGTTTTCATAGGGTTCATGGTATGCATGGACAGTTGAAGTTTAGGTTTGGTGTTATGGGCTAGCTAGAACTTTCGGGATAGAGGCGCTGCCAAATCGATCCAAGGAAGTTGCCGCTACTGCTTCGGCTTTTGGTATGGAAAGAGTTTTCATCCCGACAGGAACGATGGCAATAGTGAACCATTTGCCACTGTAGCGGGCTTGAATCGCAATTTTCGCCGCGTCCCCGGTTTCCCAACGAACGGTTGTTTTGTCCCCACTGGCCAGTGCTCCGAGTTTTGGGGTTGGTGGAGTTGTCTTACTTAGCCATGGCATGGGAGGGACTGCTGCCGGTTGGGTGTATACTTTTGAAAGCTGGGTGGAGATACCGCCACGATTTTCCATCAGGCCCTTCATGCTCCAGTGGATGTGTCCGACCCAGTTGCGGCCTATTTTGCGAGAAAGGTCAATTTGATTGATAATTTCCGAAGCGGGCCTTCCGGGATCATCCGATGAATTGATGCGGGTTGTAGCGATGCCAGGCCAGACGGGTCTGGATCCTTGGGCGCGCCACCATTCCAGGAGTGCGGAGTAAGACTGCTTTCGGGGAGCGATTCTCCAATAGAGCTGAGGTGCCAGATAGTCCACCCAGCCATTTTTCAGCCATTTTCTGGAGTCCGCTGCGAGGTCGTCAAATGAATCGACACCGGCCTCAATACCGGGGGGGACGCCGGGTCTCCATATACCAAAGGGGCTGATTCCAACGCGGACCCACGGCTTTTGGCGTTTGACCGAGGAGTAGAGTTGCTTGACGAAAGCATCGACGACCGAGCGGCGTTGAGTGGGCGTTTTCCCATCCTCAAACTTGAGGCCGCCTTTTGGATAAGGATAGAAGTAGTCGTCCAGGTGAACTCCATCAATATCGTAGCGCCTTACGACATCCATGATCGTTTGAATCGCTTGTGAACGGGTGTCGGGGTGAGATGGATCCGCCCAGAGCATGTTTCCGTATTTGCGAATGATGTGGGGTTTGGTGCGGCTGATGTGATTTTTCGAAACAGAATGACTTGTATTTGAAAGAGCTCGAAATGGGTTGAACCAAGCGTGAATTTCGATGCCTCTGGCGTGTCCTTGTTCGATCCAGTAGGCGAGGGGATCGTATCCGGGGGATTTCCCCATCGTGCCGGTCAACCATGGAGACCAAGGCTCCAGGTTCGAGGAATAAAGAGCGTCAGCATGTGGCCGGACCTGAACGATGGCGGCGTTCATTTTCAGGGCTACCAACTTGTCGAGTATTGCCCGGATTTCAGCTTTCTGGCCCGCGGCACTCAGGCCCTTGGCGGAAGGCCAATCGATGTTGTAGATCGCGGCGACCCAGGCGGCGCGGAATTCGCGGGTGACTTGGGGAGGTTTTTCGGATGTGGGTGTGTAGCTTTGTGCGGCGGAAACATCCGCAAGAGCGATAAACAGTAACAAGAGCCATCTCTTCATAGGGCGAAAGTGAGGTAGGAAGGGCTTTCCAGCAGTCAGAATGGCGTCGGAACCGAAAAAAGCGAGAAGGAAGAAATCATCCTCCTCGCTTCGAGAATTGGAAACTGTCAGGGCGAAACGGGGGGGGGAAGAATTACGCACCGACAGTGACGGGATTACGCAGTATTATTCCAGTCCTTTAAGAATCTCGGTTCGGAGTTCCACGACATCGATTTCGGAATTGTGGTTCCAAATGACCTCACCATCGGGGGAAATGATGACGGTAAGCGGAAGCGCTCCTGTCCATGCTGGGAAGATGGCCTCGGCAAGCTTGTCCGGGTTACTGTCTGTCCAGATGTAGTTGTTGGAAGTCCGGCCTTCTTTTTCCATTGAAGGTTTTGTGCGATTGGAGAGCGCTGCGTGGCGGGACTCCAGGAATTTTTGGACCTTCGCCTTGTCTTCGGCAGGATCGAGGGAAATGGAGATGAAATCGACGTTGCGGTTCTGGAAGCGGCGGTAGGTCTCAACCAAATCCGGAAATTCCGCCACGCACGGGCCACAAGTCGTGGACCAGAAGTTGATGACCCTGACATTTCCGGATTTGTTATCACGGAGTTTTTTGGCGAGGTCTGCATTGAGTTCGTCGAGCGTCACGGGCTTGGACTCCCATTCTTTTTGATCCTTCGCAACGCTATCGCCCTTGAAGAGCCATTTTGTAGAACAGCCAAAAGAACGGGTGACCGGCTCCTCAACTTCTTCGCCTGCGAGGAGCGCATCAAAAGCGTCGGTAATATAGGACTTTTCGACAGGAGCTGAGGAACGCCTGGCATCGTCCATGCGGCCAGTGTAACGGAGCTTCCGGTCGGAATCGAAGACGAAGACATGAGGTGTCGACTGCGCTCCACATGCTGTCGCGAATTTCTGAGTCTCTCCGTCATAGAGGTAGGGGAAAGTCCAACCGTAGCTTTCCGCGAAGGGTTTCATTTCCTCGAAGGAGTCGTTGTAGGGAGAGTATCCGAGTTCGTCAGGACGCAGGCTCTTAGGGTTGTTCGCGTTTACCGCTACAATCGCCACTCCTTTGTCTTTGTAGTCTTGGTGGATTTTTTCGGTCCGTTCCGCAGCGGCGACGGAATCGGGGCAGTGGTTACAAGTGAATATGATACAGAGGACCTTGGCATCTGCGTAATCCTTTTCGGTGTGGGTCTTACCGTCGATTCCGGGCAAGGAGAAAGGGGGAAGGTCTGATCCGATTGGAAGGACTTTCGGAACTTCTTGAGCCAGAGCAAGGCTGCTTAATAATGGAAGTAGTGAAGAGATGAATGGTTTCATTTGAGGTAGCTACGATAGTTTTGAGCAATTTATTGCAAAGTTCTAAATATTTGTCTGGTAATTTTGGCGGGTATTGTTAAGAAAAGTGAAATAAATCCACTTTTAAAAGTATGGCCGAATCATCCGAATACACCCACCCGATCAACGTTCGTTCAAAACAGCTTGATATTCCATCCCGCGGGGGCCGACAGGATGACTACGATGACAAGATAAAAAGCGCCCAGTTGGAGCTCGAGCGTATTCAGCAGGAGCGCGAGGAACTGGAGCGTAAAAAGCGTGAACTTGAGGAACTCACGAGTCGCAAACGCGCGTTTCTTTCGCAGCAGGTGGAGTTGACTGAAAAGCTTTCTTCGGCGATCACGCTGATTGACCGTGAACTCTACGAACTGAGGGAAGAGACGGATCAGCTCGAACAATGCCGCACCTGTTTTTCGGACCATTTGGATAAGATTCAGAAACACGATCCGGAAAAATGGACCCGAGATACCCTTCATGAGAAGCTTGATAAGGCGATGATCGTGACGGACATGGCTGCCGACGAATATGATCAGGCGGCTGTATATTTTGAAGGGACGCGCTCGGGAGGGATTTTCGGTAATCCGTCCAAGGGAGGTCGCCGTAAGTTGAAGTCCCGAAAAGGAGAATCTGACTTTAAAGCGCAGTTGGTCAGCGGCTTCGCGTTCAACTTGCCTATCATCGTGCTGGGTGGTTTGGGTTTGATCATATATTTCATCAAGTAAGATCATGGCAAAACTGAAACAGGGAAATCTTTTCGAAGAGGAACACGAGCTGGTTGCTTTGAAAGAGAAGGAGCGAAAGCTTGAAGAAGCGCATCGTGAATATGTGAAATTGCCGGCTCGTTTGGCTAAAGAGAAACTTGATCGAGATGCGACCATGCCGCCCATGGCAGAGATCAAGGAGCGTCAGCAATTCAATCGCTTCGAGCAGAATCTCAGTCGCGGACAAATCGAAAATGTTCTTCGGACGCAGAGGCACAGTCTCGCGATGATGCTACTTTTGGCGACAGCAACGATACTGCTGCTGCTGTGGGCTTACCGCATCATATCCACCTGACTCGGGAGCGTTTCAGGGTCGTTCCCACGGTTCGATCCGCTCCTCGGAGGAGCGTGGTTCCAGGTGGGTGATGACACGGCCGTCAGGGGAGATCAGGGCATTGATGGCGGCTTCGATTTCTGTTGCTATCAAGTGTGCACGCTCGACGCTCATTTCGTTGGGGAAAACCAGATGGAACTCGATCCAATGTGAGTGGCCTGAGTGGCGGTGCCGGAAGTTGTGGTAGGTGAGATTTTTCTCGGTCACTTTCGAGTCTAGGAGCGCGCGGGCCTCTTCTTCGATATGCGGATCTGCTTCGTCGAGCAGGCCACGCAGACTTTCGCGGATCAGTTTGAGTCCGATGCGCAGTATATTCAGCGCGGCGACCACTGCGAAAATCGGATCCCACCAGACCCATTTTGTGAAGTGTATCAAAATCAATGCGACGACGACGGCCAGGCTTGTCCAGACATCAGTCAAAACGTGTGTGCCATTCGCTTGTATGAGAGGGGATGAAGTGCGTTTCCCGGTGCGAACGAGGAAAAGCCCGAGTATCAGATTCACTCCGCCTGCTCCGGCGGTGATCCACAGGCCCAGTCCGAGGTGTTCCAGTTCGAATCCGAAGACAAACTGCCTGCCTGCTTGGTAGAGAATCAATATTGCTGCGGCGGAAATCATCGCACCCTCAAATCCCGCCGAGATGAACGAGATCTTGTCGTGTCCGTAGTGATGTGTGTCGTCGGCAGGCTTGTGCGCGAGGCGCAAGGCCCACACGGCGAATGCGACTGCGAAGACATGCACCACGGATTCAGCCGCGTCGGAATAAATGGCCGAAGATCCGGTGAGGACGGATGCGAATACTTTCGCGGCGAGCAAGATGATCGCGACGATCAGCGACAGGTTCATGACCCGCCTTTGGTTTTTAAACGATGACACTTGGAGGACTCTTAGAAATCGTTGCCAGCTAATCCAGAAACAAAAACGGCTCCCGTGTGTTCTCGGGAGCCGTTTTCAAAAAAGCGAAGATCTGCGATTACCATTGCCTGAGGCTCAGAGAAATCTGAGCAAAGGGAGCGCCATCCAAATCACGACTGAAACTCGGACCGTTGTCTCGGATTTCGATTTCGTTGAAGAACGTGTAGCCAATCCCCAGACTCATCCAAAATTCTCCCCAGATTTGGTTATGTGAGTTGATGCCTATCAGGTATGAGTCGAGATCGAGGTTGCGGGAATTGCCCCCGTTGTCGTTGATATTCCAGACTCCACCGTTGGGAGAGCCTTCCAGGCTGAGATACCAGGCATCATTGATGGTGTATCGGGCGAACAGATTCGGGCCGTAGAAACTAAACCTTGTGTTTTCAGTCGGAGTCCAATCGAAGTTGAGACCTGGGAATATCTGCGTATCTCCGTTGATGTCCGTCACGGCAACGCCAAGGCCAAGAGTAAAACCATCATTGAACCTATAGGCAATACCAGCGGCGACATCGAAACTGAGATCATCGGTGCTGATTCCTTGATAATCGGTGCCAAGCTCGGCGCGAGTCCAGCCTATTGCCAACCAGGGAGTGTGCTCGAAACTCTTGAAAAACAGGGCTTCGAGAGATGCGGCGGAAACGTCTTCGTCGCCGATTGGAATAGGTCCGGTCCCGTCGAAATTCAGTTGAGTAAACTCATATGTGAAGAAAGGGACCATGTTGATTCCCTCGAAAAGCTCGATCGGTCGGGATAGGATGGCTCTGAAGTCGTAGGTAGTCACCGAAAGGTCTCCGGGACTGCCATCCAGATCCATTCCTCCGGTTAGAGTTACCGCAGATCTGATCACATCAAAATTTGGAAAGTCTTGTCTCAGTTTTTCTGCCACCGGTTGGACGGATTCCTGCGCATTGGAAGCTACGGAGAAAAGCAAGGACAACCCAAGTGCGGAGAAAAACGGTTTTTTTGTCATTCCTTTAGATAGCGTGCGGGTGAAAGTAAGCAAGCGAATGAATATGAAATTTAGAGAAGTTGGATCGGTGGGAAACAAAACAAATAGCTATTGTTCTCCGGGTTCGCTGAACTCGACTGGGAAAAGCCGGGTGTTACTGGGAATCGTCGCATTTGCATGATCGTGGGTGGTGAAATGGAGTTTTACCTCCAAGGATTGGTCGAGTGTCAGAACTGCATGGTCAGTGGAAGTTCTTTGCCATTCCCAATTGCCTTTTTTTACCGGGCCTTGCTTACCAGAAGGAAAAATCTTGATACGCCTGTAGATGGCGTCTTCAAAGAATTCGTAGTGGTATGAACCCTCCATTCCTGCTGCGTCCATCTTGTAACCAACGAGAGATCCCGGGGCCAGAACCCCGACCGATGGAAAGAGGCCGCTGCATGAGCTGAGCATCGAAGTGATGAGCAACGCTGAAAAGGTAAAGAGAACTTTCATAGCTTGATCCTCGGTTAAATGATATTCAGTCGGCAATGCAAATCCTAGCAGTCTGTCGGACGGTAGCTGCTCCAATCAGCCGCCTTTCAGGCCCCCGACATCTCAAACAATATTTTCTATGAATTTTTCAAACTGGAGAAAGATGGATCCACACCTCTTGGTCGGACTTGTGAATACCGAACTTAGAAATCACTCCGAGTCGCTGGATGATCTTTCGAAAACCCATGATATACCCGAGTCCGAACTTGAGAAGAAGTTGAGCCAAGCGGGCTACGAATACCAGATCGATCAGAATCAGTTTCGCTAGACGCACACCGTTCCAGACGGAGGAGGTCGCCGCAGTGAAGGTTATACCTTCGCCATTCGAAGAGTAGGAGCATCAATTCGGCTTATTCCGATTTCATCCACAGCGAGGCGGAGATGAACCAGATGAATGTTCCGGCGAGAAGTAGCTGGTTCATGATACCGGATTCGATGGTTCCGGCTAAATAGAGCAAGGGAGGGACGACGATCAATAGCAGGGAGGCCCAGCTGACGGGTTTTGCGATGGTGAGTAGGGTTTTCATTTTGACCAGGCTTGGGAGTTGTTAGAAAACATGATCTTACCGAGGATCACGTAGAGGATTGCTGAGGCGATCCATGCGGGGATCACGAGGTAGGCTGCGAAGACGCCTTTGGAAAGAATCAGCCATAGACCCGGAACGGCGGGGACGAGCCAGGCGAGAAGGACCGCGAGGTTGAACCGGGATCCGGTGGCTTCCGCGGCATCCTCATAGAAACCGAGGCGTTTTGCGAAGTAGTGGTTCACGAAAATGATCGCACCCATGGGACCGAGGATCATGCCGTAGGTTCCGACGAAATTAAGAAGCTGCGCGGAGAGATTAGGGAAAGCACCGGCGATCGTTGCTACAAGGCCGGCGAGAAGCACGCCGGTTGTGCGGTGGGATTTGGGGAACAGGCTTTGGAAAGCGAGCCCGGCACGGTAGATGGTTGGATTCGCGGTGGTCCATCCGGCGATGACCACGCAGATGATACCCGTCCAGCCGAGGGCGTTCCATGCGAGGAATCCCGGGTCTGCCTGGACTTTTCCTGCAGCGTTCAGTGTGGCATCCGGGCTGGTTGCGATGAGGGCAGCGAGCAACAAGGCTGCGGCGATCCATGCCATGTAGTGGCCGAGGAACATTCCGACGGCCGGAGCCCAGCCTGCGGATTTTGATTTCGTGTAGCGGAAGATCGAAAGGTCGGCCATGCCGAAGTGCATCGCGGCATTGCAGAGCCAGGCGAAGATGACGATTTTCCAGAAACCGAATTCAACATCGCCGTTGGAAAGTTGGACGAAGGCGACCCCGTCGTTCCAAACGGTGTGAAGTCTAGCGTATGAGTCGACATCCATCTGTGCGAGCGAAACGACGCCGCAGGCTACGAACACGAGGATCATCCAAGGCGCGGAGATGTTGGAGAAACGCGCGACCATGTTATATCCGCCCGCGGCTACCGCTGCTATCACAAGACCGACGATAGCGACGATGGCAGTGAAGGCCGGGCCGCTCAACCCGAAGGTGGCTTCCGGAACTTCGAAGCGGATATCAAACGGGACCCCGACGGCAGATGCCGAAACGGTGATCATCGCCCCAGCCAGGAAACAGAAAAGGATACCGTTGGTGACGTTGTATATCTTCACCATGTTTCCACCGGCGATCTTCTCGAGCTGGTAGTAGAGGGTGAGGCGGCGATTCATGGCGATCGGGAGGACCAGATAGCGCCATGTGAGAACCGCGAGGATATTGCCGAGCAGCAGCCCGAACATCAGGTCCTTGAGGCTCGCACCTGCGGCGAGGAACAAAGGCCCGATCATGAATTCGGTTCCGGCGGCATGCTCACCGGCATACATTCCCCAGAATGCTTTGGGGCCTTTCCAGGCGCGCTTCGGCACGGGTTCGCGGTTGTATTCGCCGCCGACGATTTCTTCGACGGCCTCTTCTTCGATATGGACGTTTGACATGTGGGTTTTTGCTTGGGTTTGTTAAAAGGATTTCCTCAGCGTTTGGAGAGGACTTCGGTCTCGTATTTCTTGGTTTCGTCCATCCATGCCATTCCAACAGGGACGTTCTGGGTTTCGCAATACTGATCCCAGACCGCGCTCCATGGCATGGATTTAAGCTCCTCCATCAGCGCGAGGCGGGTGGTGAAGTCGCCGGATTTCTCCGCGTCCCTGAGGGCTTGCGGCTCGAGTAGGGCGAGTAAAAGCGATTTCAGAGTGTTGCGCGTGCCTATTGTCCAGGCGGCGATGCGGTTGATGCTGGCGTCGAAAAAGTCGAGGCCGATGTGGGTTTTGTTTAGCAGCTTGTCGCGGACGAGGGCCGAGGAGATTGCTTGCAGCGAGTCGTCGAGCGTGACGACGTGGTCGCTGTCCCAGCGGACGCCGCGACTGACATGGAGCAGGATTTCCGGGACATACATGAGTGCTGTTCCCAGCTTGTCGGCGATGGTTTCGGTGGGGTGGAAATGGCCGGCATCAAGGCAGAGCACGGTTTGGTTTTTGATCGCGTAGCCCATGTAGAATTCGTGTGAGCCGACCACATAGCTTTCGCTGCCTATTCCGAAGAGCTTGCACTCGACGGCATCAAGCATGTGCTTTTTGTTCTGTTTTTTAGAAAAGACTTTATCGAGAGATTTTTCAAGACGTTGGCGTGGGCCGACGCGGTCGACCGGAGTGTCCTTGTAGCCGTCGGGGACCCAGACATTCATCACGCACGGGGAGCCAAGCGCTTTGCCCATCGCGGCGGAGATGTCACGGGACCGCTGGCAATGCTCGATCCAGAAATCGCGGATGCCTTTTTTCTGGTGGGAGAGAGTGAAACCGTCGGCCGCCTTTGGGTGGGAGAAGCAGGTGGGATTGAAATCCATGCCCATCTTGTTGGACTTCGCCCAGTCGATCCAGTTTTTGAAATGTTTGGGTTCGATCTCGTCGCGATCAACCTTTTTGCCTCCGAACTCGCCGTAGAAGGCATGGAGGTTGAGGCGGTGCTTGCCGGGTATAAGTGAGAGGGCTTTGTCAAGATCGGCGCGGAGTTCGTCGGGAGTTGTGGCTTTGCCGGGATAGTTTCCGGTAACCGCGATACCACCGCTGAGGCCTTCGCCGGTGTTTTCAAAACCACCTACGTCATCGCCCTGCCAGCAGTGCAGGGAGATCGGGATAGTGGCGAGTTTTTTCATCGCGGCGTCAGTATCGACGCCCATTTTGGCGTAACTTTCTTTGGCGGCGGAGTATGTGATTGCGAGAGTCTTGGGTTTGTTTTTTTTCATCTGAGTCGCAGCGGCTTGTTAGGAGTAATCTCCACCGGATAGGCAAAAACAAGCAAGAACCCCCGATTAGGGACAAACTGGCAGATCAGGAGTCGGGCCGGAATACAGCCTCGATAACAATGTTGCCGTCGTCGCCAGCCTTGGTATCGAGCGTGATCCGAGTCATTCCCGGGTTCGGCTCGTCGTGATCCGCAGGTGGTGGATCGGCCGGGGATGCCGCCGCCGATTTCGATTGAGGAGAGGAAAGATCGAGCTCCATTTGTTTCCCGTCCTGAGATAGCATGAAGTCATCTTCACGTTTGGAAACATCGGCGCTTGTAATCATGTGCCAGGTGATCGTGTCGCCAGGATTCAGGCCGTGCAATTCGTCGGTGATCGTCACAGTTGCGGAGTCCGCATCCAGGGTGAAGTGGCGTTTTGCGGAAGCGCCTGCGGGTAACCCGAGGGGTTCTGCAATATCGAGAACGGTTTCACCGGTTTCGGAAGAGAGAATTTTTGACGCTCCCTCGATCTTATGGAGGCGACCGTTGTAGGTGAGTGTGTTGTGGGAAAAGTTGTTGAGCCGGAATACGGTCCAGCGCCCGCTGTCCTGTGTCATTTCGAAGAGGTTTATTCCGGCTTGTTCGAGTAGATGGTAATTCTGGCTCCCGAGGTCGCTGGCCCAACGTTCGCCGGCCCAATCTAGCACGAACGAACCTGCGTCCATGTGGCCGTGGTTGACCACGGCACTCCCCGCTTTGATTCCAAGGAAGAGGTCTTCCTTTGTGAAGCCAGTGCGGTGGATCGCAAGCGGGCTGTGGCCGGCGCCTTGGAAATGCAGAGGAAGTTTGCTGTCGCGCACCTCTTCATCGGAAGGGTACCAGAATGCACTGAGAGCCAAGTGGATGCTGCCTTGGTCTGGAGAAAGATTTTGGAAGGCTGGTAGGATGAGATCGCGTAAGCTGGTGCTCTTGGTCTCACGCGCCATCCAAGCGGCAGCGGGACTTGCTCCCATCGTTTTTCCGCCTGTGTCACCGTAATTGAAAAGCAGACCACTGGTTCCGTAGACCTGCGTGAGGTAGTTGCCGCTCTCGAGGAAACCGGGATGAGAAACAATACCGGCGTCCGGTAGTCCGGCAGTGCGCAGGGCCTCGGCGGTGAGGATGGAGTATCGGGTGCCGTATTGCCAGTATCCGCCTCCTTCGGAATAGGCCCCGTCAGCAGGATATCCGCCTTTCAGACCGATCTGAATAGCTGTAATCGCCGCAGCCAATGCCTTTTTTGAAATCTCTGGATCGACCTCCATAAGTGCGACAGCAGAGAGGACCATCCCACCCATGCAGACTTGGTTCCAGTTGTTGTCACGCCTCATGATGTCGTCCCGTTCGAGGGTGGCTTTCAGGCCCTTCTCCAGCAGTGCGGTTTCGATGATTTTGCGATCCGCTGGGTTGAGATCGTGGTAGAGCCAGTCGTAACCGATAGCGACGGCGGTCTGCATTTCCGCAGTGTCGAGGTGGTGGCTTGGGTGCCAGTCTTTGAACGAACAAACGGCCAACAACTCCTCGCGGCAGCGTTTGAGGTATTTCTCTTTTCCGGAAACTTTCCATGCGGTCGCGAGGTCGAGGATGCGTTGGATCGCGTCCCGGGAAACACTCAACATCCTGCGTCCCGTCAATTTCCGTGTAAGGGGAGGGGCCTCTAGCACCGAGTCCGCACGGGCAATGGTGGTATTGATGATGCTTTTTACAATCGGTTCGTTCTCCATCCTGGCCGGGAGGTTTTTCCAATCCGCTTCCGTGACCAACAGGCGCGGATGTTCTGGAATCGCGTTGGCGAAGCAGGCGAAGAAGAGAAACAGGATGGTTGGTAGGAAATGATGTATGCTTTTCATGCGGGCGGGCTGGGTGTAGAAAGAACACATGCGATTGGTGCTGTGTCTTGCCTTGGCTGCTCCGGGTTTACTTAACGGTGATAGCCTGTTGGATTTTTCATACGGAATTCTTGAGCAGCAACGGGGCCATGATGAGAAGGCCGAGGATTTTATCTTAAAAGCCTATGAGGCCGATCCGACGGCGATGCCTCTGGTCCGGAGAGTTGCCGCGATGCGAATGGAAGATAACGACCGACCCGCTGCTCTCGCTGTGTATGAAAAGGTGCTTGAGGCGCGTCCCGATGAAGTTGAGGTTCGTATTGAATACGGCGATTTCCTAGGGAGAGTCGGTCGTGGCGACACCTTGGCCGAGAGGAAAAGAGAGGAAACTTATCTGAAAGTCTTGGAAGCGATGCCGGGGCAATATCTGCCCGTCGAGCGTTTGATTCGGCTTGCCCGCGAGCAAGGGAAGGACGATCGAGCTCGTGAGCTCCTTGAGCAACTCGATCCCACCGATTCGCCCGATGCGGTTCGCTACTACGTTGCCACCACCAAGAGCCTTTACGACAGCAAAGACGAAGCCGCACGAAGGCGGATTTCCAAGGTCTTCGGGAATGCGATGGATGAGCAACCCGAGTGGGGTGGCGTTGCGAGGGCAGCCAGTGATCATTTCCGCGAGGCGGGCGATATGGAAAGGGCGATCGACATCCTCCAGCGACATGTTGAGGTGCGGCCCTCTTCGCTCGATCTCCGCATTCGGCTCGGCATCCTGCATTTCGCGAACAAGGAGAATAACGATGGTGAAAGGATTTTGAATGAAGTAATCGCAATCCATCCGAAGAAGGCGCTTGCCCACGAATCCTTGGCAAAACATTACCGTAATGAGGGGAGGATCGATGAGGCCCGGCACCATTCCGCGGAGTTGCTGAAAATCCGGGGTGGGACTTCCAATGACTTCGTGGAGCTTGCCGACGAACTTCTTGCGGCAGATGACGCTCGCAAGGCCCGCCTGCTGCTTGAGAAAGCCGTCTTCGACTATCCTGAGGACGCTTCACTGATGATGAAACTCGCGATGGCTACCGCCCGCGATCCCGAGACGAAAGACTCCGCCGCCCGCCTCTTCCGCGAGGCTGAGAACATGCTTGCCAATCCCGCCGATGCGGAGCCTGCTTTCCTGCTGGAATCCGCGAAAGAACTGGTCGCCCAAGGTCAGACAAAAGCCGCCGAGGAGCGCCTCCGCAACGCGATCCGCACCTTTCCCAAGGAAGCGAAACAGGAGACCGCCGCCGCGCTTCGCGCGCTTGCCGGGATCTGGATCTCGGAAGGCCGCAATGCGGACGCAGCGAAGGCTCTCATCTCGCGGGCAGACGCGTTGGAGAGATGATTGTAACCTTTTTCAGTGGTTTGTTTTTACTCAATTCGTCGTAAACCAGACTGGATGGAAAATCGCTATTTTCAGGGATTGATCAAGCGTGCCGCCGATATGACAATCAACAGGTGAGGTTGAAGCTAAAGGTGATTGTCGCGATACTTGTGGTTTCGACGATAGCAGGATTCGGGTGGTGGATGTGGCGTGCCGACCGGCTGGGAGTTTTCGAAGTTCTTATCATCGGAAAAACGCGGCCAGTTCCCGATGCGAAGCGATATGAGGTTCTGTCAGCGGAGGCAAAGCGCTGGCGTGAGAATCTTGCTGAGGACTACAGGAAAGCGAAAACGCCAGAGCAGCGTCTTGTCGTTGAAGAGGATGCCCGGATCATCCTTGAGTTTATCATGCCTGAAATGATGCGTTGCTGGCTGGGCACCGGTTATGATTTCAATGGAACAGCGGAGAAACCGGGCCATGGAAAGATCGCGTGCGGTTACTTCGTTTCAACCGTTCTGCGCGATGCGGGATTCAGGGTGAACCGCTACAAACTGGCCCAACAACCGTCCCAAAACATTCTTCGGAGCTTCATTGAAAGCGAGAACTGCGTGCTCAAGGTTGGTCAGGATTTCGGGACCTATGTTGATTGGGTTGAGGGCTTGGATGAGGGGATTTATCTGATCGGCTTGGATACTCATGTTGGCTTCATCGTGAACGGAAACGATGGATTACATTTTTTCCATTCGTCGGCCGCCCGATCGATAGGAGTTGTGGAGGAGGGAAGTGAAGATGCGGGTGCGATCGAGGGATCCAACTGGAGGATGCTGGGGAGCTTTAGCGGTGACTCAGGGGTAATCCGGAATTGGTTGGCAGGGAAGAAAGTCACTGTGGTTGAATGATCTCAGTGATTGAGGGGGATATACGTAAGACAGAATCCGTGGACATTCTTTGACCCGCTGGGGCTGAAGATTGAATCTGAAACAAAAGATCGTGAGGACGGAGGTAAGCATACAAAGATCACTTTTAGAGCGACGTTACTGGATAGGTCAAAGGGTGCAAAGGTGGAACACGAGAACGGAACTGTGACAAGAATACCTCGTGGTAAAAAACAGTTGGAGAAGCTTCGTGATCGAATGATAAATGAACTAAATAGTCAATTTACCAAATTGGAAGGCGATCATACATATGTAATTGATGTCGATATTCAAATATATGATTCCGCAAAAAAAGTCCGAAAAGGGGATCACCATATTTCTATAGTAGAACCCGAATTGCTACATAAGAAATCAGGTTTAGATTACGGACTTAAGACACCTGGTGGTTTAGCTAATAGAATTGGTGGCGAACAATTATTAATTAATAACGATAGAACTTATGATTTTAATACTATGATTCACGGAACTACGTCCGATCGTTTTGCTCAATTAGCGATGCATGAGTTCGGGCATGCTGCTGGATTGCGACATCCACATCATGAAACGAAGTCCAACGGATTTGATATCTTGAATCCTCTTAGAAATCTTGGCCCAGGTAATTTCATGTCGTACGATAAAAATGCCAGAAACGTCCATATAAAGCAAATCCAACAAATTCAGAAAAAATTTGACAGGAAAGAGTTAAATCTTCCTCATATCGGTTGGGGAGGGGTGTCACCTCCAGGAAATACCTGTTGTCCCCATTGAAAAATTACGGAATAGTTTACTTACGATGAAAATGCCAATTTTAATGTTTGTAGCTTCAGGATTAGTGGTGACTGCCTGTAAGTCTCGACGTGAGAATGATAAACAAATGGATTCTAAGCCCGCTTTAGAATCAACTTTTCATGGGTTCTGGAAATCATTGGAATCACCAAGTATTATTTTCTTCTCGAAAGACGGTTTATTCATATTAACTTCGATTGGGGAAGATGGAAATCTAATAGGTAGAGACGGAATGTGGGTTGAATCTGATAGAGTAATCTACTCTTCGGAAATAATCGATCCGTTGGGGTTGGATCCACCGGAATATGTGAATGTGATAATGTCTAAGCCTCCTGCGGATGATGAATGGAAAAAAGTTCGAGGAGTTGTCTACGAAGTTTTCCTAGGGGATTATGAGAATAGTATCGGGTATTTCGGATACGTCGAAAGTGGGGATCGGATATTCTCTCCACGTGGTGATTATACTGACAACTATGTAAGAGCTAAGTAAAAATGAACCAATCACACGTTGCCAGACAAATAGAAGCCTCCCATATGAACAAAGGGTTTGTCGTGGGGTCTGTGTGTCGTGGGGTCAGGTCTTGCATTGCAACATTTCCCGTCATTCGTCCTATCGGTGAGGCGGGCAAAACCTAACCGCCAGAGCAAACCCCGCTCCCGTCACGCCCTCTGCTTTTTCACATGCGTTCAAATGCAGATGTCGCGCCGTCCGCTAGCGCGCAGGTGGTTCGCGGGGCGGT
>Ga0222653_1000203_pt1 | contig 38738 bp, 35 predicted proteins | sample AntAcemetagen419_FD_179856 | JGI IMG/M metagenome (GOLD analysis project Ga0222653, IMG submission 179856) | Saline water microbial communities from Ace Lake, Antarctica - #419 | ecosystem: Environmental > Aquatic > Non-marine Saline and Alkaline > Saline | place: Antarctica: Ace Lake...
GGCAAATTCTTCGTCGAGCCACTCCGTTTCGTCGATAAACCAGTCCCGCCCGGCGGCATCAATGTCCAAATAGACGGTGTTTCCCTCAATCGCTCCGAGAGCATCCCCTTCCAGATCCGTGACGACGTAGTTGATCCGCTCCAGCGCCTCCAACTACGCCGCCGTCAGCCCCGACTTCTCCCATCGAGCCACTGCTTCGCGCGCGAGACGATCGATGTCCTCCTCATCGATCTCAGTCTCGCCTTCGTTAAACTCAATACTCCCCGGTCCTTCAATCCCGGTCTCCGCGACGGCGTCCAGTAACTCAGCCGTCTGCGCCATTGCATCCGCATCCTGCGCCTGTTCATCGTTCACCGCGTCAGGATCCGGCGCCGGCGTGCCCGAAAACAGGACGCGAGGCTCCAATGCTTCCGCAAACAGCTGTCTTTTTTCGGCTTGACGGCGCTTTTTGCGCCCTTTTTCAAGCATTTCACGGTAGGCGCGAGCCATGGCGCGGGCGAAAAACCAGCGCTTACGACGGGAGGAAGTCGTTTTATTCATATCAATCGGGGGAGAGAAATTTTATGGTGTTTCTAGAAAAACACGATAACAACGCAAGTTAAAAAAGTGCAATCGGACTTTATATCAGAAACACGAAACAGGTCAAGCCCGCGCCGCAATTCTGTGAAAATTTTCATGACTCGAAAAGCATCACTGATTTAGGTAGGGTTGTCTTGTCAAAGATGAATGTGACATCACCTGCACAAACATGAACGATCTCTTCCTTTTATGACGAAACTGCTTAAAGGCATCGGGTCATGGGGAGTTTTCGCATCTGCCCAACTGATTTTCAGGGATTCCCGCTCCTTTCGGGCACCTCTTCCCGTCATTGAGCCACCCGAACAAAATGCCCTCGACCAGCTGATCCCGCCGATCAGTTGCCGCCCCATGAATTATGCCGTACACTCCGCGTCCCATGCCGGAAGTCCAACAGGTCAAACGACTCATCCTTTCTCAGTTTCAGCAGTTTCGGCTCTGTGACTTTGATTTTACAGACCCGGTGAGCGGTCGTCCCCTCGCCCGTGTCTGCCTCACGGGGCCGAACGGATGTGGAAAATCGACGATCCTCGCTCAGCTTTATCATTCAGTAGACCCCGAGATGCTCCCTGTCGCGGTCGATGAAGAGCGCGAGGCGAACGCCCTCATTCTCACCCAGTATCAACTGGGTGATCAAAGCGTCTATCTCGCGCGCAACGGTCATGCCCTCAGCGTTGCCGGTTCAAAATTCACCTGGTTCAGCAGTGACATCGAAAACGCTCCCGGCTGGGTTGAGTTTCTCGAAAAGGGAATGGGCTTTCACGAGTTTGATGATCAATTTTCCAGCTACGCCGTGAATCAGGACGACAGCCTTTCCGCGCCCGATGTCGCCACTGCCTGGATGAGTCCCCCCATGGACTTGATCGATTCACAACCCGCCGACGATCTCCGTGAGATGGTCGATACCCTGAGCAGACACCGCACCGAGCTGTTTAACCGGTTCCTCAAAGACCCCGACCACCGCGAAGAGACCATCGCTGCGGTGGAGCAACGCTTCGAGGATGAGCATCCCGATCCTCTCGCTGAAATCGCTGAATCGTGGAAACCGGTCCTCGCCCCTGCCGGGATCCGCTTCTCGCGATCTCAGCCTGTCGGATTGATTTCCGGTCGAAGCGGAGAATCCATTCCTTTTTCCTCGCTCAGTGCGGGCCTCCAGCGCTATCTTCTGCGGACCGGTCATCTTCGCCTCCTCGCGAAAGCCCACCCCCACGACCGATCCTTCTTCGTTATCGACGAGCCCGAAAACGGACTCACCGATTCACTCGCCACCTCACTCCTCGCCGATTCTCTCGGCCAGCTTCGAGGCAGGGACGCCCAGGTCTTCGTCGCCACCCTCAGCGAAACGATCGCCGCGACCTTTGCTGAGCACGAGGTTTTCGAACTCGAATTTGACGAAAGCAACGGCATCAAAATCAAGCGGGAGGAACTCGAGATCACGCCTCCACCGGAGAAGCTGAAGCCGCTGAAGGAAACCGTGTCACTCGAAACCAAGCCAAACGCGGTCCGCCTCGCCCGCCTCAAGAGAGAAATCAAAGAGACGGACGATCAGGACGAACTCGCCGACTTGATCGACGAACTCATGTCGATCCGCGAACGCTGATGAAAATTCTCATCGCCTGCGACAAATTCAAAGGATCCCTGACCGCTCCGGAAGCCTGCGCGGCAGTTCGCGAAGGTATTCTCTCGGCGATTCCGAAACAGGATCACCGCATCAAGCTCCTTCCCATCGCTGACGGCGGCGACGGGATCGCCAAAGCCCTCACCGAATCACAATCCGGTGAATGGATTTTTCTGAAAGTCTTGAATGCGCTCGGAGTCGAGACCGGCGCGGGCTTCGGGATCATTGATCAGGGACGAACCGCCGTCATCGAAATGGCGGAAGCCTCCGGCCTCGCTCAGTTGGACGAAAACGCTCTCACGCCCCGAACTGCCAACACCTTCGGCACCGGGCAGTTGATCAAAGCGGCAATGAAACGTGGCGTTGAAAAAATCATTCTCGGGATCGGAGGCAGCGCGACGAACGACGCCGGAACAGGAATGGCGCTCTGCCTCGGCTGGCGGTTTCTGGATGGGTCAGGCGATGAGATCACCTCACTCCCCGCAGACCTCGGGCGGGTCCGGAAGATCATTCCTCCGGACGAGGGACCGCTGCCGGAAATCATCGTCGCCTGCGATGTGGTGAACCCCCTCCTCGGACCTGACGGATGCACTCGCATCTATGGACCGCAGAAAGGAATCCTCGCGGCCGAGTTCGCAGAGCATGAAGCAGGACTTCAGAATCTCGTGTCTCTTTTAGACGCAGAGGAAATCGCCGCGCAGCCAGGAGCCGGCGCCGCCGGCGGGCTCGGTTTCGGCGCTACCGTCTTCCTGAGCGCTGTCCTCACGCCTGGATTTGAACTGGTCTCGGAAATCCTTGGACTCGAAGAAGCCGTGAGCGAAGCCGACCTCGTCATCACCGGGGAAGGCTGTCTCGACCTCCAGTCTCTCGAAGGGAAAGCCCCTTTCGGTGTCGCCCGGCTTGCAAAGCAACAAGGGAAAGAACTCGTCTCTTTCTGTGGACTCGCCGACGGCGAAGGACTCGGTGAATTTTTCGGGCAAATCATCGAAATCCGAAACCCCGATCTCAGCAGGGAGGAAAATATGGCGAGAGGAAAAGCTCATCTCACCGAAGCCGCCCAACGCTTCGCCGGCACTCTCAATCGAATCCTTTAGTCGTCACTTTTCCCGTCATTGCAATTCCATTCACTCTCGACGAATTCGTTCTCATGCCCGACTCCGATTATCTCCCCGGACTTCAAAATCCGTTGAGTGAAAAAACGACCTTTGCACTCCATTCCGGAGACTGTGTCACGGGCATGAAGTCACTTCCCGACGAATCCGTCGATCTCGTCGTGACCTCGCCGCCTTATAACCTCGGCATCAAATACGCGCAGTATGAGGACAACCTCAGCAGCGACGACTACCTCGCCTGGTCTCTCGAATGGGCCGGCGAGGTGAAGCGCCTCCTCAAACCCGAAGGCTCATTTTTTCTCAACGTCGGAGCCGCCCCGGCCCAGCCCTGGATGCCACATGAAATCGCCCTCGCCCTGCGCGATCTCTTCGAATTGCAAAACACGATCCACTGGATCAAATCAATCACGGTCGAACCCCGCGAGAGCGAACCTGTCTCAGTCGGTCATTTTAAACCGATCAACTCAAAGCGTTTCGTGAATGACTGCCATGAGTACGTCTTTCATTTCACGAAATCCGGCAAGGTCCCCGTCGAGCGGCTCGCCGTCGGAGTTCCCTACGCGGACAAAAGCAACATCACGAGGTGGGGGCACACGAAAGGAAACGACAAGCGCTGCCGGGGCAACAACTGGTATGTCCCCTACGAAACGATTAAACACCGGGACAAAGACCGCCCCCACCCCGCGACCTTTCCCGTCGAACTGGCTCGAAAGTGCATCCTCCTTCATGGCGGAAACCCTGACACCACCACGATGATGGATCCTTTTCTCGGGATCGGAAACGCCGCCGTCGCCGCGGACCAATCATCACTGAATCGCTTCGTGGGATTCGAAATTGATGAAGTGTATCTGAGCGAAGCAAAGCGCCGACTGGCGGTGTGATGGGAAAAGCAGAAGCGTGCTGCTCGCGCGCTTGAGGATAGGAGCAGCTTCTCGTCAGACTTCGTTCGCACCAATCAGGTGACGAGGATGTTGAGTGGTGGCCACGATAATTTGCACCCCACCCATAATATGCAGGGCGCGTCCTACCGAAGAGCAAAGCTGGTATGAATAGAACTCATGGCTGAGGGATAATCATGTAAGACTTGGATTCGTTTTCAAGGAACGCTTTGACATGGCCCGAACAATTCAGGATCGCGGCGGCGGTCGCTTGAACATTGCAGTTTCCAAGCCGCAAGTGAATCACTTTTGGAGGATGACCCGAGACGACACTCTGCTGATAAAAATCTTTGTCCTTGCTCACGATGGCGAAGTTGTTATCCGCCGCGTATTTCCAGATATCGGCATCGACATCCTGCTCCATCCCCAGAAGCAGCACGTGCGCGACTTCGGGAAACTCGGGGGCAAGCATTGCGATCAAATGCCTCGATAGATTCTGATCGAGAAGCAGCCTCAAGACAGCGCAGATTCAAGATGGCGTTCACGATGGGCCGCGAATGCGAGACAGGCGTTGATGTCCTCCGCTTCAAGTTCGGGGAAGTCGCTGAGGACTTCCTCGCGACTCATGCCTCCAGCGAGGTATTCGAGAATGTCGACTACGGTAATCCGCATTCCCCGGATGCAGGGTTGTCCACTCCTTTTGCCAGGCTCTATCGTGATTCGCTCTCGGTAGTCCATGGGAATCATCATACTCTATTTTTTGCGGTTTCGGCGAAATTATGATGCCATATGGCAATTTACGAGAATTGATCCCGTAATGGGTTTCACCCATCGGCTGCCGGAGTGATTTCAAGCAAAGCCCGAAAATGGTAAAAGCGTGCCTCTTGAGGAGCTGAGCGAGTTGTCCTGCGAGCGGGCCACTGCCTACTCTCCCACCTTCGCCTTCAAATCCGCCCAAAACGCATCGACATTGTCTTTCCGGATCTGCCTTCCGGGGATAGAAATAACCGGACCGTTTTCCAGTCCGGAACGGTCGCCGTTCGCAATCTCGTTGAGAAGCTTCATCGACTCGTAGCCATAGGCGTAAGGATCCTGGACGACGGTGCCGTGGACAGTTCCGGCCTGAATCGCGGCGAGTGTTTCCGCCTGCTCGTCGAAGCCAATCACTTTGACCTCACCGATTTTCCCGGACTGCTCAAGCGCCTGCAGAATCGCCGGAGGGTTGTAAACAAAGAGGCCGACCATGGCATCAATCTCAGGGTGGCGGGAAATCGTATCTTCCGCATTTGCTTTTGCCTGACTCAAATCAAAGCCATCAGTGAGCGTTCCCAGAATCGTGTATTTCTCACCCTTGATAACATCCCCGGGAGGATCAAACCGCGCTGGATCCACAGACCGGTCAAGAATCGCATCGATCACGCCCTGGCGGCGCTTCCTCGAATTATCCTGCTCCATCCGGCCAATAAAAATCATGACCTCGCCGCCATCGGGCAGGGCCTCCTTCACGAGATCACCGCAGAGGCGACCGGCCGTGTAATTGTCCATCCCGATGTAGGCGAGCCGGTCGGACTCCGGCGCGTCGGAATCGTGAGTGACGAGCAGGGTCGACGCTGCCACCTCATTCAGCATGTCGGTTTGATTCGATGAATCGATCGGACTGACCGCGACCCCATCCATCCCGCGAGTGATCGCGTCCTCCATCATCTGTTTTTGGTCCGAGAGCGAGCCGGGCATGAGAACACTGACTTCGACACCGAAATCCTCCCCCGCCTGATTTGCTCCTGCTTCTGCGATTTTCCAGAATTCAGCGACTCCGTTCGAGATGAAGGCAAAACGCTTCACGCCGGGTTCACTGTCCTGACAGCCAATGAGAACCAGCCCGAAAGCAGCCAGCGCGGAAAAAGAAATAAAACGTCGAGTCATGCCGCGATCCTAACGAACCCGGGGAGAACGTAAAAGTATTTTCACACCGGAAAAACGCCTCGCATCAAAGTCGGAGCGTGCGCTCTCATCCCGTGTTCCACTGGCATCGCAAAGTAGGACGGGTTGCCAACCCGTCTTTCCCGCAGCAATCGGCAGACGGGTTAGGCAACCCATCCCACTTTTCGCACGCACATCACATCCCACTTTTCGCGGGCGCTTCACGGCAGTAGGACGGGTTGCCAACCCGTCACATCAATGCCGATGCAAAGACGGGTTGGGCAACCCATCCCACACTCTCACCCCCGACTCAGTCAAGGAGCGTGTCGATCTTCTTCGCGATCTCAAAATCGAGTTCAGTGAGACCACCAACCTCATGAGTCGTCAGGGAAAGATTCACCGTGCACCAACGAATGTCGATGTCCGGGTGATGTCCTGCCTCTTCAGCAATTTCAGCCACCGCATTCACGAAATCGATTCCGTCCATGAACTCATCAAACTCAACGACACGGGTAATCGCTTTCTCTTCGTGATCCCATTCCGGGAGCTTCTTCAGAAGGGCATTCAACTCGTCTTCTTCGACTAGATCAGACATGACTGGTGGAGGTGTGATTTCGATGATTTCCTCCACTGTCCGGAGGATTCCTAATCGCTAGAGGACAAAACTGAATGCGCAAGTCCCAATCTTCGCTTTTTTCGGTCCTTTCACACGGGGGAAATTCGCATTGCATGACGCCCTGATTTCGCTATACCCGTAGGGACAGTTTACTTACGCGGCAAAACAGCGGCACTCATTACCCAATCTCATCTCATGGCTCACGGAAAAATTTACAACAGCGTTGTTGAAACAGTCGGCGGAACTCCTCTCGTCAAACTCAATCGGGTTACCGAAGGGCTCGACGCCACAATTGCTTTGAAATGCGAATTCTTTAACCCGCTGGGATCAGTGAAGGACCGGATCGGATCCGCCATGATCGAAGCAGCTGAAGCCGCCGGAAAGATCACCCCCGAAACCATCATCGTCGAACCCACGAGTGGAAACACCGGAATCGCCCTCGCTTTCGTTTGTGCTGCCAAGGGTTACAAACTCATCCTCACGATGCCCGAGACGATGAGTCTCGAGCGACGCACTCTCCTCGCGATGCTCGGCGCGGACCTCGTCCTCACGGAAGGCCCCAAGGGCATGAAAGGTGCCATCGCCAAGGCCGAGGAAATCGCAGCAAACACGCCGAACTCTTTCATCCCGCAGCAATTTTCAAATCCAGCCAACCCTGCGATCCACGTCAAGACGACCGCCGAGGAAATCTGGGAGGACACCGGCGGCAAAGTCGATATCGTCGTCTCCGCCGTCGGCACCGGTGGCACCGCAACTGGTTGTTACGAAGGACTCAAAGCGAAAAACCCGAACATCCAGGTCATCGTTGCCGAGCCCGAAGACTCCCCTGTCATCAGCCAGACCCTCGCCGGAGAGGAACTCACCCCCGGTCCGCACAAAATCCAGGGCACCGGTGCCGGGTTTGTGCCCGACAACCTTCACCTCAAAGGCAGTAACGGTGAAGATCAGATCGTCGAGTGCATCAAAGTCGGCAACGAAGAGTCCTTTGCGATGGCCCGCCGCCTCGCGAAAGAAGAGGGCCTTCTCGTCGGGATCAGCGCCGGTGCGAACGTTTGCGCCGCCATCGAAATTGCGAAGCGTCCTGAAAATGCGGGCAAGCTGATCGTCACGATTGGCTGCTCCACCGGTGAGCGCTATCTGTCCACCCCACTGGCCGACGAAGCCCGCGCCGCAGTTGGAAGCTGACAAATCGGAAAAACCCGTTATTTTAGGCGCCCCGTGAGGCAGAGGCCGCCGCTCAGGATTGAGGGCGGCCCGTTTCATACCTCATTTTTCTTAATATCATGTCAGACCGTCCCGAAAAACCATCCGATAATCCAGCCGAAGAGCCGGAGGAAATCGAAGCCCTCGCCGCCTCCGATGCCGCCAAGGTCATGGATGGCATCGACCGTCACCGGAACAAAATCATCGCCGGTGCCGCCGTCATCGCACTGGCGATCTGCGGAGTCCTCGTTGCTTCTCAGCTGAAGAAGCAGAAGGAACTCGATGCGGCGAATGCTTACTCGATTGCTCTCGGTAAAAAGGAGATTGCCGCATTCGACGGGGTCGCGGTCAGTTTCCCCGGAACTCCCGCAGCCGGCAACGCGATGCTGAGCAAAGCTGAGCTTCAAATCGATCAAGGCAAGCCTGAAGACGCGCGGGCAACCTTCGAAGCCTTCGTCAATGACTTCCCGGGTCATGCCCGCTATGCCCAGGGCCTTTTCGGACTCGCGAATCTCTATCACACCTCCGGTGACAGTGAGAATGCGACAACTTATTACGAGAAGACTATTGCCGTTCAGGAAGACGGCGAATTGACCCCGTTGGCACGCATCCGCCTTGGCGACCTCGCCCTTGAGGCCGGAGACAAAGCAACCGCCGAACAACGATACGAAGAGTCCTACACCCTTCACCCCGATAATCCTTTCTTCGAATACGCCCAGGACAAGATTGCCCTCTTGAAAGTGGGAACCCCACCCCTCGTCGAGCGCCCCGCTCCCGAACCTGAGCCAGAGCCCGAAGCTCCCAAGCCAGTTGTCCCTGCACCAGCGGCAGAAACGCCAACGACAGCGGACGCTCCGGCGACAACGCCTGCTCCCGGAAACGGTAAGGCCAAAGGAAAAGGCAAAAAGGCCCAGAGCCCACCCGCCGCCGGAAAAGAAAAAGCAGCACCCGCTCCCGGTAACGGAGGCAAAGAGAAGGCAAAAGCGAAAGCCGACGATGCCCCGAAGCCAAAAGCTCCGGCACCAAAAGCCAAAGCCCCTGCCCCAAAGCAGAAAGCTCCCGCGCCGAATGCTGAGGCACCTGCTCCCGAGCCCGCCCCTCAAGTCGAAGAAGCTCCGGCTGAGACCAACTGATTCACCGGGGGAACGCCGCTATGCCCTCTGTCATTGCCGACGTTCTGCTCGTTTCCCCGAATTCATTGATTCGACCGGTTTGCGTCGAGATCGATGACGCCGGGAAAATCGGTCAGGTCTTTGAGGGACATGACCCGCCACCCGGGAGTCATGTCATCTTCGACGGAGCTGGTGACACTTACCTCACCGCGGGCTTCATCGACATCCACACTCATGGTGCCAATGGTTTCGACCTCTCAGACGCTTCGCTCAACGCCGTCGAGACCATTGCCGAGGCAAAGCTCGCCGAGGGAGTGACCACTTTTCTCCCCACGACCTGGACGGCAACGCCCGGGCACACCCGCGAGATGGCCGTCGCCGCTGCTGCCTACCGTGAGAACCAGCGCTTTGCAAGAACGCCCTTTCTTCATGTCGAAGGCCCCTATTTAAATCCCGATCAAGCCGGAGCGCAGGATGTCCGCTACATGCGCCCGCCGGATCTCGCGGAAATCGAAGAACTGAACGCGATTTGTCCCGTCGGTCTTCTCTCCCTCGCGATCGAGCGCGACGGGGCCCTCGAACTGATCGGGGAACTGAGGAAACGGGGCATCGTCACCTCCGCCGCCCACAGCGCCGCGACCTACGCCGAATTCGTCGAGGCAAGAGCCGCCGGGCTCGGGCATCTTACCCACTATTGCAATCAGATGTCAGGCCTCCACCATCGTGAAGTCGGACTCGTCGGGGGCGGACTCCTCGACGACAACGTCATGATCGAATTGATCTGCGACGGGATTCATTTGAGCCCGGACATGATCCGTCTCGCCTTCAAGCATCGCTCGATCGAGCGGCTCATGCTCATCACCGACTCCATGGCCGCCTCGCATCTCGGAGACGGCACCTATCCACTTCACGATGGAGAGATCATCGTCAAAGACGGCGCGGCGAGGATCCCCGCCGGCAATCTCGCCGGTTCCGTCGTCACCTTCGACGAAGCTCTGCGAAAAGCCGTGAAATACACCGGTCTTTCACTCAATGAAATTGTGCGCACGACAGGAGCGAACCAGGCCAAATCACTCGGCCTGCGAGATCGCGGCTCGATCAAACAAGGTTTGCTCGCTGACCTGACCCTGTTAAGTCCCAGCCTCGAAGTCGTCGCGGTCTACGTCGGTGGCGAGCAGCGCTTTTCGGCGTGATTCTTCCGCTACATTCCCCCGTAGCGGATGGCGTCAGCCTTCCGATCCCCGATTGCTCCGCCCGGAGGATTTCCATCTTCCGCTACCTTCCCCCGTAGCGGATGGCGTCAGCCTTCCGATCCGTAAAATAGAAAACCCGACCCCTTGCGGGATCGGGCTCTCTGACCACTCAACTAAGTCTCTCAACCACCTCGGGAAAGGTATCGGAGACAAATTGGTATCCGGATCAACGCTGGGCCATTTCGCCCTGGTTGTGGTAGGCGTTGTATTCGGTCGTCGGAACGATGAGCTCATCGCCGGGATGAATCAGGGTGCTCGAACCAAGGCGGTTCAGACGCTGGAGTTCGCTCATGGAAGAAAAGAAGTCGCGGGCAAGGGCGTAAAGATTGTCACCTTTGCGGACCGTGTAGTAACCATAAGTCTCGTCAGCGGCGAGAAGCGGGTTGTCATACTCATAGCCCGCTTCCTGCGAGGAGTTCGAAGCCGTCTCAGTGACCGGAGCATTACCGGAAGGAAGCTTGAGTGTCTGACCAAGGCTGATGACATCAGACTTGAGGCCGTTTGTTGCCTTCAGTGTCTTGACGTCAGTCCCGTGCACTTTCGCGATCGAAGTGAGGGTGTCACCTTTCGTAACGGTGTGAGTCTTTGAACCCGCGGCAGGAGTTGTTTTCGTCTCACCAACGACCACCGATTTCTTGGTCGCATCAGCAGGCTTCGGAGTTTCCGCTACCTTTGTCGATTTTTCCTGAGTCACGGGAACTTCGGCTCCGGGAATCATGAGCGTCTCCCCGATATAGATTGGCTGGCCTTCGCTGAGGCGATTCGCCACCAGAAGATCATCACGCTCAACCCCATGGTCACGGGCAATTGATCCGAGCGTATCACCGTCCTTGATCAAATAAGTCTTGGAAGGTGCGGTCTTCGTTTTCACCTCTTCACCACCGCGGGTCGCATCAAGCGTCGCCTGATCAGAGTAGCTGTAAGATCCAGTCTCACCGGCGATTGAACTCTCCAGTGAAGTGAGGCGGGCTTCAATCTTGCTCAAACGAGCATCGATCGGTGCAGTCGCAGGATCTGCGGACTCCGCATTTGGAAGAAGAAGGCCAAAGGCCGCCAGTGTCGTCAAGGTGGTCGCGATACGATTCATGACCGAAAGATTATTACATATTTATAATTTAGGCAAACAAATATTTAATATTTCCTTATAAAATTTTATTCATGAACCTTTTTAACTCTCAAAATTATAAAAATGCGTCAATTCTCGCTAATTATAACTGTGTTTTACTCTGCTAAGAGGCTTGCGGGGCGAATTCGAACCCGCTACAACTCAGCGCATGAAAATCACCTTCTGCGGTGCGGCGCAGACTACGACAGGTTCGCAGCACCTTATCGAGGTCAATGGCTCAAGGATTCTCCTCGACTGTGGCCTTTATCAGGGGCGGCGCGACGACTCGAAAGACCGCAACCGTCATTTCTTTTTCGATCCGGCATCCGTCGATGCGGTGGTCCTTTCCCATGCCCACATCGACCACAGTGGAAATCTGCCGAACCTGACGAGCAACGGTTTCACCGGCAACATCTACTCGACCTTCGCGACGCGGGATCTCTGTCAGATCATGCTGACAGATTCCGCCCGCATTCAGGGACAGGACACGAAATGGCTCAACAAACGCCGCGCGAAGCGGGGCGAACCCGAGATCGAACCGATCTACACGGAGAAGCAGGCAGAGGAATGCATCCGCCAATTTGTGAACATCGGCTACGAGCGCGCCATTCCCATCGCCGACGGGGTCACGCTGACGTTTATCGATGCCGGTCACATTCTCGGATCGGCGCAGGTCATCCTCGATATCGTGGAAAAGGGGGAGAAAAAGCGCCTCCTCTTTTCCGGGGATGTCGGGCGGGGCAACAATGAACTCCTTCGCGACCCGGTCGATGCCACCGATGTCGATTATTTGATCATGGAGAGCACCTACGGGAACCGTGAGCATGAGCTGCCGACGCAGGCGAACCACTTGCTGCGCGACATCCTTCTCAAAGCGCTTGAGAAAAAGGGCAAAGTCATCATCCCCGCTTTCGCGGTCGAGCGCACTCAGCAGCTCATCTATGTGCTGCACGAGCTGACCGAGTCGGGCGAGCTGCCTGAAGTCCCCATCTATGTCGACAGTCCCCTCGCGGTGAATGCAACGGAGATTTTCCGGATTCACCCCGAGTGTTTCAACGACGATGTCTACGACTTCCTTTTTGAAAAGCGGAACCCTTTCGGCTTCGAGTCTCTCACGATGGTCCGAAAGGTGACCGAGTCTAAGAAACTGAACGAGGTCAACGAGCCCTGCATCATTATCTCGGCCTCGGGCATGTGCGAAGCCGGCCGCATCCTGCATCATCTCCGCAACAATATTGAGGACGCGAGGAACACGATTCTCTTCGTCGGCTACTGCGCCCAGAACACGCTCGGTTGGAAGATCCGCAACAAGTGGGAGAAAGTCCCCATCCTCGGAGATGACTTCAAGGTCCTCGCCGATGTCGAGATTCTCGATTCATTCAGCGGTCACGCCGACAAGAGTGAGCTCATCGATTACTTCAAGCGCATGGGCGGCAAAAAAGAGCGCGTCTTTCTCGTCCACGGCGAGCCGGAGCAATCCGAAGTGCTTCGCGACACGCTCCAGGCGGACCACGATGGCAAAGTCGAAGTCGCGGTCTGGCGTTCTACGGTTGAAATCTAGCCGGAACAGTCTCTCTTCTCTTCTTTGATGAAGTCACTTCTCCTCACAAACGAATATCCGCCAAACGTCTATGGGGGAGCCGGCATTCACGTCCAGTATCTGTCCCGCGAACTCGCCAAGCTTTGCGACGTCGAAGTCCGCTGCTTTGGGGATCAGCTTGCGGAAACGGGAAACCCTCTCGTGCGCGGGTCCACGACCGATATCTCCGGCTACACCGCGCCCAAATCTCTGCAATCGGTCTTTTCAGCACTTCAGTCCTCGCTCGACTTTAACACGGCTAAAATCGATGCTGATGTCGTTCACCTCCACACATGGTATTCCCATTTTGGCGGGATCCTCGCGAAGATGAACTACGGCATCCCCATGGTCCTCACCGTTCATTCGCTCGAACCGCTCCGCCCCTGGAAACGCGAACAGCTCGGAGGCGGCTACGATTTCACCCTCTGGCTCGAAAAGACCGCGATCGAAATGGCGGACGCGGTCATTGCGGTCTCCCACGAGACAAAAGCGGACATCCTGCGACTCTTTAATGTTCCCGAAGAGAAAGTGCCCGTGATTTACAACGGGATCGATCCGGACGAATACCAGCCCACTTTTAATCCCGACGTTCTCCGGAAGCACGGCATCGATCCGGCAATCCCTTTCGTGCTCTTCGTCGGCCGCATCACCCGTCAGAAAGGCATCGTCCATCTCGTTAATGCGATCAAACATCTCGAACCGGGCACCCAGGTTGTCCTTTGCGCCGGTGCCCCTGACACACCGGCGATCGCAACGGAAATGGAAGCCGCGGTCGATGCCGCCCGCCACGGATTCGACGGAAAAATTATCTGGATCAAAGAAAAGCTCCCCGACAACGAGAAGATCAATCTTTACAGCCACGCCCGCGTTTTCTGCACCCCGTCGATTTACGAACCCTTTGGCATCATCAATCTCGAAGCAATGGCCTGCGAGACGCCGGTGGTTGCTTCCGCCGTCGGCGGCATGAAAGAAATCATCCTCCCCGGGGAAACCGGACTCCTCGTCCCGCTTGCGCAACAGATGGAGTCGCCCTTCGAAGCGATCCACCCCGAGGTCTTCGCTCACGACCTCGCTTCGTCGATCAACGAGCTGCTTCGCGACCCTGCCCGCTGCGAAGCGATGGGACGCGCTGGACGCGAGCGCGTTCTCGATACCTTCAGCTGGGCCGAGATCGCCAAAGAGACGCTCGCTCTCTATGAAAAAGTTTCCGGATAGCCGAATTCCGGATATTGCGTCCTGCTCCCTCCCGAATCACCTTTCCGTTACAATAGTACCGATGAAAAAGCTCAGCATCCTCTTTACGCTTGTCGTCTCTTTCACCCTGCCTGTGCGGGCCGCCGATTTTTCGGAGCAACTCGCGAAACTCAACTCCGTTGGTCCGGAGGGAAAAGGGAACACCGAAGCCGCCGCCGCGTGGAATGAAATCACGGCAGGTCCCGCCGCGACGATTCTTCCCATTCTCACGGCGATGGATGGAGCCTCGCCGCTCGCGATGAACTGGATGCGGTCCGCCGCTGAAGCCATTCTCGAAAAGGAAAAAAAATCAGGGAATGACCTCCCCACCGCTGAGCTTCAGGCCTTTCTCCTCAATCGCGAAAACGATCCACAGGCCCGCTTCCTCGCCTACGACTTCCTCGCCGGGAGCAACACCAACGAAACCGCCGCGCTCGTCCCCGGCATGATCGATGACCCCAGCCCTCCCCTCCGCCGCGTCGCCGTGGCCGGGCTCATCGCGCAGGGCCGCTCAGAACTCGCCACCCCGGAGACGGCCGCAGCCACTCTGCAAACCGCACTCGATGCTGCCCGCGATGTCGATCAGATCGACGAAATCGCGAAACTCCTTCGCGAAGACCTCGAAAAGTCCGTTGATCTTCCGACCCAGTTTGGATTTCTCATGCGCTGGCATCTCATCGGCCCCTTCGACAACACCGACCGCGAGGGCTTTGATCGCGTCTACCCTCCCGAGGAGAAGGTAGACCTCGCCGCCGCCCACGAAGGAAAAGATGGCAAAGAAGTCCGCTGGGAAACCTACGCGACCTCCGACGACTACGGAATGGTCGATTTCAATACGCCCTTCTCCCCCCTCAAGCAGGTCACCGGCTACGCTTACACCGAATTTCAGTCCGCCGGGGAACAGCAAGTCGAGCTTCGCCTCGGTTGTAAAAACGCGTGGAAAATCTGGCTCAACGGCGAGTTTCTTTTCGGGAGGGACGAGTACCACCGCGGCATCCGCATCGATCAATACATTCTCCCCGTGACGCTGAAACCCGGTCGCAACACCCTTCTCGTCAAAGCGTGCCAGAACGAGCAGGAGCAGGACTGGACCGTGCAATGGGAATTCCAACTCCGCGTCTGTGACGACACCGGAGCCGCCGTCCTCAGCACCGACCGCCAGCCCACTCCCGAGCCGGAGGAAAAAGCACGCCGCCGCACCGCTGAGTAATTCCCCCCCTTAAAGACACCCCATGAGATCTATCATTTTCTGCCTCACGATCCTCGCTCTCACCTCCCTCTCCCACGCCGACTGGTTGAACTTCCGCGGTCCCCAGGGATCCGGCTACGCGAAGGAAATTGAGAACCTTCCCCAATCGCTAAACGAAGAAAGCATCGCCTGGAAAGTGGCGCTTCCCGGTCGCGGCCTGAGCAGTCCCGTCATCGTCGGGGATAAACTCTTCGTCACTGCTGCGAGTGGACCCGACCAGAAGCAGCTTCACATTCTCTGTTTCGACCGGAATTCCGGAGATCCCATTTGGGAACGCCGTTTCTGGGCCACGGGCCGGACCATGGCTCACAAAAAGACGAACGTTGCCGCTCCAACGCCGGCGAGTGATGGGGAAAGAATCTACGCGCTCTATTCCTCAAACGATCTCATCTGTGTCGATCTCGACGGAAATCTCATCTGGATGCGTGGCCTCACCCTCGATTACCCCAATGCCTCGAACAGCCTCGGGATGGCCTCATCACCTCTCATTGCCGGGGACACGCTCGTCGCGCAGATTGAGAATGATTCCGAATCCTTCGCCGCCGGATTCGATCTCCTCACCGGTGAAAACAAGTGGAAGATGGATCGCCCCAAAGCGGCCAACTGGACTTCCCCCACCATCCTCAATCTCGACGGAGAGGAAATCGTCGCCCTGCAATCCAGCAAAGGCGTCGTCGGCGTCGTTCCTGCAACCGGCTCCACGCTCTTTGAATTCGGGAAAGGCGCTTCGACGATTCCCTCCAGCGTCGCGAGCGGCAACCGTCTTTATGTCCCTGCCAACGGACTCACCGTTCTTGATGTCACCGGCGACGGCAGTGAACCCACGGAAGTCTGGAACGAGTCTACGCAACGTCCCGGCACCGCGAGTCCCCTCGTGATCGGGGAAACGGTCTACCTTTTGAACAACGCGGGCGTCCTCACCGCTTCGAATACCGACTCCGGCGAGCGTCTCTGGAGAACCCGCCTCAACGGCCCCTTCAGCGGAAGCCCCGTCGCGGGAAGTGATCCTTTTCTCTACATTTTCAACGAAGCCGGGATCGGACAAGTCGTCGATCTCAGCGGAGCCGAAGGAGCCATCGTCAGCGAACTGGAACTCGGCGAAACAATTCTCAGCACGCCGTCACTCAGCGACGGTGCGATCTACGTGCGCAGCGACAACAGTCTCTGGGCGCTCTCGAATCCGTGAAATGCTTTGTTACAGCACGACTTCCGGATCGCTCAGACATCCGTGAAAATTCGTGTCCATTCGTGGTTCAAAACCTCCACCAGCCGGGCCCGATACGATGGCGATTGCAAATCACCACCGCCGCTCCAGATCCCCTCACGCCTTTGCCGCTTTAAGCATCTTTGCGATATCGTTCAGCGAACTGAACGAATCCTCGGTCAACAGATCATCCGGAATCGCGAGACCAAAACGGTCCTCAATGTCGAGGAGAAGGTCGATCGAAGCCATCGAATCCAACCCAGCCTCGCCGAGATTTTGATCCGGAGAGAGCGCGTCATTCTCTTCGAGGAATTTCAAATGAGGACGAACGACCGCTTCGATTTCGGCGAGTGATTCAATAGTTTGCATAAAATAATGAGGGTCAGCAGTTTTAAGAAATTGTTTCGTGCCCGCTGCGAAGGCGCGTCGCAGCGATCACTTCACCGTCACGATGAACGATTTCGGCGGGAGTGGGGCGACTCAAAAATCCAAGAACACTGGCGGTCGGTCCATACGCTCCGGTGTTCGGAATCGTGACGAGATCCCCGGCTTCGACTTTCGGAATCGTGATGCGGCGACCGATACAATCGAGCGGCGTGCAGAGTTGGCCGACGACATCGACCGTCATCTCATGGTTTGACTTGCGATTTTCAGGCACTTCGATGTCGATTGAAAATCGTGGAATTCGGCCAAGTCCTGACATGCCCCCGAGATGATGAATCCCTGTGTCGAGAATCAGAAAGAGCCTTTCATCTTTAGATTCTTTAATGTCCATGACACGAGTCACGAGAGTTCCTGATCTCGCAGTCAAATATCGGCCCGATTCAAACCACCACTCAGCGTTTGAGTCCGCCCGCAATGCAGCCAGCGTCTCCTTAAGTTCGGAAAGATCCAACCCCTCTCCCGCCTTCGAATAGGGCCACGGAAAACCACCACCCTGGTTCAGGATCTCAATGGGGAAGCCCATCAATCCGCTTATCTCAGAAGCGATCCTGACAGTTTCAGAGAAGCAGTTCAGGAGCGCTTCAACATCACCGATCTGAGTTCCCCAGTAAATGTGGACTCCAACGACACTGACTTTTTCACCAACACGCTCCATGAGATTGATGCCCTCACCGCGAAGGTAATCTTCCTCAAAACCAAACTGGCTCGCCACTCCTGACATCGCGAGCTTTGCTTTCGGTGCCTGCTTCGGATTAATTCTCAACAGCGCCTTGACCGGCTTACCTGCGGAATCCGAAGCCATATTCAACGCTTCGAGATCATTCTCTGACTCAACTGAAAACTGCCGAATACCCGCATTGATCGCCGAAACAAGTTCTTCAACGCTCTTGCCTGGTCCGCCGTAGAGCGCCGCAGAGAGATCAAATCCAGCCGCGAGGGCTGCAGCAATCTCACCAGTCGAAGTAAGGTCTGCACGACACCCGTTCTGGCGAATCACTTGTGCGACCGCAGGGTTCGGATTGCTTTTGAAAGAATAGAAAACTTCGGATTCAGGCAGAACTTCTCTAAGCGCGTTGACCTGAAGATCGATCAGTGAAGCGTCATAGAGGTAGAAAGGAGTGCCAAACCGGGTCGCGAGGGCGGCCAATTGATCTTTGTTCTCCACAAGATCCACGATCCGTGGACTCGGGTGATGCGATCCATCTGATGTTACACTGTTCTTTACCGTTGGCATGAGTGACTAATAAAACCTCATAAATTATAATAATCAAATTTTTTATTAATTTCTGGAATTTAGATGAAGATCATGGAACGTTAGGGTAATTCCGGATTCTTTGCCGATATCTCCGCTCAGCAATGAGTGAACAATGCAACTGACCAAACACGCAAATTTACGACAAAGCTGTCGCGCGCTGACAATGATTGAGGTGACTCTCGTCATCTCGGTTCTTCTCGGCTTGATCAGCTTCGCGTTCATTGGCGCCAGCGCCTACAAAAGAGGTTCCGACCGAGCCATGTGCATTCTCCAAGTCACTGAGGTACAGAAAGCACTGCGCAGCTTCTGCAACTATCAGGAATTTGAGCCCGGCGATAGTCTTCCAGATCTCAAGTCAGCTCTTATCGGCCCGAACCGTTACATCGAAGACGAGCCCCTTTGCCCAAGCAACGGCACCTACTACTTCTACGAAAATGAAGTCCCGCCCTTCGGCTCGACTTTCATGAGATGTTCGCTGGACGGCCACCTCCCCGCGACAACTTATCGCTGGTAAGACTCCGCCTACGACATTTCTGTCAGAGATGAGCTAGCCGGGAGCAGTATTTTCGCTGTCCCGCCTTATCTCCCCGAATACCCGGCGTCAACTTCGCCTACGAATGCGGCAGATCGGTTCTCTCAGGAATCGCAGGGGTTGCCTGAACGCTCTCCGCTCCCGGATCTTTCATCTTCGGCTCTTTCGGCGAGTTATCGGCACATCCGACCGTAGCAGCAGCAGGGGTCACCATCACCGCGATACCGGCAGCAGCGGCAGCCTTCTGCAAAAGGGAATCCTTGCGCTTTTTCTGCGTGTCGCCAAAGCGGGCGCGCCGAATCTTGAGCGAGTTCGCTTCGTGAATGCGATAAACGACATTGCGAACTTCATCGTCGCGGAAGAAAACGCCACCAACCTGGTGAATACGATTCCAGAGATGATAATCATCAGCCCCGAGACCGACGGCACGCTCCTGGTAATTCCCCGCTTTGCGAGCCACCTCAGCGCGCAAGAGCACGGAAGAATGTGGCAGCATGTTGTCGTCTGAGTTCCCCGTGAACATCGTCTCAACCCCTTTGTTCGGCCAGTGGAGGCGCGGCGTGATCTCGTTGTTCTCATGGGTCAGGAGAAGACAGCCATAAACATCAGCCTTCTTCTGCTCGATCATGTGGACGGCACGCTCGAGGTAAGTCGGCATGATCTGATCATCATAATCAAGCGGCTTGTAAAACTCCGTATCGCACTCGGCGACGGCCTGACGGTGCAACCAGCTGCAGTGCTCGATGTCCGGCTCGAGACCGGTACAGATGAGCGGAAGTCCGTAGCGCTTCGCGAGCGGCTCGGCAAAGGACCACGGGCCATCGACGAGGAGCTTCACTTTGAAACGCTTGTAAGTCTGGGAAACGAGACTGCACACCGCATCATCGAGCTTGGAAACATCGGTCCCCTTGTGAATGCGCAGACCGACCGTGACGCGGGCATCGGCATTATTCAGCGATGTCCCCGTCATCTCTGCAAGGATGTCGCGATGAGCTTCCGCATAATTGGCTCCGAGAGAAAGATCAGCCGCTGAGGCCAAACAGTCGACACTGGAAAGCGTCGCCGCCTTCAAGAGCGCCTTACCCGCCGCCTTCGCAAGCTTCTTCGGATTCGCATTCCAATCGATGAGATAACCATTGCGACCGTTCTGGATGAAATCCGCGATCCCGCAGCTCTTCGTCACGACCACCGGAATACCGCAGCTGAGCGCTTCCGCCGCCGTGAGGAGAAATCCTTCTTTCTCGCTGTTCCCGAGAAGCGCATGGCAGCCTTCGAGGCGATGCCGGTAATTAAACGGGTTAAAGTCGAGCGGTCGGATATCAAAACGATCCGAAACCCCAAGCTTTTCCGCGAGCGCCTTTACCTTGGCGAGAGCCTCGGCCTGCGTCCGCTGCGTGTATTCGAGTCCGGCGGTATCAGAACCGGTCCAGGCGCGGATGACCATGCGGGGCTCAGCTTCGAGCAAATACGGAAGTGTCATGAGGCCCTTCGACTCGAGCGGGCGTCCCATCCAGCCGACGACGATGCGGCCTTTCGGATCAAATTTCCCCTTCGCGGAAGTGAACTCCGAAACCGGAGGCGTCATGACCCCGGCGATGCGGTGATTTTTTTCACTCGCCCAACCGGCATAGCGGTCGAGCACCTTCTGCGAAACCCCGGCGACAGTCATGCCGTGCAAATCGTCGTAAGCACGATTGATGAAACGCCAGCCCGCGTCGTCCCAGGAGTGAAGAACCAGAGAAGTCGGGCGCTGCGGAAGCCCGGAAAGATCGCCATAACTCAAAAACCACGAGGAAGGATCAACCGGAGCCTCGCGGGTCACGTTTCCACAACTGAAACCGCTCTGCTCAGCAGCATCGAGCAAAGGCATGTCATCGGACTGAGAATAAAGCGTCGTGCGCTCGCGAACCCACTCGGGAAGAGCACTGATGTAACGCAAGACCGCAGTTTGTGCCCCGCCCAGAGCGAGGTTATGAGTCACAAAGCAGGGATTAACGCGAGGGAGTTGGTAGGAGGAAGCCATGTCTAAAAAATTGCTGAGATGCTCGTCTTCAAAACGATTCAAAGCCCGTATTCGTAGAGTGAATGAACCATTACTTAACCCGTCGGTCTAATTCCGTCAGGGTCCAGCATCGCGTGAAAGATTGATTGCATACCTTTTTAATCAAGTGCCAACGACCGGACATCATCCGATTTTGAACGTCAAAAAGCCGTTTTTGCTCTTTTTGGCGGGATTTTCCGTGTCCATCGCGCTCTGGCTCCCTGCGAGCGCCGAAGAGCACTGGTCTCTGCAAGCAGTCGAAAAAGCGACGATTCCCGCCGAAGTCAACCCTGTTGACCACTTCATCCAACAGGGTTTGGTCGCGGCGGGGCTGGAGCAAAACCCGCCCGCCGACCGCTTCACGCTCCTCCGTCGCGCCACGATCGACCTGACCGGGCTGCCGCCGACGCCGGAGGAAATCGAGGCTTTCGGCAATGACAGCTCGGACGATGCCTGGGGAAATCTCGTCGATCGGCTTCTCGATTCTCCCCACTACGGGGAACGTTGGGGACGCCATTGGCTCGATATCGCGCGCTACGTGCAGGGAACGATCAAGGTCCCCGGCGTCGATGAAATCGACCTCGCGGCGCCCTATCGGGACTATGTCGTCCGCAGCTTCAACACCGATAAGCCCTTCGACCGCTTCATCGCCGAGCAACTCGCGGGCGATCTCCTCGGAGAGCCTGGGGAAACGGAGGAGGCCTACTTTGACCGCATCACCGCCCCCGCTTTTCTCTCGATCGGGCAGTGGTTCGACGAATGCACCGACCCGAACAAGCTCCGCCTCGACATCGTCGATGAGCAAATTTCGGCGACGACCCGCGCCTTCCTTGCGATGGATTTTTCCTGCGCCCGCTGTCACGACCACAAGTATGACCCCATTCCGACGCGCGACTATTATGCGATGGCGGGCATCTTCCGAAGCACCGAAATCACGAGTAAATTTTCAGAGGAATGGAAAGACGGTCGCCCGCGCCTTCTCATCCCGCTGGCGACTGAGCCGGAAATCGACGCCATCATCGAGCAACGAAACGAAGCCTCAAAACTTCTTTCGGAACTCCATGAGAAACTGGAAACCCTGCGAACAGGCACCGTCCTGCCGCGCGAGTCATTCAACGTCCCCGGCAAAGTCGATCGGGAAATCCTGAGCTTCGAAGCCGAGGATTTCGACGGTCACAAAAATCTCAAGACGACCCGAATCGGACGTGGTGAAATCATCGAAACCCGCAAGGCGATTGATCGCTGGGTGAAGTATCGCGTCATCATTCCCGAACCGGGCGACTACACCCTCCTCGTGCGCTATGCCGCGCGGGAGCCGGCCCCCGTCATCCTCGAATTCGACCTCAAAGACGAGCCCGGGCGCATCCTCAGCGAACCCACTTTTGGTTCCGCCCCCGAGTTTCTCAAATGGCATCCCGTCCCCCTTCGGGATCTCGACGACGGCTCGCTCCACATCCGCCTCAAGGTGAATCCGAACGAACCCTTCCCCATCCTCGACTCTTTCCGCATCGTGAAGGGTATCCTCAAACCGGACGATCCCACCTGGATGCGGCAAATCGGAGAACCCACCCTCGCCGAAACCGTCGCCTACCTGACCGAAGCAGAAAAAAAACCGATCCTCGCTCTGGAGGAAAAAATTCTCACCGCCTGGGATTCCATCCACTATCCGGAGGGAACCCTCGGCGTGACCGAGGCGGAAGACATGATCGCCCTCCCCGTTCACACCGGCGGCGACACCTACCAAACCGAAGGCGATCCCGTTCCCCGTGGCGTGCCAACGCTTGCCGATCATCTCGTTGCCGCGTCTTTTCCGGTTGATCAGAAAGAGAGCGGTCGCGTCGAGCTCGCGAAGTGGCTCGCGCACCCCGACCATCCTCTCACCGCCCGCGTCATGGTGAACCGGATTTGGCACTGGCACTTTGGCTCGGGCATCGTGCGCACGACCGATGACTTCGGCAAACAAAGCAGCGGCCCGACCCACCCCGAATTGCTCGATTGGCTCGCCGCCGAATTCATCGAGAGCGGATGGTCGATCAAGCACCTCCACCGGATCATCATGAGCTCCGCGACCTACCGGGCGTCGTCCCGCGAGACGCCGGAGAACCGCGAACTTGACCCCGATGGCACTCTCCTCTCGCAATTTCCGATGCGCCGCCTCGAGGTCGAAGCGATCTACGACGGCATGATTTCCAGCATCGGCAAAGCCACCCGCCAGCCCGTCGGCAAACCGCTCAACACGAATCTGTCGAAAGACCGCGCTCTTTATATCCTCACCTCCTCCCGCTCGCCGATGGGACTCGGCATGGAAATCCGCAAGATGTTCCCGCTCTTCGGATTCGACGAATCGGGACGCCCCATGCACGACCGTGACGAAAGTCTCACCGCCGCCCAATCGCTCTGGTGGCTCAACAATCCCCTTCCCCGCTACTACGCAGAGCAGCTCGCCACATCCATTATCGCGGAACACGAAAGCGACGCAGATCGCGCCGCCGCGACGTATCAAGGTATCATGGGGATGCCTCTTCATGGCGAAGCCGAAGCCGCGCTCCTCGGCTACGTGACCGACTTACAAGCTAACAAAAACCTTTCCCCCGTCGAGGCCTGGACCCGCGCCGGACTCGGACTTTTCTCCTCCCACCCATTCAGCCACCTTGAGTGATTGCCCTCACAAAATCCTGACAAGACGCGACTGGTTGAGAAAAAGTTTTCTCGGCCTCGGCTCCGTCGCGGCTGCTGATCTCATGGCGCGGACCGGCATCGCCTCCGCCGCGAGCGGATCACTCCTCAATTTGCATCACGCGCCGAAGGCAAAACGGATCATCTATATTTTTCTCGAAGGCGGCCTTTCCCAAATCGATTCCTACGATCACAAACCCGCCCTCGCAAAGTACGCCGGACAGCCCCTCCCCGCATCGATTACCCCACCGAGCTTTACCTTTGCGAAGCAGGGCACCGTGATCCCCTCTCCCTTCGCCTGGCAGCACTGGGGCGAAAGTGGAACCTTCGCGAGCGACCTCTTCCCCGAAGTGAACTCGCGGCACATCGACGACCTCTGTTTCATTCACTCACTGAACCACACGAGCAATGACCATGTCACCGCGAAGCGGGTTCTCCACACCGGAGTCCCCATCGAAGTGCGCCCCACCCTTGGGAGTTGGTTAGTCTACGGACTCGGTTCGATGAATGACAATCTGCCCTCCTACATCGACATCACCCCGGGCGATCCGAACCGGCCCACCGGCTTCCTCCCCGGCAACTACGGCGGCACCGCGATCGATCGTCCTGACAAAAAGAAACCCGACCTTGCGTGGGACAATCTCAAACCTCAATTTTCCGAACAGGAACGCCATCTCGACTTCATCAAACAGATTAACTCGGCCGGTCGCGAGGAAGCCGCCCTCGATGAAATGGAACTCGCCTTCCGCATGCAAACCGAAGCGCCGGACCTTCTCGATATCGACAACGAATCGGAAGCAACGAGAAAACTCTACGGCATCGGCGAGGACCACACCGACGAGTTCGGGCGGGCTCTCCTCCTCGCGCGGCGCTTCGCCGAATCGGGGGTGCGCTACATCACCGTAAACCACGCGACCCCTCGCTACGGGAATCTCTGGGATCAGCATTCGGAGTTGGAGAAGGGCCATCGCGGCAATGCTCACGCCGTCGATAAACCAATCGCCGCTTTGCTCGACGATCTTAAAGTGAGAGGTTTGTTAGACGACACCCTCGTCATCTGCGGCAGCGAATTCGGCCGCACCCCGACCTTCGAATTTTTCGACGGCATCACCGGCCGCCATCAAAACGGACGCGACCACAATCCACACGGCTTCACGACCTGGTTCGCCGGCGCCGGCGTGAAGCCCGGCTACCACCACGGCATGACCGATGATTTCGGTTTTTACGCAGTGAAAGACAAAGTCGATATCCACGACTTTCACGCGACCTTACTGCATGCCATGGGTATTGATCACGAAGCGTTGACCTATTTCCACGGCGGTCGCGATTTCCGGCTCACGGATGTGTATGGGCGAGTCGTCGATGGAATATTTGCGTAGCCCTACTTCAATCACCGCAGTGCAACACGATTGGCGTTTTTGAAAACCAAATAACGCGGATAGCCATCCAGCACTAACGATGCGGCACTGCCCTCGAAACGTTGCCTTTCATTCCCCATCGGGTCGATCACGATCACTTCCGACGCGTCGCTCTCGAAATCCAATTGCCCTTTGTCGGTCAGAGAAAATGCGCTCACAATCCGGTCCTCACCTCTCGTGAACTCATGAGCGAAAACGCCCTCTTCCTCCAGCAGTACCGATTCGAACGAGGCAGCTTCCAGCACCGAGACAAGACCTGAAACCGCCCCGTAGGCAAAGCGGGGGCAAAACTGATAGTCGACCAATCCGAGATCACGTCCCTCGCGCCCCGGACCTCTGGTCATGCGACCGCAGAAAAGCATCACCCCGACATGATCGTGCGCCCAGCAGTAGAGCACTTTTTGCGCGACGGATTGCGCCTGCCGTCGTTCCTGATCGAGGCGCCAGGCATCGAAACCGGTCTCAGTGTTGACCCACTTCGCCGACTCGACACCGACGCTACGATGCTGTTGTTGGAGGAGCTCAAAATTTTCGATCATTCCCGACAACTCACCGTGGGCATGATAGGCGGGATGATCCACGAGCGGATGGAGTGCTTCCACGAAATACTTCGTCTTCTCGACATCGACAAAAGCGTAGCCGCCATTCGCAATCGGGACGTCGGGGAAGTCACTTTGAATCTGATCGCGTGAAAACTGAAACTGTTCGATGAACTCGTCCGGAGTCCCCGACCAGAACTCCACTTGATCCGGTTCGTTGAAGATTTGCACGAAGCGGGCCGACTCGCCGTAGCGCTCTAACAAAGCCGCAATGTAAGCCCGTTGCGCCGCTTCTTCGTGTGGGTAGCGCCAACGATGCTCGGTCACTTCAGCATACTTTTCGGCGACGGCCCAGTCGGCGGCATTCATGAGTTGCAGGCCAAGTTCAAAACCGCGGGAGGTGTAGGCTTCGACAGCGGCATCCATCCGTTTTGAGTCGAAGAGGTATTCGCCACTTTCACGCCGCCCCATCTCGAGGGACTCATCGACGCGGACGACTTGAAAACCGACTCGCGCCATCATCCCTGCTTCGAGGTTTCGGGCTTCGTTTTCGCTGAGACCTGCGGGCAGAGTCGGCTCGCCCCCCGGCGTCCAATGGTAGCGACCGGGGAAGGTGCAGATCCCGAGAAAAAATTCATCAGTCTTCCAGGTTTCACGGGCGGAGTTGAGGTCGCGGGTCACGGCGAGATTTCGAATGAGACGCTTCCGGTATTCACCGTCGAGAAATCCATCGAGAGTGAGGAGGTAGCTGCCGAATCCGTCGACAGCCAAGTCGATGACTCCCGGCTCTCCCGCGATGATACGCCGCTGCTGGATCGCTTCATTGTTCCAGTTCCAGATCGTGAGAATGCCGTGTTCGAAGCGGGTCGCGTCCACTTCGACGCGAAGGCGAAAGGCACCGTCAGAGGTCCAATCGTAGGGGCCGCTTTCGGGGACTAACACAAGTCCATTTCCGCTGAGCGCGTGCTCCGCGATTTCTTCGTGGAGACGCGGGACGTTCAGCTGTGCGAGCGGCGGAGAGTTGGGGGCAAGGGTGAGGTGGAGGGGTTCTGCGGCGGTGACGGGAGATGCCGCAGAAAGCACGCTCACGATTATCGCGAGGGAGAAGAAGTTTAGACCACCGATGGACACGGATGTACACGAATTCATGACAGGGCTGATGTATTTTATCCGTGTGAATCCGTGTTCATCCCTGGTTAAAAAATCTATTCAGCTTCGATATCCTGCAGAGCCGGAAACTCGTCACGCCAGCCCCGCACTTTCTCCAAATCGATCTCGGCTTCGAGCAAACCTTCCTCACCACCTGCATCAGCGACGACAACACCCTGCGGATCGACGACGAGACTGCGACCGGGATAGTCCACGTTGGGATCGCTGCCACAACGATTGACCCCGACGACGTAGGCGAGGTTTTCGATCGCCCGCGCGCGGAGGAGCGTGATCCAATGCTCGACTCGCACCGTGGGCCAGCTCGCGATGACGACGATTAACTCGGCCCCGGCGACGGTGACCCGGCGGAAGAGCTCGGGAAAGCGGAGATCGTAACAGATCAGCGGAGCGATCTTCCAATCCTGCCATTCCCACACTGGAGTCTCGCTTCCGTTTTCGTAAAACTCGGATTCGCCGGTGTAGCGGAAAGTCCGGTTTTTCTGATAGCGCCCCAGCTCGGCCCCGAGAGGATTGAAGGCAATGAGTTCGTTCGTTCCTTTCTCGCCTTCCTCGTGGCGGACGAGTCCACCGATGACAGCGCTGTCTTTCGTCGACGCGAGCGACTTCAAAAATTCTTCGCTGCGGGACGGCGTGAACTCCGCGATCCGTTCGACGTTCATGCTGAAACCGGAGCTGAACATCTCCGGTAAGATGATGAGATCCGCCCCTTCCACGGGAGCCAACAATTCCTCCGCCCGCTCGTAATTCGTTTCCGGATCTTCCCAGGCGAGATCCCACTGACAGCCAATAATTTTCATGCAAAGTGAACAGGGTTGGATCACGGACCTAACCCTCTTGAGTCGGCGAATGTATCACAAATCGACGCGTCCCGCGCCTTCCATTGAGCGGAGAGCCGCTTCGAGGACTTCGATGATCTTCACGCCGTCGTTGAAGTCCGGTTTGATCCCGGTGCCGTCTTTGACCGCCTGCATGAAATCGACCGCCGCATGGACGAAACTGTGCTCATACCCGATGATGTGCCCCGGAGGCCACCAGGCATTGGCATACTCATGTGAGCGCTCGGTCACGAGGATGTCGCGGAACCCCTTGAGATGATCGGGATCACTTTTGCACCCCCTCAATCCCAGCAGGACCGACGCGCCGATAAGCAACCCTTGAAAAAGCGAATTCCTATCAGTCGGAATGATGTCCAGGGTCAGGGAAACGTCTTCTACCGTTCGATAGACGACTCTTTCCGACTCCGGTGCTCTGCTGACGAAACTGAATAAGATCCCGACGCCAGTTAGAAGAACCAGAGTGACGGCAATCGCTTTTAAGAGAGTTCTGGTCGCCTCGTTTTTCACAGCCCCTTTCTTGAATGAAGCCGATCCTATGAAATGCGGGCTATCCGGCGCAATTCTTAAATGGGCACCTAGCAGGCTTCCGGCCAAATGAAAGGCGCCATAAACGCAAATGACTTGCAAATGCAATCGTCTTGCGGAAATGTAGGAACCCATTCATCCCCATGAGCGTTGCCACCCCTACCCGAAAATTGCCCGTCACCGTCCTCTCCGGCTTTCTCGGAGCGGGCAAGACGACCCTCCTCGAGCACATCCTCCGCAACCGCGAGGGGAAGAAAGTCGCGGTCATCGTCAATGACATGAGCGAGGTCAACATCGACGCCGCCCTCGTCCGCTCGGGCGATGCGGCCCTCTCCCATTCCGAGGAAAAGATGGTCGAGATGTCGAACGGCTGCATCTGCTGCACTCTCCGCGAAGATCTCCTCCTCGAAGTCGGCAAACTCGCCCGCGAGGGACGTTTTGATCATCTTCTCATCGAGTCGACCGGCGTCAGTGAGCCCATGCCGGTGGCCGAGACCTTCACCTTCCGTGATGAAGAAGGGCGCTCCCTCGGGGATATCGCCGAGATCGATACCATGGTCACCGTCGTCGATGCCCTGAACTTCCTGCGCGATTACGAGAGTGTCGAGGATCTCCGCGACCGGGGCGAAGCGATGGGGGAAGAGGACGAACGCAGCATCGTCGATCTGCTCGTCGATCAGATCGAGTTCGCCAATGTCATCCTCATCAACAAGCTCGATCTCATCACCGACGAACAGAGACGCCGGATCCGCTCCATGATCGCCGCTTTGAATCCGAAGGCGGTCATCCACGAGACGATAAATTCCCGGGTCGGTCTCGAAGCCGTCCTCGGGACCGGACTGTTCAGCCTGGAGGAAGCCGAGGGCACACCCGGCTGGCTCGATTCCCTGATCGAATACACGCCCGAGACCGAGGAATACGGCATTTCAAATTTCGTCTACGAACGCCGCATCCCCTTTCATCCCGAGCGGCTCTACGAAGTCTTCGAGCAGGAATGGCCCGGCGTGATCCGATCCAAGGGGCTCTTCTGGCTGGCGACCCGCCTCCAGATGGCGGGCTACTGGTCGCAGGCGGGCGCGATGTGCCGCAACCAGTGCCTCGGCTATTTCTGGGCGGCGGTGCCGAAAGAGCACTGGCCCACCGATCCGGCCTCGCTCGCCGAGATCGAGAGAATCTCGAAAGGTCCCGACGGCGACCGCCGGCAGGAGCTCGTCCTCATCGGTTCCGGCATGGACCGCGAGGCTCTCACCGCGATGCTCGACTCGGCACTGCTTACCGAGGAGGAACTCGCCATGGAAAAGGATGAATGGATAGCCCGATTCACCGATCCTTTCCCCGAATGGGACACGACCGGCGACACGACCGGCGACACGACCGGCGATGTCCACGAAACCCCGCTCCAGATTCAGAAAGCCTGATTCCATGAACCCGGACGAATTATCCAGAGGTGATGGGGATGGATCCAAGCCGCGCCGGATGAGATCCTTCGGCACGCCCGCCGCCGAGATCATGCGACTGGATTTTTCAAAGCTGGGCAAACCTGCCGAAGCCCAGCCGATCGAGGACCGTGCCGCCGAGGCGCGTCGTGTCGTGAAACGTCTCCTCGCGATCATCCGTGAGCACCGCGCCAGCGCGCTACGGGTAGCCTCGCCTCTCGATGATGCGGCTCTCGCCCTCGTCATCCGGGCTCTGCGGATTGAGTCACTCGGCGGAGACTACCGCTCCCTCCTCCATCACGACGATCCCGTCACCGCCTACCTGCGCCAAAGTCTTTTTGAAGAACTCCTCGAAGAACCGAGCAACATCCTTTTTACAACGCGAGTCGATGACGAGACGACCCGCTACGAAGCGATGGAGTCAGCCTTCTGGCGCGAGTGTCTGGAGGTGCTGGAGGGGCGTGTCTGCAAATCCTGAGGATCGCGGAACCTACGCGGCATCTACCATGCGGGCTCTCGCAGGAAATGGAACCGACCAAGCTGATGGTGGGTTTTCACGAGAAAACAGTTGCCTTATTGCACGTTAATTGCATTATCCTGCGCATGGATTTGTTTTCTTCAAAAAGCGGCAATGCGGATGCGACCCGAGCGGTGAAGCGCTGGGCGGCGGAGTGTCGGCCTGAGTTGGATGAAGTCGTGCATGTCGCGGAGTTGCGCTGCCATGAAGAAGGCTGCCCGGATTTTGAGACGGTGGTCACTTGGATGAGCTCGCCGCCGCTTGTTGTGAAAATTCTCAAACCTATTGACCAAATCTCCCGCGAGGACGTGCAAGCCGCTTGCTCTGGGGAATCAACCACCACCGATCCATGTCTGAAAGAACACCCGTAACCGTCCTCACCGGCTTCCTTGGAGCCGGCAAAACCACCCTGATGAACCGCGTGCTCACCGAGCAACACGGGCAACGCATCGCCGTCATTGAAAACGAGTTTGGCGAGGTCGGGATCGACCACGAACTCGTCATCAACGCCGAGGAGGAAATTTTCGAAATGAACAACGGCTGCATCTGCTGCACGGTGCGCGGAGATCTGATCCGTATTCTCGGCAGCCTCATGAAGCGTCGCGACCAGTTCGACCGCATCCTCATCGAGACCACCGGCATGGCCGATCCCGGCCCGGTGGTGCAGACCTTTTTCGTCGATGACGACATGAAGGAGCGGCTGGTGGTGGATGCGGTGGTCACGCTGGTGGATGCGAAGCACGTCTGGCTTCACCTCGATAACTCCGACGAGGTGAAGGAGCAGATTGCCTTCGCGGACGTGATCCTTTTGAACAAATGCGACCTTGTCCCGGTCGGCGAACTCGACAAGCTCGAAGCCCGTATCAAGAGCATGAACGGCATGGCCAAGGTGCATCGCACGGTCAACGCGCAGGTGCCGCTGGAGGCCGTGCTGGAAGTCGGCGGCTTCAATCTGGATCATGCGATGGAGGTGGATCCCAAATTCCTCGAGCCGGAGTATCCCTTCGAGTGGGGTGGCATTTTCGAAGTTCCGGACGGCGGGGTCACTTTCGCTGCGACCGAAGCTCCCGATCCCTCGATGAAACTGGTGCTGATCCCCGTGGAGAAAGCGGACGATGAAAACCTGGCGGACGCTCGGGAAAAAGCCCTGCGTTTGTTTTCCCATGAAGCGGCTGAAGCGCAGCCGGGAAGCGCGCTGGCAGCCGATGGCCGGCTCTACGAACTGATCCTTCCCGGTGGAGACATGGCATGGCCGGTCAGCGCGGCGGCGGGGACTTACGCCGTTTTCACCGAACATTATCCCGAGGAGCTGAACCTCGAACTCACCGGAGCGGCGGGCACAATCCCGTCTCCCATCGCCGCCGCCTACAAGCCGGACCACGAACACGACGAAGAGGTCAGCAGCGTGGGCATTGAGGAAGCGGGCGATTGCGATGGGGAGAAACTCAACCGCTGGATTTCGAAACTCCTTCAGGAAAAAGGCACCGACATCTTCCGCATGAAAGGCGTCTTTTCCGTGAAAGGAGATCCCAACCGCACCATTTTTCAAGGCGTTCACATGCTGTTGGATTCACAGGACGGCGGCCCATGGGGCGAGCGCCCGCGCAAAAACAGCCTCGTCTTTATCGGTCGCGATCTCGACCGCGAGGCGCTCAACGCGAGTTTCCGCAAATGTCTGGTTTGAGGTCTCCCCATGTTTGGATCTAAAAAAGCGGCCATCAGAGACGAGGCGGATCTCAGTATGAAATCCGCCGCCACGCTGATGCCGCAGCAGTGGACGGCGCGGCTCGACGATCATTGCCTCGATCTCCGTTGGTCGTCCGATGGAGCGATGCTCGCCGCGATGCCCAGCCTCGGCGACATCGTGATCTTTTCGCCGACGGGTGAGACACTTGCCACGCTCCCCGGGCACGCGCGGGGCAATGGCAGTATCGCCTGGCACCCGTCAGGCAAACAGCTTCTCACCTACGGGCAGGATACGGAAATCCGGATTTACGAAGCGTCCTTCATCGCTCCGCCACGAGTGAAAGCCTTGGAAAAAGCGTGGGCGGAGCGTGCGGAATGGAATTCCAATGGCACCCACCTCGCCGCCGTTTTGGGAAAAACCGTGGTCGTGCTCGATGCGGAAAACCTCGGCGTGGTGCGGCGCATCCCCGAGCAACGCAGCACCATCTGCGATCTCTCATGGAACCCCCGCGAGCCGAAGGAGTTCGCGACCGTCTGCGATGGCGGCGTGCGTCTCTGGAAGCACGGCAGGGACGAACCGACCGGCCATTTCGACTGGGGAGGGGCGAGCCTGATTTCCACCTGGAGCCCTGACGGGCGCTGGGTGGTGACCGGCGATCAGACCCCGAGCGTGCATTTGTACGATGTCCGCAGTAAAGACCCGCTGCATATTCAGGGCTACGAGTCGAAGGTGAAAGCCCTCGCGTGGCAGGCAAAAAGCGAATGGCTGGCCACCGGCGGCGGGCGCATGATCACCATCTGGCCCTGCACCGGAAAGCGCGGCCCGCGCGGCTCCACTCCCCTCCAGCTCACCGGGCACATCGGCGATGCGGTGGCGCTGGATTTCGGCCCCGGCGGCGAGCTGCTCGCCAGTGGCGGGCGCGATGGCATGGTCCTGCTGTGGATGCCGCACAAGACCGATGTCCCCGCGATGATTTCTCTCCAAAACGGCGAAATCACCCGCGTCCGCTGGGCGCCCGCCGCAGGGCATCTGGCCGTCGGCACCGGGAGCGGCGACATCATTCTTTTTTCCCTGCAATCATGAGACATCTCCTGCCATCCCTGATCCTGCTGCTGCTGCCGCTCTTTTCCTCCTGCGAAAAGAACCCGCCGACCGCCGCCAACGAAGAAAAACTGCGAATCGTCACCAGCTTTCTGCCCTTGCAGTCCCACGCCCTCGCCATCTCCGGCGGTCGGGCGGAGGTGCTCCAGTTGCTCGATCAGGAAACCGGGCCGCACGACTTCCAGTTTTCCCCCGCCGATGTCGCGAAGCTCTCCAGCGCCCGGCTTCTTTTGGTGAATGGCATCGGACTCGAATCGTGGCTCGATGATCTGGTAAACGCCGCCGGTGCGAAGCCGCTCGAAGTCGTCGATACCTCGCGCGGGATGACGCTCACGGAAAATGCCACGCCGCTCGATGGCTCCCCGGAAGCCGGCGCGAACCCGCATGTCTGGCTCGATCCCCGGCTCGCCCTCGCCCAGGCAAAAAACGTGCTCGCCGCCATGATCGCCGCCGATCCCGGAAACACCGCAGAGTACGAGAAAAACGCAGCCGAGTATTTCGCAAAACTCGAGGCCTTGGACGAGGAATTTGCCACCTCCCTCGCCCCGTTAAAATCCAAAAACCTCGTCACCTTCCACGACGCTTTTCCCTATCTTGCCGAGCGCTACGGCATCACCTACCTCGGGAGTTTCAATGCCTTTCCCGGCAAGGACCCGACCCCGCAAGAGCTAGCCGGACTGATCGAGAAAATCCGGGACAAGCGCGTCGAAGTCCTTTTTTCCGAGACCGGATACGCCCCGGATCTGCTCGTGGAAATCGCCCGCCAGACCGGCGCGAAAATCGCCGAGCTCGATACCTTGGAAGTCGGCGCCGGGACGGCGGAAGCCTATCTCACGCGGATGCGAACGAATTTGAATGCGCTGGCGAAAGCCTTTGAATGAAACGCGATTTCCACATCTTCGAGCCGCTGCTCAGGCTCGATTCGGTGGGCGTGCGCTACGGCGCGCAAGTCGCCCTGCGCGGGGTCAGCATGGATGTCTGGCCGGGCGACATCCTCGCCTTCATCGGCCCTAACGGGGCGGGGAAATCCACCCTCCTCAAAGCCATCCTCGGTCTCGTCCCGATAGATGAAGGCCGCTTGGAGCGCTCACCGGAAGCCAGCCGCGACCGCATCGGCTACGTGCCGCAGTCTCTCGCCATGGACAAGGCGTTTCCGCTGACAGTCGGCGAGTTCATGGCCTTGCACGGCACCGCGCGCGGCTTCTGGGCGGGGGGAATCCCCCGCAGTGAGCGGGCCAATGTGGAATCCTCCCTCGAGAAACTCCAGGCCCACACCCTGCGGGACCGAAAGCTCGGCGAGCTTTCCGGCGGCCAGCTTCAGCGAGTCCTGCTCGCCGCCGCGATGCTGCGCGGGCCAGAGCTGCTGCTGCTCGATGAGCCGGCCTCCGGGATCGACCGACGGGGCGCCGAAGACTTGCTAGAGCTGCTCGGCGGCATCCACGCCGCCACCGGGATGACCATCCTTTTTGTTTCGCACGACCTCCATTTTGTCCATCACCTGGCCACCCGGGTAGGCTGCCTGAACCAGAGCTTCTGCGGCCTCGGGACGCCGCAAGAGGTGCTGCACGAGCATTTTCTGGAAGAGGCCTTCGGTCAATCCTTCGGGCGCGGTCCGTTCCGCCCCGCAGTGGCATGACCGGATTCTGGCAATACGACTTCATGCGCCACGCGCTGATCTCGGCGCTTATCCTCGGCCCGGTCTGTGCACTCCTGGGAGTTTTCGTGACCCTGCGCGGCATGGCGTTTTTCAGCGATGCGCTCGCGCACTCCGCCCTCACCGGCGTCGCCCTCGGGCTGATGCTGCGTGAGGTCTGGGGCGTGCCAATCGATCCGCTCCTCAGCGTGCTCGTATTCAGCCTCAGCCTCGCCGCGCTGATGTCATGGCTGATGCGGCGGGGCAACCTCGGCGCGGATACCGTCATCGCCTTTTCTTTCACCGGCAGCGTCGCCCTCGGCGTGGTGGTCATTTCCGCGCTCGGGAAATACCGCCTGCTCGATGGATTTCTCTTTGGCAGCATCTACTCGAACAGCACCGCCGATCTCTGGAGGCAGGCAATCCTCGCGCTGGGCGTGGGCGGGTTCCTGCTCTGGAACGGTCGCTCCTACGCGCTCGCGACCCTGAATCCGGACCTCGCCAAAGTCCGCGGCATCCCCACCGCCCGCCTCGATCTGATCTTCGCCCTCCTCATCGCGCTGACCGTCACCGTATGCCTGAAAATGCTCGGCGCGATGCTGCTGAGCGCACTCATCGTCGTCCCGCCCGCCGCCGCAAAGCTCGTCGCCGGCGGCTTCCGCCAGATGCTGATTTTTTCCGTCGCCGGCGGAACTCTCTGCGCCGCCGCCGGAGTCATCGCCTCCTGGTTCCTCAACGTCCCCACCGGCCCCTGCATCGTCCTGACAGATGTGGCATTTCTGATCGGATGTTTTGTGTTCCGCGCGGTGAAAGCGTGAAGATACTTTATGATGTGAGAGGGAGTATCCGAGGAGTCCCTTATTCTATAATCTCCGCCCGGATCCCCTGGCCGGCGTTGGCATTGGCTGCGGATTTCAAATTGAGATTCTCCGCAATCCAGGAGTGCCGCACGCTTGTTCCCGCAGTCCTACCCCAAAGCTTCCGCCGCGAAGCGCCGGATCCGCGCGACCATGGAGGAGAGACCGTTGCGGCGTCCGGGGCTGAGTTCGGACTCGAGGCCGAAGCCGACGAGGACTTCGGATGGATCGAGCGCGAGGATCGCCCCGGGCACGAGGCCGGAGTAGCGCGAGAGCACGATGGAGACGAGCCCGGCGACGATCCGGGCTTCGCTGCCCCCGCGGAAACGCAGCCCGCCCCCCGGTTCTGCGTCCCGCTCGCAGACGAGCCACACCGACGAGACGCAGCCACGCACCAAATTCTCCTCGCATCGTTCGGCCTCGTCCAGCGGCGGCAGGCCCCGACCGAGCTGGATGAGGAAATGCAGGCGCTCGTCGCCGTCGGGCAGCAGGGAGAAATGTTCGGCGAGGATTTCGTGGGGGGAAGAACTCATGGAGAAAGTAGATTTGCACCCCCTCAATCCCAGCAGGACCGACGCGCCGATAAGCAACCCTTGAAAAAGCGAATTCCTATCAGTAAGATGTTCACGTCGTTGATCGCTCCCTCGGAGTAATCGTCAAGCGGACTCTCGATTTCGGCGACGGAACGGTTCTTGAAAACGAAGCCGCGCTTTCTCACGCCTACGAAATTTCCGATGAAACGCCAGTCACCTTTACGGTTCAATTGACCGTGGAAGATAAGTTTGGCCAATCCTCAACCGCAACACAGGAAATCGTCGTTCATTCGCCCGATCTCACCGCTGCTTTCACTTTAATACCGGCGACAGGCTTAGTCGGTGAAGAGTTTCACCTGGTCAGCAGAAGCCCCGGGAAGGCGATAAAGTTCTCGTTCGAGGTTTTCGATGAGCAGGACAACCTCGTATTTTCCTCCGAAGAGACGGAATCGGTTTTTAATCCGAGTCTTCCGGGAACCTATCGTGCAGTGCATCGCATCCTGGATCCGTCCGGAGTGTTTTCCGACGATGAGGAAAAGCACTTCACGGTATCCCCGCAAAAAGTACAGGCTGATTTCATTCTCATTCCGGAAACAGTTGTCTCCGGCGAAGAGGTCCGAATCGTGGATCGTTCCCTCGGAAAAATTGTTGATCGGACGACCGACTTCGGAGATGGAACCGTCCTGGGGAATGAGGGCATCCTCTCACACATCTATGAGATCTTCGATGAAACGCCGGTCTCCTATTCGGTTCAGGTCACTGTCGAAGACGAATTCGGTCAGTCTTCGACCGCAACACAGGAAGTCACCGTCCTTCCTCCCGAACTACCTGAGGTCCGCTTTTCAATCGGAACCCCTGAGACTGAATGGCTGACTGGTGCCGCGATTCGTTTCCTGAACGAGAGTACAGGCATCCACTCTTGGAGTTGGTATCTGGATGGCGTGAAAATCGAGGACGCGGAGAGAAATCCGGCCATCGAATTCCCGGAACCGGGCCGCTACTTGATCACACTGGAAGCCAACGACAGAAACGGAAAGCATACTGACCGGTTCGAAAGAGAAATCGTCATCCGGGAAGAGTTTGAAAAACCGGAAATCAAAAAGGTGAACGCGTCGAACTCAAGAGGACGCATCCCCTTCGAGATCGAGCTATCTGCGGAAATCGAGGGTGATTATGAGAGTCTCACCTGGACCCTTCCGGGGGGGGAAACAATTTCCGACCGGGAAGAAATCACGATTTTTCTCGATCAGCCCGGCAAGCACACCGTCGAGTTGACGGTCGTCGGCATGGGCGCATCGCCGGAAGTTGAAACCTCGTCTGTCCAGATTCAGGCAAAACTTCCCCTCTCCAAGTGGATCACCGTCGGGGTCCCCTTGATTCTGGGAATCTTGATTCTAACCGGCTCTATCCTCACCGTTCTACGTCGCCTTCGCGACCGGGAACTGAGCGGAACTGTCATTGTCAGGAAAAAGAACGGTGCGGAGTCCAGGCACGTTCTCGAAGGCAGGGAGTTTTCACTCGAGCCTCACGGGGCTCCCGGCTATGCGATTCGGTATGTGCACGAGTCCGGGGCCGAGCTCTTCCGGAAAAACCGCAGGATCAAACCCCTCCGTCCCGGCAAGCAGGAACAGGCCGGTGCCATCACTCTCCGTTATCTCCAAAGCTGAACCAAATAAACACAGCCATCCGCGAACAGAGCCACGTTCACCCACAACTTAAACACCCATATTTGAAATGACAGACTCAACTGAATTCATCAACAACATCATCCAGAAGCACATCAAGGCTCCTGAGAACGGAACCTACGAGCCCACCGTTGTCATCTTCGGCGGAGGCACCGGCAACCTGAGTGGTCGCCACCTTGATAGCGGTCTCTCGAGCCATGAAGATGTGTTCGTGGAACTGCTTTCCATCGACACGAATCTCTCCCAAAACCACCTCGGCAAAGTTCCTCCGCTCAGCGAATCGCAGTTTGTCGGTCTCGATCCGAACGCGACGATCCAGGCGCTGAATCGCGCCAAGGCCGGCGACGAGAGCGACCAGTTTCTCCTCTCAACCGTCCCACAGATGGACCCCGACGGTAAGCCGTATCACAGTATGATTACTGCCAAGCTCGAAGACGGTGCCGGCGCGGGACAGGACGGTCGCGCCGGAAAGTTAAGCTTTCTCTCCAACATCACCGACGGGCAAAACGTGAAGGTGAAGTTGGAAAATATCCGGCAACGCCTTGTCGGGCTTAAGGAAATGCTCGAGAAGAAGTCCCACGGACTTCAGATGGCCCCGCGGACCCGGGTATTTATCGTCCTCTCCCTCTCGGGCGGAACCGGTCGCGGTCTCGCTGAAAGCCTTCCTGTCCTTTGCCGGGGAATATTCGGGACCGAGAGCTGCTCCATCACCCTGATCGCTGCGCTACCTGGAGAGCACCTTGACCGCTGTCTCGCGGCTCCTCCTATTGAACGGCGCCAAACCCGTGCAAATGCTCTCGGTGCACTCCGCGAGATCCAGGCCTACATGACCGAAGACCATAGTGATCGTGCCTTCGAATTCAGTAATCGCTTCTCCGTTCAGCTGGGCACGAGTGCCTTTGTCAATTTGCACCCCCTCAATCCCAGCAGGACCGACGCGCCGATAAGCAACCCTTGAAAAAGCGAATTCCTATCAGTCTCACAGAAGGCGGCTACCTTGCACCCCCTCAATCCCAGCAGGACCGACGCGCCGATAAGCAACCCTTGAAAAAGCGAATTCCTATCAGTTAATCCTCGCTATCGCAGCGATCTTCATGCTACGCTCATGAAGGAGCCGGGGTTGGATCCGCGCCGTCTCGAGTTGCCGGGTTGCAAACGTCGTCATATCGATTTCGGCGAAACAATCCATGAAATC
>Ga0222653_1000213_pt1 | contig 37415 bp, 36 predicted proteins | sample AntAcemetagen419_FD_179856 | JGI IMG/M metagenome (GOLD analysis project Ga0222653, IMG submission 179856) | Saline water microbial communities from Ace Lake, Antarctica - #419 | ecosystem: Environmental > Aquatic > Non-marine Saline and Alkaline > Saline | place: Antarctica: Ace Lake...
TCTTCGCCAGCTCGATAAGCTGCTCTTTTGTCGGGCGTTTTCGCTTCACGAAGATCAGCTAATACCATAATATTCATAGTACAAGTGTTTTCTTCACTTTCTTGACCTGAATAGTTACGAAATCAAGCCTTATGTCTGGATGGTCTCTGCCGCGGTAATAGCTGCAATTGCCATTCCTATGAACTTTGCTTTTGCCGGATCTCTTGGCCCGGGGGCACTGGCATCATGGGCTTTCGCAAACAAAATTACCGTATTACTTACTTCCATTTTTTCAGTCAGTGTAACCGCGGTCGTTCTTCCTTTTCTTGCGAGAAAGCTTCACTATGCCCCGAGTGATTCGTCAAGAAATCAATTATATTTTATGGTTATCGCCGGAACCTGGGTGGGGATTTTCTTGGCTACGGGGGTTTCTGTCTTTGCCGAGCCTCTGGTGTCGGCGGTGTTCAGTAGTGAGAATTTTGATGAGTCGCATATTGTAGGTTTGACAAATGTAATCTGCATTGGGGCAATGCAGATACCTATCGTCATCTGTGGCGCAATTCTTCTGAAATCAGTGGCAGTCTCCGGTGCATCTTCAACAATGTTACTTGCCCTTCTTTTTGGGTTGGGAGCAAATTTAGCGGCAAACTATATTGCGGTTCCCAAGATCGGAATTGGAGGGGTTGCTATGGGGGCATATCTTTTTGTCATGGTATCTACTTTCTCGCTCGCGCTCACTCTTCGAAAGAAGGTGGGAATAAGTTTTCGGTTACCACTGATTCTCCTTGTCGGATGGATTTCTTGCGGGCTTTTTATCTACGAGATTGGGGAACGCAATTTCCATGGTTTGCTGGTTGCTGCGGTTAATTTGGTATTCCTGGGCGGGTTGCACTTCTATTCGTTGAGATATGGGCTCCATCATCGTCGATCGGTTAACCTTGGTGAGCGTGGTAACGGCAGATAATCCTTGATCTGAGCTGATGAAAAAACGATTTAATAACTGGAAAGCTCCTGTCATCGAGCATAACAAGCCCACAAAGTACAACTGGGTCGTGCAATATCCTGAGCGTTTCAAGTTGGGTTTCGGTTCTGACATAGGAGCTTTTACGTACATTAATTCCAAGTTTGGTGTGGTGATTGGCGAGGAGGTGCAAGTAGGATCGCACTGTTCTATCTATTCAGTCTCGACGATTGATGAGAAGACCGGAACCGTGACTCTGGAGAGAAACGCCCGCGTAGGCTCGCACTCAACGATTATGCCGGGAGTGACTATAGGGGAGAATGCAATTATAGGAGCTCATAGCTTCGTGAATGGGGACATCCCGGCCAATTGCGTTGCCTATGGAGTGCCCGCTAAAGTGGTGAAACGCCTTTAGTCGGAGGCATTGAGTAGGCTGGGGAAGAAAACTATCAATAATCTATTAAATATGTCTCAACCTGAGAAAATATTCCTTTCTCCACCCCATATGTCCGGTGGGGAAATGGCCGAAATTCAAAGAGCCTTTGATGCAAACTTCGTAGCGCCGGCAGGACCTCAACTTCAGGAGTTTGAGGCTTCATTTCTCGCGGAGACGGGCTTCAAGTTCTGTGTCGCAGTCACGAGCGGGACAGCAGCTATTCACCTTGCCTTGCGGGGGGTCGGTGTAAAGAATGGCGATGTTGTTCTCGCTTCTTCATTGACCTTTATAGGAAGCGTCTCGCCGATAACTTTCCTTGGGGCCACGCCAGTTTTCATCGATAGCGATCCGGAGACCTGGAACATGTGTCCACTGTTGCTGGAATCGCAGTTGAGCCTTTTGAAGCGCGAGGGAAGAAATGTTGGCGCTGTGTTGCCGACCGATCTTTACGGGCAGAGTTGTGACTTAGATAGGATCCGGGAGGTTTGCGAAAAGTATTGTGTTCCGTTGGTAGTTGATTCAGCTGAGTCACTTGGTTCGACTTATCGAGGTAAGAGTACTGGAAAGGGAGCGTCAGCGGCAATCTTTTCTTTTAATGGAAACAAAATCATCACGAACTCTGGTGGAGGAATGCTGGCAAGCGATGATGAGGCGCTTATCTGCGAGGCGCGCTATCTTTCAACACAGGCCCGTGACCCGGTCCCGCATTTCGAACATCGTGAACTGGGTTATAATTACCGAATGAGCAATATTCTGGCTGCAATCGGGATCAGTCAAATGAGCGTTCTTCAGGAGAGAGTGACGAGAAAGCGGGAAATATTTTCGCGCTATGTGAATGAATTCGAGGAGATTGAGGGCCTCAAATTCATGCCGGAGGCCAACTACGGGAGAAGCAATCGTTGGCTCACGACGATATTGGTCGATCCGAAGCTATTCGGTGTCGATAAGGAGCAGATACGGCTGGCACTGGAGTTGGAGAATATTGAAAGTCGACCCATTTGGAAGCCGATGCATTTGCAGCCTGTTTTTGAAGGTTGCGAGAAGGTTGGCGGAGGGGTATCCGAATATCTTTTCGAACACGGGTTATGCCTTCCCTCGGGAACTGCGCTGTCCGATGGAGATATCGAACGAGTTGCGGGTTTAGTCAAACAGCTGAGACGTTAAATTGTTTTTGTATTTTCCGGGAACGATCCTCGCAGAAAGGGTGTCTGAAAACTGAGCAGTTGGTCTCTTGCAATAAACACTTACCAAAAAATGTCTTTCGTTTGATCCTCTAATAACATGTTTGACCTAAGACAACAAAAAATCGAATATTTTCGCATTGCCTATTTGGCTCTCATATGCTCGCTTATGTTGGGACCAACCGCGACCTACATTGCCTTTGGCGCAATAGTGATCATCGAATCTACGTTAGTCAGGGGTTCCAGTTTTCGAAGCGATTTTTTGAGTCTGTTTGCAACGACGAGGTGGTTTTGGAGTATACTGGCAGCTTTCTGTCTCATCTTCAGTGCGACAGTATTTTTCGGGGGCTACGCTGATTTTGGAGAAGTCGGTGAACTGAAGTGGGTTATTATTTTGATCGGATTATTTTTTCCAAGCTGTACTATTTTGGCTATTCCTCCAAAAGGCAGAGGAGAGAAAACGATGGCGAAAGTTTTTCTGGGTCTGCTTGTGATTTCAGTAGTTGCTGGAGCGATGCAGGTTTCATTGAAATATGACTATGTCCGCCTGCTTCTCTTTTCAGATAACTCTACTATGGGTGGACGGGCCAGTGGGATCTTGAGCAACCCGATCCCATTCGGACAACTGATGGGAGCGATATTCTTTATCGGATTGGCGGGATATCTGGTTTTGGGCAAGCACATTTCCAGAAGAATTTCATATTTTCTCCTTTCGGTGTTAGTGTTGAGTTTTTTGGGCCTGATCCTGAGTGAAAGTCGAGGTGCCTGGCTCGCCTTAGTACTGACGTCTTTTTTCTCGTTCTTTTATACTGAGTCGAAGGCGAGGAAGCGGTGGATGAAATGGATTTTACTAATCGGGAGTATTGGTGTTCTGGCGATAGTGGTTTTTCCGGAAATCCGCTCCCGTGTCGTCAGTGGATTTGACTCGAGTGAAAGTTCGAATCGAGTTAGATTAGAGCTCTGGAGAGCGAATTGGGAGGCTTTGAAAGAGCATCCTCTGGGAGTTGGTTATGGGGGGGGTGATGTCCTGGTGGAGGAGGTATTCCCGAAGCTGGGATATCAGCTCCACGGCTATATGTGGCATTCGCATAATGAGTTTATTGAGATTGCGGTCGGTGCTGGCTGGGCGGGGTTAATCTTGTATCTTTTGATGTCAGCTCTGTTACTGATTGTAGGAATTAAAGAGTATTACAAGTTTCTGAGAAAGGGTGACGAATGGAAGGCGTTCTTATCCATGAGTGCGGTAATGATTCATACGTTTATTCAATTTTGTGCCCTAACGGATCAAACGAATACCCAGGGGCGTTTTCTGTTATGTATGGCGTGGGCGATGGCACTATCGTCTTTTGCATTGAATCGAATTACACTGGCTTTTTTTAAAGAGGGAAACTCAGACAGAACGCAGACCGGTGAAATGTCATTCCCATGTAGCGCAGAGGATTCGCGCGAATAATTGACTGATTTATGAGGATTATTGTAACTGGTGGCTCAGGATTTATCGGTTCGAACTTGGTTCGGGCGCTATTGCGGAACGGTGAGGAAGTTCTGAATATTGATAAGTTGACTTACGCGGGGAATCCAGCTTCGCTTGCATCTGTGGAGGAGTTGGATAACTACAGATTTCGAGAGATTGATATCTGTGACAAGGATTCACTAAGACAGGCCTTTGAGGAATTCCAGCCCGGGTGTGTCATGCATCTCGCGGCAGAGTCCCACGTTGATCGTTCGATTGATGATCCAAGTGCGTTTATTCAAACCAATGTGGTGGGAACTTATCGGCTTTTGGAGGCTTCGGTGGAATATCTTAGTAACTCCGGAGTCCCGTTAACGGATTTTCGATTTTTACATGTTTCCACGGACGAGGTCTTTGGTTCTCTTGGCAGCGAAGGAGCTTTTACTGAGAAGACTCCATACGACCCTCACTCACCATACTCGGCGAGCAAAGCTTCCTCTGACCACTTGGTTCGTGCATGGCATGATACCTATGGGCTTCCTACATTGATCACGAACTGCTCAAATAACTATGGTCCTTTTCAATTCCCGGAGAAGTTGATACCGGTGGTAATATTAAAGGCGCTGCGCGATGAGCCTATCCCAATTTATGGTGCCGGTGAAAATATTCGTGATTGGCTATATGTAGAGGACCATGTTGAAGCTTTAATGTGCGTTTTAGAAAGAGGTTCAGTCGGCGAGACTTACAATATTGGAGGTAACAACGAGCTAAAAAATATCGATTTAGTTCGATTAATTTGCAGCATTCTTGATGAAATCCGTCCGAGGACGGATCGGAAAAATTACGAAGAGCAGATTACATTCGTGTCTGATCGTCCCGGCCATGATGCACGCTATGCGATTGATGCTTCAAAGATTCGAAGCGAGTTGGAATGGGAGCCAAAGCAGGATTCCAATTCGGGATTTCGTAAAACGGTGCAGTGGTATTTGGATAATGAAGAGTGGTGGAAGTCGGTTATCGATGGGAGTTATCAATTGGAGAGGCTTGGGACGGGGAATAGATGATCGGGGGTCAGATTTCTTTCGATCTGGAATCATTGAGGGGATGCTGAATCAGCTTGTGGGATTTCTGAGTTTGGAAAGAGTGTGAAAGCATGCAGCTGGGTTTCTCTTTAGATTTTTGGAATTTGGAATCTAATTTCAGTAGTGAGTCATTTCCAAAAGGCCGATGAAAACCCGAGTCCACACTTTCCCTAACAGCAATGACCACCTTCTTTCTGCTCGCCTTGATCTTCCCGGTGTCGGCCTACCACGAGCGTATGCCCTGTTCGCGCATTGCTTCACTTGTGGCAAGGACCTCAAGGTGGTCACGCGGATTTCGCAAGCTCTGACGGAGTTGGGAATTGGGGTTTTTCGCTTTGATTTTCCGGGACTTGGTCAAAGTGAGGGCGAGTTCGGAGCGGCGACCTTCAGTTCCAATGTCGATGATCTCTACCGCGCTTCGAAGTATCTCGAGGAAATCGCCGAGGGGCCGCAGATTCTCATTGGGCATTCGCTTGGGGGCGCCGCGGTATTAAGGGCCGCGCCGCTGATCGATTCCGTTAGGGCGGTGGCGACAATTGGGGCACCGTCGGATCCCGCCCATGTCACTCATCTCCTCGCTTCCGGGCTAGATGAAATTCGCGAAAAGGGGGAAGCGACGGTCGAACTCGCAAAACGCGATTTTTTGATCAAGCGGGAGTTCGTCGAAGATCTCGAAAAGCTCTCGACGGAGGACGCGACGGAGCAACTGGGCAAGGCGCTTTTGATTCTTCATTCGCCGGTGGATGAAATTGTGGGGATTGATAATGCGGCGGGGATTTACATGCGGGCGAAACACCCCAAGAGCTTTGTTTCGCTGGATGACGCGGATCATCTTTTGACGAAGGAAAGCGATGCCCGGTATGCGGCACGGACGATTTCGACCTGGGCGGAGCGATATCTTGAGCCTGCTGAGGCAGAAGACGATATCGATGAGACCGTGGTAAGGCTCGATGGGCGGGGTTTTCTCACCGATGTCCTCACGGGTGGTCATCGTCTTATCGCGGATGAGCCGGTTTCTGTCGGGGGAACCGATCAGGGGCCGGCGCCCTATGATTTTCTGATGTCGAGTCTCGGAGCCTGCACGGCGATGACGCTGCGAATGTATGCCGATCACAAAAAACTTCCGCTCGAGGCGGTGGAGGTGAGGCTGCGTCATGAAAAGATCGACGCGAAGGGCGAAAAAGTGGACCTGATTACGAGGGAGCTGATTCTCGAAGGTGACCTGACTGCGGAGCAAAGAGCGAGAATGGTGGAGATCGCCGATAAGTGTCCGGTTCATCGCTCGCTGGAGTCTGAGATCAAAGTGAGGACGCGTCTCCAGTCCTGAGGCCTTTTTCCGGTAGCAACGAGCGTCCCCGCTCGTTGAATGTAGCGGAAGCGGTGACGCTTCCGGAATGCGCGATCTTCGGAAGGCTGCCGCCGTCCGCTACGGGAAAAGACCAACCGAGCGACAGAATTTTCATCCGGAATGATCGCAGTGACCGTGGCGAGACTCGTTTTATTTAGGCTATGTCAACATCATCCCCACAACTTTTGACCTCCTTCGATCTCGCGGGACTGTCGCTGAAAAACCGTGTTGCTCTTGCGCCGATGACACGGGCCCGCGCGGGAAAAGAGCGAATCCCGAACTCGCTCATGGCGGAATACTATGGGCAGCGGGCGGGTGCAGGATTGGTCATCACGGAAGCGACGACGATCTCAGAACAGGCGAACGGATGGAACGAATCGCCCGGGATCTACACGGACGCGATGGTCGCCGGTTGGAAGGAAACGGTGGATCGTGTGCATGCGGCGGGCGGCACGATTTTCCTTCAGCTCTGGCACTGTGGTCGCGCTTCGCACAGTAGCTTCCACGATGGCGAGCCTGCGGTGGCACCCTCTGCGATCAAGATCGATGGGGATTACATTCATACGCCTAAGGGTAAAGAGGCCTATGAAGTGCCCCGGGCGCTCGAAACGGCCGAGATTTCCGGGATCGTCGCGGACTACCGCAAGGCGGCGGAGAACGCAAAAGCGGCCGGCTTTGACGGGGTCGAGATTCATTCGGCGAACGGGTATCTTCTCGATGAATTTTTGCAGTCAAAGACGAATCATCGCGAGGACCGGTATGGCGGCAGTATCGAGAAGCGGTTTCAGATGCTGAAAGAGGTCGTCGAAGCAGTCATTGAGGTGTTGCCGGCGAATCGTGTCGGGGTGCGTTTTGCTCCGAACGGTGCTTTCAATGACATGGGATCACCGGATTATCGCGAGCAGTTTACATATGCGGCGACTCAGCTCGATGCTTATGGGTTGGCTTTCCTGCATGTCATGGACGGCCTTGCCTTCGGATTTCACGAGTTGGGGGATCCAATGACCCTGGCAGATTTTAGAAAGATCTTCACCGGTCCTTTGATCGGGAACTGCGGGTATGACCAGGCGTCCGCCGAGGCGGCGATTGCGTGTGGGGACGCGGATTTGATCGCGATCGGTCGGCCTTACATCAGCAATCCGGATCTCGTCGAGCGTTTTGCAAATGATTGGCCGCTGAATCCCGAGGCAGAGGTCGAGGATTGGTACACGCCGGGCGGTGCGAAAGGATATACGGATTTTTCGATGCATGGAGCGTAGCGGAAGCGGTGACGCTTCCGGAAGGCGGAGGCATCGCGGTCGGAAGGCTGCCGCCGTCCGCTACGGGCGAAATGTAGCGGAAGCAGTGACGCTTCCGGAATGCATGATCAACGGAAGGCTGACGCCGTCCGCTACGCAAAGATCGGCTTTTTCCAGATCGGGACCGTCTTTTTGATCCGCGCGAGGTATTCGCGACTGATCTCGAACCCTTCGGCGCTGTGAGCGGTTTGCACGCGAATGATGATCGAGGCCTCTCCGGCAGCGACGAATCCAACTTTGTGATGCACAAAGGCGAGGTGATCGGGGTATTCCGCGGTCATCGCTTCGCCGATCCGATTCAGTTCATTCAAGGCCATCCCCTCGTAGAATGAGTAGTCGATTCCGCTGATTTCGCGGTCATCTTCGAGGTCCCGAACCGCTCCGTGAAACCGGATGTCGGCCCCGTGTTTTGTCGATGGCTCGAGGCGATTTTCGACCTCGGCGATGGATTCTTTCGTGATCGAAGCAAAAAAACGCAGGGGAGTCATGAAGATTACGGTGGGGATGAAACGAAATGAGCGCTTGCGATTGCTCTATCGTGAGTAGGATGGGAACCACAAAACTACAACAAACAAAGAACACTTTAGATGAGCAAGAGCGATTTTGGATTGATTGGCCTCGCGGTGATGGGGCAGAACCTGGTGCTGAACGTCGAAAGCCGCGGTTTCCGCGTTTCCGTTTACAACCGGACCACGGAAACGATGAAGGATTTCGTCGCCGCGAACTCGGATAAGAATCTCTACGGAGCCGAGACGCTTGAGGATTTCATCGACAGCCTCGAGCGTCCGCGCAAGGTCATGATCCTCGTGAAGTCGAGCGCCGGTGGTGACCCGAACGAGCGAGATGCGGTTGATAAAGTCATCGACAGCCTTGTGCCGCTTCTCGATGAGGGCGATCTCATCATTGACGGGGGCAACACCTATTTCATCCACACCGAGCGCCGTTCGAAAGATCTCGCTGAGAAGGGGCTTTTGTTCATCGGTTCCGGGGTTTCCGGCGGAGAAGAGGGCGCTCGCAAGGGGCCTTCGATCATGCCTGGAGGACCGACGAGTTCGTGGGAAATCATCAAGCCGATCTTTGAAGCGATTACCGCGAAGGTCGATGGCGTTCCCTGTGTCACTCACATCGGAACCGGCGGCGCCGGTCACTTCGTGAAAATGGTTCACAACGGGATCGAGTATGGCGACATGCAGCTCATCTGCGAAGCCTACGAAATCTTTAAACGTGCCGGTATTTCCAACGATGAAATGGCGGAGATTTTCACGAAGTGGAATGAAGGACCGCTCGAGTCATTCCTCATTCAGATCACGAGTAAGATTTTTGAAGAGAAAGACCCTGAGACCGGCAAGCACCTCGTCGATCTCATCGTCGATAAAGCAGGTCAAAAAGGAACCGGGCGCTGGACGGTGATGAACTCGGCGGCGAATGCGGTCGTGATTTCGACGATCAATGCAGCGGTCGAGGCACGGATTCTTTCCTCGAAGAAAGACGAGCGTCTCGCGGCGGCACCAATCCTCGACGGTCCTGAAGCAGCAGTGACGATGGACAAGGAAGAACTCGTCCAGAAAGTTCACGATGCGCTCTATGCTTCGAAGATCATTTCCTACGCGCAGGGGCTCGACCTCATTCAGGAGGTTAGCAATGTGCACGACTGGGGTGTTGATCTTGGCTCCTGTGCCCGCATCTGGCGCGGAGGCTGCATTATTCGTGCCCGCTTCCTCAATCGCATCACAGAGGCGTATGAGCGGACTCCGGACCTCACGAACTTAATGCTCGACGGATTCTTCACCGAGATTCTCAACAGCAATCAGCAAGCCTGGCGCGAAGTCGTTTCTCTCGGGGTTCTGAACGGAATTCCGATGCCGGCTTTCAGTGCCTCCTTGAGTTACTACGACGCCTATCGTTCCCCGGTTCTTCCGGCGAACCTCTTGCAGGCGCAGCGGGATTTCTTTGGCGCTCACACTTATGAGCGGACTGACAAGCCCGCCGGCGAGTGGTTCCACACCCAGTGGCCCGAGCTGATCGAAGACTGATTCGAGTCAGATCGAAGTATTTAGGAAAAAGGGAGGCCGGAAGGTCTCCCTTTTTTCGTGGTTCGTCGAAACGTAGCGGAAGCGGTGACGCTTCCGGAATGCGCGGTCGGAAGGCTGACGCCATCCGCTACATTTTCGCTTGCCATTAACTGTATTTATGAACATAATACGATTATGGCGGTGGAAACCGAGGATCAATCCTATCTCCGGCGATTAGAGGCTGAGAACTACCGGAATTTGGCGATTGTTCATTGGACTCATGCGATGAAGGATCGGAAAAAAGGATGGCTGACTGCGGAGTTCCATCAGCGGTTTCGGGAATTGCTTCTTCATGCCGGTGGGAAATATGCAGCCTGGTGTCCCGCGTATTGTTTGATGCCTGATCATTTTCATCTCATCTGGATGGGCATTTCTGAGGGCACCGATCAGAAGCTGGCGACGCAGTGGCTGCGGCGCGAGGTCAATCGTGAGCTTCGTCAGGCGGATGCTATTCTTCAAAGGCAGGCCTACGACCGGATCTTGCGCAACTCTGAGCGGGACCAATTCGCCTTTGAGAAATTGATTGGATACGTGATGGATAATCCCTTGCGTGCAGGTCTTGTCGAGGAAAGCGCGGATTGGCCTTTTCGAGGATCGATCCTGCCGGGGTATCCAAGTGTTTTCCGGAGCGCAGGTGATGAAGACTATTGGGAGCGATTTTGGAAGGTGTATTACTCGGTGATTCGTCAAACGTAGCGGAAGCGGTGACGCTTCCGGAATGCGCGGTCTCCGGAAGGCTGACGCCGTGCGCTACGGGGGAAATGGACGCTTCCGAAATGTTGAACGCCGGAAGGCTAACGCCGTCCGCTACGGGGGAAATGTAGCGGAAGCGGTGACGCTTCCGGAATGTGCGGTCTCCGGAAGGCTGACGCCGTCCGCTACGGGGGAAATGGACGCTTCCGAAATGTTGAACGCCGGAAGGCTGACGCCGTGCGCTACGGGGGAAACGTAGCGGAAGCGGTGACGCTTCCGGAATGTGCGGTCTCCGGAAGGCTGACGCCGTCCGCTACGGGGGAATTCCCCACGATGATGCCATGGCAGGATGAATGAGATTTTGATACGACATCTCCGTCTATGCGATCTTTCCGTTATCTCTTTCCAGCGCTCCTTTCTCTCGCTCTCCTTGCAGGATTTGCGGTGGCGCAGACTAAGAAGGGGAAAAAAGAAAAGGAACATCCGAAGAAGGAGTTCTATTCGGGCGCACCGATCAAGGCGCTCATCGTCACGGGAGGTTGCTGTCACAATTATTTGTATCAGACCTTCGCGCTCGGATCGGGCGTTCAGAAAGTCGCCAACGTCGATTTTGAGGTCGTCCATGTCGGTGGGAACGGCACTGAGGCGATGATTCCTCTTTATGACGATCCGGCCTGGGCGGATCCCTACGATGTCGTGATTCACAACGAATGCTTCGCCAACACGGCGGAGCCGGATTACATCCGCCGCATCACGGAGGCTCACCGCAATGGTGCCCCGGCGGTCGTGGTTCATTGTGCGATGCATTCCTACCGCGCGGCGGAAATCGATGACTGGCGCGAGTTTCTCGGGGTCACGAGCCGCCGTCATGAGCACCAGAGCAACTATCCAGTCAAGGTCGAGATGCCGGATCATCCCGTCATGGAGGGGTTTCCGACCGATTGGGTCACGCCGAAGGACGAACTTTATCTGATCGAAAAGCTCTGGCCGAATGCCAAGATTCTCGCGACTTCAGTCAGTGAAAAGGATAATTCAGAGCACCCCGTGATGTGGGTCAATCATTTCGGCGGAACACGGATCATCGGGACGACCTATGGGCACACCGATGAGACTTTCGATGATGAGGTCTTCATCCGTTTCCTCGCGCGGGCGATCGTATGGACGTCGGGTGTGACCGACGAGCCGACCGTTGCCGTCGCCGAGTAAAAATTTCGTTTGGTTCAGAGCCGGGGAGGTTGGAGAAATGTTCTCCGGCCTCCCCGGATTCTTTAGCGAAAAGGAAATGTAGCGGAAGCGGTAACGCTTCCGGATCGAGATGAACAGAAGGCCTGCGCGGTCCGCTACAGGATGTCTTCAGCCTCGGCCTCCTCTGCCGGCGGCATTGGGGATGAAGTCTTTTCGGGAGCTTCCTCTGCGGCCTGCGGAGCGAGAATCTTGAGGTTGTCGAGTTTCATCTTCTTCAGATGATTTCCCGCTTCTTCGGGGAGACCTTCAATCCCGAGATCGACGTCGTAGGCCCCGGAGTAAATTTCGCTGCCGTCGGCATCTTTGATCACGATTTGATGGCCATCGCCTTCGTTCGTGATCGAGACTTCGCCCTCGTCGTTATCGATTTTGACGACCCCTTCGCTGCCGAAGACTCGCACGGGAAATCCGGGATTCACTGAAACGGCGGGAGGGCGTCCGGAGGTTTCGGGGCGCTCCCTTCCGCGTTCTCCTTCGGGGGCCGGTCTTCCTCTTTCCGGCTCGCGTTTATCCATCCAGCGCTGCCAGTAATCCTGTTGCTGCTTGAGGTGCTCCTGCCATTGGTCAGGTGAGAGGCGATGCGCGTCCTGCCGGGGACGGATTTGGGGGGCACCGCGCTCGATTCGGCTCAGGACGACGCTAACGGTTTGCTCGACCCCTTTGCGAATCACGACGAGTTCTACCTCAGCGTCAGGACTTTTTTGTCTGACAAGGAGAGAAAGGTGCTCGGGCGAGATCAGCATCTGATCGCCGAAGCGGAGGAGAATGTCGTTTTTCTTCAGGCCCGCCTTTTCAGCCGGGGAATCTGCCACGACTTCATGAATCTGAATTCCAAAGCCTTCCGGAATTTCGAGATGTTCCCTGAGGGGGGGAGAAAGGTGAAAGGTCGAGACGCCGAGGAAAGTGATGTCGTTCTCTGGCGCGGATTTGGTCTTCGGTTTCTCCGGGGACTTCCGGTCTTCAGCAGAGCTGATCGCGATGCCGGCAACGCTCAGAATTGCGATCAAGACATAAGGATGAAAATTTTTCATGAACAGGGGGGTCAGTCGGTTTGGAGTGGAATGATGAGTTCTTCGCTCCGCGGCTGGAAAAAGCGGATGCTGGTTCCGGTTTCCGGGTCGTGCCAATGATAGGCGTCGCGATACTCAAGATTCATTTTTTCCCGGGGGCCTTCTTCGGTTTCAACGAGGCCGCCGGAGGAGGAGTTCACGAGAAATCCCTGCGCGGAGACCGGGTGAAACTGTTCGGCTTCGAGCGAGCTGACAATGGCCGGCGCCTGAATTCTGGCGCTGGACTCGGCGACTGAAAGATCGCCGCCGGTATTCAGGTGGGGGCCGTAGTGAAACGAAGCGTAGGCGAGCATTCCAAGCGCCCCGATCAGGGAAAGCGGAATGAGGCGATGCCACTTCAGGCTCGGTTCCATTTTGCTTACTAACGGGGCCGAAAAGACCTCCTCGCAGTCTTCGTCGAGGCCGCGCCGCAACTCAAATTCGAGAGGATTAGGCTGAAGGTTTTTCAACAGCGATTCCAGTTCCCGATCGCTCTCCGGAAGATCCGGCTCTGGAAAGTTCTCACTCATCTTTGTGGGTAGAGCGAGAACCCGACGAAATTCTGTTTAAAAATTTCGAGCGAGCTGCTGCAACGAGAGGGGTTTTGCAGGGCGACCGCTCCGGTTGCCATTGGTGGGCAGGGCCGAAACGGCAGGCGAGGCACCCGCCCTACAATTTCACCGGCGTGCTGAGGCGCTTCTGCCAACGGGTGATCTGACGGCTCACGTTGGTCGGAGACGGGGCGCCGACTGCTTTCCGTGCCTTGAGTGCGGTCGTGACATCGAGGACGCGATAGACGTCTCCTTCAAAGGCGGTCGAGAATTGCTGAAACTCGTCGAGACTGAGGTCGGCAAAGCCGCGCTGCTCTTTGATGCTGTAAGCGGTGAGCTTGCCCATGATCTCGTGAGCATCGCGGAAGGGGACTTTGTGCAGCACGAGATAGTCGGCGAGATCGGTCGCGAGAAGGAAAGGATCGCTCGCGGCGGCGAGGGTCCGGTCTTCGCGAATCTTCGCGGCCTGCATCATTTCGGTGAAAACGTCGAGGGCGAGCTTGATCTGGTCGATCGAATCAAAGAGCGGCTCTTTATCTTCCTGGAGATCCCGGTTGTAGGTCATGGGGAGGCCCTTGATCGTCGTGAGGAGAGACATGAGATTGCCAATGAGGCGTCCCGATTTTCCACGAGTGAGCTCCGCCACGTCCGGATTTTTCTTTTGCGGCATCAAGCTCGATCCGGTTGTGTGAGCGTCGCTGAGTTCGATAAATCCAAATTCCGCCGAGGCCCAGAGAATGACATCTTCACTGAGGCGCGAGAGGTGAATCCCGATCATGGAAATGTCAAAGAGCAGCTCGGCGATGTAGTCGCGGTCGCTCACGGCGTCCATGCTGTTCTGCGTGATCGCTGGAAATCCGAGCTTTTCTGCGACGATGGTCCGGTTGATCGGAATCGTGGAGCCGGCGAGGGCTCCGGAGCCGAGAGGCATCACATTGATTCTCCGATAGCCGTCACAGATCCGTTCCTTGTCGCGCTCCAGCATCTCGAGGTAAGCGAGGAGATGATGGGCGAAAAGGACGGGCTGGCCGCGCTGGAGATGGGTGTAGCCGGGGACGACCGCCTCGGGATGTTTCACCGCGAGAGAGAGCAGAGAATTCTGCATCGCGGAGAGGCGGTTCAGGATCGCCTGTGACTCGGCGCGGCAGTAGAGCCGGGTGTCGAGCGCGACCTGGTCGTTCCGGCTCCTTGCGGTGTGAAGTTTTGCCCCGGCGGCTCCGATTTTTTCGGTGAGCGCCGACTCGATGTTCATGTGGATGTCTTCAAGGCTCGTTTTGAAACGAAACTCGTTCGACTCGATTTCCTTTTTTATCTCACGGAGACCGCGGGCGATGGTGCGCTCTTCGGTCTTGGTGAGGATGCCGGCATCCTGCAGGGCGGCGGCGTGCGCGATCGAGCCCTCTATGTCGTAGGCGTAGAGACGCCAGTCGTAGGAGATCGATTCTCCATAGCGCTGCACGAGATTCGAAGTTTCAGTCTGAAAACGGCCTTTCCACATGTCCTTGATTTCGTGCCGTCGCAGGGGCTTTTCAAGATGGATTTTGGAAACAGAACGTAGCGGATGCGGTGACGCCTCCGAAATGCGCGATCTCTGGAAGGCTGACGCCGCCCGCTGCGGGGGAAAATGTAGCGGACGCGGTGACGCTTCCGGAATGCACGATCAACGGAAGGCTGACGCCGTCCGCTACGTTTCGGAGGATGGGGAAATGTAGCGGAAGCGGTGACGCTTCCGGAATGCGCGATCTCCGGAAAGCTGACGCCGCCCGTTACGAATTCACCGCCGCGACTGCAGTCTTCGTGGATTTTCCTAATCGCATTTGGATCAGGTTTTCGCACATGCCGTCGGAGCGGAGCTTGTCGCAGCAGGCTTCGATCCGCATTGATTTCGTGGCGGGACGAAAGCCGAGTCGTCGCGTGATGCAATCCACGAGGACAGCGACATTTTCATCGGCAAACTCGACGACTTTACCGCAGTCCACGCAGATGAGGTGATTGTGATCCGGCGAATCGTGGAAGTTGGGATCGTAAACCCGTTCGTCGCGACCGAGATCAATCTCCTGGAGCAAGCCACACTCGACGAGCAGAGAGATCGTGCGGTAGAGAGTCGCGCGGGAAGTCTTCGGGTCGAGCTTGCGGGACTTACTGAGCAATTCCTCGGCTGTGAAATGATCATCATTCGCAAACGCGGCTTCGACGATGATATCGCGCTGATTCGTGCGGCGCATGCCCCGGTGACGGATAAATTCGTCGAAGCGTTCTTTGATTTCGGCGTTCATGGAAGCAAGCGTTGGGAAAAAGCAGACTTTAGGTAGGAATCCTGCTGTTTCCTCCTCTACAAATAGCAGATACTTCCCCGTTATGTCTACCCAAGCTCCCGCATTTATTCGATTTGAGCCGATTTACCAAACCCGGGTCTGGGGTGGGCGCGTCTTGGCGAGCCGCTTTGGCCGGGAATTGCCGGATCGGGAGAACCCCTACGGAGAGTCCTGGGAGATTTCAGCCCGGGAAGAGGCCGACTCGGAAGTGGTCGGCGGACCGCTCGCAGGAAAGACGCTCCGTGAACTCTGGTCGGACCCGGAGCTGAAGTTGCTGATTTTCGGGTCGAAAGCACCTGAGGGAGAGAGGTTTCCCCTCTTGTGTAAAATTCTCGACGCGCGGGACAAGTTGTCGATTCAGGTTCACCCACCGGCGTCGGTAGCGGATGAGTTGGGCGGCGAACCGAAAACGGAAGTCTGGTACATTGCCCACGCCGATCCGGGAGCGGAGTTGTATGTTGGTGTCGAACCGGGAATCGATGAGGCTGCTTTTCGCGAAGCGCTCGAAGCAGGAACGGCGGAAAAGGCGGTGCACGCGATCCCTGTCGTGACCGGTCAGCATATTTTTATCCCGAGCGGTCGGCTCCATGCGATCGGGGCGGGTCTCTTGATTTATGAGATTCAGCAGAACTCGGACACGACCTATCGCGTTTACGACTGGAATCGGATCGGGCTCGATGGAAAGCCGCGCGATCTCCACGTTGAGGAATCACTCAAGTGCATCGATTTTTCCGATGTGACTCCGGGCATGGATGCGGCGGTGGGGAATCTGATTTGTGAATGCGAGCACTTCCGGCTTGAGCGGCATGCGTTGGGTGAGGGTGAATCACTCGACGCGGTGATCGGAGGACGCTTTGCCATTGTCACCGTGGTCGGAGGGGAATTGAACGCGGGGGACGAGACTTTTGTGGAGGGGGATTTTCTGATGGTGTCGGCTTCGCAGAAAACTGAGCTGCGAAGCGCCGGTGCCGAAGTGCTCCTGACGACGTGGCCGTGACCTGAATTCTTGATCCTTCACTGACCCCGAGGAGTAAGAAGACGATTAAGAGTAGGAAGAAGACTTGCTCTAAACCACCTGTAATCGTGTGAGGTCCTGGGTATCAATCATGCCGGTCGGTTTCCCGCTGGCATCGACGACGACGAGGTCATCGATGCGGCTGTCTTCGAAGATGCGGAGGACTTCGCCGACGAGACGATCCTCTTTCACGTGGATCGGGTCTTTCGTCATGAAATTCCCGACCGGCTCGGCTCCGATCGCGGGATTGCTGCTTTGAAAGGCTCGGACGAAATCGCCCTGCGTGAAAACGCCGCTGAGGAGTCCCTCATTGTTGGCGATGACGACGGCACCGGCGCGGGCTTTCGTCATCCGGGAAATCGTCTCTGAGACGGACAATTCGGCGGTGACGAGGACAAAATCGTCGCCTTTTCGCATGATGTCACCCGCTCGCATCAGGAGAGCCCGCCCGAGCGAGCCACCGGGGTGAAGCTCAGCAAAGTGCTCTTTTGTAAAGCCGCGAGCTTCGAGCAGGACCATCGCAAGGGCATCTCCGATCACGAGGGTGTTCGTCGTGCTTGAGGTGGGAGCGAGGTTCAGAGGGCAGGCCTCGCGTTTCACATTGATGTCGATGACGCAGTCGGCAGCTTTCCCGAGAGTCGAGCCTGGTTTGCCCGTAATCGCAATGATCTTGGCTTGTCGCCGCTTGAGATGAGGAAGCAGAGCGAGGAGCTCGGCGGTTTCTCCCGAGTAACTTAAAGCGATGACGCTGTCGCCCGAATTGACGAGGCCAAGGTCGCCATGGATCGCATCCTGACAGTTCAAGACTGAGGCGGGGGCACCGGTCGAATTGAGAGTCGCCGCGAGCTTGCTCCCGATGTTGCCGGATTTGCCGACGCCGACGATGGCGATGCGCGCTCCGTCTTCGATCGTGCTTTTCAGCATTTCGACGGCGTCGATAAAGGTGCTGTCGATGCGCTCGTGAAGGCGCTGGAGTTCTTCAATCTCCAGCGAAATGACACGTCGAGCTTTGTCCAAATGATCCATAAGCAGGGTCGGAAACGATAGAGCCAACGCGAAAGGGATCAACCACGGCGTTTCGAGGGCAAAACGTAGCGGACGCGGTAACGCTTCCGGAATGCGCGTGCTTCCCAAAGGCAACACATTGAAGGCTGACGCTGTCGGCTACGGGGCTTCCCCTCCCCGCAGATACGCCCTTGATCGAAAGCCCGCCCGCCCCTTAAATGGTGCTCTATACAAAAACATGAAAGTCTATACACTTGCCTCCGGCGACTCCCGTCTCTCTGCGAACCAGAATTGCTGGCCGGCTCAAGATGAGATGGAAAAACAGCTCGAAACCGCGGTATCCGCTCTCGGTCACGAGGTCGTTCGCGCGCATCCTTTCAAGGCCGATGAAGGCCACGGATTCATCGCCGGGCAGCGGGAAGGGCTCGATGTCTTTCAGAACATCCCCGCTGAGGCACCGATCATCGTTGCCGTCGCGGTTTGGCAGTATTCCTATCATGTTTACCCGGGTCTGCTTTCGCATCGAGGGCCTGTTCTCACGCTCGCCAACTGGTCCGGCCAATGGCCCGGTCTCGTCGGCTTGCTGAATCTAAACGGCTCCCTCACGAAAGCGGGACGGGACTACTCGACGCTGTGGGGTGAGGATTTTGCAGCGGCTTCCTTTCGCGAACAACTCAGGGCCTGGCTCGATAGCGGCACCCTGACTCATCCAACAGATCAGGCGAGGCCTTTCCCGCTTGATCAAATTTCCGCCCGCGCCTCGGAAACCGCGACGATGCTTGCCGGGCAGATCGAGAAGGAAAAAGTCATCCTCGGGGTTTTCGACGAAGGCTGCATGGGGATGTACAATGCGATCGTCCCCGACGAGCAACTGCACCCGCTCGGCTTTTTCAAAGAGCGCCTTTCGCAAAGCGCCCTCCTCGCGGAAATGAACACGGTGACCGATGCCGAGGCGCGCGAGGTTTTCGATTGGATCGTGTCGACCGGTTTCACCTTTGATTTCGGGACCGACCACGCGACCGAATTGACCGAAGCCCAGGTTCTCCTTCAGTGTAAAATGTATATCGCCGCCTGCCGGATCGGCGACGCTTTCGGTTGCGACGCGATCGGCATCCAATACCAGCAGGGCCTCAAAGACATGTCACCCGCGTCCGATCTCGTCGAAGGGATGCTGAACAATGGTGAGCGACCCCCGGTGAAAAACGCCGCCGGAGAAGTCATCAAAGCAGAGATGCCTTTCACGCATTTCAACGAAGTCGATGAATGCGCCGGTATCGATGGCGTTCTCACCGAGCGGGTCCATCGCGCGCTTGGTCAGCCGAGTGAAAACACGCTTCACGACATTCGCTGGGGCGATGTGGATCGGTCAGGGACGACTGACGAGTATGTCTGGGTATTTGAAATCAGCGGAGCGGCGCCCCCGGAGCATCACATCGGCGGGTATGCCGGCTCACGCGGCGAACGTCAGCCTGCGATGTATTTTCCCTCCGGCGGCTCGTCGCTCAAAGGCGTCGCGAAGCCCGGTGAGATTGTCTGGAGTCGCATCTACGTCGAGCCGGATGCGATCTGCATGGACATCGGACGGGCCACTGTCGTCGCGTTGCCGGATGAAGAAACGCAGCGCCGCTGGGACAGCACGACCTCGCAATGGCCGATCATGCATGCCGTTCTCCACGGGGTGACGCGAGATCAGCTCATGGCGAAGCACCAGTCAAATCACATTCAGGTCGCCTACGCCAAGAGCGCGGAGGAAGCTGATCTCTGCCTCGAGACCAAAGCCGCCCTCGCCGCAAAGTTGGGAATGCAGGTAAATTTGTGTGGATGTTAGACCGGTCGAGGCTGTAGGGCTGAGCGTGAGCGAAGACACGAACCGCATCCATCCGCCAAGACGACGCTCTTCTCTCAAAATGGCCCCTCCGGCTCCGCGCACTCAGAGCACCGTCACTCGCGGCAGCCTTCCGGCTTTCTTTTCGAAAGTCGCCATGGCTCCGTCACTCCGGCTGTAGTCGGCATGGATAAGCCGATCCACAAATCCGGGGTTTGCCGAATGCAGGTTCGGGATTTTCAAGACTTCGGGCGCTGCGCCGATCCCAATGATTTCACCTGCGGCAAACAAATCACGGAGAGCTTCGAGGGCTTCTTTTTTCGATGCCTTGTAGTGGTATTGAAGTGCAAAATAAGTTTCGCTGACGACTAAATCGGAGACCCAGCCGCGTTCTCCTTCCTCAAACAGGCGGTCAAGAAATGATCGGGCCTTTTCCGCCTGATCGTGCGGATCCCCGACAAGAAGGCGCAGCAGCACCGAAGTGTCGAGTCCAGTCATGACTCTTCCCGGCGACCTTTGGCAATGCTCTCGCGAACGGCTTCCATCGAATGATCCGTCACCTGAGCGGCGCAGTGGCTCAGGGATCCGATCCAGGCGCGTGACGGTTTTCCGTGCTTCCGCAGTGTCCAGCCCGGCTCACCTTTTTCGACGGTTGGGATCAGATCAATCTCATCTCCCGCTTCGAGTCCGAGCTCGCGACAGACTTCCGCAGGGAAAGTGACCTGCCGTTTCGAGGTAAGTTTGACCGTTTTCATTTGCGCCTTTCTATTTCTAAAAACAGTAAGGCATGAGGCCGACTCGAACAAGCCTCAAAGCTTCTTTAGCGTGATATTCCGAAACCGATAGACCTGACCTTTTTCGCCGTGGTGCTGGATGCCGACGGGGCCTGAGCTGTCCATGTCATCCTTGATCTCGGTGGTCACGACGCCGTTCACTTCGATTTTGATGGAGTCGCCCTGACAGGTAATTTTGTAAGTGTTCCATCCGTTCCGCTTGAGAGCGTCGCGGACTTCCGGTTTGGCGAAGTAAGCCTGCGACTCCTCTTCGTGAGCGAGGAAAGCTTCGTCGCCGGTGTTGCCGCTTTTGCTGGGCCAGAGCCATTTGCGGCGGCCTTCGTCGTAGAGTCCGCCCGACCAGCGACGGTCTGATCCATCGCATTCCGCCTGGTAGCCGAATACTTTCCCGGGCGAGACATGGGCGCGGAACATGACTCCGGAATTCGCCTGGCCTTCAGGAAGGTGAATATCAACGGTGAGCACGAAATCGTCGAACGACTCTTCGGTCACGAGGAAAAATTTCTTGTCGGCGACGAGGTGGATTTCACCATCGACGACGGTTGCTTCTCCGTAGTCGTAGGGATTAGTCCAACCGGTGATATCTCTGCCGTTGAAAAGCGGGATCGCTTCGTCTCCGGAGGCGGGAGAGAGCAAGGCTGACAGGGTGAGGGTGAGAATAAGAATCGAGTGTTTCATGAAAAGTGGCGGGCTGTCTAGGGAAAGGTAAACGCTTGAGGAAAGTTCGGCGGAACATTTCCACGGCAGAGGATTTGCGCAAAAATGGTAGGTCTGAGCGTGAGCGAGGACACCGGGGCTGGCGCGTCCCCCTCGCTGACGCTCGCGGCTACATGGGATCAAGATCAGGATGAAGAGCAAGAGTGCCTAAAACATCTCCATCTGCTCGACGCCATCGACCGGGACGGGGCGAAAGCGGACCCCGGCTCCGATGAGGCGGACGGATTTTCCCTCCCCGCGTTCCCAGGCTTCGGCGAGGAGTTCGCGCATCGCTTCCAGGTCGATTTGTTCGGCGGCTCGTTGTGCGGAGGTGATTTGGAAATCTTCAAACTTCACTTTCACGACGCATTCGCGAATCTCCCTCGAATCGTGCCTTCCCGAAAGATCGTCGCGGAGTTCCACGATGAGTTCTTCCAGCTTCGCGAGCCCCTCGTCGATGCTCGTCAGGTTTTCACGAAAGGTGCGTTCGTTGCTGAGCGATTTTCTTTCCCGATGCGGATTCACGGGTCGGTCATCGATGCCCCGGCAGAGGCGGTTCAAAGAGCGGCCGAATTTCCCGAATCGCCTCACCAACTCGATTTCGCTGCGCTCGCGGAGATCGCCACAGGTGCGAATCCCGGCATCGTTGAGTCGTTGCGCGGTCCGTTTCCCCACGCCCCAGATTTTTTTCACGGGGAGGTCCGTGAGAAAGTCGAAGATCTCCTCCTCACGCACCTCAAACTGTCCGTCCGGCTTTCTCCAATCGCTCGCGATTTTAGCGAGGAATTTGTTCGGAGCAATACCCGCCGAGGCGGTGAGCAGCGTTTCGAGACGGATGCGTTCGCGAATTTCCCAGGCGATGGTTCCGGCTTCGGAATCGAGATGGGAGACGTCGAGGTAGGCTTCATCGAGCGAGAGCGGCTCGACGAGTGGGGTGAATTGCTCAAAAATCTCGCGAATCTCGGCGGAAACCTCACGGTAGAGCTCGAAGTTCGTCGGGAGCATGATGAGATCGGGGCAGAGCGCCCTCGCTTTGAAGGCCGGCATCGCCGAATGGCAGCCGAATTCGCGGGCCTCGTAGTTGCAGGTTGTGAGGACACCGCGCCCGCTACTGCCCCCGACCGCGACGGGTTTGCCCTTTAACTCGGGACGCTCACGCAGTTCGATCGCGGCGTAGAAGCAGTCCATGTCGACATGGATGATCTTACGTTCAGGGTCCGGGGGAAGCATTTTTATACTGTTCGCATGAGGAGTGGTAATCATCAACGTCTTTCCAAATCCACTTTTTGAGCGTAGCCATGCGCGTGACCTCGCACTACGCCATCATCATTCCTGCCTACAACGAGGAAGCACTTCTCCCCGGAACCCTTGCGGCGGCGAGGAAAGCGATGGCGTCGGTTTCTGAAACGGGAGAGCTCATTGTTGTGGATAACAATTCCACGGACAGGACCGCTGCGGTCGCGGTTGAAAACGGAGCGGATCAGGTCGTTTTCGAGCCTCATAATCAGATCGCGCGGGCTCGCAATGCGGGGGCGGAAAACACGAAAACTGAGCTGCTTGTCTTCGTCGATGCCGACACGCAGATCGAAGGGGGGACGCTAAAGACGGCCCTCTCAAATCTCGAATCCGGAAAGATCGCGGCAGGCGGGGCGAGGATCGTGATGGATCAGCCGGTCATCCCGATTGTGGGGTGGCTCACGGACAATTGGAACCGCGTCGGGGCGACTTTCAACTTCGCGGCGGGGAGCTTTTTCTACTGCCGCCGCGATGCTTTTGAAGCGGGCGGGGGATTCGATGAATCAGTCTATGCCGGGGAAGAGGTCTGGCTAGCGAAGCGAATCAAGAAGTGGGCGAAGCCGCTGAAGCTGGGATTTGAAGTGATCCAGAATCCGCCGGTCCTGACTTCGGGGCGAAAGTCGGACTGGTTTTCGACCTGGGACTTTGTCCGGCAGCTCGCGATTATTTTTCTGATCCCCGGTGCCACGAAGAGCAAAAAAATGTGCCAGCTCTGGTATAAACGTCCGGGGTAGCGGCGAGCGGAATGAGCGTTTCAACCGCACCGGAATGGTGGTCGAGGTGGAACTCGCCAATGTGGTTGCGGCTCGCGGGCTGAATCGACTTCCTTCGCGCACGGATCACCGCGCTTTCGCCTTCGGCATCGAGACGCTGAAGAGTCCGTAATTCAGGGAGTGATCATCGACGGCATTCAGTGGGAAAGTGTGGTGCAAATTCTCCGCCGTGGTGTCGGAAATGGTGAGGCGGGTGTGATACTGGCGCCCCACCTTAGCGATCGCTGCGGCGGTCTCGACGATTTGACGCACGCTGTCAAAGTCGAGCTGATCCTGCATTCCGGAGTGCTGAACCATTGCGGTGCCGGTGTGAATTCCCACTTCCAGAAAGACGGGGGCATTGGTCTGGATAGGCCATTCATCGAGGAGCCGGGCGAGGGCGTCTTGCATCGCAAGAGCTGCTTCGATCGCATTTCGCTCCTGGTGAGGATTCTCGCTTTGCGCCCCGAAGATCGCGATCACGCTCTCGTCGCTCGATTTCTCAAGAGAGCCACCGTGTCGAAGCACGACGTCGATCATGGTTGAAAAATACTCATTTAAAAGCGCAAAGACGCGCTCGCTACCAAGCTGTGAGGAAAGCTGACTGAAGCCGCAAAGTTCGGCGACGAGCGCCGTGATTTGTCGCGGCGAAGGGTCCTCATCATTTTCATCCGCTCCACTCACCCTGGCATCGGCGGCCTGTGAGCGAACGTAGTGAACCAGCGCCCCTTTCAGCGACTCGCGTTCTTCGAGGCCTTCCGCCATCTGATTCACGGCGCCGGCGAGCTCACCGAATTCGTCAGAGCCCTGAACTTTCATGCGTGTTGCAAAGTTGCCTTTGCCGATTTCTCTGACGAAATCCGTGAGTTCAGTGAGAGGGCGAGTCACTTTCCGCGAGAGCCAGGCAGCGAGGGCGGAGGCGAGGAGCAGAGCAATGGCCATCGCGATGAGGTCTCCGTAAAGGAGCCTTCGGAGAAGGGTCTGGATCCGGGCCGCGGCGATGTCCACTCCCACGACCGCAACGGGTTCTCCTGCTGAATTTACAATGGGGGAAAAAGCCGAAAGCCAGACCCCGAATGAGTCTTTTGCGTAGGATTCGTCAGCGCGTGACCATTTCAGATCAGGTTTTTCATGATCGTGATCGAACTCGACGAGCGATCCAAAAGGTGAGTGATCTTCGCCTTTCTCTTCGGCATCGACGACGTATTCCCAGTCGCCATTTTCGAGGGGACGGATGATGTAGATAAATCGAACCGGAAGCGCGCCGGTTTTGTTCGCATCACGCACCTCGCGAAGCCCGTCGCGGAGCTCGTTGTATTCGGGAGAGTCTTCCTGGTCAGGGGAGTTGAGACGCGCCACTTTATCCCCGTCGATCCGGGCCGCGGTGCTGACGGCGATGGAGTAGACCTTTTCCTGAATCAGCTCAAAGGCGAGTCGATTTGCCTTCCGGAGGCTCATCCAGAGCAGCAGGCCACAGCTGATTCCGACGAGGAGAATCAGCAGCAGTTGGAGTTTTTGACGAAAACGCAAAGCGGGAAGGTGGATGAAGGATTGGTAACATACCTCAAGTCGGTGAGATCGAAATCAGATTCCCGACTTGAGTGCGGTAACATAAATCAGTGATCGAACGTCCTTCCGCGAGGGCTTTTTCTTCGTAGCGGGTCAGGATACGGGAGGATTGAAACGGCGAGTGCTCGACTTTTTCCCACTGGGATGATGCATCGAAAAGCTGCGCGCAATGCTCAGCGTAATCGCTCATGTCAGTTGTGACGAGGCATTCACCTCCGGGAACTAATGAGCGGTGGAGCAAGTTGAGCATTTCCGGCTGAATGAGGCGGCGACGGGTTTTGCCTTTCTGACTCCACGGTTCGGGAAACTGAATCAATACCGCATCGGAAATGCGAGGTGGCAAATGGTCGGTGAGGACGAGCCTCGCGTCACCGCGGATGAGTCTGACATTCTCTATGTTTTCAGAATGAAGCTTGCCGGTGGTGGTCGCCAACCCCGGGCGGTGTATCTCAATCCCGAGGATGCGATGAGTTGGATGAGACTTCGCGAGATGAATGAGATGATCTCCCATCCCAAAGCCGATTTCGATAAGGATCGGGCCACCTCTTTCGAATTCAGCGTCGAGATCAATCAACTCCCCGTGCTCAAAAACGATACCAAAGTCTTCCCAGTTGTTCCGTAGCGTCCGCTTCTGTCGCTTTGTCAGTTGTCCCTGATTCCGTAAATAGCTGGGCGTCCACCGGAGGCGGCCGTGGCGTTTCAAGTTCGACATGGGATGAGGGGAGAGACTAGATTAGGGGATGAAGATTTCGAAGAGAAAATATGCGGTCATCCTTGCGACCATTGCCGTTTGCAGCCTGTCCGCTTTGGCGGAGGATTCCAGAGACTGGCCTGAGTTCCGGGGCCTTGATCGCGAGGGGAAGTGGTCGGCTCAGGGAGTTCGTCAATCTTTCGAAGGGCTCAGTGATCCACTTCCCAGAGTCTGGTCCACTCCTGTCGGTGCCGGATACAGTGGTCCGACCGTCGCCGGGAACGGGGTCTTTCTCATGGATCGTGGCGCCGCCGGTTCCACTGCGAAGGTGGAGCGGATTGTCTGTGTGGATCGTGAGAGTGGCGCGCCGAAGTGGACTCACGCCTACGAGGCGGTGTATCGGGATGTGGGCTATGCCTTTGGACCACGCTCAAGCGTGACGGTGCGAGACGGGAGAGCCTACGCGCTCGGCATGATGGGTCATTTGCACTGCCTCGATGCCGAAACGGGAGCGGTTATCTGGAAGAGAAGCCTTTCGGAGGATTATCAACTCGACATGCCAATCTGGGGGCTGACCTGCTCACCGCTCGTGGCAGGAGGCAGCGTTATCGTTCAAGTCTCCGCCCCGAAGGATGGGGCGACGATCGTGGCTTTTGATGCGGAAACAGGGACGGAGAAATGGAAAGCGTTTGATGACAGAGGGTCTTACGTGTCGCCCGTCGTGATCGAACAGGCCGGAAAGCGAGTCGTCGTTGCCTGGACCGGACGGCGCATCGCGGGGCTCGACGCGGCGACTGGATCAGTCTATTGGGAAGTTCCGACTCCTCCGAATAAAATGCCGATCAATGTCCCGGGGCCGGCGATTAATGAGGAGGGAACTTTGATGTTTCTCTCCGTGTTTTATGACGGATCGCGTCTCATCCAGCTCGACCAGTCGAGTCTTTCCGCTAAAGAGTTATGGCATCGTCAGGGTATTAACGAGCGGAACACTGATGCTTTGCATTGCATGATCAGCCCCCCGCTTTTCCACGACGGGATGATCTACGGAATCGACAGCTACGGCCAAATGCGTTGTCTCGATCCAGAAACGGGAGGCCGCGTCTGGGAAAATCTCGAAGCCGTTCCGCAGGAGCGATGGGGCACCGGTTTCATGACGCAAAATGGTGAGCAGACCTGGATGCTGACGGAGCGCGGAGAGTTAGTCATCGCCGAACTGACGCCTGAAGGATACAACGAACTGGATCGGGCTGCTTTGATCAAGCCGACGACGCCTTTGAAGCAACGAGTCGAGGGAACGGTCCTCTGGTCGCAGCCCGCCTTCGCTGGAACACGGATCTACGCTCGGAACGACGAAGAATTGATCTGCGTTGAGTTGGCGAAGTAGTGTTCCTCATATTACCGCCGCCGCTTTCTCCAGTTCGATCAGCAACCTACTAAAGGAGCCTGAGGGCTGGTTCGGTTTGTAAACCGCGAGGACTTCGGCATAGATCACCGGCGTCTTGAGACGGACAAAAACGCTTCCGGCGTGGGGAAGTTTCTGACTGTGAGCCGGGAGGATTGCGACCCCGCTTCCTGCGGAAACCGCCCCGAGGAGGAGCGAGAGCGAATCGGATTCCTCCGCCACCTTAGGCTCGAATCCCTGGGACTGGCAGATCGAGCGAAGAAACTGACGCCGTCCCGGAAAGATCGTGTCGGAGAGCGAAACGAACGGCTCCTCGCTGAGTTCACTCAGGACGATCTGTTTCCGCTTCGCGAGCTTATGATCATCGGGCAGGACGGCAGCCATGGGACTCCGCATGATGCATTTCATCTCGTAGCGGGTGCGGTCCTCGTCGCTGAGATTACCGAGGAGGGCGAGGTCCAGCTGATCATCGCGGAGCCGGTCGAGCTGCGCCTTGGGAGATAGCTCATGCAGCGAGATTTCAAACTTGTCCGCTTGCTTGCGCACCGCCTTCACAGCGGGAGCGACGATGTCGTCGAGGAATATGCTGATGAAGCCGAGGCGGATGCTGCGTTTAGCCTCGCCGAATTGCTCCTGCACGAGTTGCACGCTCGTCTCCGCATCACAGAGAATCTGACGGGCGCGGACGAGAAAAAAGCGGCCCGCCTCGGTGAGGTGCATCCGTTTTTTGATCCGATCAAAAAGGGGGACTCCCAATTCGTCCTCCAGCGCCTGGATCTGACGGCTCAGGGCCGGCTGTGAAATGTAGAGGCGTTTTGCGGCGGCGGTGACGCTGAGTTCTTCAGCGGTAGCAACGAAGTAGCGGAGCTGGTGAAATTCCATCGGTCGTCACTCATAACCTCAGTGCATGAACTTGTGAAGGAGGAAGTATTATCAGATCGGCTTGATTCAGGGAAAACTGACTACGTAAACGAAAGGAAACTTATGACAATCACGTCCCCATCCATCACCGTTCGCCAGGCAAATGATCGCGGTCACGCGCAACATGGCTGGCTCGATTCACAGCATACCTTCAGCTTCGGACATTACGTCGACCCTGATCACATGGGATTCCGCTCTCTGCGAGTCATCAATCAGGACCGCGTCGTTCCCGGCGCTGGATTCCCCAAGCATCCTCATCGCGACATGGAGATTTTCAGCTACGTGCTCGAAGGGGCTCTCAGTCACGAGGACAGCATGGGTAACGGTCGCAAGCTCACGCCCGGACAGATTCAACTCATGAGCGCAGGCTCTGGTGTGACGCATAGCGAGTTCAACCCTTCGAAGACTGATCCTCTGCATTTTCTACAAATCTGGATCGAGCCTCGTGAGAAAGGTCTCGAGCCGAGCTACACCGAGTGGCATCCCGGCGAAGCGTCGGATTCGCAGAGCAAGGCTCTCGTGATCTCAAGGGACGGCCGCGACCAGTCGGCGAAGATCCAACAGGACGCCGAAGTCTACCGACTGCGACTTGAGCCGGGAGAGAGCGTCTCTCACGCTCTCGCCGAAGGACGCGGACTCTGGCTGCAAGTCATCAGCGGCTTTGTTGCTTTGAATGAAACGGAGCTTCGCCCCGGCGATGGAGCCAGCTCCGAAGAGGCGGGTGAATTTACGCTGACCGCCGATCCAGAAACACCGGTCGAAGCTTTACTTTTTGATCTCCGATAACCAATCTAATCAACACCCCATCACTGAAATCTTATGAAATATATTCCTACTGCTGCCCGTTATCTCCTAGGCCTCCTCTTTGTCGTTTTCGCGGCAAACTTCTGGTTCAAGTTCCTCCCCGTTCCTTCACCGGAGGAGGGTTCACTCGCCGCCGGCTTCATTGGTGCGCTCTATATGTCAGGGTTCTTGACCGTCGTCAAAGTGCTCGAACTTCTCGGTGGGATCCTTCTTCTCTCCGGACGTTTCGTGAACCTCGCTCTCGCTGTCCTCGGACCGATTGTTGTTGTCATTGGCCTCTATCACCTCTTCCTCGTTAAAGGGGGCTACCCCATGGCAATTGCTCTCGGAGTGTTGGCGATCGTCGCTCTCGCTGGACAGCGTGGATTCCTCAAAGAGCTTCTCGCTCAGAAGTAGTCCTGACAAACTTAGATAGAAAAGAAAGGGGCGGCAGAAATGCCGCCCTTTTTTTGGTAGAGGCTCTCCGTGGTCTTTCCGTTTCCCCGTAGCGGACGGCGTGAGCCTTCCGACTGGCATTGCCCCGGACCGTCGCGGTCGGAACGGTGACCCGTTCCGCTACATTTCCGCAAGGTTCACTTTCTGATCCAGACAACGCGATCCTTCTCAGGCGAGTCGTCTCCGATTTCTCCCGACGCAGGATCGAAGATCGAGCTGCTTCCGCCTTCGAGCGCGAGTTCCGGCATCTCTACCCCGGCCGGAACATAGATGAGATAACACTCACCTTCTTTTGCGAGACACCACGGCTTTTCGGCCTTGCCTTCAGGATTCCCGACGAGTGCGTCGTTCGGTGTCATCTCCCAGAAAGGGATTTCATTTCCGTGAAAGAACTCCAGCGCGATGCGGCAATAATCCCAGCTCTGGTCGCGGCTGCGGAAGTCCTCGCAGATGAGGTCGTTCTGAGGCAGCCGGTAGCCAAAGTAATATTCCACGCCGGCACCGCCTGCCATAAGATTACCCCAGAGCGTTTCATGGCGAATATCGTGGAGGTCGTAGCCGTTCTTTCCGTCCTTGTTCTTAGCGATGCCGTCGAAACCTTTGTAGCCGGGATCGGGTGGAACGCCGAGATCGGCCGGGTTCTGCTCGTCATTAGCGACGACCCATTGATTGCCCGCTTCGGCTGATGCCTTAATCCATTTTGCGGTGAGATGGTGAACCTGCTTCCAACTGTTCTGTAGAGAGGCTCCTGTGAGTACTGACTGGTCGCCCAAGAGAGGCTCGTAAACTTTGTCCTGCTGATCCGGGTAGCTGTGAATCACGATGTGATGATCATAGGGATCGGTCTCGCGGATGAATTCCGCCATTGCCTGGACCTGCTCCGGAGACTGGGTGTTTTCTTCGCCGATATTCCAGTTCAGCGCGAGATGATGACCGTAGCGGGCGATGAGTTCACGAAGGTAAAGCTTTCTCTCGGGGCCGAGATCCCCGCCGTCGAGTGAGGTGGGGATTTCTTCCGTATTCGCTACTTTGTGACCACTTCGATTGTCATCGATCTCGGTTTCTTGAAGCTTGAAGTGCAAATAGAGCCCGTTCGCGGTGGCGTGATCGAAAACGATTCCCCACTGGTCGAGTTTTGAGCAGTCGTAGTGGAACTTCTCGTCGCGGGAGACAAACGGCCAGACGTTGTCGCCGTCACCACCGGCATTGTAGGTGAGAAAAGAGAAAGCGTTGAGCCCTTTCCCGGCGAGGTAATTTAGCGCACCGATGAGAGCCTTGCCCTTGCCGTTCTGCCAAACGGGGTCTCCCTCATTCCAATCCTGAAGATGTGGCTCCCAGGATTTAAGAGGACCCTTTTTTGCATTGTTAGTCACCGTGCCATCGAAGTCAGTGTAGGCGAGAAAAGTCTCCGGGGCATCCGGGCCGGCTTTGAGAAATCGGGTCTTATCACCGGCGAATTGAAGGTATCGCTCGCCGATGTAGGTGAGCCGTCCCCGACTACGGAAGTCACGCCCGCTTTTGTCAGTCTCAGCGATTTCAAAAGCTCCGCTCGCGCCATCACCGGGGAGGGCTTCGCCTCTCGCTGTCTTGAGGCTGACCTGATAGTCCCACTTTCCGGGGAGATCCGGAGAAAGATGAGCACGCCATTTTGTTCCGCTCGTCGCCGAGGTTTCGGCGGCGTTGCCATCCGCCGCGAAGTAGCCGGGCACCGTGTAAGTGAGGTCACCGGATTCATGCGAGAACTGCACCGTGAGGTCGATCCCGGTGAAGGGGTTTGGCTTGGTGTCGGTCTCGTTCGCAAACGGGCCATTCACTGTGAGCGTGACCGCGTGCCAGGTTTTCAGCTCGCCGGTGATTTCGACGGAGCCATTGCCGTCCGCTGCGAAAGCAGGAATGGCAAAGAGGGAAAAGGCGGCGACGGCGAGGAGGGTTTTCATGCGCTTCGTGTAGCGAAATTTGCGACTCTTGTAAATGAAATCCTAAAGAGGCTAAACCAGCTCGCGAAATCCACAAAAGAGCTTTCCATCATCGGCCGGGTCAGCAGGGAAGACGCGATCGTTGTCGAGATGTCGATCACAGATCTTACGAAATTCTGAGAGCGAGGTGGCGCGTCTCAGTTCTGCGTTCAAAGCACCTGCGCTCAGACCGGAGGAAATGTAGTTCGTGAATTTTTTGAGACGATGAACGAGCGAGGTTTCGTTTTCAAAATCACCCTCGGCGCGAATCTCCTCCCCGAGTTCCCGTAGATAGTCACGCAGGTCGCGGAGCGTCGGTTCATGGATTGGAGACTCTGAAAAAGCCTCTTTTGCCTGCCGGAAAAGCCAGGGATTACGAATTCCGCCGCGTCCGATCATGAGGCCCGCCGCGCCTGTCTGCCGATGCATCGCGAGAGCCGTATCGACCGAGACAATGTTCCCATTCGCCGTTACTGGAAAAGGAAGCGATCGCACCGCCCGCGCGATGAGATCCGGATGAACCGGCGTTTGGTATTTTTCCTTCACAGTGCGCCCATGGATCGCGAGCCCGTCGATCGGGAGCGAAGCGAAGAGTTCGAGAAGGCTATCGAACTCGTCAGGCGATTCAAATCCGATGCGAGTCTTCAGCGTGAGTGATCCGCGAACAACAGGCCGCAGGTCGTGGACGATCTGCCGAATCAATTCCGGATCGCGGAGGAGTGCGCCGCCCGCCGCCTTGCCACAGACCTTCGGTGCTGGGCAGCCGAGATTCAGGTCAATGCCTGCGCAATCAGTCGCGTCCTGAATTAGCTTCGTGGTTCGGACAAGATGCTCTGGATCGTTGCCGATCATTTGCGCGATGACCGGTTTCGCGCCTGACATTTCTGTGATCGAACGAAGGATCTTTTTCTCAGGATGAGAATCCCGATGCACGCGGAAATACTCCGTCACGTAGAAATCCGGCCCGCCCCGCCGCTCCAGACAGCGCCACAGCGGCAGGACAGAAACGTCCTGCATCGGTGCCAGAGAGAGGGTGGGGAGAGCGCTCACCTTGAGACCAAACAGGGTTAGGTGAGGGAGTCAACAGGGTTAGATGCGTTGGGACGGGGAGGGATTTCTTTCAATTCTTGCTGAAAGCATCTTGATCGGTAACGGTCTGACTCATGACGAGCGATTTTTCTGTGGCATTGCACATCCTGGGTTTTCTCACTGCCAGTGATGGGAAACCGCTCACGTCGGAGATTCTTGCGGAAACCTATGGAACCAATCCGGTCGTGGTCCGTCGGGTTCTCTCGAAACTGAAGGAAGCTGGATTCGTCTCAACGCAACGGGGAACCGGCGGGGGAAGCGTTCTTGCTCAAGACTCGACAGGGATAACGCTTCGCCAGGTCTTCGAGTCAGTTCATGAGAAGCCCGGGATCCTTCCTCGTCCTCCCGGAGAGACAGGGACCGTTTCGAAAATCCTCTCTGATTACGTCAACGATCTCTTCACTCACGCGGAAGCGGCTTTGCTTGCAGACTTGGATCGGACCACCATTTCAGAAATGGATGAGAAGGTAAGGCCGGAGATTTGTGCCTTTCTTTGTCAGAGAGAAAAATGACAACGCTTGAGGCTTGTATTGTATCAAAAATAGTTACAAAGTGTTTTTGATATGAAAAAATCATCCGTTCTCCTCCTTCGTGTTTCCTCCATTCTCTGGATTATCTGGGGTCTGGTTCACACCCTCGCCGGCGTCCTCGTTTTGTCAGGCGACACGACTTCTGGATTTCAGGCGATCGGAGATGGAGTAGATCCCGCTACGATCGAGATGGATTACCCGGGCATCGTCGGAGGGGTGCTGAATCAGCATGCGTGGAATTTGGCGTGGTTTGGTATCGTGACGATCATCGGAGGCGTCCTGATCTGGCGCAAGAACATGACCGCCATTTGGGTCACGGCCATGGTCGGTGGGCTCGCTGATCTCGGGTACTTTTTCTTTGTCGATCTAGCCGGTTATGCCCGATTCGTTCCGGGAACGGTGATGACAATTGTTTCGGCACTGGCGATTCTGCTCAGCATGAAGGTCTGGTTTTCGCAGCGAAGCGTTAAGTGAGCTTGCCTTGGAATCAATCCCGGACTTGCCCCGTGATTCAAGAGCTAGAGAAACGCTTCGCTAATTTGAGATGTCTGAACCTTGATAGGTTCAGCTACGGCGGAGCACAGGTTCGAAAATATCAGTGTAAATTAGTGCTTCCTAATCCCCGCAGAGTGTTCGAGGAGGCGCCCGGGTTCATCCGGGAAAAAGAAAAGGATTAGGAAAAGGAGTTTTTACTCCGCCATCTCCTTTTTCCGCATCGGCATGGTGTCGATGAGCTTAAACAACTTAACGAGGTCGAAGTCCTTTTTCTGGGCCGCTTTGATGCCGCCGTCTTTGCCGATGAGGATGATCAATGGCAAGTCGGATCGCTCGCCGAGTTTCAGCCTCGTGCGGATTTTCTCACGATCCGTGTCGCTGAGGTCTTCGGCGTAGCGTCGACCGGTTCGTCCGAGATCACCGATGTGGAGGAGGACGAGATCGCGATCGGTAATGTTCTTTTTGCCTCGCTGAATTTGCTTCTCCAACTGCGAGAGATTGTAGCCGGAGCCTTCCGGGAAATCGAGGAGGAGAATGCGCTTCTCTCCTTTTAAATCATTGAGAACATCGGCATTGGCGGAGGAAAAGGCCATGATGAGGAGCAGGGCTGGGAGAATGGCTTTCATGCGGGTGCAAACTTGGAGGCGGGAGGGGAAAGGATCAAGCTGTCAATGATCATCGATTGAAACGATGCGGGGCTCTAAATTAATCGATTCGTCATTTTGAGCAGTTCCCGATAGGCTCCACTCGAACTTTAACTTGTTTGGTATGGAAGGAATTGGATTTTTAGTTGTCGTTGGGGTTTTTGTCTTTGCTCTCGTTGCCCTGGTGAAGATCGGCGGGATCGAGAAGGAATTGGCGTCGTTGAAACGTCAAATGGAGCGCTTGCCGAATCAGATGCGGGAAGTGATCCTCGAAGCATCGAGCCGGAAAAGCGAAACTCCTGAGTCGGTTGATCCGATGGAGGCAGGAGAAACACTCGAAGAAGTGATCGAAGCACTGCCTCAGAAAACGCCGGCAACGCCTCCGCCATTACCGAAGAATGCGCCGGTCACGGAAATTGCGGCCCGCGCCGCGACAACGGCGACCACTCCAACCCCACCACCCGCGCCGGTGCTCGCGAAGGAACCCTCCGCCTTTGAAGCGGCGGCGAAGGAAGCGCTCCAGAAGATTTGGAACTGGCTCATCGTCGGGGAAGAGCATCGTCCGCAGGGAGTCACGAACGAGTTCGCGATTGCGACGACCTGGCTGATTCGCCTCGGCGTCATGATCCTGATCATCGGCATCGGATTCTTTCTCAAATACACGAGTACGAACGAAGCGGTCGGCCCGCTCGTCCGGGTTTGTGTCGCGTCACTGACGGGCCTGGGAATTCTCGCGGGAGGAATCCGCCTCATGAGAGGGCGCTACGAATTGCTGGGGCAGGGACTTTCCGGGGCGGGGTTTGCGACTTTCTATTTCAGCTTTTTCACGGCGTATCGTCTCGAGGTACTCAACGCTCCGATGGCGTTCGGCTTGATGATTTTCGTGACAATTGCGGCGGGGGTGATCGCGCTCCGCCATCAGTCGCTGCTCATTGCGGTGCTCGGGATGGCAGGCGGCTATTTGACTCCGTTCATGATTGAGACTGATGCGCCGAATCTTGTTTCCCTCTTCAGTTATGTGCTCCTGTTAGGCTGCGGAGTCTTCTTCATGGCGTGGAAGAAAGAGTGGCGAATTTTGAACTATCTGAGCTTTGCCGCGACTTCATTGATCACGCTGCGGGCGGTGGATCAGGGGTTTATCGCGGAGCGGTTCTGGCAGTTCATGCCCTTCCTCATCGCCTTCTTTATTCTCTTTTCGACGGTGACTTTCATCTTCCATCTCGTGCATCGGAAAAAGTCGACGCTTCTGGAGCTGCTTTTCCTCTTTCTCAATGCGGGCGTCTTTTTCTCTTTTGCCTACCACCTCGTCGAGAGCACGTTCTCGAAGGAGGCGATTGCGGCGGTGACGATCGGGCTGGCGGCGTTCTACATTGTTCACATCCGTGTTTTTCTGAAGCGCGGGATTCTCGATCGCGGCTTGCTCATGAGCTTCATCGGGCTGGCCTCGCTCTTCGTTGCGATCACGCTGCCGCTCCTTCTTTCGAGCGGATGGATCACGGTGAGTTGGGCGGTGCAGGGATTTGTGATGCTCTGGATTGCAAGTCGCATGAAAAGCGAGTTTCTCCGCCAGTTGGCCTATGTCCTGTATCTCATTGTCCTCGGGCGCATCGCCTTCCTCGACCTCGCGGTGCAGTTCGATGTCATTGGTCGGGAGGTCACGACGGGAGAATATTGGGCCGGGTTCCTGCGACGCCTCATGGTCTTCGGCGTTCCGATTGCTTCGTTCTTCGCGGCGGGAAGGCTCTTTACGAAAGAGGGCGCGGCCTCGTCGGATTGGCTCGTTTCGGAGGGGAATGACATTAAGCCCTGGTTCGGTCAATCGCGACTGGCCCGGTTCTGCTTCTGGGTTGTCGTCGCGCTGACTTTTGTGGTCATGAATGTGGAGGTCTTCTTCAGCATCGGTGCGCATTACGAGCCGCTCATGCGCCCGGCGATGACGCTCGTTTGGATTGCACTCGGGGCGGTCTTGCTCCGCGAGATGCTTGCGAACCGTGAGACCATCGCGACGTTCTTTTTCTGGATCTTGGTGGTCGCGCTCGTCATCAAGGTTTTTCTTGTCGATGTCTTCTACTGGGATCCGGGTTGGGATCTCGCCTACTCCTTCCGCGAGTCGATTGAAGATGTCGGGATGCGCCTCCTGAACTACGGATCGGTCGCGGTTTTCTTCCTCTTTGTCTGGCAACTGCTCTTTAAGCAGACAAATCGGGCGGGGGTCTCCCGTGCCTTCGGTTACCTTGCGCTTGCCTCGGTCTTTACTTACCTGACGATGGAAATCTGGAGTGGTCTCACCGAATTTCTGCCGGAGTTCCGGATGGGCGGCCTCTCGATATTCTGGGCCGTCTTCGGACTCGCCCTCCTCCTCACGGGGATTTCAAAATCGAAGGCGGTGATGCGCGGACTCGGCTTGGTTCTCATGGGAGTCGTGATCGCGAAGGTCTTCTTTGTGGATCTGGCAGGGCTCGATCAACTTTACCGCATCGTTGCTTTCATCATTCTCGGTGTGGTCATTCTCTTCGGTTCATTCCTTTACCTGAAATACCGCGATCGCTTTCTCATGGAGGAAGTGGACTCAACCCAATCTGATTCATGAAGCTTCCTATCCTGATCGCCCTGGCCCTGCTCACCGTCGCTACCTCAGAGGCGGATGAGACGGGGACCGTGTTCCGCTTTACTCAGCCGATGAAGGGTGAGCTCAAAGAGAAATCCATCGGCGTGGTCCCGCTCTCTCCTAAGGTGTTCCGCGATACGCAACCCAGCTTCGGCGATCTGCGTTTGATGCAGAAAGGGGAAGCCGGGGCGGAGGCGCTGCCCTACCTCATCGTCCCGCGCGAAGTAAGAGGCGCGGTCCGCTCGCAAGAGATCCCCGCGACCGTCGAGCAGTTTGAAGAGCGTGAGGACGGACGCCTCGTCGTGACCGTTCAGCTTAAGGATGAGAGAAAGGCGGCCCGCATCCGGATCGACAACCGTCTTCGGGATTTTGAGAAGAATGTCAGGGTCGAGGGAAGTGTAGATGGAGAATCGTGGAGTGTGCTCGTGGGGGAGGCACTCATTTTTGACTACGCCCGCTTTATCGACTTCCGGCGTGAGACGGTCGAGTTGCCCGAGAATTCCTACCGCTATCTCCGGGTCACGATTGAAGGGGCGACGGATCGCCAGCTTTCGCTCATGTCGACTTGGCGGAGGGAAGTGAGCGATTCCTCCGGCGTCACGGTGGAGACTGAGCGGACCGTGACGCAGCGTGATTTCAAAATCGAAGGGCTTTCCTTTTTTACCGAAGCCCAGGAACGGGAGGACGAGGAGTCGGCGCTGCGGAGCTATCCCTTGAGCCTCAGCGATGCGGTCGAAAATGAGGATCTGAAGCGAAGTGAAATCCTGATCGAAGCGGGGAAAGCTCCCTTGACCGAACTTCTCCTCGAAACCGATCAGAGCAACTTCCGGCGCGGCGTCGAGCTGCAGGTTCCGACCGGCGGCACCGAGGATTCCTGGAGGACAATTCAAAAGACGGAGATTTTCCGATACGAAATCGACGACTTCAAAGAAGAGCGACTGCGTGTCCTCGTCTCGGCGGGAAGTGACGGCTCGCGCGCGGAGCGGTATCGGCTTCTGATCTTTCAGGGAGACAATCGCCCCGTGAAACTGAGCGGAGTGACGGGGGAGGGAAGGATTCACGATCTCTACTTCGTGATGCCGGCGGAAGGGACGCTGGAGCTGAACTTCGGAGCCGCCGCTGCTGCGGTTGAGAAACCCGACTACGACGTCGCCGCGATCCGCATTGGGATGCGACAAAAGATGGCCCAGTCCGAGTGGGTGCCGGGCGAGGTGGTCGCGAATCCC
>Ga0222653_1000216_pt1 | contig 37203 bp, 34 predicted proteins | sample AntAcemetagen419_FD_179856 | JGI IMG/M metagenome (GOLD analysis project Ga0222653, IMG submission 179856) | Saline water microbial communities from Ace Lake, Antarctica - #419 | ecosystem: Environmental > Aquatic > Non-marine Saline and Alkaline > Saline | place: Antarctica: Ace Lake...
AGAGAGGTCGACCGTGTCAAACGACGCAGATACGGCGAGCGCGCCATGGCCGCCTTCGGTGACAGGGTTGTCGACCTTCGGGCGATCGAACTTGCCGTCCTTGTAGGTGTGCCGCCCGCCAAGGAAATAGCCGGCCTCTATCGAGCCGCCGCCAAAGGTCGCGCTGCCGCGTGCCGTGAGGTCTGACGACAGGATGGCATATTCCGAACTGACCCAGAGGGGGCCGCGCAACATGGCCGCTTCCAGGCCGAGCAGTGTGTCGGACTCGCCGACCGACCCGGTCGAGACGATACGGCCCGGAATGTGGGTGAAGGGACGCTGGCGATAGCGCAGGTTCGACTGGTCATCGCCTTTCTCGCGGTAGCGGACCGAGGTGCCGAGATGGACAATCATGTCCTCGGTCTGAACCGGCGTAAACGTGCCGCGTGCCGCAAGGGCCATGCCTTCCTGCAAGGGGGTATCGTTCAGACTGCCGCCGAAGGCGCCTGCCATGAAGGTCCAGTTCGCGCCCTTGGTATGAGCGGCGATGCCGAAGCGGCGGTCGAACTCGAAGGCATCGGTGAAGGCGGCGCGTTCAGCGAATGTGATGAAGCGGCCGGAGGTCTGCTCTTCCAGGGAGTTGGGGGTCTTGAACTGGCCGACGCGGATCTTCCATTTGGTGCCAGCGGGCGCGAAATCGGCATAGACATCAGTTGCGGCGATATCGCTTGCTTCATCGATTTCGAGTTCAGCCTTGAAGGAAACGATTTCTGTTTTGCCGGAAAGAGCGAGGCGGGCGCTGCGCAGCTCTGTCTCGTCGACATCGATAGCGGCTGTGTCGGCCTCTGCCTGGGTATAGTCATACAGGATGCGACCCGAGAGTTTCAGGTCCAGCGGATTGTCCGCCATGGCGGGCAGGACAGGACAGGCGGTGATCGCGACAATCGCGGAGACTGCGCCAGATAATTTGAACTTGCCCATTTCAAATCTCCATTTGGCTACTGAACGTGGGCTTTATGAATGTTTTGTGTCCATCTAATATCTCTTTTGTGACGCTTTCGTAAAAGAGTCACACAAGTGCACGAAACGTGTCACCCCGATCAATGGACAAAAAAACGCCCCGGTCGATGAGACCGGGGCGTTCTGGAATATCTGCGAGGCGAAAGAGGCCTAGCTGTAGATTTCGAACAGGCCGGCTGCGCCCATGCCGCCACCGATACACATGGAGACAACACCCCATTTGGCACCGCGACGCTTGCCTTCGAGCAGGACCGAGCCGGTGCAGCGCGCGCCGGTCATGCCGAACGGGTGGCCGATCGAGATTGAGCCGCCATTGACGTTGAATTTCTCAGGATCGATGCCAAGGCGGTCGCGGCTGTAGAGGCACTGCGATGCGAAGGCTTCGTTGAGCTCCCACAGATCAATATCGTCGACTGTCAGGCCGTGACGCTCGAGCAGGCGCGGGATGGCGAAGACAGGGCCGATGCCCATTTCGTCAGGATCGCAACCTGCAACGTTGAAGCCGGCGAAACGGCCGAGTGGCGCAAGGCCGCGCTTGGCAGCTTCCTTGGCTTCCATGACGACCACGGCTGCGGCACCGTCGGAAAGCTGTGACGCATTGCCGGCGGTGACATACTTGCCTTCCTTGACCACCATGCCGCCGGAAAAAACAGGCTTGAGTCCAGCGAGCGTTTCATAGGTCGTGCCGGGGCGATTGCACTCATCCTTGTCGCAGACGACGTCCTGGAAGGTTTCTTCGCCGGTTTCCTTGTTGACGAGTTTCATCCGCGTTTTCAGCGGCGAGATTTCCTCGGCCATGTAGCCATTCTTCTGGAATTCGGCGGTGCGACGCTGGCTCTCGGCAGAGTAGCGATCCTGGTCTTCGCGCGACACGCCGTAGCGGTCGGCGACGATTTCCGCCGTTTCGATCATGGACATCCAGATCGCAGGCCATTTCTTCATCAGTTCGTCTTCGGTGTAGCGGTGCAGGTTCATGTGACCTGAACGCGACACGAGAGAGAGGCTCTCGACGCCGCCACCGACGGTGACCGCTGCACCTTCATTGATGATCGTGTGCGAGGCATTGGCGATGGCCTGCAGGCCCGACGAGCAGAAACGGTTGATCGTGGCACCGGACGTAGTCGACGGGCAGCCGGCCCAGAGCGCGGCATTGCGAGCGATGTTGTGACCGGTGGCGCCTTCAGGCTGGGCGGTGCCGAGGAACACGTCTTCGACAGCAGCCGCTTCAACGCCGCCGCGCTCGAGCGCACTCTTGATGGCGTGACCGGCCATCGTGATACCATGGGTGTCGTTGAGCGACCCCCGTCCGGTCTTGGCCATGCCAGTACGGGCATAAGATACGATAACAGCTTCACGCATTTGGTATTCCTCCAGAGTTTTTGCAGAGATTTTCGAATGTTGCGGCGCACACTAACGGGCTGGCGCGCGCGGCGCCAGCCTTCCCTTAACGTCAGCGTCAGGAAACCGCAGCGTCAGGCAGGTGTTTTCGCCTTTGGGGCACTGTCCCGCACCGATTCGTCGACATAGGTCTCGAACTTGGCAAAGTTTGCCACGAACATGTCAGCGAGCTTCGCGGCCTGGCGGTCGTAGGCGACCGGATCGGCCCAGGTCGAGCGCGGATCGAGAATTTTGGCGTCGACGCCGGAAAGGGCGGTTGGCACCAGGAATCCGAAAGTTTCATCCTTGCGGAACGTCGCCTTGTTCAGCGAACCGTCGAGAGCGGCATTGAGAAGGGCGCGTGTCGCCTTGATGGGCATGCGGTTGCCTTGTCCGTAGGGGCCGCCGGTCCAGCCGGTCGAGACCAGCCAGCAATCGACGTCATACTTGCCGATCAGGTCCCGCAACAGGTTACCGTACTCGGACGGATGGCGTGGCATGAACGGCCCGCCAAAGCAGGTGGAGAAAGTGGCGGTCGGCTCCGTGACGCCCTTTTCGGTGCCGGCGACCTTGGCGGTATAGCCGGACAGGAAATGGTACATGGCCTGCGCCGGTGTGAGCTTGGCGATGGGGGGCATCACGCCGAAGGCATCGGCGGTGAGCATGACCAGGTTTTTCGGCTGGCCGCAGCGGCCCGATTCCGACGCGTTCGGGATCGCCGAGATCGGATAGGCGCCGCGCGAATTTTCGGCGAGCGTGCCATCGTCGAGATCGAGGTCGCGTGTGACCGGGTCCATCACGACGTTTTCGAGCACGGTACCCCATTGTTTGGTGGTCGCGTAGATTTCAGGCTCGGCTTCCGGTGAAAGCTTGATCATCTTGGCGTAGCAGCCGCCTTCGAAGTTGAAGAGGCCGTTTTCCGACCAGCCATGCTCGTCGTCACCGATCAGGATGCGGCTGGCATCGGCAGACAGGGTCGTCTTGCCGGTGCCTGAGAGGCCGAAGAAGATTGCCGCGTCATCTTTCTCGGACGTGTTCACCGAGCAGTGCATTGGCATGACGCCCTTGGTCGGCAGGTAATAGTTGAGCGCGGTGAAAACCGACTTCTTGGTCTCACCCGCATAGGACGTGCCGCCGATCAGGACCATGCGCTTGGCAAAGTTCACGGCGATGACGGTTTCCGACCGCGTCCCGTGGCGTGCCGGATCGGCGCGGAAGCTCGGGCAATTGATGATCGTGAATTCGGACTTGAAGTTTGTGTACTCTGCATCCGTTGGGAGGCGGAGGAGGTGGCGAATGAACAGCGAATGCCAGGCGAATTCAGTGACGACGGTGACGGACAGGCGGTGATCAGGGTCGGCGCCTCCAAACAGTTCCTGAACGAAGACGTCCTGATTTGCCAGGTGCGTTGTGAAATCTGCGAGCAGCGCGTCGAAATGCGCCGGCGTCATCGAGGTATTATTGTCCCACCAGACGGTCTTCTCGGTGGTTGCGTCGCGGACGGTGAATTTGTCTTTGGCTGAGCGGCCCGTGTGCTGTCCGGTTTCGACGACGAGTGCGCCGCCATTTGCGACGCGGGATTCTCCGTTCGCAACAGACGTTTCGTACAGTCGTGGTTCCTTCCAGTTCTTCCGGACGGATTTCGGGCTCACGCCCAATTCTGCAAGAATGGCTACGGTATCGCTCATGTTTTCCTCGGAATTTTGTTCGACGCTCTGGCGAATTGGATTGGGCCACTAAATGGCACGGACCAGAAATTTGCAACATTCATGCCCACGACATGGACAGTTTGAAACAGTTTTAGCGCTAACATGTTGAATTCGAGACGGATTTGCCTGTCGCGATCACTCGGTCGAGGGCTTGCCACGCAGTCGATCCAGCACGGCGTCGCGCCATGATTCAGGCAAGGCGTACACCACCCATGCGCCCACCTCATAATGCGCGCGTTTCCAGATATCGACTGGATTCAGGCTGGCCTTCGCACAGGCTGTGCGGGCTCTCGGGCCGCCTTGTGTGACCGAATGATAGATGATCTTCGCGCGTAGCAGGTGCATGCAATTGGAGACGAACACGAGTTGTTCGGCATCGCTCAACCCGGGCTGGCTGGCGAGTGTCTGAAGTCCGGAGATCGTGTCGCGCGATGAGACGTCAGCCATGATCCGGGCGCCATAGCCGGACCGGCGGATGGCGGTGAGCGCCATGTCCTGGCTCCCGACGATACCTTCCTGCGGGCGATGCCCGCCGACCATGACCAGCCGGTCGACCTTGCCCGCCTCAAGCAGGGCGATGCCCTTGTCGATGCGCGCGTCAGCTTCCCTTGCCGAGTCAGAATAGAAAACAACGCCTGCGCCATGGGTGATCTTTCCGGTCTGGTCGACAAAACGGGTCAGGCCGAAGAAGACGAGTGTTGCCAGGATGTCCGCAGCCAGCAGCCGCACCAACAGGAATCGCAGTTTTTTCATGCCGCTTCTTAGCAGAATTCAGGCGGTGGACGAGGGGACAGGTGTAGTTTTGAGCGTGCCGAGCAGGGCGTGCGTGGGAGTGGTGAGGGGCGTGGGCAGGGCGTCGAGGGGGTACCAGCCAAAACCGCCATGCTTTTCAGGCTCCATCAGGCGGGGTGTGCCGGAAACGACGCGCGCATAGAAAATCGGCGAGACCCAGTGGCGACCATCGCCGCCGTCGAGGATTTCCGCGATGCAGGCGAGGCCAGTGACATCGATGGCGATCCCCAGCTCTTCGGCAACTTCCCGCCGGGCTGTTTCGCGCGCCGGTTCACCGAAGTCGATCTTGCCGCCCGGCAGGCCCCACGCGCCGGCTTCCGGTTCGGTAAGGCGCTGGATGAGCAATAACTGGCCTTTCTCGTCGAAAATGGCAGCGCCGCAACCGGCTTCAGGATAAGCCGTCATGCGCGCTCTCCCAGCAGCCAGCGGATCACGTCGACATAATCGAAGGCCAGCGACACGAGCAGGACTGCGACCGCCGCAACAATCCATTTTCCGGCCCATGTGCTCTCAACCTGCCAGCTTGCGCGGCGTGCAAGCAGGTAGACGACAAGCGGCGTCCAGGCGATCACATGGCCGAGGCCGAGAATGCGACTGTATCCGAACTGGCTGTAAAGAAGCATGACTCCGCCTGCACCGGCCACCAAGCCAAGCAGGGTCCAGCGTGCTTCCACCCGCACGAAGCTGAACGGGATCGATAGGGCCAGAACCCCGACCAGGACATTGAGCCAGACCTGGATCCATTGCGACTGCGTGGCCACGTCTGCATTGAATGCGGCGAAGACGTCCATCATGGCGCTAGAGCTCCCCGAAGGATTGCAGTGCCGCCAGCGCGACGGGTTCGCCCGATTCCTGGACGAAGTGGCCAGCATCGGCGACGATCATCGGTTCCGGGCAGTTGCGGATCGTCTTGCGCAGCCGTTCCATTTGCGGCGGGCCGAGCACCGGGTCCTGCGCGCCGATGGCCATGAAACTGTCACCCGACCAGTCATTCGTCCACCAGAGCGCGGCCCGTTTGGAAATATCGACGCCGTCCATGCTGGGCGCAACCATGACCAGTTCCGGGAAGGTGCGCACACCAGCCTTGTAGGTCGCGTCCGGGAAGGGCGCGCCATAGGCAGCCGCTTCCGCATCGGACAGGATCGGCGTGCCGCGCTTCATCAGGGCCGCGACGTCCATATCGGGCTGGGTGCGCACATAGGCCTTCCACTGGTCGAAACCGGCGCCAGGGGATACGCCGGTGGCGATGGCTGTGTTCATGACGATCAGGCGTTCGAACGTGTCGGGCATGTCCATCGGGATTGTCAGGCCCAGCAGGCCGCCCCAGTCCTGGCAGACGAGCGTGACATTCTTCAGGTCCAGTCGCTTGATCAGTTCCAGCATCATGTTGCGATGAAAGCTGAATGTGTAGACCGCATCATCGACCGGCTTGTCGGACCGACCGAAGCCTAGCCAGTCAGGTGCGATGACCCGTGCGCCGCTATCGAGGAAGACGGGAATCATCTTGCGGTAGAGGTAGGCCCAGGTCGGCTCGCCGTGCAGGCAGAGATAGGTGCGGACGGCGTCCTGCGGGCCTTCATCCACATAGTGGACCCGCAGGCCTTCATAGCCCGGCAGGTCGTCGACATAGTGCGGCGCATAATCGTAACCGGGCAGGTTATCGAAACGGGCATCCGGTGTGCGTTTGGCGTCGAGGGGCATGGGGAGTCCTCTGCTGTGCTTCTCAACCTACCATGCGTTAGGGCGCGGTGAATGCCAACAGGGACGCCTTTGCGATGGCGCGCTTATACCGTCCGGCAAGTATGATAGGATAGTGAGTGCTATGGTTCGAACCGAACCGGAAACACCCTTTGGAGAATGCCATGCCATACACGATCAACCGGACCATCGCAGCAGCGAGCTTTGATGAAGTTGACCAACGCACGCGCGCTGCCCTCGCGGGCAAGGGGTTCGGTGTGCTGACGGAGATCGACGTCACTGCCACGATGAAGAAGAAGCTGGATGTCGACATGCCACCTTACCGTATTCTGGGCGCCTGCAATCCGCAGATGGCATACCAGGCCATCGGGATGGAGCCGCGCGTCGGTGCGATGCTGCCCTGCAATGTCATCATAAGGCAGGTCGGCGACGCTGTCGAAGTGAGCGCCATTGATCCGGTGGCATCGATGCAGGCGATCGGCAATATCGAACTCAAGCGCGTTGCTGGTGAGGTGCGTGACCTGCTCGCCGAAGCTATCGCGGATATCTGAAGAGGAGGCGTGAAATGGCAAAGGTGATCGGCCTGGGAGGGTTGTTTTTCCTGTGCCAGGACGTTGATGCGACACGTTCCTGGTATACGCGGGTGCTCGGTATCGAGATCGACGATTTCGGTGGCAGCAGCTTCAGCCATGCCGGCGCGGCAGGCGTCTTTCCCAAGGCTGCCCAGACCATCTGGGCGCCGTTCAAGGGAGAGAGTGACTATTTCAAGCCTTCAAGCAGTGACTTCATGATGAATCTCATGGTCGACGACCTGCCTGGCGTGCTGGAGCGGGTGAAGGCGGAGGGTGTGGACCTCGAGGGTGAGCCCATGAGCGAGAGCTATGGCCATTTTGCCTGGATCATGGACCCTGACGGCCGGAAAGTGGAGCTCTGGCAGCCGATTGAACCGGCGGCCTGATGCAGGTCTCAAAAAAGCGGCCGCCCCGGTTTCCCGTGGCGGCCCGGGGAGAGGCTCTTCAACCTGAAGAGAGAGAGTTAGCTCTTCGCCGAGGCCTTACAGGCTTCGATTTCGTCGGCTGTCAGTTCGGACTCGTCGTTGCGCAGGGCAGTGACGATTCCGACTTCCTTGGCAATCTTCTTGCAGATGCGGAGGGACGGCTTCTTGCGGTCGAGATCGCCGACGCAGGTCGTGCCTTCGCAGGTCCAGACAACGCTCTCGGCGATGACATGCTTGTCGGCAACAGGGGCAGCCGTTTCGAAAACGTATGTGCCAGCGAGGGCAGGAGCAGCGAGCGCTAGGGCAGCGGCGCTGATAAGGGCGGAACGTAGCATGGGAGAGTGCCTTTCGTTCGGGGTTCATGATGAGCGTGCAAGGCGGTGGAGAAAGGGCAAACTCCCCCTTCATGTTAATGACTATCAAACGCTGAATATTTGGTCAAGTGTTCAGAATGCAGAATCGCTCAAATTCCCCGACCGGAAATCTATCTCTTTCGCGGTTGCCCCGACGACACAAATTGCTCCTGCCGGTGCCTGAGTTAGAGTGGCCGCAAGAATAGAGGCATGCGCCCGGGAGAGAGACATCATGGACTTCAATATTCCGCAGGATATCGCCGATTACCTGGTCGTGCTCGACCAGTTCATCGAGGACACGATCAAGCCGCTTGAACAGCAGGATGATAATATCCGCTTCTTCGACCACCGCCGCGAATGGGCGCGCACCGATTTTGAGAATCAGGGACTGCCGCGCAAGGAATGGGAAGAGCTGCTGGGCAAGGCGAGACGCCTCGCGGACGAAGCAGGACACTTGCGGTATGGCTTGCCGAAGGAATATGGCGGCCAGAATGGATCCAACCTGGCCATGGCGATCATCCGCGAACATCTCGCGCGCAAAGGGCTCGGCCTGCACAATGATTTGCAGAACGAGCATTCCATCGTCGGCAACATGCCGCAGATCCTGATGCTGCGCGACTTTGCCCGCGAAGACCAGAAGCACCTCGCGACGGCGGCCCTTGAGGGCAAGTTCCGCGCGACGTTCGGCCTGACCGAGCCGAATCACGGCTCTGACGCGACGCACATGGAAACCCGCGCCGTTCACCACAAGAAAGACGGCAAGGATGGTTGGCTGATCAATGGCGAGAAGATGTGGATCACGGGCATGCACCACGCCACGCACATGATGTGCTTTGTCCGCACCAGCGGCGAGGACGGCGATGCGCGCGGCATTACCTGCCTGCTCGTGCCGGCGGACGATCCGGGCATCGAGATCCTCGAATACATGTGGACGTTCAACATGCCGACCGATCACCCGCGCCTGACCATCAAGGATGTCTGGGTGCCCGACAGCGCCGTGTTCGGCCCGCCGGAAGGTGGACTCGCACTGGCCCAGCATTTCGTTCACGAGAATCGCATTCGCCAGGCTGCCAGCTCGGTTGGCGCCGCCCTCTTCTGCATCGACGAGTCGATCGACTATGCCAACACGCGCGCGCCGTTTGGCAAGAAACTGTCGACCAACCAGGCGATCCAGTTCCCCATCGTGGAACTCTCATCGGAAGCCGAGATGCTCAGGCTGCTGATCTTCAAGACGGCGTGGGAAATGGATCAGATGTCCAAGCCGGAAGTTGCGATCAAGCTGTCGGACAAGGTGTCGATGTGCAACTATCGCGCAAACCGGCTCTGCTGCAACGCCGCCGACCGGGCGATGCAGATCCATGGTGGCATGGGTTATTCCCGCCACACGCCGTTCGAGCACATCTATCGCCACCACCGCCGCTATCGCATCACCGAGGGGTCGGAAGAGATCCAGATGCGCAAGGTCGCCGGGCACCTTTTCGGATTCATGGGCGCGCAGAAACACGGCCAGCCCCGCGGCGAAAAAGACGCCAAGGGCAAGAGCACGGAACCAACGGATTTTGCGGTTCGGTAGGCACCAAATTGCACCCGGCGGGAGGCAAATCCCCGCCGGGCGGCAAAGGGTTAATTTCGCGGTAACTTTCGTGGGGGCAGAGTCGGTGAAAGATTCACCATTCTGGAGTTCCCGCCATGTCCCTGCTCGAACGGGTGATCCGTGCGCACCGTTGCACGTCGACACATCACCATATCGCGTTCAATGCGCTCGACCTGATTGGCGCGGATGAGGCCGGGAAGTGGAAGTCGCTGTTCCTGGTGCACCATGAGCACCTGCTGAAAGGGGCCAAGGCGCCGGACACGACCTTCAAGGATTTCCGCAATCACGTCCTGCACATTTCCGAAGGCGAGTGGGGCGGCGCGCGTGACAAGGCCACTGAATGGTATGCGACGGCCGTCGACCTGCTTTCGCGCAAGAAGTGGAGCGAGGCAGCCTATGCGCTGGGCGTCCTGAGCCATTATTATGCCGATCCGCTGCAGCCCTTCCATACCGGCCAGACCGAGGAAGAAGGCGCCATCCATCGCGCTGTTGAATGGAGTATCGCCAGGTCCAATACAGAAATCACGGCGCGCATCGAGGCCAGCGGCTATCCAGATATCGAGGTGCCGGATGGCGTGGGCTTCGTGTCCGACATGGTGCGGGCAGGCGCCGCGCGGTCGCACCCGCATTACCAGACGTTCATTGATCATTACGATCTCGATGTTGGCGTGAAGGATCCGCCAGCGGGGCTTGACGAGACCATGCTGGAGATCGTCGCCGACCTTGTCGGCTATGCAACGGCGGGCATGGCGACGCTGATGTCGCGCGCCATCCAGGAGGCGGCCGTGGCGCCGCCCAAGGTGAACCTGACGATCCAGGGCTATATCGAGACGCTGGATATTCCGCTTCGCAAATTGTCGCGGAAAATCGCAGATGTGAGTGACCGCCGCCAGGTCGAGCGCATGTATGCCGAGTTCCAGAAGACCGGCAAAGTGGTCAAGACGCTGCCCGACGACGACAAGGCGATCCGCAAGCTGCATGCGAAACAGGTGCTGCGTGTGCCGCTGAAACAGCTCGATGCGCAGGAGCTCGCGCCGCTTGGCAGCGCACGGGTGAAGCCCTTGGATGAGGCGCCGGTGATCAAGAGCGAAAAGCCGGCACTGAAACCGGAAGCAAAGCCGAAACCCGCGCCTGTGCCCGAGGTCAAAGCCGCTGCGAAGCCAGACCCAAAGCCGGCGCCCCAGCCTGTGCCGGTCAAGGAAGCGCCCAAGCCGGAGGCTGTGTCCGTCTCAGAGGCTGAACCTGAATCAGCGCCCGTCGAATCCATTGGCGGTCACGGTGCCCTGACGCGGGAATCGCCGGTCGTGGATGCACCGTCCGTTGGCCGCAAGACGGCGCGACGTCTTGGAAAAGCCGGGATCATGAATGTCGGCGACCTGCTGGACTGCGATATCGATGAGACCGTGCATCTGCTGAACGCCCGCCACATTGATGCGGAGGCGCTCACAGACTGGCAGGACCAGTCGCGCCTGATGATGGATGTGCCGGGCCTGCGCGTGCATGATACGCAAATCCTCGTGGGCGCCGGAATACGCAACGCAGCTGACCTTGCGGCTGCCTCGGCCCGGGATGTTTTCCTGTCGGCGATGGACTTCCTGACGACGCCGCAGGGTGATCGGGTGCTGTGGGAAGATGCGGAGTTCGAGGAACAGGAAGTCGAAGGCTGGATCAGCATGGCGCAGGCGAGCGCTGCCTGATCAGAGCCCGCGTGGCGACAGGCCGGCCGCGCGATAGATCGCGTCGATTGCGGCCATGTTTCCGACAGCATCCCGGCCACCGGTGAGCGCATGCGTGCGTCGCGCCAGCACGTCCAGGACGTGACCGAGCTGGTGGTCGTAAGTGGTCTGGCCAGGGGCAGAAAGGGTGCGGTTGTCGCCGTCGATCATGGTGGTGATCATGTGGCCGCGATGGGGGTGGATCGGGTTTTTGATCTCTAGCTGGCCCAGCGAGCCCTCGACCCTTATCCACGCATCAAACTTTGTATCCGGTGCCATCGTCGTGTGGATAGATCCGGTTTCTCCGCCCGGAAAGCGCAGGTCTGCGGCCATGCTTGTATCGACGCCCGGGCGGTCGCAATGGGCGGTCGCTGAGACGATCTCGGGCTCGGTGCCGACCAGCGTGCGCACCCAGTGGACGGGATAGCAGCCGAGGTCCATCAGCGCGCCGCCGCCCACCTCCAGCGTGTGGCGTAACTCGCCCGGCCTGTAGGGGATCGTCACGTCAAAGGCGGCATCGACCCGGCGGATCATGCCAAGCCGTCCGCTGCGCACGATATCGAAGACGCGCTGGAAGGCCGGGTGGAAGCGATAATGGAACGCTTCGACAAGCACGCGTCCGGTGCGCTGTGCGGCGTCGACCATGCGGGCTGCTTCGATCGCATTCATGGCGAACGGTTTCTCGCAGAGCACGGCCTTGCCGGCTTCGAGCGCGGCGATGGTGAGGTCGGCATGACGGTGCGGCGGCAGGGCATTGTAGATGAGGTCGATATCGTCCCGCGCGATCAGGGCTTCGTAGGAATCGGCAATATCGCGAATGCTGTTTTCATCGGCCCACGACCGGGCGCGCGCCCTGTCGCGCGCGGCAACGGCGACGACTTCGCAATCGTCGCGCAGCTGGGCCGGGTTTATGAGCGCAGGCGGTGCAATTTTTGCCGCGCCGAGGATTCCGATCCTGATCATTGGAAGTGCCTTGTTTTTGTTCAGTCTGATTGCGATCTGTGGACAGTGCGTAAACACAAATCACGCTTCTGTTTACCCCGACCTAACAGCGCTTAACGTTAAATCGCAAATCTGGCTGTTTGCGATGGTGCGCGGTAACGAAACGGAAAGCATGTGGGAGGTTAATGGGGGTTCCGGAGCCATTAATCCTAGGAGTGCCACGCTAATGCTGAATATTCTCATTGCGCACATCGCTAAAATCAATGGACTCTCGGAACCTACTGCCAAGACGGCGCTGGGGATTGTGTTGAATTCAGCTGAGCGACAGGCTTCATCCTTCGCACCGGTAATGTTCAAGGCCATTCCCGGCGCTCGGGCACTCGCAGCCCGCACGGGCTCAGAGTTCGGCGCCGCCACAGGAACGATTGCCCGCCTTATCGAGCAGACTCCCGGCGGCAAACGCGTCGTCGCACAGACCATGATCGGCTCGCTTCATACGATCGGCCTGGACCACAAGGCGATTGGCCACCTGCTGCCATCGATCTCGACCTTCATGGAAGAGAATTACGACATGGCAGGCTTCGGTCATCTGGGTGACCTGATCGGCCATGACATGGATGCGGAAATCAGCGCGGCCAAAGCGGCCTGACCTGCACTCCGGGCTCGCACCGAACAAACAAAGCCGCCTGACAGGGCGGCTTTTTTGATTCCTGCCACGCTTGTCTCAACCCGCTTGCCAGGGCCGTGCTCTTTTCTTTGTCGGCGCGTGTGGCTACAGCGGTGCCAGCTGAATTGAACGAGGATACGAAATGCGAACCGACACCGGGCTGCGCGCCGACGAAGCACTGGCACTGGACCTGATGGCCGCGATCCGCGCCGACGCCGAAACGCGCTGCGCCCCGGACAAGGTGGAACTCGTCTCCGTGACAATCGACGTCACCGGTGCTGACGTGGCCGGAACGCCAGTGTTCAATGCCCGGGTCGACCGCAAGACCCGCACAGTGCTGTTCACCGGCGGCTCGGCTACGTGCGGCGACGAGACAGTGATGACTGCGACAGCCGTTTACCGGATTGTTTCGGCCTAAGCCTACATCGGCGTATCGCGCAGTTTCATCAGGTCCGGAAATTCCGGGTCGCGCTTTTCGGCGCGTGCCGCGAAGGCTTCCTGCATGTGTGGCGGCGGCATCATGCCGGCATTCCACATACCGATATAATCGAGCGTGTCAGCCGTGTTGTGGTCGCGCCCGTAATTGATCAGCGTCTTGCAGCCGGTCACCGTCAGCGGGTCTTTCGACGCGATCTCTTTCGCCGTCGCCAGAACGTGAGCCAGCACGTCCTCATGCGTATCGAAGACGTCGTTCACCAAGCCGATTTCCTTGGCTTTGGCGGAATCGATGCGACGGCCCGTATAGGCCATTTCCTTGACCCAACCCTCGGGGATGTAGCGCTGCAGGCGCGGGAATGTGCCGACATCGGCGGTCATCGCGATATTGGTTTCCATGATCGTGAAGAAGGCGTCCTTCGTGCACCAGCGAATGTCGCCTGCGGAGATCATGTCGATGGCGCCGCCGATGACGCCGCCCTGCAGGGCAAAGAGGACCGGCACGCGGGCCTCTTCCAAGGCGTTGAAGCTGGACTGGATCTGGCGGATGTTGGAGCGGAAGGCTTCGGCTGCGACGTAGCGATCGACCTTTCCGCCACCCTCGCCTGAGCCGAAGACGGCCAGGTCCATGCCGGCCGAGAAATGCTTGCCGGTGGACGAGATGACGATGCAGCGGGCACGCGCATTCATATCGATATCGCGGACAATGGCGGGCAATTCGTTCCAGAACGCCTTGTTCATCGTGTTCATCGCCTCGGGGCGGTTCATCTTGATGTGGGCGACCTTGTCATTGATCTCGACGGTGAAGGCTTCGTATGTTTTCTGCAGCATGGGGGCGTTTCCTCGATTTTGCCGAAGACTAGCACAGGCCAGTTGCACGGCCAGATGTGACGCCGCGCAAGCCTCAGGCGTGGAGCAACTCGGCCTTGTTGGCGCGTATGAGGAAGGCCAGCCTTCGCGGCGTCTGGTCCGGCAGCTGTCCGATCCTCAATTTCAGTCCAGCCATAGCTGCTGGTTTCCTTCACAGGGGTATAAGACACTGTCCTTGTTGATAATGCAGAGCCGCCGGCCCAATCCGATTCAGTACCAGGAGCGGCAGAACGTCACGTGCGTGGCCATTGTCAAAGGCTAAACCCCGGCGGGCGGGCGCATCTATTAAAAGGTGCATTTTAATCGATGCGGTCCGGACTGATCCACTCCATCAACAAGGAGCGGAGCCATCCGAACATGCGCACATCCCTGTGGACATTCGATACGGTCACTGTCGTCCTTGAAGACAGGGACGGGTCAGTCAAGGCGGTCCATGCGATCAGCCTGGCGGAGGTCACGATCGTCTTTCGTCTGACAGACCGGCAACTTAAAGGCTCACCTGGCAAGCTCAGGCAGGCGATCGAAACACTCGCAACCGACAAGATCCTCGATCTTGCATCCTTCCTCGACCAGATGCCGCCTGGCTGACAGCTCAAGCGGGACCCAACACGAGCAAGGCGAGAAAGCCTGCAAATAGTATGGCGGCCGAAACCCGGATCCATCTGGGCAAGGGAGGCGGCCCATATTGTCCGCTCCTGTCATCATCCCATCCCATGCCGGTGAACCCGTTTCTGCAAATGCATGAATCATGATCAGCTTGAGCTATGAGACAGAAGTATACCGGCACTTTTTCAATGATCTTGCTCCTTGCCGCCTGCGGACAGATGAACGGCGATGCGGGGCGCGCTGTCCCGGCAGGCGATCCCTCAGATCGGATTGCCGGTGTCGCGTCCGTTATTGACGGCGACACAATCGAGATACACGGGCAGCGTATCCGCCTCTCGGGATTTGACTCGCCCGAGCGCGGCAAGACCTGCGCTGGCACCAATGTCTGCCAGAAGGCGGCACTTTACCTGTCCGACCAGATTGGTAGCCGAACCGTAACCTGCACCAGCACTGGAAAGGACTCGTACGAGCGCACCGTCGCCACGTGCAATGTAAGCGGCGCCGACCTCGGCGACCTCATGGTCGGCGCTGGCTGGGCTCGCGACTGGCCGAAATACAGCCAGGGCGCCTATGCGGATGCGGAAGTGCGAGCCCGTGCTGCGCGCAAGGGAGTTTGGAATCTTGAGTGCCCGGATGACCTCTGGGGCAATCGGAAATATGACTAGGGTGGTTCTTCCAATGTCTGAACCACCCAAGAATATGCATATCATAACGCTCGAAGTTTTCCTGCCTGTCGAAATCTGCCGGAGGGGCGATGAGAATCTGGTCGTGCCGGCCCGGTGCGCCCCGCGATAAGTCCGGAATCACCTGCGGCGGTGCGGACAGGCGCTAAGGCAGGGATGCCACCAAACTTTCAAATGCATTAAAACTGAAGCTATAAGTGGAAAAATAGAACTTAATGCGCTATAAGTAACGCATAAAGAGAATTGTAATACAAGTTATATAATGCTTGATATAAGGCGCACAGACTGCGTTAAATCGGAATTTGGCTGCACGAATGACGCATAATATCGATTTTTCAACGGCATCCAGCGGTGTGCTAATTGAAGCGCTTTGCAAGCGACTCGACGAGGTCCGGCTGAGCCGCAATATCAGCCAGGCAGACCTTGCGGCTGAAGCTGGCGTCTCCAGGAGCACGCTCACCCGGCTTGCCGATGGCAAACCCATATCGCTCGATTCCTTCATCCGGATCATGCAGGCCTTGCGATTGACCGATCACCTGGCTGCCCTGTTGCCCGACCCCGCCGTTCGGCCCGTCGACCGCGTACGTCTCGAGGGGAGCGAGCGCCAGCGCGCAAGCGGCAAGCGAGCCGCCGCCGCGAAATGGCGCTGGGGCGACGAGGATTCCCAGGCATGACCGATACGGCCCGGGTCATTCTATGGGGCAGTGATATCGGTGCTGTGTCTTGGCTGCCGGATCGTGGCATTGGCGTCTTTCAGTATACACCTGAATTTGCCGCCTCCGGTATTGCCGTTGCCCCGGTCATGATGCCCCTGACGGACTTTTCCTACGAGTTCCCGTCGCTGTCGCGCGAGACGTTCAAGGGTCTGCCCGGCATGCTGGCTGACAGCCTTCCTGACAAGTTCGGCAATACACTCATCAATGCCTGGCTGTCGCGCCGCGGCCGGGAACCTGAAAGCTTCACGCCCGTCGAGCGCCTCTGCTATACCGGCACGCGCGGCATGGGCGCACTCGAATTCAAACCCTTGATGCGCGATGCGCCGACTGAGTCGCGACGGGTCGACATTGATGCGCTCGTTGCGCTCGCCAACCGTGTCCTGGACGACAGGATCGCCCTTGACGGCAAGTTCACCGGCATCGACGACCAGCAGGCCATCGAAGACATTCTCCGGGTCGGCACGTCGGCAGGCGGGGCGCGGGCAAAGGCTGTCCTCGCCTGGAACCCGCAGACCGGCGAGTTCCGGTCCGGCCAGGCTCAGGCCGGGGAGGGGTTCAGCCAGTGGCTGATCAAATTCGACGGCGTGCATGGCAATCGCGACAGGGAACTGGCCGACCCGCAGGGCTTCGGCCGCATCGAATATGCCTATTCCCTGATGGCGCGTGCCGCCGGCATCGACATGGAAGCGTGCCGCTTGCACGAGGAAGGCGGCCGCGCGCATTTCATGACCAGGCGTTTCGACCGGACGCAAACCGGCGCCAAGCTGCATATGCAGTCGCTTGGCGCGCTCATGCACTATGATTTCAACATGGCCGGGGCCTATGCCTATGAGCAGGCGCTGCAGGCGATCCGGCGCCTGCAGCTTCCGATGGGTGATATCGAGCGCCAGGTTCGACGGACCTTCTTCAATCTTGTCGCGCGCAACCAGGACGACCATGTCAAGAACATCGCCTTCCTGATGGACCGGGATGGAGTCTGGCGCCTCTCGCCAGCCTTTGACGTGGCCTATTCCTACAATCCGTCCGGCGCTTGGACGAGCCAGCACCAGATGAGCGTCAACGGGAAGCGCGACCTGTTCGAGGTCGAGGATCTGATCGCCTTTGCCGGCATCGGCGGCGTCAAGCCGGTCAAGGCAAGGTCCATCCTGGCCGAGGTATCGCAATCTGTTGCGCAATGGCGTGATTATGCAGAGGCAGCAGGTATGCCAGAGGGCGATATGGCGCGGATTGAGCGAGCGCATCGCCGCGACCTGTTGGTCTAGGGGCTGTGGGCTATGCCTATGCACGTGTGACAACGCCCAAGGGAATCGGGCACGTCTATATCAAACCGAGCAGTCCTCAGCTTAATGGAAAGGTCGAGCGATCACATCGGTCAGACCAGTAGGAATTCTACCAACTCCTGTCGTACAAAGATGATGTTGATCTGACCGAAAAGCTGGACGAATGGGAGCGCTTCTACAACTTCGCCAGGCCACATGGCGCCTTCAACGGAAAAACGCCTTACGAAGCGCTTCGAGAACGACTATAATTCTGCAATCAGGTGGCTCGCTGATTGGCTGATATGACAACCGGTGTCACCTCATCAGTTTGCGGCAATCTGGCGTCGCTGCATGTGCTCGTCGAGCAACGTGCCGTCCGGCAGCCGGATCGGTTTCCTCGCGGCTGTCAGGCGAGGACGGATTCGGCCTTGTTGGGCCGCATCAGCAGGGTCGTGATGGCGTCATCGACGCTGATGTCACCTTCGATGACGGCGGCCACGGCGGCGCAGATCGGCATGTCGACGCCGTGCTTGGCGGCGAGCTTGCGCAGGACCGGGGCGGTGGCGACGCCTTCGGTGACGCTGTTGCGGGCGGCCAAGATGCTGTCGAGGCTTTCGCCGCGCCCAAGAGCCAGGCCGCAGCTCATGTTGCGCGAGGTTTCCGACGAACACGTGAGCACCAGGTCGCCGAGGCCAGACAGGCCGGCCATGGTTTCGCGCTCGGCGCCGAGGGCGAGGGCGAGCCGGGTCATTTCCGCGCTGCCGCGAGCGATCAGGGCAGCATGCGCCGACCGGCCGAGCCCCTTGCCGAGCGCGATGCCGCACGCGATGGCGAGCACGTTCTTCACCGCGCCGCCAATCTCTGCGCCAAGCAGGTCGCTGGCGAGATAGGGCCGGAAAGTGGGCGTGGAAATGGCCTGGATGAGTTCGGTGCCGATGGCTTCGTCCTCGACGGCGAGTGTCACCGCCGTTGGAAGTCCCTTGGCGACATCGATCGCGAAACTGGGACCGGACATGACGGCGGGGCTGGCCTCGGGCAGTTCTTCGGACAGGACATCTGTCATAAAGTCGCCGGTGGCGAGTTCGATCCCCTTCGAACAGAGGACCACGGGCGTGCCGGGCTTGATATGACCCTTCAGCGCGGCCAGCGTGGTGCGTGTATGCTGGGCCGGCGCGACAGCAAACAGGGCGTCCTGATCGTAGAGATCGGACAGGCTGGTCGTGGCGCGCAAGGCGGGCTTCAGTGGCACCCCGGGCAGGAAGACCGTGTTTTCGTGGGTGTTATTGATCGCCTCGGCGACCTCGGCCTCTAGGCACCACAGGATCACGTCCTGCCCGTCGCGGCAGAGCATCTGGGCGATGGCCGTGCCCCACGCGCCGCCACCGATTACGCCTATCCTGTGGAAGTGTATCGTCATGTGCCGACATTGGGACATGTTGCGAGTCCGGGCAAGAGTCCGGTGGCGGTGATCTCAGGTGGGCGGCGCGGCATCAGCATTGAGATGGACCCGCCTGAAAACCACCATCAGCGCCGCCAGGGCGGCGAAGCCGGCACCGGCAAGGAATGTCGCTCCCGCTCCCACCTGGTCCCAGAGCAGGCCAGCGATGACGCTGGCAAAGAGCATCGCGATACCGGTCGCCAGATTGAACAGACCGAACGCTGAACCACGCAGGTTTGCGGGCGCATGGTCGGCGACGAGCTTGGCGAGCAGGCCCTGGGTCATCGCCATGTGCAATCCCCATAGCGCTGTGCCGAGGAAGGCCCCGACCAGACCCGGAACATAGACGAGGCAGAGGTCGGCAGCGATCAGCGCGAGCAGCCCCAAGAGTAACAAGGTGGCTGCGGGCGTCCGGTCTGACAGGATACCTGCCGGATAAGCGCCGAGCGAGTAGACGACATTCATCACCACGAGGACGAGCGGAGCGAGGAGAAGTGGCAGTCCGTCTGCATGTGCCTTGAGGATCAGGAAGGCTTCGCTGAACCGTGCGAGCGTGAAGGCGACCCCGATTGCGACCACTGTCCAGAATGCTGGCGAGAGCCGGCGCAGCGCCTTGAGGTCGATCGGCGGCTTCGTCTGGCTGGAACTGGCAGTCTCTTCAGGCTCGCGAACTCCGAGAAGAACACAGAGGACAGCCAGCATGCCGGGAATGACGGCGACCCAGAATACGGCGCGGATGTTGGAGGCGAAAAGCGCCATGAGCGCGATAGCGAGCAGGGGACCTGCGAAAGCACCGGCGGTATCCATTGCCTGACGCAAGCCGAAGGCGCGCCCACGGATGTCTGCGGGCGTGACATCGGCAATCAGCGCGTCACGCGGCGCGCCGCGAATACCCTTGCCGATCTGGTCCGCGAACCGGGCGCCGAGGACGATGAAGGGTCCGCCCGCCATGGCGAAGAAGGGCTTGGTAAGGGCGCCCAGGCTGTATCCGAGCAGGATCAGGGGCTTTCGGCGCCCGATCTTGTCAGAGATGTACCCCGAAAAAATCTTGGAGATGGCCGCCGTCGATTCCGCAATACCGTCGATCAGCCCGACAAAGGCGACGCTTGCGCCCAGGGTTCCCGTCAGGAACAGGGGCAGCAGCGAGTGGATCATCTCCGACGAGATGTCCATGAACAGGCTGACCAGGCCGAGTGCCCACACCGTGGGAGGTATGCTGGACCTCGCAAGCCCGGAAGAGGCGAAAGGGGGCTTCATTGCCCGACGCTAGCGGCTCCAACAGGCGATCCCAAGCGCAATTGCGCGCCTTTAGAGGAAATCAAAGGTCCCGACCTCGTCTGCGACAGTGATCTTCACCTTGCGTCCGACGGGGCTCACTTCCTCACGCAGCACGGCAAGGGCTGCAGGCGTCGCATTGGCGAGCGCGCGGCGGCCATCAGCGAGGCGGGCAAAGATGATGCCTTTTTCCGGACCCGCCTTGCCATGAGTGACGGTGAAGGTTTCGAGCGTGCCGTCGCAATCGGTGTCGCAAAGCGTGACCTGCGCCTTCGGCTTGGCGGCGGGCGCCGCCGGCGTGAAGGCGCTTGGCCGCGTGGTTGAATAGACACCGACAGCTTCTTTCGTCATCCAGCCGCCATTGGCGAGGACGAGGCCATGCGCTCCTGGTGCAGCGCGCAACACGCGCACCATCTCTGCAATTCCGTGCAGGGAGTAATTGTTCCCGGGCCCTCCGAAGAAAGGCAGCCCGCCGGTCAGGGTGAGGGGGCGCGTGTCCTTTTTCCAGTCAATGCCCATGGCAGCGGTCGACGAGAAGACGGCGCAGGGAAAGCAGGAGTAGAGGTCGAAGTGCAGGATATCTCTGCTTGTGACGCCTGCTTGTGAAAGCGCGCGATGGGTTGCCTGTTCCATCGCCCAGGACCCGTCGAGGCGCGGACGCTCGGAAATGTGATCATCGCCTGCCTCGCCGCCGCCATGGAGGTACACCCGATTGTCCTTGGGTACGCCGAGCTCATCGGCCTTGGATTCGCTCATGACGATGGCGGCAGCGCCCTGGTTCACGGCGTCCTGCGCGATGAACCATTTCAGGAACGGGTCGGCATATTCGTAGTTCTCGCGCGAAGGCGTGGCGAGGAAGTCGATACTGTGTTCCACCGGGAACTGGGAGAACGGGTTTTCCGCAGCGACGGCAGAAAAGGGCTGGAACAGTTCCGCCATGGCGCGCCTGTGCTGGCTTCGGGTGCGGCCTTCGCGGGCGGCAATGGCGTTCTCGAACAGGCCGTAAAAATAGGCCGCCGCTATCAGGCCGTGCTTGATCTCGCCGCGGCTGAGCAGCATCGGGCCCATGCCGCGATCCGCGAAAGGCGCGGCGTCGTCATCGGCCCAGTTGATCTCGACACCGTTGCGACGGGCGCCCTTTGACGCACGATTGGCCTCAGAACCGGAGATCAGGGCCACTTCGACTTCGCCAGCATGGATTCGGCCAGCCATTTCGTTGACGAGGGCCTGCGGGCTCTGGCCGCCGACACTTTCATAGATGAGGCGGGCAGGCTTGGCGCCAAGGTCGCGGGCGAGCGTGCCCGGCAGGTTGGCATTGTGGCCGTGAGGGTGCTCGGCGCGGCCGATCGAGTCTTCGAAGATGCGCACGACGGCGATCGTGTCGATGGCTGCAGCGATGCTGCCTGCGCCGCAATTGGCCAGGGCTGCCTTTGAGGCGTCGCGCATCAGCGAAAGCGGGGACGGCGCACCGCCCGGACCGCTCGTGCCGTCCCACTGGCTGAGGCTCTGTCCGACGCCGACGAGTACCGGCATGTCTCCCTTGGCCATGATGAATGCTCCTTGCTCTCGATAAACTGTTGCTGCCCCGAGCTTAGCGTGCCCGCGGACTGATTTCGAGACGCGACGTTGGGGAAGCCTAGACCGCCGTGGACGCACCGGTCAGGGCAAATCCCTCATAGTCGTTGGCCACGACGGCTTCGCATCGTTCGCGATACACGCCGACACCGCCCGGATAAGGCATGAAGACGCGTGGCTTGCCGGGAATATTGGCGCCCAGGTACCAGGAATTGGCCTGCATGTAGAGCGTCCCGGCAGCGAGTTCATTGACATGGGCGACCCATTCCTTCTCGGCCGCCGGCGTCGGTTCGATGACGCTGAACTGGCGAGAGGCGAGATGGTCGATACAGTCGGCAATGAAGTCGGCATGCTGTTCGATGGAGACGATCATGTTCGACAGGACAGATGGCGAGCCCGGCCCCGTGATCGTGAAGAGGTTCGGGAAACCCGCAACCATAAGGCCCAGATATGTCAGCGGACCCTCTGCCCACTTATCCTTGAGTCGCAGGCCGCCGCGTCCGCGAATGTCGATACGGTCAAGCGCGCCGGTCATCGCATCGAAGCCGATGGCGAAGATGATGGCATCGAACGCATGGTCCCGGTCACGGGTGCGGATGCCGGCCGGCGTGATCGTCTCGATCGGCGTCTCGTTGAGATCGACGAGCGAGATATTGTCCCGGTTGTACACTTCGAAATAGCCCGTATCGACGCAGATGCGCTTTGATGCGAACGGGTAGGTCCTCGGAATGAGGCGCTCGGCGACGTCGGGATTCCTGACGATGCTGCGTATCTTTCGTGCGATGAAGTCGACGGCGAGATTGTTGGCGTCAAGATCGGCACCGATGTCGGCGAAGGCCGTCGCGACGCAGAACCCGCCCCGGGCCCAGCGTTCCTCGAACACGCGCTCGCGGTCTTCCCGAGAGGTTTCGAGCGCAAGCGCTTCGCTTGGGTCAAGCGCCATGATGCCGATGCCCGACTCCCGCTCCATCTGGCGATAAGTTTCGCGATTGGCCTTCCAGTCAGCGGCAACATCCGGGTCTATCGGGCCATTATGGGCGGGAACGGAAAAGTTCGGGGTGCGCTGGAAGACGGTCAGTTCGCCCACCTGCGGCGCAATCGTGGTGATCGTCTGGACGCCGGACGAGCCCGTACCGATGATTGCGACCTTCTTGCCGGTGAAATCGACTCCGCCTTCGGGCCAGGCGGCCGTGCTGTACGTCTCGCCACGGAACTGGCCTGCGCCCGGCACGTCAGGTTGCTTGGCCGCCGACAGGCAGCCGGTCGCCATGATGCAATAGCGCGCGGAAACGACCTGGCCCTGATCCGTGGTGACCGTCCAGCGGTCGGCGGCCTCGTCGAAGATGGCCGACACGACGCGTGTGTTCAGGTGGATATCGCTCCGCAGGCTGAAACGATCGGCAACATGATTGGCATAAGCGAGCAATTCGGGCTGGGGCGCGTAGCGCTCTGTCCATTCCCAGTCCATCTCGAGATCCTCGGAGAAGGAAAAGGAATATTCCTGGCTCTCGATATCGACACGGGCGCCGGGATAGCGATTCCAAAACCAGGTGCCGCCGACGCCGTTACCCGCCTCGAACACACGGGCCGTCAGGCCCAGACCGTGCAGGCGATGCAACATATAGAGCCCGGCAAAGCCGGCTCCGACGATCACTGCGTCCAATTCGTCCGGGGCCTTTTCGGCCGCCTCGACGGGTCTGCTCTGCGCCATGACCAATCCTCCCCTGGCAATGGTTTGGAGGTGACACTACCACGGGTCGCGGATTTGCCACTGGTTGCCGCTGGGGCAGGGTAGCCGCCTAGTCTGCGAGGAAGCCCTTTTCCTTGAGATAGCCCAGGATTTCCTCGGCGGCGTCTTCCGGGGACTGGCCGACCGTGTTGATCCGCAGCTCCGGATTGAGCGGCGGCTCATACGGGCTGTCGATGCCGGTGAAGTTCTTGATCTCGCCAGCGCGGGCCTTCTTGTAGAGGCCCTTGACGTCGCGTTGTTCGGCGACGTTGAGCGGCGTGTCGACATGGATCTCGATAAACTCGCCGTCGGCCATGAGATTGCGCGCCATCTGTCGCTCATCCCGGAAGGGGGAGATGAATGAGACGAGTGTGATGAGGCCCGCGTCGGTCATCAGGCGGGCGACGTTCGACACCCGGCGAATGTTCTCGACCCGGTCGACATCGGTGAAGCCGAGGTCGCGGTTGAGGCCATGGCGGACATTGTCGCCGTCGAGGATGAACGTGTGCTTGCCGAGGGCGAAGAGGCGTTTCTGCAAGGCGTTGGCGATGGTCGACTTGCCGGAACCGGACAGGCCCGTGAACCAGAGCACGGCAGGCTTCTGGCCCTTCTGCTCGGCGAGCGTGGCGCGATCGATATCGATGGCCTGCCAGTGAATGTTCGAGGCGCGGCGCAGGGCAAAGTCGATAAGGCCCAATCCGACCGTGTCATTGGTTTGCCGGTCGATCAGGATGAAGCCGCCCATTTCGCGGTTCTCGTCATACGGATCAAATGCGATGGCCTGGTCGAGCGACAGTGTCGTGACGCCGATCTGGTTGAGTTCCAGCGTTTTGGCCGGTACGTCGTTCAGCGTGTTGACGTCGATACCGTATTTCGGCGCATTGATCGTGGCCGTCACGGTCTTCGCGCCAATCTTGAGCAGGTAGCGACGCCCCGGAAGGAGCGGCGTATCGCTCATCCACAGGACGCGGACCTGGAACTGGTCGGACACCTCAGCCGGGCTGTCGGCAGAGACGATGACATCGCCGCGCGAGCTGTCGACTTCATCAGCCAGCGTCAGGGTAACGGACTGGCCTGCGACCGCCTCGTCAAGGTCGCCGGTTGCCGTGACAATGCGCGCGATGGTCGACTGGCGACCAGAGGGCAGGGTCCTGATCCGGTCGCCGGTTTTCACGCTGCCGGCAGCGATCTGGCCGGAGAAGCCGCGAAAATCCAAGTTCGGGCGATTGACCCACTGGACCGGCATGCGGAACGGCGATTCAAGGCGCTTGTCGCCGATCGGCACGGTCTCGAGATATTCCATCAGGCTGGGGCCATCATACCAGTCGGTCTCGTTGGAGCGTTCGGTAATGTTGATCCCGGCAAGGGCGGACATCGGGATGGCCTCCACTTCCAGATCGGTCGCAAGCTCATCCGCGAAATCATGGAAATCGTCGACAATATCGTCGAAGACCTGCTGGTTGTAATCGACGAGATCCATCTTGTTCACCGCCAGTACGAGGCGGCGAATGCCGAGCAGCGTGGTGATGAAGCTGTGACGGCGCGTCTGTGTGAGGATGCCCTTGCGCGCGTCGATCATCAGAATGGCGACGTCAGCCGTGGAGGCGCCCGTTGCCATGTTGCGTGTATATTGCTCATGGCCGGGTGTATCGGCCACAATGAACTTGCGCTTGTCGGTGGCAAAGAAACGATAAGCGACATCGATGGTGATGCCCTGTTCCCGCTCGGCAGCGAGGCCGTCGACCAGGAGGGCGAAGTCGATGTTCTCGCCTTGCGTGCCGACGCGCTTGGAATCGGCCTCCAGCGAGGCCAGCTGGTCCTCGAAGATCATCTTGGAATCGTAGAGGAGGCGGCCGATCAGGGTCGACTTGCCGTCATCCACGCTGCCGCAGGTGATGAAGCGCAGAAGGGACTTTTCCTCGTGTTTTTGCAGGTAGGCACTGATGTCTGAGGCGATGAGGTCGTCGGTGAGGCGCATCTAGAAATAGCCTTCCTGTTTCTTCTTCTCCATGGATGCCGCCTGGTCGGCGTCAATGACGCGTCCCTGGCGCTCTGACGTTGTGGTCAGTAGCATTTCCTGAATGATTTCTTCGATTGTCGTGGCTGTGCTTTCAACCGCGCCGGTCAGCGGGTAACAGCCAAGCGTACGGAACCGGACCGATTTGGTCACAGCGGTTCTTGCCAGCTCGTCCGGCATGCGGTCATCGTCGATCATGATGTCGACGCCGTTCCAGTTCACGACCGGGCGCGGCGCTGCGAAATAGAGCGGGACAATCTCGATTCGCTCGCGCCGGATGTATTGCCAGATATCGAGTTCGGTCCAGTTCGACAGCGGAAAGACACGGATGCTTTCGCCAGGATGGATGCGGGTATTGTAGAGGTTCCATGGCTCGGGGCGTTGTTTCTTCGGGTCCCAGCGATGCTCGGCTGATCGGAACGAAAAGACGCGCTCCTTGGCGCGCGACTTTTCCTCGTCGCGCCGGGCTCCGCCAAAGGCGGCATCGAACTTGTACTTGTCGAGGGCCTGTTTCAGGGCCCCGGTCTTCATGATGTCTGTATGCAGGGCCGAACCGTGGGTGAACGGGCCGACACCATCGCGCACGCCGTCTTCATTGATGTGGACCAGCAGGTCCATGCCCATTTCCCTGGCCTTGCGGTCGCGGAATGCGATCATCTCGCTGAACTTCCAGGTCGTATCGACATGCATTAGCGGGAAAGGCGGCCGGGACGGATAGAAGGCCTTCATCGCCAGATGCAGCATGACGGCGGAATCCTTGCCCACCGAATAGAGCATGACGGGGTTTTCACACTCCGACGCGACTTCGCGCATGATGTGCAGGCTTTCGGCTTCAAGCCGGTCGAGATGGGTCATTTTGGCCAAGGGTCGAGATGTCCTCTTTCGCGTTGCGTCGTCCTAGAGCCCAAAGAATAGGGATGGAAGGGGGCAATCGGTAGCAAACGCACTTGTAAGCGATCCTATACGGTCGTGATCAGGGGCTGGCGGCTCAGACTGTAGAGCATAGACTCGTTTTCCCAAAAACCCCGAGACTGTCGCATTTCCCAACAAACTGTCATTATTCAGACCGAATAAGCAGGTCTATCTACACGATCAGACTCGTGGAGGTAGATTATGTGTGGAATTGTTGCGATTGCGGGATCCGAACCTGTTGCAAACAGGCTGATCGAAGGCCTGAAGCGGCTTGAGTATCGCGGCTATGACAGCGCGGGCATCGCCATTTCGAGTCTCGGCAAGATCGAACGCCGCCGCGCCGAGGGCAAGATCGTCAACCTGCAGGCCCGGCTGGAAGACATGCCGATGGATGGCCTGACCGGAATTGCCCACACGCGCTGGGCCACGCATGGCAAGCCGAACGAGGCGAACGCTCATCCGCACATGTCCGGCGATGTCGCCATTGTCCATAACGGGATCGTCGAGAACTTCCGCGACCTGCGCGCCGAACTTGAAGCGGCAGGCCGTGTGTTCGAATCCGAAACCGACAGCGAAGTGATCGCGCAGCTGATCGCCCAGAAGATGGACGAGGGCCTCAACGCAGTGGATGCGTTCGAAGCGACCCTGGGCCAATTGCACGGCGCCTTCGCGCTCGCCGTGATCTTTTCGGGTGAGGAAAGTGTGCTGATGGGCGCCCGTAAAGGCAGCCCGCTTGTGCTCGGCTATGGCGAAGGCGAAATGTATCTCGGATCGGACGCTATCGCGCTCGCACCGCTGACGCGGGACGTGACCTATCTGGAAGAAGGCGACTGGGCCGTTCTGCGCCCGGACAGTGTCGATATCCGCAATGCGCGCGGCGACCGGGTGAATCGGCCGCGGGTGATGTCTGCCGTGAATGACGCCCTGATCGAGCGCGGCGAATACGATCATTTCATGTTGAAAGAGATTCACGAGCAGCCGGAATCGCTGGCCCGCTCGATCCTGCCCTATATCGACCAGGCGACGCAGACGATCCAGGCGGGTGAAGCCGCCGACCAGATCTTCGCCGATGCCGACCGGGCCGTCGCAATCGCCTGCGGTACGGCCTATTACGCCGCCATGACGGCGAAATACTGGTTCGAGCAGATCGCGCACCTGGCCGTGGAAACCGACATCGCGTCCGAGTTCCGCTATCGCAAGCCTGTCTTGCCGGTGACCGGTCCGGCCCTGTTTGTCAGCCAGTCGGGCGAAACCGCCGATACACTGGCCGCGCTGCGCTATTGCCGGGACAACAAGTCGCCTGCGATAGCCGTGGTCAACGTACCGGAAAGCTCGATTGCCCGTGAAGCCAAGGCGATCGTGCCGACCCATGCCGGCCCGGAGATCGGCGTCGCTTCGACCAAGGCCTTCACGGCCCAGCTTTCCGTTCTGGCCGTGCTCGCCCTCTCGGCGGCCAAGGCACGCGGCCACCTCAAGCCGGGCGATGAGGCCCGGTATGTCAAAAGCCTGCTATCGCTACCGCGCAAGGTCACCGAGGCGCTGGAAGCCGAGGCCGATATCAAGGCCGTCGCCCAGACACTGACCACGGCGAAGGACGTGTTGTTCCTTGGCCGGGGACGCTATTTCCCATTGGCGCTCGAAGGCGCGCTGAAGCTGAAGGAAGTCTCCTATATTCATGCCGAAGGCTATGCGGCCGGCGAGTTGAAGCATGGGCCCATCGCCCTGATCGAGCAGGACCTGCCGATTGTCGTGGTGGCGCCTTATGACGACCTGTTCGAGAAGACGCTGTCGAACGTGGAAGAAGTGCGTGCGCGTGGCGGGCGGATCATTCTCGTGTCGGACGACAAGGGCATCAAGGCCGCCGGGAACCGGGCCGATCACGTCATCCGCCTGCCGGATGCCGACGAGATTGCCATGCCGATCCTGGCCGCGATCCCGATGCAGCTGCTCGCCTATTTCGTCGCCGTGGCCAAGGGCACCGACGTCGACCAGCCGCGCAACCTAGCAAAATCCGTTACGGTGGAGTGAGGCGCTGAAAGTGCCGCTGGTCTGATTGCCACGGCGGGATCGGTTACCCTACAGTCGGTCGCATGAGCAACTCGCATTCCCGTAAGGTTCTTGTGATCGGACGCACAGGTCAGGTTGCGCAGGCCCTCGCGCATGCCGGAGCAGGCCGTGTTGTTAACGTGGGTCGACCGGACCTCGACCTGCGTGATGCGGTCTCGCTGTCCCGCGCGATTGAGCGTTACGCGCCGGATATCGTGATCAATGCCGGCGGGTTCACCAAAGTGGACCAGGCCGAAGCAGAGCCGGATGCGGCCTTCGCCCTGAATGTGGACGGTCCCCGTGCGCTCGCGGTGGCATGCGCGCGCAAAGGCATACCGCTGGTCCACCTGTCGACAGATTGCGTGTTCGACGGGACGCTGGCGCGCCCCTACTGTCCGGACGATCCGCCAGTGCCGCTCAGCACATATGGCCGCAGCAAGCTGGCGGGAGAGTGCGCCGTCGCAGACGCTGCGGCCCAGCACCTCATTGTCAGGGTCTCATGGGTCTTTTCGCATCTTGCCGGGAATTTCGTGCGCACCATGCTGACCCTCGCCCAGACGCTTGAAACGGTGACGGTCGTCTCCGACCAGATCGGCTGCCCGACCCATGCGCCTGCGCTGGCCAGTGCCTTGCTGGCGATAGCGGATACGGCCTGTGCAACCGGCTTCTCCGGCTGGGGCACCTATCATCTCGCAGGTGGCGGCGAGACCGACCGGGCAAGCTTCGCCCGGCATATATTCGAGCTCAGCCGGCAGCATGGCGGCCCGGCCGCTTCTGTCACCGGCGCGCTGACGGCTGACTTTCCCACCTCCGCAACGCGCCCGCTGAATGCGCGGCTGGATATGACGCGCACAACGGACATGTTCGGCGTCACGCTGCCAGAGTGGCAGGTAGGCATGGCCGACGCAGTTCCGACACTGGTCCAGGAACTTGAAGGCGGGTGAATTCCGGTCATCGTACTGGAAAACTTTGCGTTCAGGTGCGAGAAGTCTCCCAGACACATTTTGTAAACCTCTCCGAAAGCTGATGGATGCCCGTTCCCGATCTCACTGAAGTCGAGGCCCAGATCACCGCGCTCCTGCGCGAGCACGGGCCCATGATCGGTAAGCAGCTGGCGGAAAAGTTGCCCGACATTCCAATGCTCGCCTTGTGGCAGGCCTGCTACCAGAGCCGCGCGCTGCATGTGTCTCACTTTGCCAGCTACTATCTGCGCTTCGACATCACCCGTGACGATCAGGTGCGGCTCAGCCCATCGATCCTGCGCGACTTCCTGTCCTTTTCGCTCTTCGGACTGCCGGGTCAGCGCGATCAGATGATCGAACGCCAGGGTACATTGTCGAACATGCACCGCGAGATCAGCCGGGAGAAGATCGGACTCGCCCAGCAGGTGATGAAATCGCTGTTTCTGAAACTGCCGCGCGAGGTGCGCTCCTCCATGTGCGCCTTCATCGCGGGCGACCTTGCCTATTTCCTCGCCCATAACGAGCCGCGTGAGCACCTTGTCTCCGGCGAAATGGTCAAGGGCTCTGATATCGACATTGTCATTATACTGAGTGATGACTTGCCGGATTCGATCCAGCGCAAGATCGACACGGACATGGTTGTCCTGAAGAACTATTATTTACGCCATCCCCAGTACCGGCACGAGATAGACTTCATCACCAAACGCAAATCGACCATGGAACGCCAGTTCCACTACACTAATATCCACGACAAGATCGCCAGCAAGATTGCCTATGAATCCATGTTCCTCGGTGGATCCCTGACCCTCTACATGGAAGTGCGCGATGCGATGGTGTCGACCGGCGTCGACCGGTTGATCGAACAGGATTTCGACCACGCGTTGAAAGACCGCAAGAACGCGATGCAGAAGCTTCTATTGGTGTCGAGCGATGAGATCGATGAGGAAACCCGCTCGCTGTTCTTCTTCTCCCAGGAACGGGTCGAGTTCACCTGAGATTGCCCTAAAGTCGCGAGCCTTTGTATGCGCGGAACCAGTCGACAAAGATTGGAATGCCGATCTCGAGCGGTGTGGATGGCGAAAACCCATAATCTGCTGTAATCGCGGAAATGTCGGCACAGGTCGAACGGACGTCGCCGGGTTGCATCGGTTCGAACTGTATTTGCGCCGTCTTGCCGATCGCCTGTTCGAGGATTTCGATGAATCGCAGAAGCTGAACCGGGGTGTTGTTTCCGATATTGTAGATTCGGTGAGGCACGTCGTCGATGGGCTTCATAGGTTGCAGGGCGGTCGCGACGACACCAGAAACGACATCGTCGATGTAGGTAAAATCACGCTCCAGTTGGCCATGATTGAAAACCTTGATCGGTTCGCCGGCGAGAATTTTCTCTGTGAATGACCAATATGCCATGTCGGGGCGGCCCCATGGGCCGTATACGGTGAAAAACCGTAGTCCAACCTGGCGCATGCCATAGAGGCGGGCATAGGATTCGCTCATCAACTCGTCGGCGCGCTTGGTCGCAGCATAGAGCGACACCGGACTGTTTACCGGATCGGACTCGCTGAATGGAACTTTGGTGTTGGCGCCGTATACGGAGCTGGATGAGGCGTAGACTAGCAGCGGACGTTTTGGCGCGTGCCGCACGAATTCCAGTATTGAAAGATGTCCGACAAGATTCGACGCAGCATAAACGAATGGGTTTTCGAGCGAGTAGCGCACACCCGCCTGCGCCGCCAAATTGATGACAATATCCACATCGCTCACGTTGGGCAACGCCAGGAGACCGGTATGATCCGAGATGTCATGGCAATGAAAGGAAAACCCGGCAAGCGGGGATAGGCGTTTCAGCCGGGCTTGCTTCAGTGCCACCGCATAGTAGTTGTTGAGGTTGTCCACCCCAATGACCTTGATTCCTTGCTCAAGCAGGGCAAGCGATACATGATAGCCCACGAAGCCGGCGGCGCCGGTAACCAAGACGGTATCTGGCTTTGACGAAACGTCTGGAGAAGAATTTATGGCGTTCATCTCTTGGGTTCCTATGTCGTATCCGATGATCTTGTCGATGGAGTAACGCGCTCGTTGTTCTGTCCCCCGCTGGGGCATGCCGGTTCTATTTGGCGTTAAAACTTGTCGGTCAAGCCGCGCACTTTCAGGGCTTCTATCACGAGGCTGACATCTTGGGCGCGAGATTTCGACATTACGAGTACGGTGTCATCATGGACTGCAATGACGAGGTCTTCGACGCCGAGGGCCGCAATCAGCGTTCCCTGCTCTGAGTGAATCGTGCAATTCTCGGTGTCAATCAGTACGGGCTGAACCGGTCCGCTGGAGGTTTGCAAGTCTCCGACGGCTGGCCAGGTTCCGACGTCGCTCCACGCGCAGGATACCGGGCCAACCACGGCAGCATTCTTCGTATGCTCCATGACAGCATAGTCGATTGAGATGGAGCGGATTCCTGAGAAGGAAGTCTCGTCGATTTGGTGGACAGGGCCGTTCGCAACCGTTAGGTCGAGCGCGATTTTCGCTCCGCTCAACACGTCGGGTGCGTGTGTCATGAGTTCTGCCTGCATCAGGTCTGCCGGGAATAGAAAAATACCTGCATTCCATGAATAATTACCCTCGGAAAGATAACTAAGGGCGGTTATATGGTTGGGTTTTTCACGGAACGCCGCTACGATATAGGCTGATTGTCCTATCTGCTCGCCAGCCTTGATATACCCAAATCCGGTTTCCGGCCGGTCCGGCGCAATGCCGAAGGCCACGATCCGGCCTGCATCGGCAACAGCAATGGCCTCCGTAATCGCCGTCCGGAAAGCTGCGGGATCGCCGATGAAATGGTCCGACGGCAGCAACAAGACCAGCCCGTCCGGGTCGATCCGGCCGACAAATTCGGCGGCGAGAGCCGCCACAGCCGCAGTGTTGCGTGCGCAAGGCTCAAGCAATATCGCGAGGGGCGAAATACCTGCCGCGTCCAGCTGTGTCTCGATCAGGTCGAGATAGCGTGCATTGCTGATAATGATCGGTTCAGCCAGGTCGAGACCGTCGCTGCCCGGTGCCAGGCGCGTGACCGTCTGGCTGAACAGGGACGTGTCCGAGACCAGGTTGACGAATTGCTTCGGCGTGCGCGACGTCGACACGGGCCACAGGCGCGTTCCGGAGCCGCCGCACATGATGACAGGATAGATTTTCATGGGCCGGGCCGCTCCTGATGAATGCGATTCAGACGTTCGAAAGCGCGACTCACACCGCTTCATCCTTATTTCAGAGACCTCGGCGATATTCCACCCTTAGACGGGCGGTTTGCCAAGTCCAGCTGCGATCCGCCAGGGGCCAGCCGCACCCGGTGTCTTGACACGTCACCAGCGCGCAGCAACGCTTCGGCAACACGCAAACGAGCCAACCAATTGGGCATTGGATACGTATCAAACTGACACATCAGGAGTACCGCGTGGCTGGATTTCACAAGACCCGAACGACGACCATTCAGATTGTGCTGACGGCCGCGCTGCTGGTGCCGGCAGCATTGATGCTGGGGGCCTGTGCCAGTGGCGGCGGAGGCGGCAGCAGTTCGGCAACGCCTTTGCCACCCCCTCCACCGCCTCCGCCCCCTCCGCCCCCTCCACCCCCGCCGCCACCACCTTCATTTCCGGCAACGATCGCGCCAGCCAGCGCCTTCGAAACCTCCGAATACAGTTTCACGGTGGGGCTGCCATTGATCGGCGCCTCAACGGCCTATGCGATCGGGGCGACTGGGCAGGGCATCAAGGTTGCGGTCATCGATACCGGATCAATCACGGATCATCCGGATTTCCTCGGCGCATCGATCACCACCTATGATGTCTGTGCCAGCACGGCATGCCCTGGATACGATGCAAGCGGCGATCCGCTGACCCAGGTCCGCCAACCGGGCGACATTGATACAAGCGGCCATGGCACGCTCGTCACAGGCGTTATCGCCGCTGTCCGGCAAGATGATTTTACGACTGTGACCGACAACGGCGTGCCGAATGGAATTCAGGGCATTGCCTACGAGGCCTCAGTGCTCGACATCCGGGCCGATTCGCCGGGCAGCTGTGCGCGCACCGGGTTGGATGACGAGTGTGCGTTCGCCGACAGCAATCTCGTCCGGGCGATCGATTATGCCATCGCGCAAGGAGTCGCCATCATCAACATGTCGCTTGGCGGTGAGGCTGATGCCGATCAGTCGCTGGAAAACGCCGTGCGCCGCGCGGCAGCAGCCGGCATTCTTGTGGTCATTTCCGCTGGCAATGAGGCAGAACCGGCCGGAACCGATGGCATGGGCAACCCAGTGGATGCTGTCGGTCAGACGCCCAGTGAACCAGCCTATATCGCGGGCGAAAGTGCCTCGCTTGGCCGGGTCGTGGCCGTCGGGTCGTTCTATGTCGATCCACTCGATCCGAATCAGGAACGAATCATTTCGGATTTCTCCAACCGGGCCGGGGATTCGGCGAAAAATTATTACCTTTTGGCCCCGGGCGAAGGCATCGTGACGACCGGTCTTGATGACGACATCATGTTTCCGGGCGATCCTACCAATGATGCCGATTCTGAGGGTGACTATTACAGTGTGTCCGGCACATCCTTTTCGGCGCCCTATGTCGCTGGCGCGCTTGCCCTGCTGCTGGACGCATTCCCGAACCTGAAACAGAACCCGGAACTCGCGCTTCAGATTCTGCTGGATACAGCGGATGACTATGTCGATGCGAATCCCGATGCGATCACGGGACAGGCGGCGGGTGTAGGCATCGACGCGGTGTCCGGCGTTGGCACCATGAACCTGGCAGAGGCCTTCCGCCCCCAAGGGCAACAGACGCTCAGCCTGTCCGTCGAGCGGGTCAGTCTCGGCGAAGCGCTTGCGCCGACGGGAGGTGCGTTCGGTGACTGGGCGTCAAATTCCGGCGCGTTCAATGGGCTCGTGTTCCAGGACAAGTATGACCGGGGCTTCCGTCTCGATGCCGATGCGACGGCAAAAAGCCTGCCGAATGGCCTGATCGCATCGCGAGTCGTAGACATGAACACGCGGGCCGACTGGGCGGCGAGCCAGTCACGCGCCGTGGCCATTGGCGATGTGTCGCTGGCCTGGTTCACGCCGCGTGTTCAGGAGGATCGTCTGGCACCCTATCAGGCTGAGCCCGTCACGAATTTCCAGGCGGCTTACGGCTTCAATGGCGGCGAGGTCGAATTCGGGCGAGGCGGCGGCATTTCGCGCCTAGCGCCCGATGTCACACTGTTCAACGAGCCTGGTATCGGCAACGCTTTCTCGACCAGCGGCAGCTGGGCGCGCGTCAGCCACGAGATCGAATTCGGCCTGACCATGGATCTGTTCACAGCCACCGAAGAATCACGCTCATTGACCGGTGTCAGCGTCGGACGCGACGCGCGGTTTTGGTCGGTCCGGGCCGGCATATCCTCAGCGGCGGATGACGAGACGTCGCTGGGCGGCAGCCTGCAGGAACGGTTTGGCGAAACCGACCAGGCCGACATGACAGCCTGGTCGCTCGAAGGCGCATGGAGCCCGTTTGGCCGGCTAACCCTGTCATCCGGGTTGGAAATGGCGAACGTCGATCTTCCGGGTGTCGACGTTCAGGACATCTGGACAAGTCGCTGGTCTGTGGGCGCAACCCACCCTGCGGGACCGGGCGCGCTCAGCCTTGTTATTGCCCAGCCGCGCCGCGCCGAAGCAGGGACAATTCGTTTCCTCGCACCGACCGGCATCGACGATCAGGGGATCATCCTGCGCTCAGAGATCGAAGCTGGCCTGACGCCAAGCGGACGCCAGATCGACTATGAAACGCGCTATCGGTTCAACCTGTTCGGCACCTGGACGGGCGAGGCTTCGGCGGCCCTGTCAACGTCTCCGAGCCACATTACCGGCGCGGACGACGAAAGCGTCGCGTGGCTGGCAGTTGGGAGGAAATGGTGATGCGGGCTGGCATTCTTGCACTTCTGCTCGCGCCGCTTGGCGCTTGCACAACGTGGAACAACATCATGACGCCGAAACCGGTCGCCGATTGCCCCGTCGTGACACGGGCCTCGGCCTGGGTCGACCAGATGCCCAAGGTCGGGTCGGGCGCGCACAAGTTGATCGTCGCGGTAAAGCTGGACGATGATCGTCCATGGCTGCTGACGCCTATGCCGACGGACCAACCTGGCGTGCTGATGCTTGAACTGTCCCCCGGTGGTCCGGCATTTGCGGGCAATGCCAGCTATCGCGAACCCGTCGGCAAGGGGCTGCGCGAGGCGGTCAGCATAGTCTGCGGCGGTGAAGAGCGCGCGCGTATAGACAAGATAACGATTGCGATGTGAGGCCCCCGGCGCCGAAGCGCCGGGACGAGGCCTAGTTGATCAGGCGCTTGAGTTCGTCGATGAGGTCGGTCTTTTCCCATGTGAACGTGCCATCAGCACCCGGCTTGCGGCCGAAGTGGCCATAGGCTGCCGTGCCGGCATAGATCGGGTTGTTCAGCTTCAGGTGCGTGCGAATGCCCTTCGGTGAAAGGTCAAACAGCTCGCGAAGCGTTTTCGCGATACGGGCTTCATCAGCCAGGCCCGTGCCGTGCGTATCGACATAGACTGACAATGGTTGAGACACGCCGATGGCGTAAGACACCTGGATCGTGCAGCGCTTGGCCAGGCCCGACGCGACGACATTCTTGGCAAGGTAGCGCGTTGCATAGGCGGCTGAGCGGTCAACCTTGGATGGATCCTTGCCTGAGAAGGCGCCGCCGCCATGCGGGGCTGCGCCGCCATAGGTGTCGACGATGATCTTGCGGCCCGTGAGGCCCGCATCGCCGTCGGGGCCGCCGATGACGAACTTGCCGGTCGGGTTGACATAGAACTTGTCTTCCGGCGGGAACCAGCCCTCTGGCAGGACGCCCTGCACGATCGGACGCACCAGCTCGCGCAACTGTTCCAGCGTGGCGCTTTCCTTGTGCTGGGTCGAAACGACGACCGCGTTCACGCCGACCGGCTTTTCGTTTACATAGCGGAGCGTCACCTGGCTCTTCGCGTCGGGTTCGAATTCCGGGCGTTCGCCGGAATGGCGCAGCTGCGCCATGCGCTGCAGGATCTGGTGCGAATAGACGAGTGTCGCCGGCATCAGCTCGGGCGTCTCGTCTGCGGCATAGCCGAACATGATGCCCTGGTCGCCGGCGCCTTCTTCTGTGAACAGGCCCTGGCCTTCTTCAACGCCTTGTGCGATTTCGGCAGACTGGCCGTGCACGTAGCAATTGACGTCCATCTTTTCCCAGTGGAAGCCGTCCTGCTCATAGCCAATCTTCTTCACCACATCGCGGGCGGTCTGGATCATTTCGTCATGCGTGACGACGGCGCCATTGTTGGTGCGCACTTCGCCAGCCAGGACGACACGATTGGTCGTTGTCAGGGTTTCGACGGCAACCTTGGCGTTCGGGTCCTTGGTGAGGAAGAGGTCGACGATCGCATCGGAGATCTGGTCCGACACCTTGTCCGGGTGACCTTCGGCAACGCTTTCGCTGGTGAATTCAAAGTCGTTCATTTTCATGGGCTCGGTTCCTCGGAAACAATGCAATCGGGACTATCTGGCAAAGACGACGGTCTTGCCAGCGTTGATGAATATTCTGTGTTCGGCATGCGCCTTGACGGCGCGCAGCAGGGCGGTGCCTTCAAGATGGCGGCCCAGTTCGATCATGTCCGCCGGGCTGAACGTGTGGTCGATGCCATCGGTGACCTGCGTGATGATCGGGCCTTCGTCGAGGTCCGGCGTCACGTAGTGTGCTGACGCACCGATGACCTTCACGCCGCGTGCGTGCGCCTGGTGATAGGGCTGGGCACCCTTGAA
>Ga0222653_1000217_pt1 | contig 37110 bp, 29 predicted proteins | sample AntAcemetagen419_FD_179856 | JGI IMG/M metagenome (GOLD analysis project Ga0222653, IMG submission 179856) | Saline water microbial communities from Ace Lake, Antarctica - #419 | ecosystem: Environmental > Aquatic > Non-marine Saline and Alkaline > Saline | place: Antarctica: Ace Lake...
TGTTGAAGACGAACGCAACCAAACGCTGCTGGGTGTAACGGGCTCTGGTAAAACCTTTACCGTAGCGAATGTGATTAGCCAAGTGGAAAGGCCAACGCTGATCTTGTCTCACAACAAAACCTTGGCAGCTCAGCTTTACAGCGAGTTCAAAAGTTTCTTTCCCGATAATTTGGTAGAGTACTTCGTGTCTTACTACGACTACTACCAGCCCGAAGCCTTCATTCCGTCTTCCAATACATTCATTGAAAAAGATCTCAGCATCAACAAGGAGATTGAGAAACTCAGGCTGAGTGCTACCTCTGCTCTACTTTCAGGAAGAAGAGATGTGATTATTGTAGCCTCGGTTTCGTGCATCTACGGTATTGGAAACCCCAACGAATTTCACAAGAGTGTGATCCCAATTGAGAAAGGACAGCTCGTCTCGCGAAATTCTCTTTTGCACCTTTTGGTAGCTAGCCTATACTCTCGCAATGATCAAGAACTTGATCGAGGAAAATTTCGCGTAAAAGGAGATACGGTCGATATCTTTTTGGCCTATGCCGACCACGGTATTCGAGTGGAATTTTTTGGTGATGAGATTGACAGCATCAGCAGCTTTGATCCCGAGAGCGGAACCAAAATCGAGGAGTTGGATAAAATCAACATCTATCCTGCCAACCTCTTTGTGACCACTAAGCAAACATTGAATGATGCCATCTGGCAAATTCAACAAGACATGGTGGCCCAAGTGCAATTCTTTGAAGAACAAGGAAGACACCTAGAAGCCAAACGTCTGGAAGAGCGGACAACATACGACCTAGAAATGATGCGCGAGTTGGGCTATTGTTCGGGCATTGAAAACTACTCCCGCTACTTCGACCGCCGTGAGCCGGGACAAAGACCTTTCTGTTTGCTGGATTATTTCCCCGAAGACTACATGATGGTTATTGACGAAAGTCACGTGACATTGCCCCAAGTACGAGCGATGTATGGAGGAGATCGATCGCGGAAAGTGAATTTAGTGGACTACGGATTCAGGCTGCCAGCCGCCATAGACAACAGGCCTTTGAAGTTTGAAGAATTCGAAGACATGAGAGGCCAGACCCTCTTTGTGAGTGCTACTCCCGCCGACTATGAACTCGAGAAATCGGAAGGAATTATCGTCGAACAATTGATTCGGCCAACTGGTCTTCTCGACCCGAAGATTTATGTGCGCCCGAGCGAGAATCAGATTGATGACCTCCTAGAAGAAATCAATATCAGGGCAGAGAAAAACGAACGCGTTTTGGTGACTACCCTAACCAAGCGAATGGCAGAAGAGCTTCAATCCTATTTTGATAAAACAGGCGTAAAGAGTCGCTACATCCACAGCGATGTAGACACGCTCGATCGGATAGATATTATTGCCGAGTTGCGCCAAGGAGTCTTCGATGTGCTCATTGGCGTTAACCTATTGAGAGAAGGACTCGATCTTCCTGAAGTTTCGTTGGTCGCCATACTCGATGCTGATAAAGAAGGCTTTTTAAGAAGTGGTCGATCGCTAGTACAGACGGTAGGGCGCGCAGCTCGAAATGTGAATGGAATGGTGATCATGTATGCGGATAAAATAACCAATAGCATGCGCATCACAATTGACGAAACAGAGCGACGCAGAATCAAACAAGAAGAACACAACACGAAGCACGGAATCACACCTACCCAGATTGTGAAAGCCGCATCGAATATAGTTGGACCAGGCAGGAAACGTCCAAGTAAATCATACCTAGAACCCGACGAATTGAATATCGCGGCAGACCCAGTGATGAAATACATGAGTGCCGACGATTTGGAACACTCCATCGAAATCACCCGAAAGAAGATGCAAAAAGCAGCGAAGGATCAAGACTTCATGGAAGCTGCTCGATTGCGGGATGAGCTGTTTGCTTTGATGAAGGCGAAAAAGTAGGTTTCGATGTTCAATACAGAATGGTCAATTAGGAATGGTTAGGCGCTGATCCTTTATGACAACTAATCTTGACGGCTAAAAACCAAATCTCTTGAAAACTGCCCAGTGATCAATGCCTTCGTTAATTCCTTTCGCGCCTTGAAGGGTTTGCCGTTAATGAAGGAGCAATCATAACCTTTGAATGCTTTCAAAAGTGCTTGGTGCTTTTCTAAAAAGGCCTTTCGTATCAGTGATGTTTTAAGCTTTCCCGATGGAATTTCGGTGTGGAGTTTCTCGAGCAGAAATTGTGGATGCAAACTGATGAGGAAGCTCGTATTTTCCAATGACTGGATGGTATCGCTCAAGGCAGGGAGAATTTCGTATTCAAATCCTTCTACATCCATTTTGACAAAAAGCTTCTCCTTAGATAAACCCCGCTCAGAAATAAAGTCACTCAGATTAACGGACTTCACTTCGGTACTTCCTTCAGAATCGCCTAGCAAAACGCTGGACATGGAGTCTCCACTTTCGTGGCGAAAGCCAATATTCACCGAACCACTCTCTGGGGCAATGGCAGCCTGTATCGTTTGCGTGTGAGCATGCCAAGAGGCCAATTTGTTTTGAGCGAGATTGGCCGACAATTCTTTGAAAGCCACCTCATCGGGTTCGAAGACGATTGACTGCTTAACGAGCTGAGAGGCGTATAAAAATGTACTACCGATCCATCCACCGACATCGAGAAAGACTGTTTTCTTATCGAGAAAACGATCAAAAACATCAAAAGTGTCTGACTCCCACTTTCCCGATTCGAGTTCTTCCCAAAACCAAAGCTTATCGGTGACTTCTACAAAGAAAGATCGATCGCGAAATAAGACCTTTTTAAGCGGGCGTTCAGAAAAAGATTCGGCATTGTTCAACACAAATTCTTTGAGCCGTGAGGAAAACTCCAAAAGCTCCGTCGCATTCATGCTCTCCACTACCCCGCTTTCGCTCAGTAAAACTGCGCCATTTGTATTCTTAGTGATCTTCATTGTTCCAATTCAAGAACAAATTTACCCTTACCTATTGAGGCTACCTCAAAAGGATATTATTGTTTTTCAACAAGGAGAAAATTCTAGAATTCGATGAGAGCTGCACCCCACGTAAAACCCGAACCAAAAGCAGTCAGGCAGAGCAGGTCGCCGCGTTTGAGCTTTCCTTCTTCTAGAGCTTGAGCCATCGCAATGGGAATGGACCCTGCAGTGGTATTCCCTACGGTTTGGATATTGTTAAAGACTTTTGAATCGGGTAAACTGAAATGCTTTTGCACCATTGCGCTGATGCGCAAATTGGCTTGATGAGGAATGAGCAAGTCAATTTCATCGGCAGTCTTCCCTGCTTTGGCAAGCACTTCATTCACCGCCTCAGGCATTCTGGTGACGGCGTGCTTAAACACAAAATTTCCGCGCATGTGTGCGCGCCAAACTTTTTCACCCATCTCCTCTTCTTTGACCAATTCATTTACCCAATGCGAAGTGGCAGGCCCTTCGATCATCAGCTCCTCGGCATGTTCACCTTCAGAATGCATGCAAGTAGATAAAATTCCACTTTCATCTCCTTCAGCGGCCGAGAGGATGACAGCACCTGCGCCATCCCCAAAAATAACCGAGACTCCTCTACCGCGACTTGTCATTTCCATAGCCCCACTTTGGAGCTCACTGCCAATGAGGAGAATGTTTTTGTACATCCCCGATTTGATAAACTGATCAGCCACAGACAATCCGTAGATGAATCCTGAACATTGGTTTCTCACGTCTAGCGATCCAACGGTGTCAAGCCCCAGATCGCGCTGCACAAGCACTCCACTCCCTGGGAAAAAATAGTCTGGAGATAGGGTGGCAAAGATGACAAAGTCAATATCCTTTGCAGTGACTCCTGCCATCGTCATGGCTTTTCGTGCCGCTTTTACCCCCATTCCACTGGTGGTGTCTTCTCCTTTGGTCACATAGCGTCTTTCCTCTATTCCAGTGCGTTCTTTGATCCATTCATCGCTGGTCTCAATGAGCTTTTCCAAATCGGCATTGGTCACCACATTTTCGGGCAGGTAACTCCCAAGTCCTTTAATAGTAGTTCGATTCATGGTTCTAGTTAGATCTATTGCTGTTCATATTTCGAGTTAGATGGTGTGCTAAAGATAATGACGCAAGTGACATTGAATGATCAAGGTTTTATTCAGAGAAGTTGCATTAGCATTATTTCTCCCTCTAGCTCGGCTCACCCTTGTGCAGCTTTTCACCATTCCTAATTATAGCTATCTTCGATCTGCAAAAAATTTTAAAAAATATATTTATTATAAAACAGACTTTGCTTAAAGCGGTATTTTTCGCTTCGATTCTTTTGGTTACATCCTCTTGCAACGACGATGATGACAACAATAATAATTCAGGACCAACCCCAATTTCGTATAGTTTTACAGCAACAGAAACCGACCCTATAACCAGCACAAGCTCGGACTGGATAGCTACATCTGCTTCAGCTCGTTTGAATTTAGATGGTACATTCGATGTTACGGCTACCAACGGAGCAGACTCCGTATTTTTTAAGTTTTCAGGAAACCAAGTTGGTGTATTTGTGGTTGATACGCTCAGCATTTACAGAACTGATAATTATTTTGCAGCCTCCAATAATGATGATTATGGTGTAACTGACAGCACGGGTACTGTAAGTTTTGTGATCACTGCAAACGATCTTGACAATCAACAGATCAGCGGATCTTTTAATGCAGTATTTTACAATCTAGATGGTTCTTTAGACCTCGTAGTACTTCAAGATGGCCTGTTTGTAGATCTACCTTATACAATCGAAGAACCTGAACTAGGAGGAGCTGGCACCATTTCTTTTACTGCAAATGGAAGCGCAACGACACTAGACCAAATATTTAGTTCGAATAGCATGGGGACAGTTCAAGCGGTTGGTACATCATCAAGCTCACCTACTACGTCAATGACGCTAACTTTTAGTGAGGACCTTGCACCTGGTAATTATGACCTAGGTAATTTACTCGGAGCGTTTACAATGGCTTACGCCGAAGGTTCACAATTTTTCCTTTCTGACACTGGAACACTCATCGTTACAGCAAATAATACAGATACAGACGAGATTCAAGGAACGTTCTCGTTCTCTGGTTCGGAGCTTTCAGGAAGTGGTACTATCGAAATCACCGATGGCTCTTTCGGCATAGGATACTAGTCCAAATAAAATACTTAGAAAACCGCTTGGCACGTTCAAGCGGTTTTTTTTGTTTCCGATAATCACTTCAAAATTGGTTCTCTTCGATTAATTGCATTTACCTCAATAATTCAACAAGCAATTAATACTATGTAGCAAACTTTTCGGGAGACCATTGAACAGATTTGAGACGGTGGGAGAAAATGAACTAACACTTTATACTTTTCAAGCCAACGGCAACTGAGGCGGTATGTTGAATATCATTAAAAATGAGCCTGCAAATAGAACTATTACAGGTGATTTCTTTGTGAAGTATTTCAACCCAATAAATAATTCTGACTTCTTCGAATTGAACGATGCGCAGTTTCGAAATATCAATTACAGTATTTCTGATGATGGTCCTGACCCTATCAATCCTGGAGTAGATTCGATAAGCTTTACGGCGGGAGACGCTGACTAACCGTATGAAATGGCTACTGGAGCAGTCGATGAATCTCTCATTGAGCTAACAGAAGTAACCCCACCCCTGAGCGTGCCTTCCATTAGCCTCACAATAGCATCGGATATTGAACCAGAAACTTATTCTCTTGATGGCACATCTATGACCATTGCTCTTTTTGTGCAGAGCGTCACAGAATTTTTTGTTGCTGATTCTGGATCAATGGAAATTTTGATTCACGACCCTATGAGCAACAATATTTAAGGGGATTTTGCCTTCAAAGGATTAATAACATCGGGAGCCCAAGATTCAATTCAGGTCACGAATGAGGTGTTCGAGATGAATTACCTCGACTAGCTACCCCAGCATTCGCCAGGACTTTACGAATAAAAAAAGGGCTTACCAACTCTCGAGTTCAGAGAAGATAAGCCCTTTGAGAGATTGCTATTTAGTCTACCATAAAAGTCTCTCGACCAACTGAGCCGTTTTCGCTCTTCACTGTGATTAAATATAGTCCGCTTTCCAATGCAGAGATCTCAACTCTGAAGTCAACACTCTCTGTCTGATTTACAATTTGATTGTCAATCATTCTACCATTGATATCATAGATTACGTATTGCTCAATTTCTACTCCTGAGATAGTTATAAACTCACTTGCTGGATTTGGGTAGATACTTAGTTTAGAATTATAAGCCTGAGAAGAGGTAAGCTCTTCGGCTATAGAACTCCCAAAGCTGAAGAAATCCGTCTCAGACCAAGGCCCTACTACTAAAGGGGCAGCTGAGCAGCCGCATCGCACCTGCCATTGGTACTCTAATCCCAACTGGATGGCAGAAGCAGGCACAAAAAATTCCGAAGCATTCGCTTCAAAAACAGTTACGGTAGTTTGAAAACCGACAGCACTCAAACCCGCTCTAATCTGGCAACCAATTGAACCTTCAATGGGTGTCCAAGAAAGTTGAACACCATTAGAAACAGTTGAACTTGACAATTCAGAAACCCCTGGATATGGGCTTTGGCAATCTGCTACATCTCCTGAGCAGGCATTGCTCGAAAGAAGTTCAACTCGTCTCGGACTATTCATCAATACCGCATCGACTCTAGCCTTTTGATCTTCCGTAAAAATATTCATGCAAGCATCGTCGCTATAATCCATGTAGTTTTCGACCATGTCCGCGCTACTGCATGAAACCGAACCCACTTGACATCCTGAATTTGAAGCATCCGAAAGCGGTGTGTCCGAACAAAAATCATCAACACTGCAGCCTCCATCGCCCCAGATATGACGCAGACCAAAGAAATGTCCAAGTTCATGAGTAAGGGTTCTACCAGCGCCAACATTGCCTCCCGAAGGATTAGGGAAAGATATGGAACCCACTGTTTCAGAAGAAACAACGACTCCATCTGTTGCGGCAGGGCCTTCATTGTTATTCAGCCCAGAAAGTCCTGAAGCACTAGGGAACTGTGCGTAACCCAATACCGTAAAGATGAAAAGGTTTATAGGGGTAACCCAGACATTTACATAGCTTTCAGGATCCCAAATGGTGACTGGCTTTACCTGATTGTCCATGTATCCCGTCGTGTAACCTGGACTTTGCAAGCCGAGAGAAGGTGCATTTATTCGATCGATTCCTGGCTCTGCCAAAACATTTCCACCGGGATCGACTACTGCCATGCAAAACTCAATCTCAAGATCAGACCCAACTGGATTTGTATTGAATCCTGCAGTTCCAGGAGTCCTTCGAAAATCATCATTCAACTGTTGAAGCTGGGCATTGATCAAATCAGAAGAAATATTCAAACCTGAACCTACTGCAGTTCCTGAATGGAGAACATGAAAAACTACTGGTAAAACCACAACTCCGCGTTCCGATTTCATCTCATCACTTCTCAACTCCTTTGACATCCATTGCTCGAATTGATCTAGATTCGCTCGCTGGCTGTACTTCTGTTGAAGTTCAATCTCGTGCTCAGTCGAATAGCATTTTACGGATTCTTGTGCCTTGGCAAATAAGACGGCTGACACTAAAAATAAAGCGGTGGCAAATTTCTTCATACGATCTAATTTTGATGTTAAGTTAGGGCACAAAAAACAATAAATCCAGAGAAAACAAAACTCAATATCTTGACTAAGCTGGGAAAGTCATGAAGAAAACGTTCAAAATATTGACCAAACTGACTATCATAAGTAGTGATGTATGGGCCAATATTCTACCTGTTTCAAATGTGGTAGCAGCCCAATTGATCGAGGGAAATGACAAACGGATCATTTGCCACATTGAAAGAATCAGACCATTTCACTGCGCATTGCTTCCCGATGGAAAAGGATCTTGGTTTATTCTGCTCAACAACAAACGTCAGAAGGAATTGGGATTGATAGCGGGAGAAGAAATCTCAGTTGAACTAGAGAAAGACAGAAGTGAATACGGGATGGAGATGCCTGCAGAATTACGCGAAGTTCTCGATCAAGATGAGCACGCTGACCTCCTTTTTCATCAGCTCACACCTGGACGGATGAGAAACATTATTCATTCTGTAGCCTCTGTGAAATCTTCAGAGATCAAGATACGTCGAGCACTAGTCTATGCTGAGCACTTGAAAAAGAACAAGGGGAAAATTGAGTTCAAAGAACTAAGCCAGGAGATGAAAGAAGCCAATAAACAGGCACGCGATTTTCCGTCTTAACGGGAATTATCTAAAGTGATACCAACCACATGTCAGGTCTTTCTTTCAGTCCGCGATTTCGGATAGAGACGTCCCTTATTTGTAAGTAGAAACTCTTATTCATTCCAAACTGGAGTCAGATAATCCCGAAAGCTTCGGATCGACCTTCACAAAGGGACACTTCATTCTGCGCATACATCCTTGAAAAAAGCACTTTTGGTCACCTCAAATGGATATCTCAATTTGTAAAGATGAGGATGAAGACCACAATATCATGAGCTACTTTTTGGCTCCTGCACCCTTGTTTGGACCATGTTTACGTTCTTCTATGCTTTGACAGGATTTAGAGCTCTGGTTGGTTTTATGATTGCCTCATCTCAATTTAGCTTGGACAAGGAAATGTGGGGACTTTGGATGTCGCTGGGCTCCTTGGCTCTTCGACTTGCACTCCTCCTCGTTGCTCAAGGAGAACAAAACTCTCAAAGGATCAAATGCACAGGCTTCGGCATTTTATTGTGGACCTGAAGTTTCCACCAATAGAAGAAGCTGAGGTGACTCAAAAAGTCCAGATTTGATTGACTCCTTCTTTCGCATATATTTATGGCTTGTTCCACCTAAGGGTTATCCTTCGTCGATTAGAAATATAAACTGAGACCAAATTTGAAGCGGATTTACAAACTAGCCTTAGGACCGATTGTCTTTCTGCTGATTATCATATTGGTTCCACTCGATTTTCAGCAAAGCAAAGTTATAGGCGTGGCAGGCTGGATGATCACTTGGTGGGTTACTCAAGTGATCCCAATCGGCGCTACAGCGCTCCTGCCGATGGTATTATTCCCAGCACTTGGTGTAGAAAGCTTAAAGTCTGTCACTTCAAATTATGCCAACCCTATCATCTACCTCTTTTTCGGAGGCTTTGTTTTGGGACTGGCTATTGAGCGCTGGAACCTCCACCAACGGTTTGCCCTAGCCATTCTGAAAAAGAGCGGAAACCAACCGAGAAAAATCGTTTTGGGAAGCATGTTGGCAACAGCCATTATGTCAATGTGGATCAGCAATACCGCTTCCACCATGATGATGCTGCCCATCGGATTGTCGATAACACAACTTCTTCGAGATCAATTTCCATCTGAAAAAGCGTGCAATCAATTCACGCTGTGCTTACTTTTGGGATTGGCCTATGCGGCGAATATTGGCGGCATAGCCACGCTAATAGGAACACCTCCAAATCTGGTTTTAGCGGCCTTAGCAGGTGAGACTTTAGGGATTGAAATCGGATTTACCGAATGGCTCATCATGGCGCTCCCAATAGCGATTTCACTGTTTTTTCTCGCGCACTTCGTCAATACGCGTATTCTCTTTCCGGTACAAAGTGATAGACTGCATGGAATGGGAAAACTGCTCGATCAAAAGATCGAAAAGCTCGGGCCACAAGGTTCTGGAGAGAAACGCGTCCAGTTGGTCTTTTTGGCTACAGCACTGCTATGGATTTTCAGATCACCGCTTTCAGATTTGCCAGGGATGGCATTTTTAAGCGATCCGATTATCGCCGTGGCCTCTGCAGTAAGCCTCTTTATCATCCCAAGCGGCGAGCGCGGACCTCTGCTCAATTGGGAAGATACACGTTCGCTTCCCTGGGATATTTTGCTACTATTCGGAGGCGGGCTCTCCATGGCTTCAGGTCTTGCCAGTAGTGGCTTGGTTGAATTGCTGGGCAACGTTCTCACCGACTCGGGATCCATTCCATGGTTTGCCGTCATCGCGGTCATCTCTCTTGCCGCCATATTTTTTACTGAAGGAATGAGCAATGTAGCTTTGGTCTCCATCTTGGTGCCTATCGCTTTTGCGGTGGCCATCCCCTTGGGTGGCGACCCATTGGAACTCGCCATTCCGCTTACCATCGCAGCCAGCTGTGCATTTATGCTTCCTATTGCCACTCCGCCAAATGCCATCGTTTTTTCAAGTAATTGCATTACCATGCAGCAGATGATGAGAGCAGGGCTTTTAATGAATATTTTGGCGGCAATTATCATCTCGGTTTATGCTTACTACATTGTCCCATTGGTATTTTGATAAGAGGAAGAAATAAAGTCTCGACGCTACTCAGAAGTTTAGGGCCAGGCTTGCTCTATGCAGGCGCAGCCATTGGCGTATCTCACTTGGTGCAATCTACCCGAGCGGGTGCATCTTATGGATGGTGGCCTGTGCTGGCCATTGTTTTCATTCACTTGGCAAAGTATCCTTTCTTTAAAGCGGGGCCTGCATATGCACTATCCACCAATACGAGTTTGATAGCGGGGTACTTCAAACGGGGTAAGCTATTTGTAGTCCTCTTCTTGGCTTTCACCATCGGAACCATGTTCGCCATCATAGCAGCTATCGTGGCGGTGACAAGCGGAGTATCTGCCTTCTTTTTTGGAATTGAATCTTCGCCCCAAGTAGTAGCGGGAGGAATCTTATCGATAGCCGTTGTCATTCTCCTGATCGGTCAGTATAAGTGGCTGGACCGATTTATAAAACTGATCATCTTTTTGTTGACCGTCTGCACTCTCGTAGCTTTCGGTTCTGCGCTTATTGATCCATCACCGCAAAACATCGAAGCACTAGATCCCGTTTTCGATGGTCTTTTCCTTGTCATGCTGGTAAAACTAATGGGCTGGATGCCCGCCCCTCTTGACCTATCGGTATGGCATTCGTTATGGGCGCTCGAGAAAAAAGAAGAATTGGGTGGAAATCTAACGAGAGCAGAATCTTTAAAGGACTTCAACTTCGGCTATTGGGGCACCATGATAATGGGAGTACTTTTTTTGGGAATGGGTGCTTTGATCCTTTATGGAAGCAATCAGCAAATACCCTCTTCTGGTGTGGCTTTCGCCAACATGCTCATCGGGATGTACACCACCCAATTGGGACAATGGGCCTTCTACATTGTAGGTCTTGCGGCAGTAGCCACTATGGTTAGCACCACTCTCACCTGCATGGACGCCATTCCACGTTCGCTTGCCGAATGCCGAAAAATTGCTTTTGGCAATGAAACGAAATGGGCCTACCCTTCCTTCCTAATAATTCTCGCGATTGGGTCTTTTACTTTGCTGTCGGCCCTATCCACTTCCATGACCACAATGGTAGATATTGCCACCATTATTTCATTTTGTTCGGCCCCCGTTATTGCTTGGATGAATTTTAAAACGATCCGGGGAATTGAAGTTCCCGAGGAGGATCGACCGTCTCGTCTGGGCACCATTTGGGAAATGGCATCAATAATTTCGCTAGTAGCCCTTACAGCATTGTTTTTCGTTTTTTCCTAAAAAGAAACGGCATATTCAAATTTAACAGACTTGAAAGTGATTTTCCTTTACGGCTTCATTAGCTCCTCAAGCTGATCAAAAAGCTTTTTCGAGTCAAACTTAGCCTCGAGGATTTCCTGTCCATTTTCCTGCATCAGCTTGTACTTTTCGGGACTTTCACTTAGCTCTATCAAGCGTATTTTGAGAGTCTCGATATCGAATGGTTTTATGAGGTATCCATTCATCCCATCCTTTACAATTTCTGAATTGGAAGCCAAGTCGTAACAAAAAATTGGCTTGCCCCAGTGCAAAGCCTCAAGCATAGCATTCGATAGCCCTTCGAACCGAGATGGAAAAACGAAATAATCGATAAGGGAAAAGAATTCAGCTGGGTTCGTTTCCCCCAATAGAGTAATGTGGTCTTCCAGGTTTGTAAGTTTTATCTGATTTTCTAAATCAGCACGCATGGGTCCTTCCCCAGCGATGTAGATATGGAACTTCTTTTTCTCCAATTTCAAAAGCGATCCGAGCTTGATGAGATCAGATTGACCTTTTTGCTCTACCAGTCTGCCGAGGTTTCCGATCAGTAATTTCTCCTTCCGCGGTGACCTCTTTTCAATCAATTGTGAAAGATCTACGCCATTTGGAATAACCGCAATTTTTTGCTCCAGCTCAGGAATAAATTTGAACACACTTCGCTTCACGTCGTGAGAGTTGGCTATGATATCTGTGACAAAATTCTCATAGAAATACCGATTGACCAATGAAGCCTTAATCGGATGATTCATTCCCCTTCGGTAGATCGTTTTTTTGATTCCTGCTTTGGCGGCTGGCTTCGAAAATGCCTTCACATCGCTCGGCAAATTCATGATTATCGAATCGTATTGCTCCGAAATGAAAAAATTCTTTATTTTATTATAAATCAATGGGTTAAGAAAAGATAGCTTCCCTATTTTGAATTCCAAAACCTTAACAAAATCCTTTGAAGCTATGGCTAGTGGAGATCCTGGATACGCGATTATTGTAACCCTATGCCCCCTATTAACGAGCTCTAAAGCAGTAAGATGGTGCCATTTTTCCCCTCCACCCCATTCACGGTTCGTATTGATCAAACATACCCTCACAATAAAATATAGTTTGCTTCGCTATCCGTCGGATTAACGTGGTTCATTCCTCAAGATTACATCAATTTCCAAAACTTGAGACACATCCATATTAAGATCTGTGATTTTAACTCTGTTTTCGATTGCACCTCTTCAAGATAGTAACGCAAAAACTGAAAGGGTAATCATTGAAACCTCACATCGATTTTTTCGTAGGATTCTAATATTCAATCTTACTTCAGATGATTCACACGAAATTTCTTAGTGCACTCTTTATTAGTTTGATTTGTTGCTCGGCTCATGCTCAATTGAAAGTGCATGAAGACTATGTCGGTGGAGGGCATTCTGAGGGTCTTATCGTTAACAGCAGCAGCAATTTTACCGATCCCCTTTGGAGCGACAACTCTGAACCTATCAACACCATTAATGGAGAAGGACTAGAGGGAAAAAAAACAGATGCTGCTAGGTTTCTTTTTCAAGCAGCCTTCGGGGGAACTCAAAATCAAATCAATGAATTGGCTGAAACACTAGATTTTGAAGGGTGGATAGATGACCAAATATCTTTACCAAGAACGAATATCCTCGACGCTACCAGACAATCTTACGAACTAGCTAAGCAAAGAGACCAATGGCTAAACGGTGGAACTTCTAATTTAGATTACAACGAAGTACACTTTCAATATGCTTGGTGGCATTCAGCAATGACAAAGCCTGACATTTTACGTCAGCGCGTTGCTTTTGCACTAAGTGAAATCTTTGTCATTTCTACTGTTTCTGACATCCGAAACGATGGCGATGGTGTTGGTTCTTATTACAACATGCTAATGGGTAATGCATTCGGAAACTTCAGAGAACTGATGGAAGACGTCACCTATAGTCCTGCGATGGGTATTTTCCTGAGTCATTTTCAGAATCAAAAATCTGATGAGGAGGCAAACATCTTTCCAGATGAGAACTATGCGCGCGAGCTCATGCAGCTATTCACAATTGGGTTGTACGAATTAAAAATGAATGGCAACCTAAAGATGGATGCAAACGAAAATCCAATCCAAACATACTTTGACAATGACATACGGAACTTAGCTAAAGTCTTAACTGGCTTTGGAGCAGGCAGCCTCACAGAAGAAGGGATTCAGCAAGATCGTCCATTAAACTTCAACACCTCGGCCAACTTGCTAAATTATACTACCCCAATGGCGGTCTATGATGAATACCATGAAAATGGGGGGAAAACCATTCTTGGAGATAAATATATTCCCGAAGGTCAAACTGGTGATGAAGACATAGCAATGGCTCTTGATTACCTCTTTGAGCATTCCAATGTTGGTCCTTTCATCGCGAGACGTCTTATTCAGCAATTGATCAAATCAAACCCTAGTCCAAGTTATATAGCCGATGTGGCTAATGCGTTTAATAATAACGGAGACGGCATTAGAGGTGACATGGAAACCGTTATCAAAACCATTTTATTACATGAAGAGGCGCGGACATGTCTATGGCTCGAAACGGAGTCCAATGGGAAATTAAAACCTCCTGTTGGCAGATACTTGCAATTTGCCAGACACTTTGCGGATAAAGAAAGCAGTGATACTTTTTGGACGAGTGGTTTCACTTTCAAAAATGAAACATTTCATCTTCCACTATCGTCTCCGTCAGTCTTCAATTTTTATTTACCTGATTTTCAACCAAACGGAGAGATAAATAATCAAGGATTGTATGCTCCTGAGTTTCAAATCTATAATGCTGTCACCTCTCTTGGGTATGCAAATCAGGCTGACACTTGGTCAAGGTTGCAACGCGTGTTCACCCTTTTTGACTTAGACTACACTGTTGATTTATTCATGGAGGATCTTTTAGAAGCAGCTCAATCTCCACATGTATTGGTAAATCAAATGGATGTATTGCTCTGTGAGGGAAGAATGAGCCCTGAAACAAGAAACATAATTACTACAGCGATTGAAAACATGAATTTCGGTTCAGAATACTTGGAAGATCGCGTTGAATTTGCGCTTTACCTAACGCTAATAAGTCCCGATTTCACCATCCAAAAATAACTACAGAGCATGAATAAAAAATTAATACACGACAGGAGATCATTCCTAAAGACCACGGGATGCGCAGCTTTGGGATGTACGACGGCTTTTTCATCTTTAATAAATATGAAAGCCATTGCCTCAGCAGTCATGGATAAATCGGAAGGAGATCAAGACTATAAAGCTCTGGTATGCATAATGATGGCAGGAGGCGCAGACTCCCATAACATGCTCATTCCAAGGGGCAATTTTGAATACGATGAATATTTGACCACTCGCTCTAATCTGGCCATTCCCAAGAGTCAAATTATCCCATTAGATCATACCCCAATGGACGGAAGGTTCTATGGAGTGCATCCTGGAATGCCAGAAGTTTCAAATCTCTTTAACTCTGGAAGGTTGAGTTGGCTAGCAAACGTGGGGACACTTATCGAACCGATTACAAAAGCTCAATACGAATCGAATTCAGGTACTTTACCGCTTGGACTTTATTCTCATTCAGATCAATTAAAACATTGGCAAACAGGAAGACCAGGAGATAGAAGCACCCACGGGTGGGCAGGAAGAATGGCGGATCTCATTCAGTCTCAAAATGGAAACCCTGACCTATCGATGAATATCTCCTTAGGGGGCACCAATTATTTTCAAAATGGAAATTCGACCTCTGAGTTCTCTATACAGGCAGATGGTGAATTTGGAATGAGGGGTTATGGCACGGGCAATAGCTACCACGATTTAAGAGATGGTGCCGTTAATGATATTCTCGAAAGAGACTATTCCGACATGTACAAAAAAACATATGTCGACACATTTAAAAAATCAGTGGATGGAAGTGTCATTCTTGAAGAAGCTTTAGCTGATATCCCAGATTTTAACACGAGTTTTTCTCCTACCACGCTTTCGGGTCAAATGAAGATGATTGCAAAAGTCATAGCCGCTAGAGAATCTTTAGGGTTTACGCGACAAACATTCTATATAAACATAGGCGGCTGGGACCACCATGATGAAGTTCTTGAGTCTCAGCAAGAAAAGCTTCCAGAATTGGACTCCGCTCTTTCTGAGTTTATGTCTGTTTTAGAAGAAATGGGTATGGAAGATAACGTGACCACTTTTTCAGTTTCTGATTTTGGCAGGACTCTTACTTCAAATGGAAATGGTTCAGATCATGCTTGGGGTGGAAATGCTATGATAATGGGCGGATCAGTGAATGGTGGTCAGATCTTCGGAGAATACCCTTCACTTGAAATTAACAGTGATCTTATGCTGCCTCGAGGCGTCATCATTCCTACCACCTCTGCTTCTGAGTATTTAGCAGAATTGGCCATGTGGTTCGGAGTAAGTCAAAGTGACCTGTTTGAAATTTTTCCCGACTTGAATAACTTTTATAATCCAGGTAGCGAGTACCCGATTGGGTTCATGAATCAAAGCGCATAGTAACATGAAATATCCTATTCTAATATTCGCCATTCTAGGTTCAATCCAATTGAGCGCTCAGTGTTATCCCGATAGACATAACACGTCATGGAACGATGCATGGTATTCTTGTGAAGAAACAGAAAACCCAAACGCTGAAAGACCTGATAGCCATTGGATAATGTATGACTTAAGACACAAATACCGCTTGAGTCAAGGTAAAATCTGGAACATTAATGCTCCCGAAAGACTGACCGATGGCTTCAATTCGTTTGCGGTGGATTACAGTTTAGACGGCGAAAACTGGGAGACACTTGGTGAATTTAGCGCATCTATGGGTCCTGGAGAATCTCTCTATGAAGGTGAAGAGCTTTTCAATTTTACAGGGGATACAGCTAGGTATGTGCTTTTGACAGCACTTTCAAATTACGGAGGAGACTGCTCGGGAATTGCCGAAATGAGAATAGAGGTGCTTGATGTGGCCGAAGATTTAAATGACACTCAGGATGAATGCCTGTATGCAGAGGTCTACCCCAATCCACATACGTCGAACTTCAATTTAAATGTCGGAAGCTTTTGTGAAGGACCCATATATTATCAGCTCTATAATTCTGTAGCTACTTTGATTAGAAACGGTACTATTCAAGAAGGTGGTGTGCAAGGATTGCAAATGACAACAGCAGGAATTCCCAGTGGAATTTACAATTTAGTGATTATTCAAAATAGCCAATCAGTACAAACTCAAATCGTGAAAATCAATAATTGATTAACAATGTTTTGCCCGCAGTGTTTCTATTGCTAATTTCGAATGAAATAAACCACTATGAGCACGCTTTCTGAAAAAACTACTTCTGTAAAATCTGGCGCAAAAAAATTCCTTCGACGACTCTCAGCAATAGTCGTTGTTTTATTTATCGCAGTTATGCTCTTCTTTTACTACGGAGTTTACAGCTCGGGAGTCAGAGCAGGCGTGATTTTAAAAGTCAGTAACAAGGGAGCCATATTCAAAACGTATGAGGGTCAATTAGATCTTCTAAGCTTTGGTGCTGTAAAGAGCTCGAATCAGCTTTCGCAAACATTTGAGTTCAGCATTGAAAAGGATCAAATGAATCTGATCAAAGAACTCGAAGAAGTAGCGCTAAGCGGAGAAAGGATTCGACTGCGTTACGACGAAAAATACGTTGTGCTTCCATGGAGAGGCGACACGAAGTATTTCGTTACCGAAGTAGAGCGAAGCGAGAATCCTGATGTTCCAAATAAATCGGGTACTGACTTCCCTCAATAAGTTCAAATAGCCTTTACTTCAGTCATTACAAAACTGCTTCTTACTTGGGCTATGTTCTTCAATGAAGCTAGCTTTATGGTCACGAAATTTCGGTATGATTCCATATCAGGAGTCATCACCCGAAGTAGATAATCAAACTGGCCTGCAACGTGGAGGCATTCGATGACTTCGGTAAAGTCGACAATCTCCTTTTCAAATTTTGTTAGGAACTCCGTCCGATGCTGATTCAGCGATATAGAACAAATGGCCATGATACTCCTGCCCATAAATTGCCGATTTATTTTAGCCCGATAACCTAGAATCACACCTGTTCGCTCCAAGCGTTTGATTCGTTCAAAAACGGGCGTTGTGCTCAACCCAACTCTAGCGGCAATCTCCTTCGTTCGAAGTTTGGAATCAGCCTCTAGCAGGGCAAGAATTTCTAAGTCTGTAGAATCAAGAGAGATGCTCATTCTTTTTAGCTCTATTAAAACGGTCTACTATAATTTATTATTCTATAATTACCCACAATATAGAATTTTATTCTGTCTAATAAATAGTATTCAGGCTTTTCATACTTTTGAAAAAACGCTACTCCCATGAAAAAACTCAAGCCAGAAAGTTTAATGATGTCACACGGCTATAATCCTGAATGGTCGGAAGGAGCAATAAAATCTCCTATTTTTCAAACCAGCACCTTCGAATTCAAAACCGCAGAAGAAGGCAAACGGTTTTTTGAATTGGCTTACGGACATAAAACAGCTGAGCCAGACGAAAAAATGGGCCTAATATATAGTCGAATCAATAATCCCGATTTAGAAATATTGGAAAGCAGACTCTGCCTCTGGGATGAGGCTGATGATGCGGCAGTATTCGCAAGTGGTATGTCTGCTATTTCCACGGTCATGCTCGAGTTTCTAAACCCTGGGGATTTGCTCCTGATGAGCTCTCCCGTTTATGGAGGCACGGATCACTTCGCAAAAAAAGTACTAAATCGGTTTAAAATTAATGTAATAGAGTTTTCAGCTCTGGACACCGTAGAAGAAATTGAACAGAGACTAGAGGATTCTGGCTTATCAGAAAAATTGACCTTAATCTTTGCAGAAACTCCTGGCAACCCGACCAATGTCATGATAGACTTGGAAGCCATTTCAAAAATCAAACAAAAGTACAGTACGGAAGAGAAGCCTGTCATCTTTGCTGTAGACAATACCTACCTGGGACCGCTTTGGCAACATCCTTTAAAACATGGTGCAGACCTTGTCGTTTACTCTGCTACCAAATACATTGGCGGCCATAGTGACCTCATCGCTGGAGCTGTTTTAGGCTCAAATGCACTTATGGTTAGAGTAAAAACACTCCGCACCTTCTTAGGGAATATGGCTAGCCCGTGGACTGGCTGGTTGCTTATGAGAAGTTTGGAAACGCTGAAAGTACGTATGACCCAACAGGCGGAAAATGCAGAAATATTAGCTACCTATTTGGACAATCATCCGCTCATAGAACAGGTGTATTATCCTTCGATTATGCGAAAGTCGGACAAAAATATGGATAGAATCATGAAAAAACAGTGCCTAAGCAATGGTGCCATGATCAGCTTTGATGTTTGTGGAGGCGAGAAAGAAGCCTTTGCATTTTTGAATAACTTGTCTCTTGTGAAATTGGCGGTAAGCCTAGGTAGCACTGAAAGTCTCGCTCAGCATCCCGCCACCATGACCCACGTGGATGTTTCAGAAGAAGGAAGGCAAAAAATGAACATCACAGGCAAGTTGGTTAGGCTTTCGGTAGGTGTGGAAAATGCCGAAGATCTTAAATGGGATATCGACCAAGCTCTCCAAGCAATTAAGAAAACAGAAAAAGATGAAGCTTTGGCTTAAGTTTTGTTTGGTAACAAAAGACAGCCTTCATTTGTTACTAAAATAAAAACATGAGATTTCTTTTCTTCCTTACCTTTTCCTGCTTGGTTTCTTGCAGCACCGCGCAATACGAGAAAGATGAATCATTTGCAGAACTTCCAAAAAACAAGGAGAATCTAGCAGTAGCCACTTTTGCCGGTGGATGCTTTTGGTGCACCGAAGCAGTATTTGAAAGAGTTGAGGGGGTGAAGCATGTCATCTCAGGCTACTCGGGTGGAGACAACGCAGATCCAACATATCGCGAAGTGAGCGCGGGCAAGACCACTCACGCTGAAGCTATCCAAGTATATTACGATTCTGAAATAGTGAGTTTTGAAACGCTGCTGGAGGTGTTTTTTCTTGGAGCGCATGATCCCACTCAAGTGAATCGTCAGGGACCTGACCGAGGCGCACAGTACAGATCGGTGGCTTTTTATAGAACCGAAAAGGAAAAGGAAGCCATAAAGAACAAAATTGACAAATTGGAAGACTCCAAATTCGACGAACCGATTGCCACTCAAGTAATGGTCTTTAAGGTATTTTATCCTGCTGAAAAATACCACCAAGATTACTATCCAGCTAACCAAAGCAACGGTTATGTGGTGCAAGTATCTAAGCCAAAAGTCGTGAAGTTTGAAAAAACTTTTCCTCACCTTCTTAAGGCAGAATACAGGAAATAGTCTTTCTTTAAACTCTAAAACAATTCACCCGCTAAAATCAGATTATGAACAAACTATACACTCTTTTATTCTCATTATCTATTGCGACAGGTGTCTCCGCGCAAACCACCCACAACGTCACGGTGTTCAATTTTGGTTTCGACCCTGAGAATCTTACGATTGATCAAGGCGATATTGTCATCTGGACCAATACTGAAGGATTCCATAATGTCGATGGAAATTCCACAACATTTCCAAACAATCCTGAAGCTTTTGGCAATGAAGCAAGTAGTGAACCTTGGACTTATGAAGTGACGTTTGACACAGAAGGAAGCTATGATTACCAATGTGCAATACATCCTTCCCTTATGACAGGTCGAGTGATTGTGCAAGGTGTAAATAGTACCGATAATGAATCAAAGCAAATCCTTCAAGCTTTTCCAGTGCCAGCTGACAACTATATAGTAATAGACGGCTTGGAGGAATTTCCAGGTCAATCTCAACTCGAAATATTTGACATTACTGGAAAGAAAGCAATGGAAATGCTTGTTTCTGCGAATAAGCAAATTGACATTAGTTCACTTAAGCCTGGGATCTACCTTTTTAACATTACTACCACTGGCAACGAACGATTTACAGGTAAAATACTTAGAAAGTAGAAAGCCAATTTATTCGAAAGGAATTATCCTTACGGTATCTAAGCTCAACCGAATGCGCATCAGCTCATTTAGTTGAGCTTCTTTTTTGAGCCTATTCTTCTTGGAAAGCTTCGGATCCCATTTCACCAGAAAGCTCGGGATCGTATCTACACCATCCGTTTCAAAGTCTTTCTCGAAAGAAGTGGCGTAGGCAATTCTTCTCAGTTCAGAAAAAGTGATGGCCAACTCTTTACTCAAAACATCAATGTTTATTTCCGATTGAGCTCTTCGATTGAGCTCTCTCTCCAGCACTACGATTCGCTCTTCCTTATCCTCTAGAAGTGCCTCATTTCGATCGTAAATATCTTTTACAATATCAGCGCGAATACTGGCCTGGAGCTTCCCTGAAAGTAGGTCAAGCTCTTTTTCATTGTCGTTATTATCTCCGTCAAAGACTTCAAGTTGACAAGTCTCCAATCCATACATAGGAAGTTTTGATTGCCATTTCTTCAAGGTATCTATCGGTATCTGAGACCCAAAAACGAATACTTCAATTGTAGAAAGAGAGTCATTGTAAACAAAGTTTTGATTGACAATACGAGAGCCATCCATCTTAACCACCTCGGATACAAAGGTCTCTGCATGCCCCTTAAACCAAGACTCCTTTAACACTCCCCAAAAAATCCAAAGACTCGGAAGAATCACGATGGTGGTGCACAAGGCCATATAGAACTTCACCCTCTTCTCCCTTTTCGCATTGATGAATTTACGCAGCGGAAACCGCAAGTACCTCACACCAACCAATGTTGAAGCACAGATAAAAATGGAGTTCAAAAGAAAAAGGTAGAACGCTCCAAAAAAGAATGGCCAATTTCCTGTTGCCAATCCAAATCCAGCTGTGCACAATGGGGGCATGAGTGCGGTAGCGATGGCAACTCCAGGAATTACATTGTTTTTTTCTTTGCGCGAACCTGCTACTATTCCTGCAATACCACCAAATATGGCTACGAAAATATCGAGCGTAGTCGGCTTCGTTCTGGCCAAAAGCTCGGGCTGATACTCCACCAAAGGCGTCAATATAAAATAGACCGTACTGGTAATTAAACTGATGCTAACCATCACACCAAAATTCTTCAAGGATTTGATCAGCAGCTCATCGTCATTGGTACCCAATGCCAAACCTGTACCGAGAATAGGCCCCATTAGCGGAGCAATAAGCATGGCGCCGATAATTACCGCAGGCGAATTTAAGTTGAGACCAATGGATGCGATGAAGATCGAACAGATAAGAATGTAGACCGTGTGGCCTCTGAATGAAACATCCTTGACGATTCCCTCTCGCGTTTTTTCGTAGTCAGTTTCTTCGCGAATGCTCAGCAAAGCAGATACGAAGCGGTATAACTCCATCCACAGAAGCGAAAAACGCCTCGAAAGATTTCGACTGCTCTCCTCTACTTTTTGCTCTTGCCCAATGCGGGCTTTGTCTTCGTTGGGTTTTGATTGCTCCTCTGCCATGTGCTGTGATAAGTAGGAACAAAATAGTAGAAATTTCCTCTTATCACGACAACTTAGAGGCGAGAATATCCAATTAAATTTGGGCTACTAAAACTCCTAACCGAGTCCATTTTGTTAGATTTAGGATTAATGTTAAAAAGCTCTGACAATTATTGGTTTTTTAAAAACGACTCTTTTTAATTTGGCACCCATGAAATACATGATGGTACTGGTTTTTAGTTTTCTTGCCATCAGCGCGGGAGCCCAAGACTTTGTCAAAAAGAGAATCGTCAGTGATGAAGGAATCCCGCTACCCTACTCTACAGTTCGACTCCTTCCTGGTAACATGGGGGTAATTGCAAATGAGGACGCATTCTTTTCTATCTCAAATGAAAAGTTGAACCAATCTGAATCAGTCCTCATATCCCATTTGGGCTATGAACCACTCGAACTAATAGCTGCAGAGCTCGAAAAGCTACCGATTGTAGCCTTGACAAAATCGATCAATGAGCTGAGTCAAGTCAATATTTTATCCGATGCTGAGAAGCGATGGGCTGAGATTGTATTTGACGCTTTTGAAAAACGAAGATCAGAAGATCTCGAGGAACTAGCAATCGGGAATCTTACCGTTCGTTCATACCTCGAAGACAGCCCCATCGAACTATTAGAAGGAGAAGGACTCGTGAATATTGACCAGACGGGAGTGCCAGAAAATATACAATTTGCATTTGTACAAAGCAGTATTGACTCCTCCAGTAAGCTTCAATTTTTCAGCATTCACACTGCAGGTTTAATTAGTCAGTTCTCGCCTTTTGAAAGATCCGACGTATCAATCTGGCCATTACATCCAGGTAGACTGGGGAAAAGAAGTCTTCACAAAGATTTTCAAACAAACCTAGTCAGCTACAACCACGAAACAGGAATATCTGAATTTGAACTGATCTCAAAACTACCCGAGTATTTATCCGCGAGAATATGGTTAACCGGAGATGAAAACACAATTCTGCGCTATCAGGTTTTTGGAGATAACCTTAAACAGTTACCCATTGAGTCAATTATTGAAGGAAAGTCTATTGAAGATTTCTCCATGAAATTCACATTTGACTTCGGCTCAGAATCAAGTCGACTTAATTACCTCCTTTGGAATTACAGTTTCAGCTACGGAGATGGCCAAAGGATTAGCACACTGGTAAAAATGCCACTAGAGAATGGCGAAATTGAACTCCCGTTTTTTCTTCGTCAAGGAGATTATCACGATTACGCAATGGCAGCTATTTTGCCGCAAAAGGTCGAGGAGAGAAATGAAGAACTAAAACAGAGCCGATCCTTCAAGGATAAAAAGGCCTTAGAAGACCTTCCGACAGGCAGCGCTTTACTCGATGTTGGGTTGATATTCTGGGATCGAAATCTGCCTTTTGATGTTGATAACATTCCCGAAAACACTGAATACAAAAAAGCTGCTTTTAGTGCAATGGCAGACCCGTCGCAAATACAATCTCTTAAAGAGATTTTCAGGCTTTCGTTCAACTCAATCGTTTATAGAACTGCTCGAGGAAAATATGAGCACCGCAGTTTCTTTGATAAAATGAATTCTGCTATTCCAGCTATTTCAACCGTGGAAGTCGCACTCCTCGTAAATTTGATTTTTGACGAACATGACTACGCAGCGCAAAGAATCGCTGCAACGGCCACTGAAGAAAACATAGAGAGTATTACTGAATCTGAACGCAAAGAGCTGCAATTAAGAACAGACAGACTCTTGATAAATTCACGAGGCGCAACAGACCTGATCTACTTGCTCGAGCGAAACTTATCCAATTATGAATTGCACGGCATTGATAGATTCTACCAATTGAAGGAGAAGGCTCTAGATAGTCCGCTTTTTGTACGATTCAACAAACATATAGACCCCAGAATTACTGAAGATTTAGCCTTGGCTTATTTGATCAATGGAGACTACGACAGCGCCATGAGGGAAATGAAACCAATCAAAGATCCTAGCGCACAAGCCATCTATTTAAGGGCTCTGATATTTTACTTTAATGGTGATTGCAAAAAGTTTAGAATCTACTTGGACAAAGCGATAGAAGAGGGTTATGAGATCCCTTATGAAGCTGCTGCATTCTGCCTCTAATTCGAGTTTTTCATACACTCTAGTAACACTACATTGCCTTGGAAACAAAAATCAAACAAAACACGTCAATTACAAGCAACGTATTTCAGCTCAAAAGAGAGTTTTTCGATACAGGCTCAACTCTTAAATATTCATTTCGGTCAGGCCAGTTAAAACGATTAGAGGCTGCTATCAAGCGAAATGAAAAAGAAATTCTCGCAGCACTCCACTCCGATTTAAGAAAATCAGAATTAGAGGCTTACATGACGGAAGTTTCCATCGTTATAGACGAAATCAAATACCTCAGAAAAAACTTGAGGGAATGGATGCGTCCCATAAGGCGAGAAACTCCGCTTGCTATGCAGCCTTCAACGACCACCATGCGCTATGAACCAAAAGGTGTTGTCCTGATCGTCGCTCCTTGGAACTACCCCTTCCAGTTGGTGATGGATCCTCTTGCAGGAGCAATTGCCGCAGGTTGCTGCGCGGTAGTAAAGCCAAGTGAAGATGCTCCTGCCACGGCGAAAGTTGTCGAAGACATCATTTCGGAAGTCTTCGATCCTTGTTTCGTGAGCACCGTTCAGGGTTTGGGCTACGAAGTCGTTCCCGAATTAATGAATTCGTTCCTCTTCAATCACGTGTTCTTCACAGGAAGCCCTCAGGTGGGAAGCGCTATTGCGAAAATGGCGGCCGAAAAACTCACATCTACTACCTTGGAGTTGGGAGGGAAAAGTCCCGCAATAATAGATGGAACGAGCAACATGAAAACCACCGTAAAGCGACTCCTTTGGGGGAAATTCATGAATGCAGGACAAACCTGTGTGAGTCCCGACTATGTGTTGGTCAAAGAAGGTTTCCGTGATCAATTCCTCGAAGAAGCCAAAAAGGTAATTGAAGATTTTTTTGGCAATGACCCAAAAACCAGCAACTCCTACCCACGGATAATCAATCTAAAGAGATTTGAAGCAGTGAAAAAACTCATGGCTTCTGGTGACGTAGCGATTGGCGGACAATCAGATCGTGAAGATCTGTACATCGCTCCTACTATTTTAACCAACGTCTCTCTCGACGATGAAGTGATGAAAGAAGAGATTTTCGGACCTGTCTTGCCCATCATTACGTGGAATACCGAAACAGATATTCTGGACACCGTAAGGAGAAATCGCTATCCCTTAGCCTGCTATTATTTTGGCAAAGACAAAGCACTTCGAGAATTCATTTTGACCCGAATAGAATTTGGCGGTGGTTGCATTAACAATACTTTGGTTCAATTCGGAAATCCCGACCTGCCAGTGGGCGGCGTTCAACAGAGTGGAAGTGGCCACTACCATGGCTTCTACAGTTTCGAGTGCTTCAGCAACGCCAAGACCATCGTAGATTCTGCTACGTGGATTGATCCATCGATTAAATACCCGCCATATACCAAGACCAAATTGAGCTGGATTAAGCGCTTATTGGGCTAATCCAACGTGAAAATTTCCTCCACTTTTTTTTCAAGTTCGCGGCAAATCTTTAAAGCCAGCTCAGTAGATGGAACATATTTTCCCTTTTCAATAGCGTGAATACTCTGCCGGCTCACACCTGTCCTCTCAGCTAATGCCTGCTGAGAAAGCTCCTTTCCCAATCGAATTTCCCTGAGTCTATTCTGCATGAGCGCCCTTTTTAAGTTTCATCAATTGATAGTGGTAGCGACCGATATAGAGGACATAAAACGATACCAAAGCAATCATCATAAACGACAGGAAAGCGAAGTTGTAGAGAAACAAAATGGCCAGTAGTAATGCCGCAGACTGAATTTTTAATGCCCAGATAATCGACTCGAAACGCAGTTGCTGGAAAAATTCATCTTCCACTTTTTCTTTCGAAAAAGCGACCAAAACTGAGCCAATGAGAACGAGCAAGGCTACCATCTCATTCGTGAAATTATCATCCACTAAATTTAAAAAGGAAGATTCTGTTTGAGTCAAAAACAAGTCGTACTCACCTCCTAAGGACAATACTTTAATGTCGAGCCATGAAATGCTGAGATCAAAAAACACAAGGAAAAAACCGAGAATCAAACCTGCTATAAGCAGAGGCCATCCGGCATACCGGTAGGAATAAGGAAATAAAGTAGATTTCATAATGTAAAGTTTGCTTTACAAATGTAAAGAATACTTTACATCAATAACAAACCGTTTAACACTTTTTTTTTCTTGAGTAATTCAAAAAGAAATCATCTTTGGAAGCGGATGAACCTTCTACCCTTCGCCTTCTCTTTTCTATTTCTGGCGCAGAGTCAATGGAGCGATTCTTCGCACAAAGATCTGCGGTACCGAATCGTAGCCTCTCTGTCTCGATCTGAGAAGTCGATGCAGCAACGGTTCCCTTCATGAACAGAAAGACTTCTCATCAGCGAGGCTCAAGTCGACTCTCAGCGAGGAAATTTCATTTTTGATACGGGCGCGCCTCACCTAGCTTGGAACCAAACGCACTTCAGAGATTACAGGAAACGAAAGAGCGCAACTGCAAACGGAATTCCAGGAGAGTCCAGCTCCGTAGACTTAGTCAAAGTGAACAGCTTGAACTTCAAAAACATCAGCTATGCCAACCTCATTGCAGATTTAATAAACCTAGGAGGGAAAGAAAATGTAAGAGGCATAAAAGTGCTAGGACTTATAGGCCTTAACCTGTTCAAAGGTTTTGAAATGGAGATTGATGTGAGAAATAACGTGCTCAAAGTATACCGCCTCGATGACGATGGAAATTGCCTTAAAAACACCTCCTGCATTTGAATGTATAGCCGAACTGCCCATTAAAGTTTTTGACAAACCGATTTTACCGTTAGCTCAATAGCTGGTAAGAAACCTAAATTTGGTTTCGATACTGGCTCGGAAACCAATGCATTGAATTCGAGAGCTAATAAAAAAGTACTGGAGACCATCTCAATTATTGGCCGCCGCAGATTGAGCGGAGTCGGCGATCGAAATATTGAAATACTCTTCGCTCAATGATCTTAAAATGGCAGACAATACTATTCTGGGAATGCAGACACTCATCACCAATCTAGATGGAATGAGCGATGTTTACGGTACTCAAATTGAAGGGGTGCTCAGATTTAATTTCCTTTCAAATAAGGTGTGGTCAGAATAAACTGCAGGAAAAACCACCTCAAACTGTGCTTATTTGATAAATTTAGTAGCGAATGAAAACGTAGGAAAAATATATAACGTTCCGCATTATCATGGTATTTAGCCTCACGGCAAAAAGCCAAGACGACATTTGAGTGCTTGAAGATGGCAACTTGGTATTCTACCTTAACCAAGGACTGTGATGTGTATAAACGCAGGGAAGTGAGTCTTCAATGCGGACTTCACTGATGCTTGAGCAAGCTCTCAATGCTGCATCTAGTGGTAATTTTAAGTTTGGAGAAGAAGCTTGGGGTATCCAGCAATTGGAGGGCAGGGAGATTAAATTATCCAAAACCATTGACGACATGAAGGGACAAATGACCTGGAAAAACAAAATGATTTTTACTCCCAACGATCCTGATTCGGGCTTCGATAATGGCCAGGGCTATGTTGATATGGAAAGTGTTGCGTATGGAGTAAACACCTTATCAAAGGTTGTAATAATCCAGCACCACAATGGCAAGACCAAATTCGTTTTGCCAGAATACAAGGATGCCGAAGAAGTTCTGATCTCGGGTTCATTTAATGGATGGAGTGCATCTGGCTTAGCAATGAAAAAAACCTCTACAGGATGGGAAATCGAACTAAACGTGACACCTGGAAAGTACCTCTACAAGTTCATTGTTGATGGAAATTGGATAAAAGCCCCAGGAAACTCTTTGGTAAAAGAAGATGGATCGGGAGGGGAAAATAGCGTGTTCTATCGGTACAATTACGAATTTGTACTGGACGCTTTCCGAAATGCTAAAAAGGTCTCTCTAGCTGGTAGCTTCAATAATTGGGATCGAAAAGAACTCAAGATGGAAAAGACCTCAGAAGGCTGGGTTCTGCGGATGTTCCTGAAAGACGGAACTCATGCGTATAAGTTTGTCGTTGACGGCGAGTGGTTCACCGACCCAGATAATCCGATAGCCCGTCCCGACGGAGCGGGAAACTTCAATTCCTTTATGGCTATTGGCGAAACTACCATGTTTCGCCTCAATGGTTTTACCGCTGCAAATCAAGTGAGGCTGGCGGGCTCTTTTAATGCGTGGAATCCCGAAGAGTTGTCGATGACTAAAACGGCAGGAGGTTGGGAGCTTCCTTATGTTCTATCATCGGGCAATCACGAGTACAAATTCATCGTGGATGGCGAATGGATTACAGATCCAAACAACCCTTACTTCATTCACCACGGCGAATATGAAAACAGCTATTTGTCCACCGAACCGAATTGGACCTTTACCCTCGACCAAGTTCCAGGTGCTGAAGAAGTGCTGGTAACAGGAACTTTTGCTGGCTGGAGTGAAGAAAACAATCGAATGATAAAGGAAGATGGCGTTTGGACGTTTCCGATTCAACTGAAGCCTGGAAAGTATCTCTACAAATTCAAAATCGATGGCGAATGGACTAATGACCCCAAAAATCCTGCTTTTGAGGAGAATGAATTCGGAACGGGAAATTCAGTACTGTGGATAAAGCCCGAAGAATTCACCCCTTAGAGTTTCTATTCGAACCACTTCAGATACCACTCATCCAGCACAGATGATGCACTTGATGTTTTTTTTGTTTCTCATGCATCTATTTTACGGCTCATTCGTCAAAAATGCGAAACCAAGAATACCACATTTGTGGACGATTATTAATATACATTTAGTTGCGATCTTATTACCTTCGCAACCTCTTGCAAGATCTTATTATGAAAGGAATAGTATCCTTATTTTTCTTTGCCCTCATCACTTCTCACTTAGTTGCTCAACAAGGAGATAGACCTGACCGTTGTCATACTGATCAGTACCATGAGCAAATGATGCAAGATCCTGATTTTGCAGAGGCGCATGAAGAGAAAATGGAAAACGTTCGTCTTTGGCTTAAAACCAATAAAGATGAAACCAAAATAGACTGTGATGTAATTCTATACATTCCAGTGGCAGTTCACTTTCAAAATTCTGGCGGAACCAGCATCGGAGTTACAGCAGCTTGTGCTGAAGAAATGGCCTTGAGTCAGATTGCTGCAATCAATGCCGATTTTGCAGGCACAAATACTGACATAACCAATTGGCAAGACGGTCAAGCTACATGGCCAGGAATCAATAATGGAGAGTCCTGCGTTCAGTTTTGCTTGGCTACGCTTAATCATCCTGCGGGAACTGGAATAGCAGAAGGAGACTATGCCATTACCATCGACGAATACGACGAAATTGGAACGATCCCCGAGTGGAGCGGTTACATGAATTGGGCGATTAGAGATATGCAGAACCCTTTGGGGTTTTCACCCTTGGCAGGAACTGGAAATGGAGATGTTATCGTTTGCGGACTGCCCTATTTCGGTACGAGCAATTGCAACGGAGATTTAAGCGGCACTTATGGGCTTGGAAGAACCATGACTCATGAAGTAGGTCACTACTTGAACTTAAATCATCCTTTTAATGGAAATGACTGCGCTGGCTTAGGCGATGGAATTGCCGATACGCCTGAGACAGATACAGAAATGTTCGGTTGCTACGCAATAGGGGAATCCATTATTAACTGCACTGACCCTGTGCTATGGCCAAGCTACATGGACTACTGCGATGACGCCTGTCTTTACATGTTTTCAGAAGGTCAAGTGGTGCAAATGGAGGCCCATGTAAATGCCAACCTTCAAAACTTATTAGGCAATGCCACAACAGTATGTGAAGACGCGGCTTGTCTCGGAAAGGATCTGCAGGTATCAGTCAGTCAGGAATCTTGTTTAACTGGAGCTGATGGATCTATACAGCTTCAAATCACTGGCGGTGCTGATCCCATACAATATTCATTTGATGGAGGGGCTTCTTTTCAAGCAAACAGCTCCTTACCCAACTTAGTAGCGGGAAGATTCGATGTCGTCATTGTCGATGGCTCTGGATGTGAATTGATCGATAGTGTATTCTTGCGAAGAGAAGTGCCTCCGATCAATATTCTGAATATCAAGAGCTCCTTCTGTGGAAACCCGGATGGGTCAGTTTTTGCAGAGGTAGACTATCCCGGTGTCTTCGAGTACAACCTAGGTTCGGGGTGGCAGGATACTGCGTTCTTTGACGGGTTAATCTCGCAGCCATACATTCTTAGCGTTAGAAATGACGCAGGATGCACCAACAGTATTGATGTTGTAGTCAATGACGATACTGATCTCAATCTTGCGGTATCGAGAGTCAGGCCCGTTAACTGTCCACTCTTTGACAATGGACTTATTGACGCAAGCCTCACAAACGGGGTACCTCCATTTGAATTCCTCTTGAATGGAGAAGATCCTAAGCCAAATGGTTTCTACGAAAATCTTTCTACGGGCGAATACATCCTTTCAGTCGAAGATCAAAGAGGGTGCAAAGAGGATTACGAATTTTCTATCAATATCTCTTTTGCCAACATTGCCAGCGACTGCCCTTGCGAAGTATTTATCCCCAACGCTATGACTCCAGGCGACGGAGACGATTTAAACAATACATTCAAACCAATTCCCTCCTGCCCGATCACTGATTATACCTTCCAAGTTTTTGACAGATGGGGAGATATGGTCTTTGAATCTAGAAATTTGGAAGAAGTTTGGAATGGCGGAGATGGAGAGTATTTTGGCCAGAGTCAACTCTACTACTACAAAATGACTTACCGCTGGGGAGAGGAGCGAAACGAGGGCCTAGAACTCCAGCTAAAAACAGGTTTCATAACCGTTTTAAGATAAAGTAAAGACCCTGCAATCGCAGGGTTTTCTTTTTTCCAAGCAACTATTTTATTGCAATAAGGGTCATAGTATCAAACCAACTATCATGACTATGAAATCCTTCCTTATTGCTATTTGTTGCTTTATTTCAGCGAGCGCTTTCTCGCAAAACCAAGGTATAAATGTTCAAATTGACTTGATCAATGCACCTATTGAATCAGTTCCTGGAAACATCGCTATCATCGGCGAAAATAATGTAGAAGAGTATCCAATCTTCATCAACAACGGTATCTTTTTCAACTTCTATCCAGAACCTGAATTTGATTGGAATTATGGAATAATCTCTATCAATGATTGCAATGGAGATAGCCTCTTCGCAACGTTCAATCAAAGTGATTCTGTCTCTTATTACAATGTAGTGTTTAACTACTGCGAATCAGATTCAGTATTAGGTTGCACCGATCCTGCAGCATTAAACTATGACCCTATTGCCAACTCCGATGACGGCTCTTGCATCTATGAAGGCGCGAGCAATGACCTCTGTGCCAATGCCGCAACACTGGATACTGGATACACCCTAATAGACAATACCTTCACTCCTATCAACGAAGGTATCATTGGCGAATGCTGGAACTTCGGTGCGGGAGAAGGTGAACAAAGCAGCCTTTGGTTCAGCTTTACTACTCCATCAAACCCTGCACAAATAAGCATCGAAGCTATTGGAGATGAAACATGGACACTCACTGACACTCAATTTGGTCTTTTCACAGAATGTGGTGGTGATATGATCTATTGTGATGGAAATTCTGGTGACGGTTTGCTTTCCGCATTTGAATTCTCCTGCGGAGAACTTGATGCCAATACCACCTATATCCTCATGGTTGACGGATGGAATGGAGATGTCGGAACTTGTTTCCTGAATTACGAAGTAACGGCCCCATGTGCTGAACAGGTTTTCGGATGTACAAACCCATCGGCTAGCAACTACAATCCAAATGCAACAATTGATGATGGCTCGTGCAGCTATGAATGCACAGAAGTGTCTATAGGATTCGACTTCCTCGACGGAGCTCCTGATGATAGTTCCTACATATTTCTGGATTGGATTATTCAAAACCAGTTCAATGAAGTAGTTGAAAGTGGACTATTCTACAATTGGAGTCCCCAATATGACATGTGCCTAGACGACGGCTGCTATACGTTCACCATCTTCAATGTTTCATCTGAGCTGAACGGCATGTACAATGTGTCTATGTTCAATGAGGTTCTCGCTCAAGGCGAATTCTCAGGAACAGATGGCAGTTTCCAGTTCACTTTTGGAGTGAACGCCGAAGGCTGCGGCGATTCAACTTTTGTATACGGCTGTACAGATCCCGAAGCTTTAAACTACAATCCTGAAGCCACAACAGACGACGGCACGTGCGAGTATTCTGAGTGCGAAAGCAACGAAGTAGTACTCCTCATAAGCACCCAAAACTGGGGATACGAGATTTCTTGGAATATCAGAAATGAAGATGGCGACGAAGTGGCTGGCTCAGGTGATTACCCCAACTATTCAACCATCACAGAATTGGCTTGTTTAGAAGACGGTTGCTACACTTTCGAAATGTTCGACTCTTATGGCGATGGCTGGAATGGAGGCCTGTTTGAAATCATCTTGAACAATACCTTACTCGCTACAGGAACACTTGAAGAAGGAGAGTTTGGATCTATCTCCTTTGGAGTAAACGAAGAAGGATGCGGAGAGGCAATCGAAGTATTTGGCTGCACCGACCCCGCGGCAATAAACTACGCTCCCGATGCTACTATTGACGACGGTTCTTGTACATATACATGCAACCAGGTGTATCTAGGATTTGATTTCACCAATGAAGCTCCAGATGATAGTTCCTACATCTTTATGCATTGGATTATTGAAAACCAGTTCAATGAAGTAGTAGAGAGTGGAGAGTTTTACAACTGGTGGCCACAATACGACCTGTGCTTGGACGATGGTTGCTACACGTTCTCCGTCTTCAATGTTTCGCCAGATTGGAACGGTTTCTACAGTGTGTTTATGTTCAACGAGACTCTCGCTCAAGGCGAATTCTCAGGAGAAAATGACACTTTCCAATTTACCTTTGGCGTAAACGCCGAAGGCTGCGGCGATTCAACTTTTGTATACGGCTGTACAGATCCCGAAGCTTTAAACTACAATCCTGAAGCGACAATAGACGACGGGTCCTGCTCATATGATTTTGAGTGTGGAATAAGTTTCGATGTGGTTGCTGACTCTTCTGGTGGAAATACTTTCTACATCATTCCTTCAGAAAACATCGTAAATGCCAGCAGTGTGTTATGGGAATTCGGAGATGGAACGACCTCAACAGAGTTCTACCCCACGCATATTTATGAAAATGATGGCCCTTACACACTGTGCCTTTTCGTAACCTTTGAAGATGACAATGGAAACTTCTGTCAGATTTCGTACTGCGAAATTTTAGACGGCAGCATTTTTGGCGGCTCGGGTGTGCTTTCGGGTGGATTCACGATAAACGTAATCCAATCAGGCACGCTTAGCGATAATGTGAGTCTTGCTGAAAAAGAGGTTGCAGTATATCCAAACCCGACTAACGACATTGCAACGATCAGTTTCATGTCCGATCAAAGTGACAAACTCACCTTAAGAGTGACGGATCTGACAGGAAAAGTACTAGAGCAGAAAGTAATTTCAAGTTCAATCGGACAACAGAAAATACAAGTTGATTTATCAGAGTTCCCTCAGGGACTTTACCTGATAGGGCTCGAGCAAAATGGCTCAAGATCTTACGCCAAAGTGGTTAGGCGCTAAACTTCACCACCATATTTTACCTTAAAAATGAGAGACTCCTGCCTTCGGGCGGGAGTTTTCATTTTAGTGCCTTCGCTAATATCTCTGCTGGGTGATAGCTATTCTTTTGGACACCATCCTTTATTTGGTGACGGCAGCTCGTTCCCGCTGCAACGACTAATGTTTCGTCTGAAATTGACCTGAGCCGAGGAAACAAAACTTGCTCGCCAATCTGCTTACTCATTTCAAAGTGTTCCTCTTCATACCCAAAGCTACCAGCCATCCCGCAACAGCCCGCTGGAATTTTAACCGCAGAATAGTTCTTGGGGAAATTCAAAATTTCTAAGCTGTACTTCGGACTGGACAAAGCCTTTTGGTGGCAATGAATATGTACTTCAATGTCTCTCGTTTCTTCCGTGAAGGAATCTCGCGAAATATTCCCCTCTATCATCTCACGGGCCACATACTCTTCGAAGGTGAATGACAGTGAGGCCAATTTTTCTACTTCTTGCTTTTTCTCATCAGTAAAGAGACGTTTATATTCATCCCTGAAACCTAAAATTCCAGATGGTTCTAAACCAACAATAGGAATGTCTTTTGAGTAAAAATCTTCGAGTTTCTTAAGCACCTCCTCGGCGCATGAACGTGCTTCTTTTAGCAATGACTTTGAAAAATAAGCACGGCCCGAGGGAGCGTATATAACTGCAAAGGAATACCCCAATCTTTGGAAAAAATCTCCAGCCGCTCGCGCAATATGTGCATCTTGGTATTGAGTAAACTCATCGATGTAAAGCACAAACTGAGGGGTATCGGTCTTCTTCGATTTAATCGCCGCCGTAGCCTTTCTGACTGAAAAGGGAGGTATCGATCGTTTCTCGGCTATCCCAAATGAAGACTTCAACGTCTTTTCGAAAACAGGTATCCGCAACATTATATTAGTCAATGGAGCTAAAGCCGATCCCCATTTCGCACTTCGGTGAAAGTTTCCAAAAAATCTGTTTCGCATCGGCACCCCATTTCTGCGGTAGTAGTGATAATCAGCCTCCATTTTTAATAGGGACATATCTACCGAACTGGGGCATTCGCGCTTACAGGCCTTGCAACTAATACAAAGATCAAGGACTTCGTGCACCTCATCATTGTCGAAAGGAAACGCCTGGTGAGGCGATTGGGTCAAAGCCTCGCGCAGAATATTTGCTCGGGCTCTAGTGCTGTCTTTCTCATTTCTGGTGGCATGGTAACTCGGGCACATCGTTGCTCCCGCCGATGGCAGCTTCCGGCAATCACCCGATCCGTTGCATTTTTCAGCAAGTGCTAGCATACTGCCCTCTTCCGAGAAATCAAAGAAGGTGGGGTAGGTAAATGAGCGCTGGTTTTCTTCGTACCGAAAGTCCGCATCCATCGGGTCGGGATCTACAATCTTTCCTGGGTTGAAAATATTCTCAGGATCCCAAATTCCTTTAATCCTCTTGAGAAGCGCGTAATTCTTTTCCCCAATCATCTTTGGGATAAACTCTGCACGCACTCTCCCATCACCGTGCTCTCCGCTTAGAGAACCATGGTACTTCTTCACCAATTTGGCGGAAGCCTCTCCTATTTTTCTAAAATCTTCTCTTCCTTTTTTAGACTTTAAATCCAACACAGGTCTTAGGTGAAGTTCTCCCGCTCCCGCATGAGCATAGTAGACGGCCTTCTGGCCAAAGCCATCCATCAACTTTTCAAAATCGACAATGTATTCGGGCAAATCATTCAGCTCAACAGCGGTATCTTCTACGAAGGCTACAGGTTTTGCCTTTCCTTTGAGATTACTCAATACTCCCAAACCCGCCGCTCGAAGCGTCCATACTTTGACCGTTTCTGGCGCGCGAACGATTGGGTAGGCAAAGCCTAATTCCTTCTCCTTCAGTCGCTCTATCAAATTGGTGCTTTCCTTTTGAAGCAGGTCTTCAGTCTCAGCTCGCAGCTCGATGCACAGTATTGCCCCAGGATCACCCTCAACAAAAAATCTATTCTCTGCTTGTTCCGCATTTCCCTTTGTAAGGTCTAGAATGGTTTTGTCCATTACTTCACAAGCATATGGTTTGCTTTTCATCGCCTCCACGGTGGCAATCATGGCCTCGTGAATGGTGCTGAAATGAGCGCAAACTACCGCTTCAAAAGGAGGTGGTAAGTCGTCTAGCTTCAACTTCAACTTGGTGACAGCGCATAGCGTTCCTTCCGATCCAGCGATCAGTTTGGCTGGATTAAAAGGATGACCAGCAGAATTGAAAGGCTGCATTTCGGACAATACATCAACAGCATATCCTGTATTTCTGCGGTGAATTTCCTTCTTCGGAAATTCTTGAGCAATCTCCTTTCTCACATCTTCAGGACTCAACGCGTCGATGAGTGCCTGAATAATTTTTGACTCAGAAGAACTGGATTCTGTCAGATTCTCAAGTTGCTTAGCATTGAGTTCGTTAAATGAAGCGATCGAACCGTCGGACAAAACAACTTCGAGCTCTAGCACTTTGTCCCTGGTGGTTCCGTAGCGAATAGAAGTCGTCCCAGAAGAGTTGTTTCCAAGCATCCCGCCCATCATGCAGCGATTGGCAGTAGAAGTATTTGGACCAAAAAATAATCCGTCCTTCTTGACAAAATCATTCAATTCATCTCGTATCACTCCTGGCTCTACCACTATCCATTTCTCGGCTGCATTTACCTCGAGGATCTTGGTCATAAAACGCGAAAAGTCAACTACCAACCCTTCACCCACACATTGACCTGCAAGCGAAGTACCCGCAGTTCTGGGAATCATTGAAATGGACTCTTCACGGCAAAATTTTACAATAGCCACTACATCTTCTTTACCATTCGGATAGGCTACGGCCAAAGGAAGCTTCCGATATACGGAAGCATCAGTAGCATAAAGGACCCTCGTGAGGTGATCCAAATGCAATCTGTCACCCAATAGTTTTTTGAGGTTATCCCAGTTCGGTAATTTTTCTTGCTTTCTCTCCATAATGCTTCAGGGTGAAACTAAGAAAGAAGATTCGATTTCACTTTCTTTGAAAAAAATTTCGGCATGGAAATCAACAATCTCAATATCGCCATCATAGGAACAGGAAATTTGGGACAGGCAATGGCGCTAGGCTTGCTTGATTCGGGTTATCCAGCGAGTAAGCTTTCATTAACCCGAAGAAATGTCGACAAACTCGGCGATTTCTCTGATAAAGGATGCGCGGTGCTGACGGACAATTCTGAAGCTGTGAAGAATTCGGAATTAATCATCCTTGCCGTAAAACCGTACAATGTTCGTGACATTTTAGCCGCTGTGGCTAAGGATATTGATCCAAAAAAACACGTTGTGGTCAGTGTG
>Ga0222653_1000221_pt1 | contig 36796 bp, 76 predicted proteins | sample AntAcemetagen419_FD_179856 | JGI IMG/M metagenome (GOLD analysis project Ga0222653, IMG submission 179856) | Saline water microbial communities from Ace Lake, Antarctica - #419 | ecosystem: Environmental > Aquatic > Non-marine Saline and Alkaline > Saline | place: Antarctica: Ace Lake...
TCCAAGTATTTTTGCTAGATTAATTTACAGATTGGGTTTTAAATTATGTAAATGGATGAACGAAGATAATAAAAAATATACTTTAACATTAGACGGTAACTACATAGAAAGAGATTAATATGCCACACTTAGTAATTAAAAGAGATGAACTCATTTATTCTAATAGTATAGCTAGAGCAAAAGACTGGCCTAGACATTTTAAGAAACATGAGTTTGAAGATGTAACGAAGTTCGATAAAGATCAGGAGTGGCCAATTCATTTTTCAATTAGAATGGCTGATGATAGACATCGAATACTTTTCGAACACTATAATGGAGAGTTATATCAATTAGATATACCTTTAAGTGTTTATGGTAAATTAAAAGTATTAAGTAAAAAGAAAGATAGGAGTACATTACAATAATGGTAGATCAAACAAGAGAACCAGAAATACTTGAAGTCCAAACTGCTAATAAGGCTAAACAATATAAAACTGATACACTTAAATTATTCGATTTATGGTTAGAAAAGTGTCCAGTTGAATTTGTTGAAAAGTATATACCTGGAGGAAATGAAAATCAAAAAACTATTATACTAACAATGGAAAGGAATAAATAATGGAGTTTTTAATAATATTAATACTGATAGGAGCTTTATGAATGATGTAAATAAGAAAGTACTTGCAGAAGTTAATCGTAAAAGAAAAGAAGTTATTCGAAAGGCTAAAGCAAAAGCTTGTGTACACTTCTTAACTAACGTGCCTAACTCTAAAGAGGGTTGGGCATTTATTAATCTTATGAAAAAGTATCTACATCGAGGTAGATACGATATAAGACTAAAGGGTCGTGGATCAAGGAAAGAACATGGTAATCAAAGTTTTATACCTTTACCACACGCTGAACATTACTCAGTATATATAGATCAGAAAATAATGGACGAACACAATGCTGCTTATTATTCTCAATTAGAATATAAGACTATACAAAAATTAAGAAATATAAGATCAGAGATAGATGAATTATTAAAATGAAGTTAATTATAGTATTTATATTGTTAGTAGGTTGTGTCAAGGATTACGATTTTAACCCTTACACGACTGTTCTTAAACAATTGATAAAACATGAAAACAGTTATACTGTACCTGATAGTAATTCTCAATAACGGAAATGATTATGAGTTACGCAAAATAATTTCTTATAAAGAGTTATCTTGTTTTAATTGGTACGAAAAAAATATAGAATTTAGAAATAATAATAGTAATAAATACAACGACTTATATGTTAATGGATATATATGTCAATATCAGAAAGGAGAATAAAATGAATATAAAAGATTGTGTTGTTAAAAATAAATATCGTTTTGATACACATTATCACGAAGTAGCTGATGGTAAAGATGTTAATTTATCTTATATGACAGGAACTTGTGTCACTAACTCTAAAAAAAATGATAAACATTTAGTAGAAATAAAAATGGATTATCCAGTAAAAGAGTTTCAAGGTGAATATGAAAACAAAGCTATGTTTTATTTTGATAAAAATAATAATCAATATGAAAATACTCAAGTTAATTTAATAAAAGGATAATATTATGACAAAAGTAAAGATTAAGTTTTCAGTAATTACACCTTGCGAAAAAGAATATAATATCGTTGATCAAGAGTTATGGGATTTTGGAAAAGATAGATTTAAAGAATTAGCTAAATCTGAAGATTGCCAAGAAATTTTTTCTGACGAAAGAATTTATGGATTAGAAGAAATTGAGGATAGTTTCTATGAAGATAGTCCTAATAGAGAAGTTCATAAAGTAGAGAACTTAGTCATCGATGGAAAAAATGTGTGGTATTAAATGAACATTTTTTATTTAGATAAAGACCCTAAGATATGTGCTTCTTATCATTGTGATAAGCACGTTCTTAAAATGATTATAGAGTATGCGCAGCTACTATCGACAGCACACCGGCTTTTAGATGGCATAGAGGGCCGTGGATCAAGCAAGAGTGGTAAGACGCAAGTACGAGTATGGACTTTAGACAATGGCCTCGAAAACGTCTTATATAAAGCAACTCATGTAAATCATCCTAGTAATAAATGGGTCAGGAATCACAGAGATAACTATGTTTGGTTATACGAATTATGGATTCATCTATGTTCTGAATACAGTAAAAGATATAAAAAAACTCATTTGACTTATACGAAATTAAGCAGTGCTCTTTGCAATATTCCTAAAAATATTGATAATGGAATTAATCTATTAAAGTTTCCACAGTGTATGCCTGAAGATTGCCAGAGGGACGATGATCCTGTTACTGCTTATCGAAGTTTCTACAGGGCTCACAAACGTGAGTTTGCAACCTGGAAAAATGATATACCTGTGTGGTTTAATTAGCTTTACAAAACACTATAAACATGCTAACAGTTTCATATAATGTTAGTATATTTTCAGTTTTGGCGTTGTGGTTATTACGCCAAAGGGCTTGTTGAATCTGACAATTTAGATTCAGCATCAAAAGCTCTGTGGGCTGAGCACGTTGGTACCTTTAAATGGGAAGATCAAACGAAAGATCAACCAGAGGAAGCCAACTATCTAACTATAGAGGAGTACAAATATGAGCGAAGCTCTGATGGAAAGACTGAACCACAAGATGAAGCTAGAAGCACAATGGGCTAGCGAATTACTTGCTAATGGAGCAGTAACAGTTGAAATGGTTAATATCTCTAAAGGGATAAAAACTGTTGAACGAGAAATAAAAGAAGTCAGCGAACAAAAATAGTTCTGCTGTACAAGTTATAAAATTTAAAATACCATAGCAATATGGCTAAGATACCTATTTCACGTTTAAATTCTGCACCTGAAAAGTATCAACAAAATGAATTTAATCAATTAATTGAAGACTTACAAGACATGGTAAAAATTTTAAACTCTACTTATCCAAAAGACGTAAATGATGAGAGAGAAAGACAAGTATGGTTATTAGGAGGATAAATGGCAAATATATATAAAAATCAAATGTTTGCTTTAGCTAATAATACAGCCAATTTACTTTACACGGTACCCTCTGATACTCGGGCTATTATTAAAACTATTCAAGCTGTTAATATTGGAGCTAATGTACAAGTTACTGTTACTGCTAATAATCTTGTTACAAGTTATAATACTGCTGTGGAAACTATCTTGAGTAATACTTCAACAAACTTGTTGAAAGGGCCGTTGATCCTACAGGAAGCTGAAAGTTTGTCAATTACAGCTGAAGCAAATAACGTTGTTTCAGGAGTATTATCCGTTCTTGAAATAAATAGGAACGAACAGTAATTATACTTGTTCTCAATTAATTAATCTAATATATAAAGAGTTTTTAACTAATTTAAGGGATATTACAATGTTATTATGGTTTTTCAGGAAAGCAGTGTTTATAATGTTTTTAATAATTTTATATTTGATTATTACTATATAAAAAGTTACTTGCCATTCTTACTATAGTGGATTTAAAAAAAAAAAAAAAATATTTTCTAAAATCTTTTTGAAGCCAATACCAATACTTTTAGACTATTATCATTGGTACTAAAGGATAATACTGGTATTGGCACTTCTCTAGTGCCAATACCGCCAATACCTTGTATTGGTATCAAAGGATTCTAGTAGGGGGTGTGACAGATAGTGCCAATACCTTTACTTCTATCCCGAGGCTGCCGTGAGGACTTTTTTCTGTTTTTATTTTTATTTATTTATAATATCGTATAGTAGAAAGGAACTTTAGTTTTCTTTGTTGTTTTATTTTATTGTTTAATTAAATTTTAATATATATAAAGTAAAATAATTAATAATAACTAACTAGAAAGGTAGAATATGAGTACTATAAATCTGGCTGTAAAGCCTAAAGTAACTGAAAAGACAAAATCTGAGGTAGTTAAACCAAAAGCTAAAGTTAAAGCTATGGATCCAAAAGACTACAAGGGAACTTATAAATATGATAAGGATTCTCGAATTCAGGTTTGTGTAGATAAAAACCCTAAAAGAGAAGGCTGCGGTGGCTGGAAAAGATTTAATCTTTATAATAACGCTATGAAGATTAGAGATTTTTTAGCAGCTGGTGGTAAAACAATCGACCTTGATTGGGATAGAGAAAGAGGTTTTGTTGCTGTAGAAGTTATAGATGAAGTCGGCAGAGCTGGCAAATCTGAGAAAGCAACATTTACTCTTAAAAAGTAATTATATTGTATAGTTTGATTAATCGTTAAATTATACTTATAAGATTGGTAACGAGTAGTTTTTGTATTAGTTATATTTCCCTACTCGTTGCTAATTAACTTAAAAAGGAGAATAAAATGGGATATACAAATTTTTGGCATCAACATAATGATATTTCTAATGAGGATTGGAAATTAATTAAAAATGAATATCATAATTATGTTCAAAAAATAGCAGGCGATAAAATTGTTGATAGTTCTACAGAAGATACTATTAGTTTTGATGGTGATTATGAACCTTTTGTTTTTTCAAGATATGCTAAAACAAAACCACCTTATGAGGGTCAAGATCCCTCTCTTCATTTTTGTAAAACTAATCAATGTTTATATGATATTTTTGTATGGTATTTGCTTACATTTATTAATAAAACTGATCTTAGTATTTCTATATCGAGGGATATGTAGATATGTATGAATTATTTTTTTTAGGTATGGTATTTATATTAATAGTTTTAAGATTGTGGAGTGATAAATGGTAGAAAAAGATAAAATTGATTGGTGTTACTATTTTAAAAGCATAGATAGGTGGATAAGAGTTTGTACTAAAGATATGAATGAAGGCTTTTCTGTGTTTACTAAACAAACGAAAGTAAAAGAACATTATAAAAAAATGGCTGACACAGGTGTAGAATTTTATACTTGCGATGATGATGATTTAGATAAAGAATATGGAATGTATTATGGTAATTTAGAGTTTGATCCATTAGATATAATGGAATCTAATAGTGGACATACTAAAATGTTTTATAAAGAAAATAATAAATGGCAACCCTTATAATATTCTTGTTTAAATTGATATAAATTATTTTATTCTTAATTTTAAGATAAATTAATAGAAAGGTAGAATATGTATAAACAACTCTTAATTCTTACCACTGGTGAGATATTTAGTAGAACAAGCACAGAAAAATTAGATTGGGATATAGTTCGTGGTCTAATTAAAGATGATACTGTTGAAATTAGTAATTCGACTATTCAACAATATAATTACGAAATGTTATGTAGCGAAAATGCTATTTCATTAAAATCTCCTATAAACGAAAGAGCAACTGCTGGATATAGAAGATGGTGGAATAATCGTTTTGATAAATTAGAACAAAGACAAGGTCCTATTGACAGAACTACTTTAGAAAATAGATCAATAAGAGGTAATGTAGTTCTTGAAAGACCTATGAAAGAAGGAGAATAATATGTTATCTAAATTACCAGACTTTGTTACTCAAAAAGTCGATATGTTAACAGCAGCAAGAAGTTTTAAAGCTGCAATAGATAAAAACTGTAAAGCAATGGGTATGGATCCAGATTGGGAAACTAATATCTCACTTTACAAAGATTATAATAGTGATTCTAATAGTGATAAAATTATTGTTGTTAGTTTTGAAGCAGGTCCACATGATTGGGGAGTAGAATATTCTTTAGGATCTAAACCTAGTAGTTATAAAATGCATGGCAATATCCAGGATTGGTATTTAGAATGTTATTATGGTTTTGATGTAATGTTTACACCTATCGAACATGATACTGCGCCTAGTTTTAAACAAATAAGTTTAAAGCCAGGTCCTTCTAAAAATATGAGAGATAAATATGATATTGTGGAGGTAGTTAATGTCTAAAAGATTTATTGCAGACTTCGTAGCAAAAACTTGGTTTACTAAATACAAAGAGCAAATGTCTAAAGAAGATTATGCTCAATATGTGAAAGACTTTAAAGCAAGCACTATTGTCTATAAAGCTACATGGAAATCTAAAAATGATCCAGTAGAAAAATTACCATATGGAATAAAAATAATAAACATAGAGGAGGCGAGAATAAATGGCTGATAAACCAATAATGAGAGATCCTATGGACTCTGAAGAAGCGAAAGCTATGGAAAGTGGTAAATATAATTCACGTGTAAGTTTTGTATGTGTTTTATGTAATGAAAGTTTTGTTGGTTGGGGAAATAATCCTGATCCACTAGCAAAAGAAGGCGTGTGTTGCGATCAATGCGATATGGATAAAGTAATACCTAAACGAATAGAGGAGCATAATAATGGCCGAAAAATATAAAAAATTGACAGTTTATCTTGATGAAGAACAAGAAAAAGTGTTGAAAGATTTTAACAAAGTATTAACTAAAGAACAATTTACTTTATTACATTACACTATTAGTCTGCTTAGCAGAAGGTTAGATGATACAAGTAATAGAATAATATCAGATGTTGATCCTAATAAATGTGATCCAGCTACATTGCAGTATAGTAGTCAAACTATAGGTTAATGTTTATTATATTGTATATTACTGTTTTAATTTTATTATCTTATTTAATAAGTTTAATTTAATTAATAAAGGAGCGATATGAAAAGATTAGATGGAATATACCGAGGATATGATATCTTCGAAAAAGATAAAGTGTGGAAGATAGAGTTAGAAGGTAAAGAAATAACAACCTTTAATAAGATACTTAATGAAGATGGAAAAGCAAGTTGTATGAATGAGATTGATCGTATCAAACGTGAGGACTATCACGAAAGAGAAAGAAACATTCAAAGAGTTGACACACAAGTAAAAGCAACAAGAGATGGAGGAGTATGAGTAAATTTATAGACGTAAAATCACACAACAAAACTGTATTACCTAAAGATTTTAAAATGAATAAAATTCAAAAATCTCCAAGAATCAGTGAAATATCAGATGGTATGTTAGGGTTCGAATTTGATGGACAATATATAATAGATCCTACAATGGACGAAGCAGGGAGATATCCTGTTGATGGACAGAAATATTATAATATATCAAAAGTAGATGTTTCAAGAATGATAAAGAAAAACATGCCTCAAATATACAAAGATTATCCAGAATGGAAAAATAAGTAAAAAATATTGTATAACCTTATTTTCTATTCTATATTTTTAGATTAATTAAAAACTAACTAAAAAGGAGAACATAATGATACTGGAAAAACTAAAAGCAAATCAAGCAATAGAAGCTTATCCCGACGGTTGGACTTGTGTTACTTGCGGTGAGGAATACACAGAAGAAACTACCGAGGCAAAAGACTTTTACGCAATACATACAGAGCACGGAACGGAATGTTTAAAATGTGTAGATTAAACAATTAAAAAAAAGCAAGATAATGATAAAAAAAATGATAAAAAACTTATATAAAACAACATATGAAGATAAAGAAGTAGAGTATTGCTTGTGCACTCCTTTAGAAGAAGAATCGGAAGAAAAAAGATTAAAAAATCTTGGAGTTAAATTTACTACAAAAATAGTAAATCATTTAAAAAAAAATATATAACTAAAAAGGAGAAAGAAAATGACCAAAAAAGTTAAGTTCTGGAAAGTAGCTGTTTATTATACAGACAGATTAGAGGGAGGATCTGAAGAAGGTGGTTGGTATTTTACTGCTGGAGATAGAGTAAAGGAAGGTAAAACTCTATTTAAAGATATTAAAAAAGCTTTGAGGGCTTGTAGAATGTTTAATAAAAGGTTTGGTAAGAAAATTACTTCTTTTGAGTACGGGTTAATGGCAGATGTTTATTATCGAGGAACACCTGAATCGTTTCCTAAATACCCTCCTAGTTATAGTTAAAAATTATATTGTTTAACAAAAATTAATATTCTATATTTTTAAATTAATTAAAAACTAACTAAAAAGGAGAGCACAATGGAATATACTGGATACATAGTATTAAAATTTAACGATAAAGATATGGAAAAAGTTGACAGTCCTAAAAGACTATACGAAACTATTTTCTTAAAACCAGAAATGGATATCAATCAAAAAGAAAATTTAAGACCAGAAATTCTTCCTATATACACTTCACATAAAGAAGCAGAAGGTGACGCAGAATGGTTTTCTGGACGCACTAACGAAGATTACGGAACTATTAGAAAAGTCACTATTAAAATAGAAGAAGAAACTTACAACACTATTGAGTCCGAAAGAAAAACACTTAATAATTTAATAAGTAAATATCCAGAGGATAATCAAGCTTATAAAGATACATTAAAAGAAATATCTTGGTATAACAAAGATTAATAATCTATATTTTTAAATTAATTAAAAATAACTAAAAAGGAGACTAAAATGAAAAAGTTAATAGAAAAATTAAAAAATGTTTGTTTAGGAGAAACTTATTCTAGCAACATAGATAAAGAAAGTCCAATAGCTAAATTTACCAATTCAGAAGAAGATTCCTCTGGTAAAATTTTCTACGATTCAACAGAAAATATTACTATTTTAGATTTTTATGATGGTAGATATTTAACGAGTATAGCTTTCAAAGGTAAACAAGACGCCAATGAAATAATATATTATCATTTTTACCATACAGTTAAAAATAATTAAGATAATTAATATTGTTTAATAAAAGTTAATATTCTATATTTTTAAATTAATTAAAAACTAACTAAAAAGGAGAAAGTATGGACATTTCTAAAAAGAAAGTATGGGGCTACATAGTTAATAATTTAGACTTTAGACCTAAAGATAAAATCAGTCAAGATCCAGTAACCTACATGGCATTTCCTAGTAGATTTAATTTAGATTTCAACAGAGTAAATTCGAGTTATGAATCAATCTCTATTTTCTTAGATAAAGCATCAGCAGAAGAACACAGAGATTTCGTAGAGAGTAATACTGGTGAGACATGCGTAATCAAAGAAGTAGAAATTAATATAATATAGGAGACAACCATGAGTTTAATTCTTAAAAATAAAAAAGGTAAAGTAATAGAAAAGTGTGGATATGATGAACAAGATGGAAACATCTTCTATAATAATAAAAAGGTAGGTGTATTCGAATTAGAACACGATAGCGCCTTAGGAAGTTATTATCTATATACTATTGATAATGGGAAACAATATCACGACCATTATTTTATAGAAGAAAAGATCATTCAAGAGAATAATCTTTAATTTACAATCATAAAATAATCGTTATAGTAGGATAATTATGGCGATAACTATAGACCAACTCCATCAGACTAACGAAGCAACCTTAACCTCAATGGAAAGGAAGTTTTGTGAGGGTATAGCACAAGGAAAAGGTAAAAGAACCAGTGCTGTTGACGCAGGTTACTCTGAAACTTCTGCTCATGTACAAGCTGCCAGAAACTTAAAGAAAGATAAGATTATCCAGTTCATCGATAGATTAAGGGTTGATGCTAGACGCTTGACATCAGAAAGTGTGTCACAAGAGGTCGCTAAGCTTGACGTTGTGTACAAAGATGCTTGTGCCAAGAAACAATACTCTGCAGCGGTCAATGCGATAAGATTAAAATCTCAGTTGTTAGGGTTTTTGATTGAGAAGAAAGAAGTACAACATAGTACACTTGATGCGATGAACGATGATGAGATGAAAACATACTTAGACAAGATAGAAGAAGAACACAACATACAGTAATATAATATAATCCGCAACATACAATAACACGCCGCCGCCGGCCTTGTTGAAGTGTGGCTTGATGCTAGTTGCTTGTGTCAAGAGGCTTGTTGAAGTGTGCTTGAGCCTAGTGGATCAGTGTGGATCAAGGGCGCAAGATTGAGCAACGAGGATCAAGAATATAATAAAAAAATTGTTAGAAAAAGCTCTAAACAATTCCGTACGTTAAAATTTAAAAATAAGAATTAAAACGTTTTTTTTTTTTTAAAATAAATTATTAATTAATTTTATTAATTAAAAAGAAAGTTAGAAATTATGCTTATATACTATTTTAGAAAATTATTATTTACTCTATTATTATTATTTATTTATAGTTATATTATATTTTAATTTTATCTATTTACTTTAATTAAAAAATAATAGATAATTCTATTATCTTTTAAAAATAAAATCTTTTATAATTAAGAGAGTTTTTAAAAGAAATAAGAAAGAAGAAATAAGATGAAAATAAACGAAAAATTTTTAGTAGAATTAAAAAATACTACTATTAACGATTATACTAGAAAATATTATAATCTAAATATATCTAAAGAAAGTTATATTAAATTAGATAAAATAGCTTTTAAAAATAACTTAAAAAAATCTAAATTATTAGATTTAATTATTAAAAATATAGAAGAATAATAGTTTATAATTATTCTAAACTAGATAAATTATTTTAATTTTATCTATTTACTTTAATTAAAAAATAGTATTTAATATAATTATCTTTTAAAAATTAATCTTTTAATTAATAAAAGAGTTTTTAAAAGAATAAAAGAAAGCGAGAATAAAAGATGAAAAAAATAATAGAAAATAAAGTAGCGTTATCGTTTCGAGAAGATTTAGATACGAAAGTATTATATCGTTTATTTAATACTAAAAGAAATAATACTAAATCGTTCGATATTTACGAGAACGCTAAATTTAGTACTACTATTCTAGAAGCGTTTAATAACGATTATAGAAAAATCGATATCGATTACGATACTTTAGCTAATAAAAGATTTAAAAAAGCTAATTTAATAATCGATAAAGCTAGTTATTTAACTAAAGAATTAAAAAACGAATTATTAGATATTACTAATTCTAATAAAATCTTTTTTAAAACTAATAAAGTATCTAACGAGATTATCGAATTAAATAAATACTTCGAAGCTAAAATATTAGCGTTATAATCTAACTAAAAGAATTAAGCGTCTATTATTAATTTAATAGACGCTTTTTTTTTATTCTTTTTTTCTCTAAAATTTTTCTTACTCTAATAATCTAAGCGATTTAAAAAACGTATTAAGTTTAATTTACTTTAATTATATTAAGTTTAAAAAGCGAATTGTACTCTTAGTAGAGAAAGAGAGAGAGATAGTGATTAATGGCTTAAATGTGTATAAATTTTTGTGTAAAAAAAAAAAAAATTTTATATAAGTTTATAAAAAAAGAACTAGGTGATATTCAATGTAGGGAGACTTACCTGAATAGGGGTGATGGTGGGCAAACTTTTTTGTTTCTATAGTATCTAAAACGACTTAAATATAGGTATGTCTATTTCGATTTTGCTTCCTACAAGGAAAAGGGTACCCTTATTAAAAAAATGTGTAGAATCATTATTAGATAATGCTTCTGATCCTTCAAAAATTCAACTACTTTATGGAGTAGATGATGACGATCAAGATACAATAGATTTCTTAAAAGATGATAAACATCCAGCTAGGTCTGTAATAAAATTTCCAAGACAAGGTTATGAAAATCTACATTTGTATAATAATGCTCTAGGAGCCTATGCCCAAGGCAATTGGATAATGTTCTTTAATGATGATGCGATTATGCAAACAAAAAATTGGGATTTAGAAATCAATAAATTTGATGGACAATTCAAGCTTCTTAAAGTCAAAGAACAAACTGGACATCCTTATAGTATCTTTCCTATAGTTCCCTACGATTGGTTTAGATGTTTAGATCATTTAAGTTTGCATGGTCAAAATGATGCATGGGTCTCTGAGGTTGCTTACATGTTAGATATAATGCAAGAAGTTGATATAAATGTTTTTCATGATAGAGCTGACATCACGGGTAACAATAATGATGATACTTTTAAAGAAAGGATTTATAAAGAAGGGAACCCTGATCAAGAAGGTGATCTTCATCATCAAAAAATGATAAATTCTAGATTTGCAGATGCAAGTAAGCTATCTTGGTTTTTAGAAAAAATTGGACAACCATCTTTACATTGGAAAAAAATTACAAAAAAAGAAATTAAACCATTTATTAAATTAGAAGAAAAATTTTTAGAGTATCAAAAAAGTGGCTCGATAGGAGCGGGAAAACAAGATGCGAGAACCTCAGATCAAAGAGAAGCTAAAGACAGCTATAGAATTATACAAAAAGACTAAAGATAAAAGAGCTGGCGAAGTTATAGAACACCTTACTAAGATACTATCAACTTCTAAAGCAAGGAATAGTTTATTAGATTATGCAAAGCATGTATATCCTGGATACAAGGATCCAGCTCATATAAAATTAATTGCAAAAAATTTAGAAGCTCTAGAAAAAAACGAGATAAATAGATTAGCAGTCTTTATGCCACCAAGGCATGGAAAGTCAATGTTATGCTCAGAGTTTTTTCCAGCATGGTATTTAGGAAATAATCCAAACGAATTTGTCATTCAATCTACTTATGCTCAGGAACTTGCTGATGACTTTGGACGTAAGGTCCGTAATCAGATAGCCTCTCCTGATTTTAATAATGTTTTTCCACAAGTTGGCTTACGTGCTGATTCAAGTTCTGCTAAACGATTTCATACTATGCAAGGTGGAACGTACTCTGCGGTAGGCGCAGGAGGAGCGATTACAGGTAGAGGTGCTCATTTACTTATTATCGATGATCCAATAAAGGGAAGAGAGGACGCTGAGTCCGAGACACAAAGACGTAATCTAGTAGAGTGGTATAAGTCAGTCGCTTACACTCGACTTCAACCAGGTGGTAAAATTATTATAGTTCAAACAAGATGGCATCAAGATGATTTAGCAGGACACATTTTAGCAGAGAGTAAAGAAGATTGGAAAGTTTTAGATTTACCAGCGATAGATGATAAAGGAAATGCTTTATGGCCAGAGGCTTATTCAAAAAAAGATTTAGAAAAAATTAAAGATACAGTAGGTCAACGTGTATGGCAAGCTCTTTATCAACAACAGCCAAGTAATGATGAAGGATCCATTATCAAAAGAGAGTGGTGGAATATTTATGAAAGTGAAAAAATTCCTTCGCTATCTTATGTGCTTCAATCTTATGATACTGCGTTCTCTACAAAAAGTTCTGCTGACTTTTCAGCGTGCACGACTTGGGGAGTTTTTAATGCTCGTGATGAAAGTAATCAACCTTATGCTGCTGCTATATTATTAGACGCATGGAAAGAAAGATTAGAATATCCTGATTTAAGAAAGAGAGCACAAGAAAGCTACGAAGAATGGAAACCCGATCAAGTCCTTATAGAACAACGTGCCTCTGGTCAATCTCTTATACAAGATATGAGAAGATCAGGAGTTCCTGTAGTTACCTTTAATCCAGATAGAGATAAAGTTTCGAGAACTCACTCGATAGCTCCCATGTTCGAAGGTGGGTTAGTCTTTACAATGGACGAGGATTGGACTAAAAGTGTATTAGATGAATCGGGATCTTTCCCTTATGGAAAGCATGATGACATACACGATACCTGTGTTCAAGCTTTGATGCGTATTCGTGATGGCTTTTTAGTAACACACCCTGATGATCCTGACGATGAAGATTATGAACAAAAAAAATATAATAAAAAAGACAAACATTATTACTCTTAATAGGTATAGACCTTTTAAAGATAAGCCACCTACTACTTTAGAAGTAGAACAAAGACAAGATGATGAAGTTGTTTTAGGTCTAAATGATGCATGTCTCCAGATTATAGAAAAAATGGATCTAAAAGGATATGCTCTAATAGCCTGGGATGCTAAAGGAGTTCCTTGTATTTCGTGGTCTTGTAGCCATAATAAATCGCCTATTAGCGAAATGTTACTTCCTACCTTTACACAGTCATGTTTTCAGAGTATATTAAATAAAAAATTAAGCACAACGGAGGATTTAAAAAATGAGTAACCCATTTACAAGACAGAGTATTAGTAATCATAATACTAAAAACTATTCGGTAGAAGATGTTAAAAAATCTAATGCAAGATTTTATGAAAAAAATCCTGGAGCTATCGAGCCTGCAGCAATGATTAAAAAAGCTATGCAGAATTCTGACGATGAAGTAGTATTACAACAAACAAGAAAAGAAAATGAAATGGAAAATTTTATTGGAAAACTAAATATAACTGGGAGTATATATTAATGACTAAAACAAAAATGACTACTAGAACACCTGTTCAGTATAATTCAAGTGGAGCTGCCGCTGGTTTCGGACCTGAAGCACATCCACCAAAACAAGATCCATCTGCTGCTAAAACTATTCAAGACAAAGTAAAAGGCAACTCTGATTTTAATGCAGATAACAAAGCTTTTATTTCTAAAATTAAAAGAGGTTAATTATGGGTATAGAATCAGGTCCTTTAAAACATAAAGATATAGTTATAAAAAAAATTAAAGAAATATTTAAACCCTCTAATAAAGATGATTCAGCTTATTTACAATCTCCTGTTATTGATAAAGTAAAGCCTAAGCCTAAACCATCTAAAGAAGCTGGTACTAATTCTTATGCTAAAGACAATCAAGCAACAATTAAAAAATTAAAAGCTTAAATGAAACTAACAGGAGGAGCAGGCGGCGGACTAGGAAGATTACAGAACTCTAGAGCAGCAGCTCCTAAAAAAATTAAAAAGAAAACAAAGGTTAAAAAATATGTCAAGAAGAAATAAAGATGATGATTACGAAGATACTAAAGTAGAGAAATCTTTTGATGATGAAGGTAACACTATTGTAGCTGATGCTGATATACCAAGTCCTAATAAAAAAAATTTAAATGTAATTAGACAAATCGGTAATAAAGCTGGAGATAAAAATTTTCCTACTACTAAAGAATTATTAGATGGTAAACAAAAACCAGCTAAGGTTATTGAATTAAAACCTAAACAAGGTTAAATTAATGGCCAAGCAAAACTTCGGCTTTTATACTAAAAGAGATAATCCTAAAAAAAGACCAGGCGTTCATAAGAAATCTAAAAACAAATCTGAAAAAAGACAACAAAAACAAAGCAGATATAAAGGCGGAGGTAAATAGTATGCAAGAATACGTATGTGCTGATGGAAGAATGTCTGTTAATGGTATGTGTTCTATACCTAATCAAGGTAATAATAATATAACAAAAGATTATTCTAAAGATGTTAAATCTAATTTTCAATGGGACTTTGATAAAGTAGGAAATAAAGTACAAGATTTTGGAACTATGATGAAAGATAATATAAATACTTATGATAATTATATACAAGATAATTTGGGAATACCTAAAGGTGTTTCAAATACTTTAAGAGCTGGAAGTGTTGTTCAAGGTGTAGGAGCTTATGGTGCTTTAGGAGCATTAGTTCCTTTTGCAATTCCATTTATGGCTGGTGGTGCTCTTAATGCTAAACAGAAAAAAGAAAATGAAAGAATTACAAATATAACTAATCAAGATACTCAAGGTAGTAATAATACAATTGACATGGCAACTTATGGTATTCCTACAGCAGGTGATCCTGGATTTAATATTCATAGTGATAGATATGATAATAGTGGTAATAGTGGAACAGGATCAGCGGGACGTGGTGGAGCTTCTCCAGGATCAATGGGACCCGGTGGTTCAGATGCAATGGGTAGTTTCTAATGGCTAGAAAAGAAAGAGCTATAAAGACTTCAGTAAAATCTGGAAACTTTAGATCAACTAAATCAGGAGCAGGCATGACACAGAAAGGTGTTGCTGCTTATAGACGAGCTAACCCAGGTTCTAAATTATCTACAGCAGTTACTGGTAAAGTAAAGCCTGGAAGTAAAGCAGCTAAACGTAGAAAAAGTTATTGTGCAAGATCATCAGGTCAACTAAAAAAAAGTTCTGCTGAAACAAGAAATGATCCTAACTCTAGAATAAGACAAGCTAGAAGAAGATGGAAGTGTTAATTGTCATATCTTAATGCAAACATACCAGCAACATATGCACAAATAAAAAGGGAATATTTATATGACTGTAAAAAACATCACGGCGAAGTTGAAGACTGTATTATCTTTGGTATATCCAGCCTGGGTGGGCGTGCAATACTATGGCATGCTCTTATGGAGAACGGTGCAATATTTTATCGCTTGCCTATTAGTGCATTTATTCAACGCGGCTTTAAAGCAGAAGAAGTACCAATCAGACGACTTGATGAACTTGAGCTTTGGAATTCTTTTAGTTATTATCCTACTGTTACTAGCTGGTCTATTTTAAATGCAGCTTCAGGAAAGTATATTGGTAAAGATAAAAAGTGGCATCATGGAAAATATTTATTTACTATTGATTGGGCTCACCCTGAAAGTAACATATTAGATACTGATCACTCTGAAATTCCACATGAACATAAGTGCGCACATATTATTGCTTTAGATGATGGCAACTATGCAGCACAACCTAATAATAGATGTATATGGGATTTACCTTCATTTACTGTAAAAGATAATATTCCAGATTGGAAAGTACAAACAAATGAATGGAATGTAGAAGATATAGGAGCTTGGAAAACAGAAGATACTGATAATTTCTTTTATGAAATAGAAGAAAAAAAACTTAAATAAACTTAATTTTTGTTATATACTGTTTCTCTTAAAAAAATGTTAAAGAGGTTTTTAGGATGGATTACAGATTTACAGCTATATTAATTGTGTTGATGGTGGCCTTAGCTTTATTAGGTGGACCCGCACAATGAAATTTATATTAGTAATATTTTTATGTTCTTTTATAGATAATCAATGCCTACCTCCACAAGAGATAAAACATGAATATAATTCATGGAAAGAATGTACACTTGCAGCATTAGAAATATCTAAAGAAATAATGCTTTTACAAGAAGAAGAATTTGTTAATAAAAACAAAGTAGCAACTAAATTTGTATGTAAAGAGATAGATACTATTTAAATGAATAGAAAAACTAATACAATATTAATAGGATTATTAAGTACCACTATGATGGGATTAGCAACTTGGGTAGTTATAACTTTAGTAGAGATTCAAGTAATAGTAATGATGCTCCAACAAGAATTGATGGATTTAGATAAAGTTATTGGTAGGATCTATCATCATATGGATAGATTAGCCAAATAAAAGACTTTCAAAATCAATATTTTTGTTTTATATCTACTATTAGGAAAGTATGGTATGAACCAGGAGGTATTATGATATGTTAAAAACTATGAAAAAAAATAAGTCAATGGATATGAAAAGTGGAAAAGAACCCTCTAAAAAAATGTCTATGATTGATAAAAAAAAAGTAACTAAAACTATAAAAAGAAAAAGTACTTAAGGTTTTAAAAAGTAAATGTTAAATAGGGAAAGCTTTAGTAAACAAATGACTACTCCAAATAAAAATAAAAAACCTGGACTTTGGGCTAACATAAACGCACGTAAGAAAAAAGGAATTTCTAGACCAAAATCTAAGTCAACAATTACTACTAAAGCTTACTCTAATATGAAGAAAGGTTTTCCTAAAAAGAAAAAATAATAATGGAAGTTGAACTAGATAAAAAAAAATTACAATTCACTAATGATAATGGTGAAAAAGTTAATGTTGATATAGATCAAGATGAAACTGAAAAAGATGAAGAAGTTTTTGAAAGTAATCATTATTCTAATTTAGCAGAAGAACTAGAAGATAAAGAAATTGCTTTAATTGGTAAAGATTTAGTAAGAGCTTATGAAGATGATAAAAGCTCTAGAAAAAATTGGGAAGATCAATATTCAAAAGGTTTAAAAATGTTAGGTGTAGTTGTCGAAGATAGACAAGATCCTTTTCCGGGAGCTTCAGGTGTTCACCACCCTTTACTTGCAGAAGCAGCAACACAGTTTCAAGCTAGAGCTATTGCAGAAGTTTTTCCTCCAGGAGGTCCTGTTAAAACACAAATCATTGGAAAAATTACAGATAAAAAATTAGAACAGTCTCAAAGAGTTCAAGACTTTATGAACTTTCAACTTACACAAGAAATACCTGATTACTTTAATGAACTAGATCAAATGTTATTTTATTTAGCTCTTGCAGGAAGTGCTTTTAAAAAAGTTTATTTTGATAATACTTTAGATAGAATTTGTTCTAAATTTGTACCAGCAGAAGAATTTGTAATTTCTATGGAAAATTCAGATTTAGAAACTTCAGAAAGATATACTCAAGTAATGAAACTAACTAGAAATGATATTAGAAAATATCAAGTATCAGGTGTTTATAAAGATATTCCTTTAAATAAAGCACAGTCAACTCCAGGTGCTAATGATGGAGATATGGTTGAACAAACTTTACAAAGATTAGAAGGAATGTCTCCAAGTATGGCTGATAAAATACATACTGTATTAGAAGTTCATACTAATTTAGACATAGGTGAAGATAAGAACGAAGTAGCTTTACCATATATTGTTACAATAGATTTAGATTCACAAAAAGTTTTATCTATTAGAAGAAATTGGAAAGAAGATGATTCATTAAAAAGAAAAAGAACTTATTTTATACATTATAAATATCTTCCTGGCTTAGGCTTTTATGGCTTTGGTCTTATTCAAATGATCGGAGGACTACAACACGCAAGTACCGGTGCTCTAAGAGCACTACTTGATTCTGCTGCCTTTGCTAACCTCAATGGAGGCTTTAGAGCCAAAGGAGCAAGAATAGAAGGTGGAGATATTACTGTCTCTCCTGGTCAGTGGGTTGAAGTTGAAGCATATGGTGATGATCTTAGAAAAAGTTTTATCCCTCTTCCTTTTAAGGAACCTTCACCGACATTACTTCAATTACTTGGAGTATTAACTGAGTCAGGGAGACGTTTTGCTTCTATTGCAGATGCAATGATTGGTGATTCAGCTGGATCAGGTCCAGTTGGAACAACTATTGCTTTAATAGAACAAGGATCTAAAGTATATTCTGCTATTCATAAAAGAATACATCAAGCTCAAGGTAGAGAATTTAAATTAATTTATGAATTAAATGGAGAATATTTAGATGACGAATATTCTTTCGAAGTAATTGGAGAAAATAAAAAGATTAGAAGAAAAGATTTTACTGCATCTATTAGTGTAGTTCCGGTATCTGATCCTAATATTTTTTCTCAAGCTCAAAGAATAGCTTTAGCTCAAACAGGTTTACAACTAGCTCAAGCTTCACCTGATATTATAAATGTTAAAGAAGCAACAAGAAGATTTTTACAAGCTCTTAATATACCTGACTATATGGATTTGATGATAGAAGATGAAGATACACCTAGACGTGATCCAGTATCAGAAAATATGGCTGTACTTAATACTAAACCAATTCAAGTATTTGAAAATCAAGATCATCAAGCTCATATGCAAGTTCATTCTCAATTTATGAATGATCCTAGATTTGGTGGAAATCCTGAAGCTAAAGAAAGATTATATCCACAAATGTTAGCACACATGGGTCAACACATGGCTTATTTATATCAGCAACAAATGCAAGCTTCTGTTCCTGAAGGTAATCCTATTTCTTCTGGAGATTTTAATAGAGAACTAAATGATGAACCATCTAAAGAGATAAGTATAGAAGAAGAAAATAGAATAGCAGCAGCTGCAGCACAGGCTGCTCAACAATTAATGGGATCTATGCCACCTTCTGAAGAACAACAAAAAGAATCAAGAGAAGCTGCTAAAGATCAAGCTCAACTTCAATTAAAAGGTGAAGAACTACAAATAAGAAAAGCTAGATTTATGCAAGGTGTTAAAGAAAGTGAAAAACAAAATGCTAGAAAAGATACAGAGACAAAAGCTAAGGTAGTAGAGATTGCAAGTAAAGTTGCAAGGGAAGATAAAAAGAGAGATTAATGAGAGATACCAAAGATATTGAAACCTTTTTAAAAAAACATTATAGAAAGATAAAAGAAATGAATTTGTTTAGAAACTTAAAAAAAGAAGTTGAAACAGGTGCTAATGGAACTCAATCTTATGTAATAAAAAAAGGTATTAACAAAGATAAGATAGCTACAAAAAATATAAATGGCAATTAAACCTGAAGAAATAAGACAAGCTAAAAAGTTTTTAGAAAATAAAAAAATTTCTATAAAAAAAGTTAAACCTATTTTACTTGCTTCTGTTTCTAAAGATTTAGAAGTAAGTTTTTCTCAATTAACAGATACAATAACGAAAGTATTAAATGGAACGGCTGCTTCAAGCGATCAAAAAAAAGATTAAAGATCACAAACAAGAATTATCACAAAATTTATTAAGTAAAGGTGTAGAAAATTTATCTGAATTCAAACGTATCTATGGATATGGACAAGGCTTAGATAAAGCATTTGAAATAATAAATGAAACAATCGAAAAATATAAAAAAGGAGATATAGAAGATGAATAGTAATGAAACATGGGCAACAGATAATGAAATCCCAACACCTGAAAAAGTACCTCAACCTGTAGGTTATAGAATATTACTTAGACCTAGAGGAGTAGTAGAAAAAACTAAAGGTGGAATAATTTTAACAGAAACTAACAAAGATAGTCAATCTTATTTAAATAGTGTAGGACAAATAATAGCTATGGGAACAGAATGTTATAGTGATAGAAAAAGTCCTTGGTGTAAAGTAGGAGATTGGGTTATTTTTGGTAGATATGCAGGAGCAAGAGTTTCTGTACAAAACGTAAAAATGGTGCTATTAAATGATGATGAGATTATTGCAACTATGGAAAATCCAGAAGTAATAACTCAACAACTGTAACATACATTAACTAAAAAGTTAATGCCAACATAGGAGAAACTATGATAGACGATGATGAAAAGAAGAATGAAGAATTAGAAGTTAATCTTGATGAACTTGAAACAGAGAAAGAGGTAGAGGTACCTTTAAATCCGTTAGAAAAACTTCAACAAATGCAAGAAGAACCTTCTAAAGATGAAGATAAGTCTTACGAAAATGAAAGACAAATTAGACTTGATAAAGCTCCAGCTTATTCAGATGATATGCCTTACTCTGTTAAAGTTCGTAAAAGAATACAGAAAGAAGTAGCCAAAAGAGCAGAAGCTGAACAAAGAAGTGTTGATTTAGAAGAAAAATTAGCAATGATGGAAAAGAGAACTTATGATATAGCTAATAAGTCACTTAGTAATCAACTTTCTAGTGTTTCTTCTCGACTTAAATCAGCAATTGAAGAAGGTAATACTGACGAACAAGTAAAATTGTACGAAAGTATGGCAGAAATTCGTAGTCAAATCACTAAAACAGAAGATTATGCTGCAAGAATTCCTCAAAAAGAAAAAACTGAAAAAAAAGCTCCGCCTTTGGCAACCGAGTGGGTAAAAGAAAATTCAACATGGTTTAATAAACCTGGTTATAGAAAAGAAACAGCTATGGCTTATGGAATTGATGCTGAATTAACAGAAGAAGGTTGGGATGTGCACGATCCTGGATACTATGATGAAATGAGTAAAAGACTAAAAATAAGTGGTCTAAATTATTTTAGTAAATCAGAAGAAAACACTTCCAAAACTGATGAAAATGTAGTACAAAAAAACAATAGAGTGCAATCTCCAGTTGCTGGAGTTTCTCGTAAAAAAGGAATATCTAGTAATAGAGTTAAACTAACCTCTGATGACTTATCAACAGCTAAAACTTTTGGTATAGATATCAATGACGAAGTGGCACTAAAACGATTTGCTAAAGAAGTAAAAAGCTTTAGCGACACAGGACAATAGAAAGGAGCCTGACATTATGAATAAAGATAATAAAATAAACAATGAAACTAGAGTAGAAAAATCTACAATGGTTTCAAAATGGCGACCGAGTAACTTATTAGAAGCGCCTGAACCAAGACCTGGTTATGCTCAGAGATGGGTAGCAACTATGGTGTTAGGACAGGAAACGCCTACGAATGTAGCTAAACGGTTGAGAGAAGGTTGGCAGCCTCGAGACATTAAAACAGTCAAAGATGGTCAACATTTTCCAACGATAGAACATGGCAAATTCACTGGGCATATTGGAATAGAAGGAATGGTACTTTGCGAAATGCCTGAAGAAATGGTTAATCAAAGAAATGATTACTATGCACAAATGACTAACAATTTAATGCAGTCAGTTGAGCAGGACATGAACAGAGCTGAAACACCAGGACAACCTATCCAAAGGTCTTTTAAATCTAGAGTTAGTTCGGACGGCAGTTAACAAACTAACAAAAGGAAACTAAAAATGGCAAACGTAAATGCAGCTAATGGTTTTACACCATTAAGACATTTAACAGGCGGCGTTATTAGACCCAACGAATATCCAATTGCAAGTGCCTATGCGGCAAATATTGCATCTGGTGATCTTGTAACATTGCATACCGATGGTACAATAATAAGAGGCACAGCGGGCGGAACAGCTCTCGGTGTTTTTTATGGCGTTGAGTATATAGCGACAGACGGTTCTGTTAAATTTGAGAAAGTTTGGAATAATGGTACAGTAACAAATGCTTCAGCAAATGCTAAAGCTTATGTGTACGATGATCCAAATATAACATATAGGGTTCAATGTAATGGAACTTTTGCAGCAGCCAATGTTGGCGAACTTGCAAATGTAACTATTGGAACTTATAATTCAACATACGGACATTCAACTGATGAATTAGATATTGCAACTCTTGCAACAACTGCAAAAGTTTTGAGAATACTAAGATTAATTGATTATCCTAATAATGCGGCGGGCGCTGATGCTGATATAGAAGTTGTAATAAACTTAGCTCTATATGGTACTCAGAATGCTGGCGTTTAACCTTAACAATAGGAGTTAAAAAATGGCTTTAAACAGAGCACTTTTTACCAAACAGCTCAACTTAGGTTTAAACACCGTGTTTGGTATGGAATATGATAGATATCCAGAACAGTGGAGATCACTATATTCTACAGAGCAATCAATGAAAGCATTCGAAGAAGATGTACAAATGATCGGATTCGGTGCTGCACCAACAAAAGCTGAAGGTGCCATGATCAATTATGATTCTGGCAGAGAAGGCTTTGTCTCAAGGTACGTGCATGAAACTGTCGCTTTAGCTTTTGCGATTACAGAAGAAGCTGAAGAAGATGGCTTGTATGGTTCTCTAGGCGCTAAATACGCAAGAGCACTAGCAAGATCAATGCAACAAACTAAAGAGATAAAAGGTGCAAATATCTTTAATAATGCAACAACTACTTCATTAGGAGGAGACGGTCAAGCTTTACTTGATGCTGCTCACCCTCTTGGAGGCGGTGGTACTGCATCTAACATCCTAAGCACACCTGCGGATTTATCTGAAACGTCTTTAGAGACACTTTTAGTTCAAATCTCAACTGCTGTAGATGATAGAAGTATACCAGTTGCTTTATCAGGAAGAAAACTTGCAGTTCCACCTCAATTGGTGTTCGTTGCTGAAAGAATTATCAAGTCTAATTTAAGACCTGGTACTGCTGACAACGATATCAATGCAATGAGAAACATGGGTATGATACCTGAAGGTGTAGTAGTAAATCAAAGATTTACTAACCCTGATCAGTATTTTATTCTAACTGATTGTCCAGATGGAATGAAACACTTCATTAGATCACCAATCAAAAAAGCTGTTGAAGGCGATTTTGAAACTGGTAATTTAAGATACAAGTGCAGAGAAAGATACAGCTTCGGTTTTACAGACTGGAGAGGTGTATTCGGATCTGAAGGCGTAGCATAAATAACTAATTGATACTAGGCGTAGCAATACGCCTAGTAGTTTTAAACTAACCCAAACGACTGCAAAAGCAGACTATTATAAGGAGATAGACTATGGGAACTACTACATTTTCTGGCCCAATTAAGGCTGGAGTAATTAAAGAAACAACTGGAACTACTTTAGGTTCAGATGTAAAAAACACAGGACAAGTTGTGATGTCTCAATCACAAGCTATAACTCAAGCTGTTGGTACAACTACTATGGTGATACCTGCAAATTCACAAATTTTAAGCATTGCTTTATCGGTAAATGTAGCTTGGGATGGAGCAGCTAGTACATTAGGTATTGGTTGGACTGGAACAGCAGCAGCATTAACAGATACAACAGCAGTTGCTGGTGGTACTCTTGGTATTATTTCAGCAACAGCTGGTGCTAATGCAACAAGAGTAAACAACTGGGCAGATGTTGGAACTACTGACAAAAGAATTTTAGTTACAAGTGTAAATACTGGCTCTGGTACTGGATTTATAACTGTTACTTATGTTCAAAATAATAATTTAAGTTAATAATTAATTTGAGGGCCTTCGGGCCCTCCTTTAAAATATGGAATTTAATTTAGACTTTTTAAAACAAGCAGGTGAAGCTCTTTCTTCTTTTGGTAAAAAAGAAATAGATACAGATGAAAGAACATCTGTAGAAAAGTATGATGACTTTTTAAAAACTACAGAAGTTATGGAAGCAGGTCAAACTGCAGATCAAAAAGCTGTAGCAGGAATAGATGATACATCAGTTACTGAATCAGTTAAAGATGTTTTAGGTAAAGAAGAAAAAGAAAAAAAAGAAGATAAAGAAGATAGTTTAGAAAAAAAATTAGCTAATATAGAAAAAGTTATAGATAAATTTGGTGGAAGTCCTACAGTTATTCCTCCTGGACAATTACCAGGTAGTAATATTAATGACAATATAAATCAACAACCTTTAGATATGGGACAAGTTCAAGCTAAAGCAGCACAAGCTGAATATTTAAAACCTTCTACTGTACCTAATGACAGAATTGCTTTACTATATGAAGACTTAAAAAAATATAACCTAATTTAGGAGAAAAAAATGGCAGGATCAGATCTAAATGTAACTAGTGCTAATGCAGCAGTATTACATGCTAATGCATCATCTAGTGCATCTGAAACAATTACTTTATTTGCAGGACCAACAAGATTAAAAGGTTTTATTGTAGAACCTAGTGCAGAAATAGGTACTCTTTCTTGGAAAGATGATGGAGTAGTAAAATTTCAAACCACAACAGGTAATGTTGATGCTGGTTCTTCAACGGTACAATTAAATCTTCCAGCAGAAGGTATAAAATTTAAAACAAGTTTACAAGTTTCAACTACTATAGCAGGAGCTAATGTATCAACTACTAAAAGTCTAACAGCATTTTTTGCATAATGGAGAACTATGGCTTTATCGGGAACTTCTACATTTACTCTAACAGTAAATGATGTAATACAAGAAGCTTATGACAGAATAGGCGGTGATCCTATTTTAGGTTATGATGTAAGGTCAGCTAGACGTAGTATGAATATTATGTTTAGTGATTGGGCTAACAGAGGTTATAACCAATGGACTGTAGAATATAAAACTTTAGCAGTTACTACAGGAACTACAGAATATACTTTAGATTATGATACAGTAGATATCATTAATGCAAATCTTCAAATAAGTGATGGAAGCGAATATGCAATGACAGCTTTAGGTCTTAATGACTATGCTGCTATTTCAAATAAAACTACTCAATCTAGACCTACACAATATTATTTACAAAGATTAAATACTCCTGTACTTAAAATTTATCCAGCACCTGATCAAAATTATACTATTACATATTATCGTATGAGAAAAATAGAAGATATTACAGCTTCTACTGTAAGTGGTGTAGAACAAAATATAGATGTACCTTTTAGAGCTTTCGAGTGCATGTGCGCAGGACTTGCTTATTACCTTTCTAAAAAAAGAGTAGGAATTGCTCCAACACAACAACAAATGTTAAAAGTAGATTATGAAGAAGCTTATCAACGATTAGTCGCAGGTGATGGTACTCCTTCTACTAGAATTATACCAGTAATTAACAACAGCTTTTATTAATAATGGCTAAGGTTCCAGCTAGTACTAGACCTCATAGAGCACCTTCAAATAAATTTGCGGGAGGTAAATATGCATTAGCAATTTCTGATAGATCAGGTATGTCTTTTCCTTATCAAGAAATGGTATTTGAATGGACAGGAATGTTTGTTCATACTTCAGAGTGGGAACCTAAACAACCACAATTAGATTTAACTTATTTTACTGATGCACAAACTTTACAAAATGCTAGACCGCAAGCTAATATAAGTGCAACACAGGCAGCACGAACAGGAGGTGGATTACCTGGCTCTTATACAGGTGGTGTTCCTAATCAAGTAACTGTTTTACCTGGTTTTGAAAATACTTCTGGTAATTCTGTATATGTTGGAGTTGCAACTATTCCTACTACTTGGTATATTAACAACACAAATTTGTTACAGATAGGATTGGGAAGTGTTACTGTTGTAACATGATAGAAAATAAAAAATTAAGTGTTATGATCGCAACACCTTGTTATGGCGGTTTACTTTCAGAAGGATATTTACATGGCATAATGAGTGTAACTCAAGCTGCTGGTAAACATGGATTTAAAGTTCATTTAAATACAATGGGAAATGAAAGTTTAATTACTAGAGCTAGAAATACTTTAGTAAGTCAATTTTTAGATATAGATGATAAAGACCCTGATGCTTTTACTCATTTAATGTTTATTGATGCTGATATAGGATTTCAGGGAGAAGCTGTAGCTAAAGTATTACAATCAGGTTATGATATAGCGTGTGGAATATATCCTAGAAAATCTATTGATTGGGCTGGAGTTCCTAAATTATTGGAAAAAAGTAAAGAACATTTAGAACAAAGAGTTTTAGGTTATAATTTAAATTTTGCAAACCCTGAAAATGTTAAAGTAGAAAAAGGTTTTTCAGAAGTAATGGACGCTGCAACTGGATTTATGTGTATTAAAAAAGAAGTTTTTCGTAAAATGATAGAAGCTTATCCTAATCTTAAATATACTAGTGATCAAATTATTAATAACGAAAGGTATTCTAGTAAAAATTGTTATGCACTTTTTGACTGTATTATTGATGAAAAAAGTAATAGATATCTATCAGAGGATTATGCTTTTTGTAGATTATGGCAAAAAATAGGTGGTAAAATACACGCTGATCTTCAAAGTCCTTTAACGCACTATGGAACTTATCCATTTGCAGGACATGTTTGGACTAAATTTAAGATTGATGATAACATAGAGGTAATAAAAGATGGCGATGACATACAGCAGTCTAAAGACTGATATACAAACATGGGCTGAAAATACAGGAACAGATTTTACTAGCCAGTTAGATACTTTTATAGATAATACTTTTTCTACTTTATCAAGAGATATAGACCCTATTGGATTTAATGAAAATGTAACTACTACAGCAATAACTGGAGATAGATTTGTAAATCTTCCTACTGCTATTGAACCTATGTTATTTAATTATTTAACTTTAACAGTAGGTTCTAATGTAAGTTATTTAGAATTAAAAACATTAGCTTTTTGTCAAGAATATTGGCCTGATTCTTCTCTTCAAGGTCAACCTAAATATTTTGCTAATTTTGATGATGATCGAGTATATCTAGCACCTACTCCAGATCAAGCTTATACTTTAAAATTAGGATATCAAGGTAGAGTTAATCCTTTATCAAATACTAATACTACTAATTGGTACACTGAAAATATCCCAGATGTTTTATTATTTGGGTGTTTATCTGAAGCAAATCTCTTTACAAAGAACATAGAAGATTATACTATATATCAAAATTTGTATAATACAAGAGTTACTACCGTTAACAATGAAGCTCGGAGAAGAAGAAGAACCGATTATAAGTTTCCTGGTAGTCCTGTTGGTACAAACACATTAACTGGAGGACAATAATATGGCAATAGTACAAGCGATAGCTACTGTATTCAAACAAGACTTAATGTCGCCTGGTGGAAACCTTGCAGCACTCACTCTAAAGTGTGCTTTGTATGATAATACAGCAACTTTAAATGCAACAACATCGGCGTATGCAACAGCAAATGAAATATCATCATCTGGAACTAATTATATTACAGGTGGAAATGTATTAGCTAATGTAGTAATTTCTGTAGATGGAACTACTGCAATTTTTGATGCTGATAATGTTACATTTCCAAATGCAACAATTTCTGCTCAAGCAGCATTATTATATAATGCAAACAACGCTAATTCGGCAATTGCAATTCTAGATTTTGGAGGAGTTAAAACTTCTACAAATGGAACTTTTGAATTACAATTTCCTACTGCAAACGCATCTGCTGGCTTAATCAGAATAGCATAAGGAGAAAATCCTTATGGCTACTGTCGGTTGGGGTAGAGATGGCTGGAATACAGGCGCATGGGGTACATCACCTGATGCAGTAGCTGTTACAACAGGAATATCATCATCAACATCTGTTGGTAGTGTATCTGTTACTGCACCTTTCTCAACACTAATTTCTGGACAAGTTTTAAATAGTGCACTTAGTAATGACTACGTTGTAGGAATTGCTGTTACAGATTTATTTATTACTGGTCAACAATCTAATACAACTACTGGTACTATTTCATTTGGAGTAGGAACAGAAGTTCCTATCACTGGACTTTCACAATTAGAACTTGAACTTAATTTTGGTAATGGTTGGGGAAGAGAAGAATGGGGTAGTGGAGCTTGGGGTACAGCATTAGGAGAGGTTGTTACTGGAGATGGAAATATTTTTATTGAAGATGGTCAATCTGTAACTGCTTTTGTAGCTAATGTTGCAAGTGTTACAGGTACTGCTGCAATATCAGTTACAGGTGAAGGTGCAGTAGCTTCTTCTGGTGATTTTATTATCTCATCTAATAACTTTCTTTCTACTACAGGTCAACAAACTAATACAACTATTGGAACTTATACAATAGCAGCAGGTGGAGCTATAACAGTAGTAGTTCCTGAATTCACAATAAATACAAGTTTAGGTAATACAATAGCTGGAGCAGCAGTTAATATAGAACTTACAGGTCAAGTTTTAAATACTACTTCTGGTAGCTTTATAATTACAACAGATCAAATACTTTCTATTATTGGAAATAGTGCTAATGCTAATGTAAGCTCTATTACTATTAGTACTGAACAATTTTTAGATATGATAGGTCAAGAAATGACTACAAGTTTAGCTGATTTTATACTTAGTACTAATAACTTTATTTTTCAAACAGGTCAAGAAATGACTGTTACACCAGTAGATTTACGATTTTGGGATCCAATAGCTGATGATAATACTGAAACTTGGACTAATATTTAGTGTACAAATGAATACAAATATATACTATTTACAAATATAAATATAAAAAACTATGTCAACTTATTCTTCAGATTTAAAATTAGAACTAATTGCAACTGGCGATGCTTCTGGTACTTGGGGTTCTGACACTAATAACAATTTAAATTTAATTCAACAGTCGGTTGCGGGTTATCAATCAATTGCTGTAGCAAGTGGTGATGTAACTTTAGCAATGACAAATAAGACTATTTCTAATGCAAGAAATATGACTTTAGAATTTACAGGAACTTTAGCGGGAAATAGAATTGTAAATTTTCCAGCGAGTTTAGAAAAAGTATTTAACATAATAGATTCAACAGACCATGCTGGTTTTACTTTAACATTTAAAGTAACTAGTGCAACAGGTTTTTTATTATGCGAAGGTAATTCTTATCTTTGTCATTCTAATGGGACTGATATTTTTAAAGATTTAGAATTTGGAAAGTGGAGAGCTATTACTGCTTCTGAAACAGTTCAAGCAGGTGCTAAAATTTTAGCTAACACTAGTGCTGGAGTAATTACAATAACTTTACCAGCTAGTCCTTTAATTGGAGATACTATTTCATTTGTAGACCAGGGTTATGATTTCAACACTAACGCATTGACTGTTGGTAGAAACTCTTCTAATATAGCTAACGCAGCAGCGGATCTTGTAGTTAATACACAAGGTGCAGCTTTTGGATTAGTATTTAGTGGAGACGCTACAACAGGATGGACTTACACGGAGAAATAATATGGCAAATTACGAAGCAACTAAATATGATTTTGATGGAGCAAACCTTACAGGTATAGAAGGTATTCCAACAGCAACTATCGTGCCATGGTCAGCAGCAGCAGTTCCATCTGGATTTTTAGAATGTAATGGTACAGATGTTTCAAGAACAACTTATTCAGCTTTATTTGCAATTGTAGGTACTACTTACGGTGCAGGAGATGGATCAACAACTTTTGCTGTTCCCGATTTACAAGACAATATAGCAATGGGTAAATCTGGAACTAAAGCTTTAGCTTCAACAGGTGGAGCGAATACAGTATCAGCAACTGGAAACGTTGGTGGATCAACAGCTAATGCAACTCTATCAACAGCACAACTTGCTTCTCATAGTCATTCTGGTGGTGCTACTGGAAATATTGGTGTTGCAAGAAACCCTGTACCCGGTTATAGCCCCGCTGCAGGGTCTTCTAATACAGGAAGTACAGGCTCGGGTTCAGGTCACTCTCATAATATGAGTGCAAATTTTTCAGGGGATGCAACTTCGGTTCTTCAACCTTATTTAACATTAATGTATGTAATCAAGACTTAGGATAAAATATGACAACAAATGCAAATTGGACAATAGTATTAGAAGATAAAACAATTATTAAAAATAATGGAGCCGAATCAGGTACTTCATATAAAATAGATGAGGATTCTTTTTGGTCTGACTCTAAATTTTCAAATATTTGGGCTATTCAATCTAACACTTCTAACACTTCTGACGAAGTAGAGTATAGAGATACAACACCTCATTCTTCTTTTGCAGATGCAAATATTGGAGATATTAGTCAATTTACTAATAAATGGGACTCAGCACATTTAGTTAAATTACAATCTAATTGGGACAGTAATAATGGAAATACTTATGATTTAGATGGCAGCTTAACTCACACAGAAACTGAAGCTGAAAAAATTACTAGATTAGGTGCAAGACCTACTTCTTATTCATCTTAATTTTTTAAACATAGGTATATCTAACTAATTTTCTTTTTTTTATCTATCCAAGTTTGTATACTAAATCTTGAATGTGTGTTTTTTAAATTAGGATTTACTTTATGTGTAAGACCTGTTTTTACTATAACTAATGAGTTTCCCACTATAGGTATAAAACCAGAGCCTTCATTACTTTTAAACATAAGCTCTCCCCCCCAATTCTCTCCCCATGTTTTATTAAAATAATAAGTAGCAGCATATACTCTTTCTCCCCCTTCATATGACTCGTAATCCTCGTGCCAAGTTAAATGTTGTCCATAACTGTATTTTCTAATATGACTTTGAAAAGAAAGGTCTAATAAATTTATAAATTGCTGATGTTTTAGTAGTATGTGGTATATGTTTAAATAATCTCGTAGTTCGTGTTCCTGTTCATGTCCATGTTCTACCTGTCCCGAACTTTCAGACATATCTTTTGATTCTTCTTTAAAAGTTTTCCAAGTTATACTAGTTTTTTTAAAATCTAAATTTTTTCTGCTTTTAATCAAGTTAACATACATCTTTTTATATGTATCTTCAGGCAAAAAATTATGTATCCAGAATAATTTATCTTTAAAATTAAAAGCTAAGTTCATTTTATTTTATTTTCTATTGTAACCATGCCACTATACTATACCTTATTCCTTTTGTAATGCGTTGAATACCATGTGGATACATGAAATTACTGGGGAAAAATACTATAGATCCTTTACCTAGTTTTAATCTCTTTATTTCTTTTTCTTTTTGGTCTGTAAAAATTAAATCGCCCCCTTCGTACTTATTATTTAAGTTCATAATAATACTTAAATGTCTAGGTGACTTTGTAAAATGATCTGTATGAATTTCGTATTTACCCCCCGGTGCATATTTTAATAAATCTATTTGATTAATTTTATTACTTGCCATCTGAGGAAATTTACTTTTATAAAAAATATAAAGTCTTTCTATTTCTTTTTTTATATAATTCCAATAAAACTCATTTGTAGTTGTTTTAAAATTTAATTGAAACCCTTTTACGTTTCGTATATCTTTATCTAGACCTGATAAAACAGTTAAATTTTTTTTAGCTTTTTTATCTATAAAAGGTATAATTTTATCTATGAATTCAGGAGTTATTACATTTTTTATCTCGACAATTGCTTCTAAATGATCCATTTTACCTTAACCTCATCCAAGAAGTTAAAATATATTTCTTACCAGATAAAGGAGGGTTTCCTCTATGGACATATGGAAATCCAGCAGGCCATATAACAATTCTTCCTGTTTTAGGTTTTACTCTTTTAGAAAAATGTAAAAATTCTGTTTCTCCACCCTCTTCAATATCATTTAAATAAATAGAATAAGCAAAAGCTCTGGGCTCATTTTCAAATCCTTTATTATGTTCTAAATGCCAAACATGATAACCTTCAGTAGGTAATGTTTTTTGAATTTTTAATTGTGTAAAATGGAAACCTTTTTGTCCATAGGCTTCAGCACAACCAGTGTGTTGAACATAGTGATTCCAAGCCAAGTCAAAATTATACAACATAGATTTTAATTCTTCCCACCAAACATTCATATTTTGTGGTTGTACAAAAAACTGCTGGTCTTGTTTCGTTAAAACAGATGCGTTTTCAAACTGTGATCTATTTAGAGTATTATTAAATTTAAATTGGTCTTCAAATATTTTAATTGCTCTACTGCATTCGTCTGCAGAAATGTAATTATCATACACCCCTATAAAATTAGATATCTCTATCTTTTTTTCGTTCATTTAAAATATCTTTCCATGTTGCCATTCCCATAAAAAGGGAGACTTCTTTATAGTATCATATATATAATAATCCATATGTAAATATTTCATTATTTCATTTTTATCTAAATATTGATCGATATTTTTTAAATTAACTTTTTCTTTTAAATTGGTGAATTTATTTTCATGTTCACTTTTTTTAAAATGCATTTTTAAAAATATATTTAAATCTTCTATATCTACATAATGACTAATTTGACAATTCATTAAATACGGAATCTGTGAAACACTGTGATTAATATGGCCAACCATAATGTTTCTGAAATGATTTTCATTAGAGGTAAATAATTTTTTAATATTTACGTCTTCTATATTAATGTTATTGACCCATAAATCCCATTTTAAACCTGATACAAACCTTTCATAAGGGTCTCTTATAATACAAAATCTAGTTTTTTTAGAAAGATGATTAGTAGAATATATCTCTTCTTTTTTAAAATTATTTTGAATACATTTAAAAACACTTGCGTTTCCATTTTTATGTATCCTTACATATTGAAATTTTTCAGTTTCTATTAGTTCAAATAATCTAAAATTCATTATAATAATTTCTATATTTCCACCACAATGTTTAGTGCAAACCTATTTAAATTTGTTTTAGGTGCTATTCCTCTATGACAGAGTTTGCTTGGAAAAAGCAAAGCTTGGGATTCTATAGATTTATAAAATGTGATTTTATCATCAATTTTAAATTCTGTTCCACCATCATTATCGTGTATATTATATATAATAGAAAACTCATTGTCTCTTAGGCTATCTTGATGAAATTCCATAATACTTCCAGAATGATACCAATTCCAAAACACTCTATTTAATCTTTTAAATTTCATGCAGGTGTTTTTTTCGATGGTGTCAAAAATAAGTTGAGCATAGGTATTTAAAATATTAGTTTCAATTTTTGTTATCATAAGATGCTATATTTTATCTTTTATTGTATTTTTAATTTCTTTAATTATATGATTATAATTAAAATCTTTTATTTCGTAAGTTGCTTTTATAGGTTTATCAAATATTTTGTCCGTATCCTTATATTTACTATTTAAAATAGTGTTCATCCAAACTGTAATATCATAATCTTTCCTATATTTATCGTAGGGACAAATAAAGTCTATCACACAAGTTTTATTGGATCTTTGATATAGATCAAACATTCTAGATATTTGCCTTAGTCTTCCCTCTGGAGAAAAATCCCAATCTTTAAATAGTTTTCTAATTTCATCTGCATTAAAATGAGGTATAGTTGTGTTTTCAGTAAGCTTTTTAGCAAACGTGGTTTTTCCTGATCCAGATAATCCAAACACTAATATTGAAATCATTTTGTCTCTTTCATTATCTATATAATTAATATATAAAGCATTGTATGCTACAAAATTAGTATATATTTTGTAATTTTACTGTATAATACAAAACTATGCCATTAACTCAATTAAACTTTCAACCTGGATTAGATACTGAGAATACTCCTACAGGAGCAGAAAGTAGATGGATAGATGGTGATAAAATAAGATTTCGTAAAGGACTTCCTCAAAAAATAGGTGGATGGACAAAATTTAGTACAGATTATTATGTAGGAGTTGGAAGAGCTTTAGAACAATGGTACTCTTTAGATGGTTCTCGTTATGAAGCTTTAGGAACTGATCGTAAAGTATATGTATATCAATCTGGAGATAATCAAGACATTACTCCTATAAGATCAACTGATGCTCTTGTTAATGCTATTACTACTACAAATACAAGTGCAACTTTAACTATTTCAGATACAGGACATGGAGCTATTGTAGGTGATTTTGTAACTTTAAGTAGTGTAAGTGCAAATGTTGGTGGAATTTTATCAACTACTCTTGATGCTGAATATGAAATTTTAACTATAACAAATGTTGATGCTTATACTGTTTTAAGTAGTGCAACAGCAACTTCTACAGCTGGACCTAGTGCTAATTGTACTGCTACTTATCAATTAAATATAGGTCCTACTATTCAAACTTTTGGATATGGTTGGGGTAGTTCTACTTGGGGTGCTTCTACATGGGGAACTCCTAGATCAACTTCGAGTGTAATCCTTGATGCACGGTTATGGACTATTAATAATTGGGGAGAAGATTTAGTAATAACACAAAAAGATGGTGGAACTTATGAATGGAATCTCTCAGGTGGAATGTCTACTAATAGAGCTACTGCTATTGCTAATGCTCCTACTACTTCTACCTTATCTTTAATATCTACAGAAACTAGACATGTTATATGTATGGGAACAGAGACAGCTATTGCAAATACAGCTAGTCAAGATAAAATGTTTATACGTTGGTCTGATCAAGAAAATTATAATTACTGGACTCCTAATGTAACTAACTCTGCGGGATCACAAAGAATAGCAGGAGGAAGTGAAATAAGATGTGCTCGACCAGCTAAAGGAACTATGTTAATATGGACAGATACAGCAATGCAATCAATGTCTTTTATAGGACCTCCTTTTATATTTGGCTTTAGACAATTAGGTAACGACTGTGGAGCTGTAGGATTAAATAGTGCGATGGTAATAGATGATGTAGCTTACTGGATGTCTGATGGACAATTCTTTAGATACGCTGGATCAGTTCAAGAAATACCTTGTCCTGTATTAAATCATGTATTTGAAGATATTAATAAAGTTCAGTATTCACAAGTCTATGCTGCTCAAAATTCTAACTTCTCTGAAGTAATATGGTATTATTGTTCTAGTGCCTCTGATCAATGTGATCGTTATGTAATTTATAATTATCTAGAAAACTCTTGGTATTTTGGAACTATGGATAGAAGTACTTATCAAGATAATGGAGTTAATTTAAATCCTTTAGCTACAGAATATTTAGCTAATTCTAATGCAACTTCTTTTAGTACAATTAATGGAGTAACTCAAGGTAGAAGTTTAATCTACGCTCAAGAATCAGGAGTGAATGCTGATGGAGCTGCTTTATCAGCATATATTCAATCAGGTGACGGAGATATTGCTGATGGTGAAACATTTAGCTTTATTAATAAAGTTATACCTGATTTTCAAAATCAAACTGGAAACACTGTCATTACTTTAAGTGTTAAAGACTATCCTAATGATACTGCAACGGTAGGAGAAACTTTGACTGTAAACAACACAACTAGGTTCGTTAATACACGTATTCGTGGTAGACAATCTAATATTAAGATAGAAAATACAGCAGTTGGAGATAACTGGAGATTTGGTACACTAAGAGTAAATATAAAACAAGATGGAAAAAGATAAATATACTATAAGACCAGCTCGAATATCTGATGCTGTTCGTATAAGAGAACTGTTAAAAACGTGGCTTACAGAGGCTCCATTCAACTTTGGAAACACTAATAATACTAAAGCTTTAGAGAATATAGTATTTTACATTAAGAATAGTTTTGTTATAGTAGTAGAATATGAAAATATTATTATAGGAACATTAGCTGCTACAGTTGATGAGACATGGTATAGTGACAAAAAGTTCATGAGAACTTTATGGTTACATGTGAATCCTAAACATAGAAACTTTAGGATATTTCGTTCTATAATGATAGTTTTTAAAGAATACGCACTAGCAAATAAAGTAACTGCGATATGCGAAATCTTTCAAGGTAAAGACGTTGAAAGAAAAGATAAGGCTTTTATTAAATTAGGATTTAAAGTTATCGGAGGAACTTATATAGTCAATGGGTAGTATTTTCAAACCAAGTGTTACAACAGTACAGGCACCATCGCAGTCATCGACTAGCTATGACATTCCTGCTTACTTTAAAGAAATTCAAGAAGATACTTTAAGACGAGGTCAAACTGAGTTTAGTAAACCTTATCAAGCTTTTCAAGGTCAACGTATAGCTCAACTTGATCCTTACGAAGTTCAAGCAGGTAATATATATCAAAATCAAATAGTACCTCAAGCAGGACAACTTGCTGCAATAGGTAATCAAACTTATGACACTGCTACAGCTCAAACTTATGCTAATCCTTATGAAGACCAAGTTGTTTCAGGAGCTTTAGGAGATTTAAGAGAAGCTTACGGTCAAACTCAAAAATCAATGAATGCATCTGCAATTGGTGCAGGAGCTTTTGGAGGATCAAGACAAGGAATAGAAAATGTTTTAGGTGCAGAAAGATTTATAGAAAGTGCGGGAGACACATCAGCAAGATTAAGACAAGCTGGTTTTGAATCAGGTGCTAATAGATTTGCTCAAGATAGAGCAGCCCAAATGAGTGGTGCAACTACTCAACTAGGTGCTTTACAAGCAGCTTCAGCGGGACTTGCTGGTTTTGGAACTCAAGCTCGTGGTATAGAACAAGCTG
>Ga0222653_1000224_pt1 | contig 36379 bp, 58 predicted proteins | sample AntAcemetagen419_FD_179856 | JGI IMG/M metagenome (GOLD analysis project Ga0222653, IMG submission 179856) | Saline water microbial communities from Ace Lake, Antarctica - #419 | ecosystem: Environmental > Aquatic > Non-marine Saline and Alkaline > Saline | place: Antarctica: Ace Lake...
AGAGTCAGCAAGGTCAGCAGCAGAGTCAGCAAGGTCAGCAGCAGAGTCAGCAGCAGAGTCATCATGGTCAGCATCATGGTCAGCAAGGTCAGCAGCAGAGTCAGCATGGTCAGCAGCATGGTCAGCAGCAGAGTCAGCAGCAGAGTCAGCATGGTCAGCAGAACTAGACCTGATTGCTGAAGAGCTTATTCGGTTGCTTGAATCAGCATAAATTTATACAACACCATAGGAGTAGATAGAAATGCAGGACATGTACCAACTAGCGAAAATGGGTCTGATTGACGACGACTATATGAAAGACCTCAAGAAAACAATGGATCACGAGCAGTCGCTGAAGTCGTTCGCCGATCACCTTGAGAAGGCTTCAGGTAGGCCTGACACGTCCTATCGAGGCTCAGGCGGCAATGGCAAGCGCCTAGTAGCTAGCCAGCGTAGATCGGCACGCAAGGCACAGAAGAAAGCCCGAAAGAAGGCGCGGAAGGCGTTATCATGAGAAAGAACACAATGATCGAGTTAGTCGAAGAACTTGAGAAGTTGCCAGAGTCTGCTGAAATTAACTTCATGATCGAAGAGGCGAAGGCAGGTGAATACCACGATTATAAGAACAGGAAGTATGTCTGCGGGAAAATGGCATCATCCCAAATGCTAAGAAAGTACGGCCACATTGATCTAGCTAGGCGGATTGAAAGCGGGGAGTTTGACGAAGAGTGCGATGATCTGGATGAGCAAATGCTTCGCAACGATTTGGGAGATACCCCAGAAGGCAATGCCCTTAAGAAGATTTTAGGTCTTTAACACCATAGGAGATAGATGAGATGACCAACCAAAACTTTACCGGCGAAACACCAAAGTTGTCATTCACCTCGGAAGTAACAGAGGCGACTTGGAATCTGGAAATGCTAAAACAAAGCCCATTAACTGCGCTGGGTACTATCGTGGTTCAGGCGGAGGTAATCAAGGCTAGAGATAAGCGCATAGCGGAACTTGAAGCAGAGAACGAGCGCCTTGATAGTCTGGTAGAAGATTGGATGCATGATAACGCGCACTTGAAAGATTGTTTAGCAGAACTGGAATCCAACTTATCCGCATACAAAGATGCTGAAAATCTGTGGTGTAGACAGAATGATGCTCAAGTAGTAGAGAACGACAAGCTCCGAGAGACTGCACCGGCTTATAGTGCCCGCATAGGACATGCCGCCAACTGCCGGAGAGGACTAACTATTGAGAGTTGCACCTGCGGCTACAACAACCTCAAAGCAGCCCTAAACAATGCCTAACCGGAGAGTGAAATGTATCTCTACTGATATAGGGGAGTAGGGTATTAGCTCTGCCACCTTGCCGGGCCTTTAGTCCTCGTGTCCAAGTGCGTGAAGTTTGAGTAGCTGCCGATCCCGTATATATCTGGATATCGCGTCTTTAGGTACGATTGAATGTCCCTAGGGTTCTCTCCAGCCACCACAAAGTCTACCGCCCTTGCCAGTGGGTGCTGCGAGTTATCGTTGCTTCCTGGGCCCCCTTTGGACGCTGGGACCCGGTTCCATTCAAAACACCTTGCAGCACTGGTTACTGTGATTGGTTTGCCGAAGTTTTCCCGCACATCTTCAAGGATAATAAGCGTCATATAATCGACGCTATCGAAGCCACAATTACACGAACACTCAAATTCGTGACGGCTAAAGTGTGTGGATAAGTCGCCCATTACTACCTCGGTACTTTCGTCATTGTTGATACAACCTTCTCAGCACTGCGCCCGGTAACATACCCACCAAGCCCGATCTTCAGGAGCATCCACGCCTCATCATTCAGTGGTGACGGTAGGAAGCCGAAGCTATCCATGAGCACCAAGAATAAAAACGTCAGCATGGTAATGGGCCGCCATGTGGCGGTAAGCCAGTGCTTTGACTGTGCCTCTGCCTGCACGATACTGCCCTTCATCTCCAGCATCCGAGCCTCGTAATCGAGGAACTTCATAGTTACTTCGCTTTGACTTTCTAGCAACCTCGTCTTAGCGTCTATTTTCTCTTCAGATGAAGTATGAAGGTCGTCAATAAGTTCAGCCGCTGGCTTGAAGAGGCTTGTGATTAGCGTTAGTACTGCTGGTGCCATGTTCCCTCCTATTGATTCCGTAGTATTGTAAGAATCTCTTTGTTGTCGGCTTTTAACTGGTCTTGAGCTTCCTTCAAGTGCTGAAGATTATTCTCAATAAGGATAATCTTGCCCGTCACAGTGTTTAGTGACTTGGTGTTAGCCGACTGCTCAGACTTGATCTCCACCACATCTTTGGCGTGTAGAGTTGCGTGAGCCGCCCCTTTTTCATCCAGTGCCTTTACGGTAGTACTCAAGGTTCCATAGGCCACGCTAACCGCGACCAGTAGCACCAGTGATTCCACTGACACTAGCTTGCTTATGACCCTGTTTGTTACATCGTCCGGCATGGTCTTTCCTTTAATTGGTTGCTGCATTACGTGGGATTCGGCAGATACTGGTTGGTGTAGATAATCCAGCCAGCAGTCGCGTTCAGGTAGATGAGTTCGACGCCGTTTTGCCCTAATCCCCATTCAAGCGTGTAATTACTTGCCAGCCTCTCAATAGGTGAGCCGTTCCTAAGCAGCGTTAGTGTGTAGTTTATATCTAGGTCTGATATCCGAATGCCCACCCTGTCGCCTGCTGTTGGGCTAGCGGGCAGGGTTACTGATAAAGCCCCACCGGATAGGTCGATAAAGTAAAAGTTGCCTGCAACTAGAGTAAAATTTGCCGTCTTTTCTGCGAGATCAAACGTCCAGTAAGCAGTACCACCGCCACCGCTCGGGGCTGTGTAGCAGCAAGAGTCTACCGGATCCATAGTTCGCAGTTGAACGTCTGCCGAGTCCGTCAAAACAACCTTGGCATCGCCTGCATAAAATATATCAGGAGGAACGCCGTCTGCTCCAAGTATGACCGGGTTAGCATTTGCGCTTGATAAGGCGGCATCCGAGTAAGTGGTCTTCCGGTTGGTGGTCCCAGTGTCGTAAAAGTTTAATTTCCCTCCGCTCAATGGCGCACCGTTAGCGTCAAAAAACTGGGTTCCAATATCGAGTATTCTGGACATTATTTAGATTCCTTCAATAGTTCGCGTAGCGCCTTCATTGCGTTAGTTTCGTTGACACCTTGCACCTTTTTGGCCAGAGCTACCGCGCCTTCTACCGCGATAGCACCAGGGCCCTGGATGCCAGTACGCACACCCTTCTCAACATCGCCTTGCAGTGAGGTTCTAGCGTTGGTGCCAAACATCTTTTCGAGTTCGTCGACAAACATCACTTGCCCCATAATGTCGTCATCAAGGTCGGAGGCTTTCACACCACTGCGCTTGGTGATATGCCCGAACGGGACTACATCTGTCCCACCAGATACAAACCTTTGCGCCACATCGTCAAGCTTCTTTATGGCGTCTTTTAGTGGGATTCGAGACTGCGCGTTACTAAGCAGTCTGCGGGTTAGTGTGCCTATAGCTTGATCTGCATTTTCACCGTAGAAGTCCATCTTTTTGCCTGCAACGTCCTGAAGCGCATCGAGAGCCCCGATAGTTTGGGCATATTCGGTGTTTACTTTGTCGTATGCGGGGAAATTCTCATCTAATACCGAGTCGAGGTTGTGGCGTAGAGATTTCAGGATATTCTCAGTCTTACCACCCAGGCCTCGGGCATTCTTCCCATAGGTTACTTGCTCATCAATAAAGCGCTTCATGCGGTGAGTATCGAAAGCATCTGGCGCTTTTGTGTCCAGCATCCGAGTAATGACATTCTTAATTACGCGCTGCGGTCCCACTACACCCTCAAGGTCTGAGCCTTTAAAGTTGAGTTCGCGAGTCGTTGGGTTAAACTGCACACCCATGCCGTCCAATTCTTTTAAGAAGCCGTCCACTGCGGTAGTAACGTCTATTTGTTGACCTTTAAGGGCTTTCGCGGTGCTGTCGAGCCTGTTCCCGGCAGCCCGGTTAGCTTCCCTTACGACTTTTACACGGGTCAATACAGAGTCTCCGGCTATGTCCAAGGGGCGGTTCTCTGCGGAATAGCGAAAATTCTTTTTACCCTTTTCCACTATGTCGACCATTGCCGCCATTTTCTTGCGAGCGTTTTTGGGTGATGCTTTAATCTGTGCAATCAATCCCTCGTCAAAACCTTGTTTTACTGCCTCTTTACCCACTTTGTCGGTTATCGCTCTAGGAGCCTGTAGGGGCGCGCTGGGGTCGAGTTTTTTAGTCGCGGTGATTACATCGCCAGAGCCTGATAATAGCGCCTGCTCTGCTTCTGGTAGCTTTTCGAGTGCTTGCTGGCTAAGTGATACGCTCGCGGCCCGAATTGGAGCTTTAGCCGCTCCGATCCCCGCAAACTCAGCAATAGCGCCGGGAATCTTTGCAACATTGCGGGTTACTGGTGCGAAGCCGCCCGCCATCGTCAAAGCCTGTCCTGCGCCCCTAACAGCATCTTGCGCTGTTCCTGGCTCCATGAACCCACCCTGAATACCGATACCCTCAAGGGAATCTGTAAGTGTGGGCATTCTCTTATCTGAACCCGCCAAACTCATAACCGCGTTCACAGTGTCAGGCACCACAAAATCAACTAAGCCCGCCGCCTCACGCATAGCGCCCGCGCCAGCTTCCGCTAGCACAGCGCGAGTATTGTCGAGAAAGCTGTCAGGCTTTTCCGCTTGCTCTGGCGAGTCTAAGACAAATCCAGGCGGTAACGCGGCAGGCTCGTCAATAACAAACCCTTCAGGTAGTTGTGCGCTCATGCTGGACCCCATTGCCCGCCTTGGAATATCAGTTTTTCACCCGTTTGCGGGTTAGTTGCTGTCTGGCCTTCTTGTGATCCTCCGCCTTTTTGTGCTGGTGGCGCGCTCGCTTGTTTCTCTTTTTGCATCGCTGCCCACTTCGCTGGGGTTCCGCCTGGTGTCCCAAGGAATATCGCGGCCTCTTCGATGTAGTTAGACAGCTTCTGTTGAGATTCTTTCTTGTCGACTAGCCAGCCCCTAAGCTCCGCCGGGTCCATATTGGTGGGCAGCGCAGTGCTAACAGCCAAAGCGAGCTCGCCAGCAGATAGGGCTCCAAACGTAGTACTCCCAATAACATCCAAACCCATGCGCTTTTGAACATTATCCAGTTCTTTGGATGCGGCCCTAAAGCTTGGCAACATACTCATAAATACACCAGTAGAAGCCCCGTCATCAATGGCCTTGATTGCAGTATCAATATTGGCGATAGCGGGCCGAATCTTGTCAATCCGATCAAAGTATTTATCGGAGGTTTTAATGGAGCTCTTAGCGGCCTCTGTCCGTCCGGCCTTGGACGCAGCAAAGGATATTTCCTCTTCCCGCGCAGCTCGCAGTACCGCTAGACGATCCTCGCCGGTAACAATAACACCTTCTGGATTTGTGACTCGTGTATCGCCATTCCTAAGCGCCTGGGTGATAGTTCCATTGTCATAAACGCGAGTAACCGCTGATGCGCCGATTTTCTCATTGTCGGTACCATCACCAATCTTGAAGCCCTTAATATCCTTCGCTACCAGATTGCCCTTTGCATCCATGTAAGAGACTTGCCCCGCCTTGCTGATATCTCCACCCTTGATAAGCTCTGGACCTGGTTCTGGGTCAAAAATGTTTAACTCTCTCCCCATCATCACGTTATCGCTGAACTCTTTGAGTAGCTCGGCCTGCGCTGTCTTGTCACCCTGCGCTGCAAGTATGGATTTCTGGGCTATTCTCCTTGTCCCGCTAAAGTCTACACCTGGGAAGTTTTGCTCATTAGCACTTTCAGCGCGGTTAACTGCGATCCTGCTAACCAAGTCCCATCGATCATCTTTACCAAACTTTAATCCAGCGGCTGAATCAGTAAAAACTGTCTTCATGCGAGCCAAATCCGCCTCCTGATTGGCCCCAGCCTGCAGGCGCTGCTCTTTACCTGCCGCTACATTGCCTCGCTGAGCAAGCGCATCACGTTCAGCTAGACTGTTTCCAAATTCCACTCCGCGCCCCTGTAATCCAGCGCTAAGACCCTGCAATACCAAACCCGCTTGGCTCATATCATTCATACATTACCCCTTTTTATGTTTACCCGAGCGCGGTTAGAATGCCGCCGAGACCGCCCGCTGCTGCGCTTACTGCACCTGTAGCGCCGCCTGATTGCACGAATTGCCCCAGAGATGGCTGCGAGGCCACTTGTGAGCTTTGTCCAATCGAGATATTCCCCAGCATCGCTGCCAGCTGCTCTTGGCTCAGTCCAGTTTGCTGTCCAAGGCCAGCCAATAAGCTGGAAATGTTGTTTCCTCCAGCGCCGACAATGCCTGACAAGTTCTGCCCTTGCTGGTTAATCAAGTTCGCGAGCCCGGAAGTCGTATTGGAGACAGAATCGGCTATTTGCTCGCCTGTTCTGGTGCGCCCCGCGCCCATCTGCTGGCCTGTATTGAAATTGTAATTCGCTGCTAAGTTGCCAGAGTTCAAGCCAGCCTGACCTTGATTCTGTGCGATATTCGACTGCCCTTGTGTAGCTGCAAAGCCTTGATTAGAGACCTGGCCCAATCGGTTGAACTGGTTACTAAAGTCCTGCTGTGCCAGTCCTTGGCCAAAGGTTGCTAGAGCCTTCTGGACGTTGCCCCCACCAAGCCCACCTGTAGCCGCTGCATTACGCACAATGGCTTGCTCGCCTCGGTCCCTAAGGAATTGCTGTCCCGGTGAGTCGTTGAAATTGTTGTAAGCGTCCTGCTGAGCTTGCCCACCTAATGCACCAGATTGAGCCGCCATCACACTGTTCGCGCCCTGCCCGTTAGTGGCAAAGCCCCCGAGGAGACTGGATGCGCGATTAGCTTGCTGGTTGTAGTTGTTCAGGCCGCCCTGTATGCCGCCTAGAGCGCCACTAAGTCCTTGCTGTTGTGCCATCTCAGAACCGATCAAACCGGTCGGTGGTGCCATTCCTGGAGCCGCCTGCCCAAAGGTTCCGGCAAGCTGCCCACCTTGAACACTGCCTGCTATATTTTGACTCTGCCCCGGTGCACCCCATTGAGTGCCCCCACCACCTGGGTTGTAACCACCTGGACCCCCGGCTTGGACATTTCCACCTTGTTGCGGGTAGCCGCCTTGTGCTGGTGCCTGCCCAGAATTAGGGCTTATGCCCGCGTTATATTGCGCGTTCTGCATTGCCGCGATAAACGCGGGGTCTTGCCCCATTTTGGTATTGAAATTAGCCTGCCCCGCCTGATCGAGCCCGTTGTAATAAGCGTTATCCATCACTGGCCGCTGTTGACCGCCTAGAGCCTGCCCTGGCTGCATGGGGTTGGGTGCGCCACCCTGTGGCCCGGCATTTGGAGAACCGTAGTTAGGAGCCTGCCCGACAAAGCTCATACCATTGGCTGCGCCTTGATTCTGGCTACCTACCCAATTCCTGAACTGGTCTTGAGAGCCCGCCGGAGCTTGGCCTTGGCCTACCCACGTCGCACCGCCGCCCTCATATTTCCCGCTTTGAGGGTTATAGGCACCCGCTGCAAAACTGTAGCCAGGGTTTCCTGCTGGTGATCCAAGATTAAGCATTACACGCCTCCTAATAATTGGGCTTGATTGCCGGGCTTCTCGCCGGGATGTACCGCAAGGAACAGGCTAGAAAGCGCGCCGGATAGCAGCGGGTTAGTGTTCGCTCCAATCTTATTTAATAGAAAGTCAGCATTGGGAGCCGAACCCCAGTTAGTTGCCCCTGCATTCGCTTGATCGTCTGCAAAGTTCCGGCTGAGTGCTCCGAATTGCTGGTCCGTCAAATACCCGTCTTGGTAAGCCTTAGCCGCTAATGCTTGGTTAGTTGTACCGCCCGGTGTGAATTGGACAGGCTCTGTACCTGGTGCTGTAATACCCGCGCTCACAAAGTCAGGAACCTGAGTGTTAAACATCGATTCAAGGTTGCGTTCAGGATGTAAAATTCTAGGCTGAATACCGGACATATCGACAGGAAGCCCAAGCAAAGCGTTTTGTGTCTGCTCCTGGCCTGCAAGCATCGCTTCCTGAGCAAAGAAGTTACCCCTTGCCGTGGTGTCGATCTGCTGGCGAGTCGATAACCCTTGAGTATCGAGAGCACCTTGTACGCCAAGTTCTCGGTTTTGCTGTGCAGCACCGAATAAAGGAACAGCGTCCTTCCGGGCTTGCGCCGCCTGCTCTTTAATAAATTGAGTTTCGGCTGCGTTTTGATCTTCCTGAGCGTCGAGTGCATCGCCTCTGGAATTGTAATCAGATACAGCCCCACCTATGGCAAGACCCCCCCCGATTACTGCTGCTGTGGTAACGGCCATTATAAAACCCTCGAATAGATAACTTCTGTTTGCTGATAGCCTAATTTCTCGTAAATGCCTTTGATCTCTTCAGGCATACTTGATTCCATATAAGCCATATTCCAATATTTAATACCCGCTGCTTTGGCGAGCCCTTCAATATGCTTTAGCAGGCCAATGCCGTTACGCCCGCTCCTATGCTCTGGGTTTACCCACCAAGCAATCTCAGTCCCAGTTGCCACTGCGTTATTACCCAATAACGGGCCTTTAATGCCACACGCAAAGCCGACAACATGCCCGCCGATCTCAACCACTGACATTAGGTTTTGCTCAATGCAATGCTTTGCCATGTTCATCACCGACACAGAACATAGCGGTTCATCGTAAATAGTGTGCTCCCAAAACTCAGATGACATAGCGATAATATCCACCAGGTCGTTATTGCTGCCCGCCCTAATCATCAGATAACCCTCGCGAAACAAACTAGAACTAAGCGCCCATCTGTTGAGTCAGCCCCGAATGAGGTAGGCATTTCTGCCCGGTGCATTGAATGGGTATCAAATACAAATGCGCGGTTAGGCTGCATTTCTACCATTTCTTGTATCTCCCATGCCTCGCGGTTGTTGGTGTCTCGCTCCCAGATTTCTTGCTCTTCCTGGTTACGGGGGTTCTTATCCATCCCAGTTTCAATATGCCGAACAAACGCAGTGCCGCCCTTGCAGTGTTCCGCCCGGTTCAGGTATAGAATTATCCCGTAATCGCCCATAGTCGCGTCGTTGTGCGCCTGGTGCGGCACTGGAACGCCCTCAAGAGTCGCGCGCAAAAACATCACTGTTTCGTTGATGGTCTTAGGTATATTTTCCTGAAGAGATTTAACAACTTTACGCTCTACGCCTTTAGGAATCTCAGTGCTAATGCCTGGGTATAAAACCCCGTCAACTGGGTTTACTGTGCCGGTGTAATCTAGCCCATCGCAATGAGTGCGGAACTCATCAAAATAACTCAAGGTGTTGTCTATGAGTGCCATCATCAAATTACATCCCATGTGTCTGTAGCGATGTATCGAAAACTGGTTTCTACATGCTGCGCCCAGGTTGGAATAGTCCCGTTAACTGTTAGCCCAGTTGTAGTGAGCACGAGGGTTCCGGTTCCCGCCTGCCTGATCGTCAATACATCGCCAACCGCATACGTCCCCGTTGGAATTGTCACAGCAGGGCTTGCGCCGGTCATACGCTTGGCAACGTTTGCATCACCCACAAGCATTGTGTAAGTGGTTGCGGATTCAGTGGAGATTAGCGGGGCGCTGTAGCCTGAAACTTGGCTGGCCAGTATTGCCAGTGCCGCCTCATGCTGAGTGACTGAAGTAGCCGAGATTCTGGCGTCTGCAAAGGTGCCGGTAGTCACTTGGGCTGTGTCTATCGCGTCAAGTGCCGCTTGCAAGTCAACCTGGCTAGCAATAGACCCACCAATGCCGCCCCATGTCGCAGAACCCACCGAAAGCTGTTCCCACCCTTGGGACTTATCACCGCTAATGTCAGGCAGCATTTTGCGATAGGAGATAAGCCCCTGCCCTGCGCCCTCATCGATGTAAAGCGACAAGTAAGGAGCTTCTAGTACGCCCTCTGGTGATCCAGTGCCAACAGTCGGCAAGGAGCGCGAAACCTTGAACATAAACTCACGGAAGAACAGCGCCATAGTGCGGTCTTCAAGGATGATGGGGAGCGATGCGTTTAATACCTCTGACATTACTGGCCCACCATAATATCGGCGTGTAGACCGAGCAATGGAGCTTTAACCGGTGCGGAAGTGCTGAATCGAAAGACTTGAAAGCGATCAACCCGGCCATTACGCCGCCATATAATTCTGCGGTTGTTCTCTCCTACCTTGCCTATGCCCCTAGCGCGGTCCCACACAAAGGTTTTGCCGCCATCCACTGAGCGATCCATAACAATCATGGGGTCTGGCTCGGCTGCATTACCAACACCGGATTCCATAGTGATCTCAAGATAAGGGACGGTGAACGGCTTCATATTGTCTTGGAATGGCTGGCCAGACGTTCGGCGGAATACTCTATTGCCGTACTCGTCCACATTGTCAGGGTCCATCAATCCTAGTCGACCGTCCAGAGTGTCGGCCACGTACATACTGCCGTAGGCTTTGACGACTGAACTCACCCGGTAGGGAACATCGATCGTGTTTAATGCTGCGTCGATATAGCGAGACTTTCGCTCGTGCCATTTTCCGGTCGTGGTGTCATAGACGATAGTAGTTGCCGGCAGAGTAAATCCGACAAAGTAATGGCCGCTCTGAGCGTATGACCAGCCAAACACAGCGGTTAATTGTGCTGCGGTCAAATCTTCTAACAGGTCATCAATCGCTAACGTACTGACTTTTTGTGTGGTGTTGCCTGCGAACGCCCAAACCGCTGGAGACTCGTCTTTTGCTCCACCGATAAATAAGAATGTTTCGGAGGTTTTGAGCACTGAGAAAGGGGAGGTTGTGCCTTGATCGAGGAACACGCCGGATCTTTGAAAGGGAAAGTCTGCACCGCCGATGTTCGAAAAGCCTTCCGCTGTAATCTCACCAACAATGAAAAGCTGGTTTTTAAATACGATAGGTACTTGTGTTCCGTCTGGGTTTGATTCCGCGGTCCCGAAGTCGAGCGCGTCATAAGCCAGCCCATTGTTAGAGGCGGAGATAATGAATTTGTTTGCGTCCGTAGTGAACACAAAATAACTGTCAACAAAGACAACCGCTTGAGGGTTCCCATTGGCCACAAAATCAACATCTGAAATGGTGGTTAGAGCGTCCGGCCCTGTAGTGAATATGTAGCCATTCACGCCCGGTGCCAAGATCATCAACTGAGTACCGTTATCGGACATTGATACACGCCCGGTGCCGCCGATAGTCCCTAGCGAGTCCAGTGTGTCGTCAGCATTAAGCCTATAAAGCGTTGCGCCGTTAACGTAGTACGGGACGCCATTCAATGCCCAGCCGCCCCGGTTAGCGTCATCTGTATCTGTGCCGCTTGAGACTACCGCCGCTATCCCCGGTGTAGGGAATAGAACCTCTGGCGTCAGTGCGGGTCCATCAGGGACATGCACATACCAATTTAGGCACTCTTGGGCCGCAAGGGGTAGCACTGGCGATTCGTAGAACCCGGTAGCAAATGGCAGGGGAGTAATCACAGCGCTTCGAATACTGCCTGAGTAACAGTCACAGATTCTGTGGCTAGATCATCTTCAACCCATAGCTCCAGATAGTCCCCTGGGTTCAGTGTGACGAGTTTGGTTAATGCTAAGGCGACAGGTGTACTTGTTAGCGCAGAGCTTACAGTGGCCACAGAGACCCCGTTCTGCATAAGCCGGAAGGTGTACGTGCTATTCCCGGTCGCGCTAAAGTTAATTGTCGCCGTGATATCAACTTTTAAGTCAGTGATATTGGTTAGTGTGCCGGTAATATCCCCACGAAACCCTGTCAGCTTTGAGAGATTCCAGAACCCTGCAACACGGTAAGCCGTATCGGTCGCAGTCATGACCGTGGACACACTATTGCCCGCCAGTGTAATCAGCGCGCTCGATAAGTCTTCGAAAAAGTGTGTGGTGTACCGGTAATCTTCTGAGCCAGAGCCCACTGGCAATAAGGTAGGCAAGGCCGTAGCAATGATTTGAACGCCGAGCTTTTCGAGAACTTTCATCCCCTCGCGCGCCTGCATCACTAAAGGCTGGGTGATCGTGCCGCCGTAGTCTGGTGAGACTTCAACCGCCATGTTGGCAATAATCCCACGATTAGCACCTGCGGGAACTGTCACGATATCAGCGATATTCGTAACCGGTGTATAGCCTAAACGAACGCCATCAGATTCAAGGTCAGCCATGAAATCATTTAAGGCGTCCAAGTAATCAGCGTAGTCGTCAGCTTCTAGCGGGGCATCTGCTGCCTGTACTAGAATGCGTTTCAAGCTACGCTGTGCAAAATCTCCAGCCGTTGCCATTTAAGCAGGCTTCCAGCCGAGTGCCACAGCCGCTTCAATCGTGGCCTTGTATCCGTTTAATTCTAGTTTTGTACCGTCTGGCTTCACCCATGTCCGGAGGTCTTCAGGGTTTGCACTGACTTCCTCAATAGGTGCTACTTTCTTCTTTCCTGCCATGATAATTCCCTGTGGAGTTATAAAAAAGGCGGCTGCAATGTTTCCACTGAGCCGCCTCCCTAGCCGGTTAATCCAGCGGTTTAGCTACCGAATGCCTGCCCAGCGAAGAACGGATTCAACACTGCATAAGCGGGACGGAAGTCAAAACGGACCTTCTGCTGGTTCTCAAGGAAGCCGACACCTTTCGATACGCGGAACTGCAAACCGTCTTCAGTGGTTGCAATGGTATCGGTAGAATGAAGCTTCTTAATGGGTACTGAACCTACAGAGAACGCTTCCTTGTGCCAGAACAGGTTAGGCTGGATTAAGGTTGCAGCAGCGCCACCAAGCGTCACTACAGCACCACTGGCCAATGCCGCCTCCACTGTGTTGTAAGCTCCGCCAGCCTCAAAGATGCCCGCGCCAGAAACAACCAGGGTTCCCGCACCAGCACCGCTCAGCGTTACCGTTTCAGTCACTGTGCCACTGAACAAGATAGCCGCGCCTGTTTCGTCGACGATCTGTTGCCGAGTAGACAAGTTCAGGCGATTCGCTCCTGTTACGGTGATGGTTTCACCGGCAGCAACAACAAGGTTTGCTTGGAAGGCAGTAACCGCTAATGATTGCTGCATTGAGTCCTTAGCCGCCAGATAAGTGGGGGTAGGAGCTGCTGAGAGAGTACCGGCACGATCAGCGCCAATGCCTGTGGTATACGATGCCAGAGTTGTGGCAGTCATAACCTTAATACCGGCGAAGTTCTCGCTGATAATAGCCTTACGGTGCGCTTCAGAGACCAGAGGATCAACAGCACCTAAAGAGCGCTGAATACCTGCAAGGGCTCGCTGAGTGAACGGGTTTACCGTCATACACCAGTCGCCATCAGAAGGGACACCAGAAGCCTGCATAATCGCGGCTGCGCCTGCAACGTGATCCCAAGTAGAGATCGCTGTGCCGACAGTACCGGAAAGCAAGTTAGTGTTCTTCATCATGAATGCAGCAAAGTCAACTTCGAAATCAGTCTTAATGCGAGTGGCCAAAGGTGCAAGCAGTTGGTCTAGCCCGCCCATCTTGATCGCTTCGTCAGCTTCATCGAAATCAACAAAGGCTGTAAAGTAAGGCTGAACCGTACCAGTCGCCTTGCCTGTGGTAATAGAGCTGGCAGTTTCGCCAGACACATCACCGTTAGCGGTACGAACAGAAACGTAATCAGTGGGCCGCTTAAAGTCGTAGTTCTCCCCGCTATCGGGGTTGAACTTACCATCAAGCAATTGAGTGTTTACGTTCTTACTGAGAACGCGGTCACTTTCGAATTTCTTTAAGAAGGATTTCGCGAGCTTGCGCGAAAAGTTTGAATCAAAATTGTTAGCCATTGTCGGCCTCCATAAGCATTAAATAAGGGTTTTCTCGGTTCCTGTCGCTGTACAGGTAGGGTCGAGATGCAGCGGAGCCCTTAAAGGTATTTAATGCCGGTCATGGAGACCGTGATTTAGTCTATGCACACAATTTAATAGTGTGTCAACTAGACAAAGGTAGCGCCTTTTGGCCCTCCGTCACCCTCTGGCATACCCGATCCGCGAACAGGGCTAACAGGGTCTGGGGCAAGGTCTTTAGGTTGTGTCATGTTGCGCGCTGCCTCTTTAATGTCGGTGGATATGCGAACCGCTGCGTCCATTGGCGACAGTCGAGATATTTCATCCAGCACTGTGGGGTTTTTTGACAGGTACACGGTAATACTGGGGCCGTGGGCCTCACGTAGAATGTGTGTGGCAACTTCCATTGTCAGCCCGTAGTTTCCCACCACCGCACCGGCTTGCTGTAAATCTACAGGTTCAATGCCTAGCTTCTTAGATCGCTCTGAGTAGTCAACGATTGCAGCCTGGGTATGCTCTTGCTGCTTGGCCCACTCTGCGTTAGCGGCATCCTGTCGCGCTTGCTCCCTGGCCCGCTGCTCACTGTCAAACCGAGCCGCTTGGATGATGGTGTTATCCCTTGCCGCCATCTGCTCTGCAAAATCATCGTCGTAAGGGTCTGGCAATGCGGGGATATCGGGCCGGGTTTCCTGGGGAACTTGCTTTCTAAGCTGCTCTAGGTCTTCCTGTAGCTTTTGCGCTAAACGTTCAGCCTCGCGAGTCTTGGCGGTCTTTTTGTTGATCGCCTCGTCAAATACTTTTTGTTGGTCTTCAGAGAATCGAACAGGCTCCTTTACTTCGGCTTTCTCGGTGGGGTCAACTATCTCTTCAGCCGGTGATTCCTCGGAGAAAACAATACCGCTGGTATCTTCCTCAACCGGGGCCACTTCGATTACTTCCTGATCTGCCGCTTCACTCATATCGTTCTCCTAAATGCCACGATTCGGTCGTGTGCCGTTAGTGCAATGTATGCGCCATAATGATGGCCAGTATTTCTTCGTCTTCTCTTAAAATGTTCTCGCGCTCATAGTCGCTATAAACTCCGCTACCGCCCCCGCCGCGTGCTGGCTCTATGGGTATTATCGGCGCTGGATTCTTCGCCAAGAAGTCATGTAACCCGCCTGGTGTTGCTGTAACCGATAGATCAGTGATTCTGTCGGATGACTTACCCCCGCCTCCGCTGGGAGTCTTCGCAATAAACTCATGCAGCCCGCCCGGTGTTGCCATGACAGACAATTCGGTGAGCCTGGTCGATGGCTTGCCCCCTCCCCCCGCTGGTGTCTTAGCGATGAAGGTATGTAAGCCACCCGGTAAAGCCTGAACACTGAGCGCCGTTATCTGATCCGACGACTTACCCGAAGCTGGAGACTTAGGGCTAAAGCTCTGCGCGCGCCCCGGCGTTGCCGTTACCGATAGCGCGGTCATATCACACGATTACAAAGGTGTCAGCGTTGCTGGGGGCCTCAGTGATCGCGGTAAACGTTAGCAGCCCATTGGTGCCGGTGTAGTCCGTGATGTTCGTCGCCTGGTCCTTTAGCGCGCCAGAGGTCCAGATAATAATGCGCCCGTTGTAGTGGTCGTCTGTGGCTTCCGTGAGATCACTGGTCATCTGAGTTGTGCTGAGCGTTCCGGTCACCGCCGCTGCGATAACAATGGTTTCGGCAGACGCCTCAAGCTGAACCGCTGCTGCTGTACTGCCAGAGATGGCCACCGCGTCAGAGGACATCAGCCCGCCTGCTAGAGACGCGGGCAATCTGGTCTGGATATCATCCGTATCAGCTTGTAATGTTGCGATAAGTCCCGGCACATCGTCGGCCTGTAGCTCATTTGTGTCTGCCACGATTGCCGCTAGCTTGGTCGAGTTGTCATCCATTTCTGTGCGGATTTGAGAAACAGTTGGAGCCGAACCACCGCCAGCCCATGCCGCGTCGCCGCGATTCCTAATAGCCTCGTTAGAATCTGTTGATGTGTCGAAGGTCGCACCCTCAAGCCCATCAAAGCGCCCTGGAATGTCGTCTGCTTGCAGCTCGTTAGTGTCAGCAACAATTGCGGCCAACTTTGTGGAGTTGTCGTCCATCTCGGTCCTGATCTCCGCGACCGTGGGTGATGACCCTCCCGCGCCTGTCGTCCATGCAGCGTCGCCTCGGTTCCTCAACGCTTCAAGTGAGTCTGTCGCAGTGGCAAAGGTAGCGCCCGACATATCATCAAGCTGACCAGGAATAGTCGTACCTGTATCGACCAAAATAGAATCCACATTCCCGTCTATAGTCGCAAGTGATGCAGGTAGGGTTGTGCCAGTGTCTACTAAGATCGCGTCAACAATGCCGTCAACTGTAGCTAGTGCCGCTGCCGTAGCTGCCGAGTCTGTGCCTCTCATTGCTGTGGTGGGTATGGCGTCAACTGAAGTCTTAATGGCTCCAAGCCCATCAGTGCCGTTGCTTAGGTCTGTCTGAATGCCATCGACCACCGTATCTACTATTGCGAGGTTTGCCGCCGTTGCTGCCAAATCAAGCACAGTTTTAAGCGCTGTCAATCCGTCAGTTGCATTGGCAAGATCAACCGCCGCCGCTGATCGTCCCAGGGTAAACTGTCCAACTACCTCGCCCACGACACTAACGCTATCCACTGTGCCAGTCGTCACTACCAGATTGTAAGATTTTCCAATCTCGAAGCCGTTGCCGGTGGTGGCAACTACCGTGAGCATGTTTAAACCCACAACGCCGTCGTGGTCCACTCCGAGGGTAATGCCTGCAGTAATCTGGGTTAGCCCTGCATCCTCATAGGCGGAAACAACCGGGGAGCCGGCCAAAACCGTGGGAATACCCGAGGCAAATGCCCGGGTTGTGAATGCAATGTATTGCGTTTCGCCTAGTGTAAAATCTGACATAAATTTACCTGTTGATTATCCGGCCATCCCGCCGCCAATTCCTGCTATTCCGCCCATTCCAGCAAGGCCGCCTTTCCCGGCAATACCGCCCATTATTCTACCGCTCGCGGCTGCTAAAAACGCATAACACCCGATATCGTTGGTCGTAAACGCATTGCCTTGCAGGTCTAGCGCTGGCCTGCCTGTTGCCGTGCCCGTGTTGTAAAGTGTTGAGCTTGTATCAGCGATACGGAAGTCGCCGCCCACAGCGTCAGCGAAATCAGCGGAATCAATATCGGTCGTGATGGGACTTGTGCCGGGCTCGGTCGAATCACTAGAGGCGTTATGCGACCCCGTCCAGTCTGTGCCCGTCCAGTCTGTGCCGCCATTATAAGCTGCGCAATTGGTCGCCACCGCATTGCTGCCGGACGTCCCTATCTTGTCAAAGTTTCGGAGGCAGTTGGCGACCGTGGTATTTGTGACCGTGCCGTTAACGAAGTTGTTAATCACCAGTCCACCACCACCCCAGCCATCAATCAGGCAGGATTCAACGATAGGGGTGAAACCGGAAAACACGCTCGAAAGTGAGTTAGCCCCGATCCCCTCTCCGCTAATGATACAGCGTTTTAGCTTAGCGCTAGCCGCAAGCGCCACACCACGAGCATAGTTAGCTATACGTGTGCTGTGAATTTGTAAGTCTGTGACTTCAACAAAGGAGGCAAGCGATTGCAACACCGGCAAGTTAAAGCCTGCGTCCAGCGCGATCCTGTACCCCGCCCCGCCCTTAATCGTATTGTACGTGTCGCCCCTGAGCCACAAATAGCGGGTCGCGTCCCCGACCCAGTCCGCAGAAGCAGCATTGACCGCTGTAGTGTCCGTGCCGTTGCCAGCAACGCCCGTAATAATCACCCGCTCGTCGTTGGTGGTCATTGCGCCGTGGGCGGCTTTTACGCCATCGATAGCGGCCTGCATGGACACAAAGGCCCGCGTAGAACCGGTGGTGCCAGGCGTAGTGCCGTCGCCGCCCGCAGTCGATGCGGGATTGGCAAAAAACTCTACATCTGTCGGCATTTACTTAGTGACTACGAGATTAATGTACGGATCACCTGAGACAAGCGCGATGTTCATCGTCAATAGGCCTTTAGCGTCCGTGGTATCGGTGCCAGATTGCGAGCCGAACACCCAGCTATAGGCCGTATTCGGCGCAAGGTTGGAAAACGCCTGCTTGTCGATTAGCTGTGAGAACGTCCACCGCGGCGTTACGTCAACCGAGATGGAACCAATCATGCCTGGCGTGTGATCGTTAGTGCCTGCCACCTTAGCCACGTACTTAACCGGGAAGGTGATCGTGCTGGCTGTCTCTACAATATTGCCGTGATCCCACCACAGGCCTTGGTTAATATGACCAGAGCGCGGCATAGTGGAAACGGTCTTGCCGTACCAGTCCTGCGGGTAATCGCCTGTTGAATTAGTGAACGCCAGGAAAGGCCTATCGAGCGAGACTTTGTTTGTCGTGGGCTCTCTCAGCATGGACCCAACTACCGGGACGCCGTGCGCGGGCGTTAGCTCTGCCCACGTAAAGCTCCCACTGATTTTATTATCTCGCACAACGTCAAGAAACTTGGGGTTGAGCATCCCAAGAACATCATTCCAGCCCCACTGGTGGACGTACACAATATTCTGGACGATGTTGTCGAGGGGGGCTTGTATCTGAAAATCCATCTTGTCCCAGTTGGCAGAGTTGGCCCCTGTGTCCGGCCCCATCGCCGGGTATAGCACGGGCAAGGTCCTGGGCAGTGTGTGCCCGGTAATGCCATCGGACATAATAAGCCGCTCGCGCCATCGCTGGCACATGATCATAGGCATTTGCAGTGACGCCCTACCCCCCATCGACTGGCCTTGCGCGGTTAAACCCCGACCCCAGTCAAATATAAGAGAGTGGCGGTTTTCGACAAGATCGAGTAACTGACACATCCGCTCGGCGGCATAACTGCCGACCCCCTGCGCTGTACCGTAGCCACTCAAGCCCCAGGACTCTATGTGGCCGTAGCTCTCCATATCCTGAGCTTTAACCATAAGCCGGGATTCTTTATCGAAGTGGTCATAGCTCGGACTGCCCCAGTGAATTCTAGGGCCACCGCCGGACGCGTGAAAGCTGGCGACTACCTTGGACGGCTTCTCTACGCTAGCGCCTTCTGGCCTGATCAAGATGTTGTCTTTGTACGTTAGCCGCCAAGTGTAAAACCCCTTAGTGTCTATGCCGTAAGGATCGTATGCCGTATCACTGGGCAGGTCGCAGCGATAGCCCGAAACGTAGGTATTCGGGTAAAGGTTTATTTCAGGGCAAGTGACCAGGCTTGTGCTTGGCTCGTTAGGGTCGCCGGGCAAGGCACAACCAACAGCGTCAACCGGTACGCCTGCGGGAGTCGCTGAACACTGATCTATATCGTCGGGTACGTTGTCGCCGTCTATATCGCTGGGCGGGTTGTTACACGTATTGCTGGGATCATTCGGGCACTCGTCCAGATCGTCGGGGACGCCATCACCATCAGTATCGACGGGGGCGGACGCGCACAGCATATCCTGAGAATGATACTCGCAGAATTTGTCTACAGTTAATTGGGCAGACGCGGTAGCGGAAAGCAACAAAGCGTAAAATGCAATCAAATATTTCAACCTAACTCCTAATTGGTGTGGCAATAACACTCTTCAAATACCCGCGCTGGTCACGCTCGATATCAAACTTCACCGGCTTTTGTTCCGGTGCATTGTTTAAGCTGTCTTTTAGTGCGGCAATTAGTGACTTAATTAGTGCTGGATTTGCCTGTGCAATAACAGAGAGTTGATCGACAACGGCATTCAGATTGCTGTCGCCAACCTCTTTCAGTTGCTTGGTGCTAAGACTCAAGGCATTGGTGTGCGCCTTCGCTTGCTTCTCGAAGCGCTTGTCTTGGTCCCGTGATGCCTTGCCCATCTCTTTGGCGATGGTCTCGATACCTAGTAGTATTTGGTCAACCTGGGCTCGTGTGCTTTCGTCCTGTTGCCGGGCTTGTTTGGTCAGTCCTTTGGACAGAAGCTCAATCGTCTTTCCTGCTTGGGATTCTTTGGCCTGCTCGCGGTCTTCCAACTCACGCCGGATAAGCTCTGCTGCTACTTGTTGTCGCTCAGTTGCCACTCAAGCCACCTTGCATAACTTCCATGAGCCGCTTCGTTGGAGCATTACGAATATCCTCAACCTTGGCGAAGTTATCCAGCTCTGATCCTTCTGCGTCAGCGGTCTTCTTGCGTATGCCGCTCTCAACTTCGATTCGCTTGGTCTCGGCGCTAATGCGTGATGTCTCAGCGTTAAAGGTGTCGATCTTGAGTTTTTCCATTCTCTCCTGTTGGGAGAACTGTGATTCCTGCTGCTTGGTCTGAGCGTCCAACATATCGGCCTGCCCTTTCATGGCCTCGGCTTGTGCCGCTATCTCCATAGGGTCTTGCTGTGGAGGTTGATTTTGTGCGGCTTGCTGCTGCTCCTGGACTTTCTGCTTCTCTTCGTCCGTCCATTGATCCTCGGGTATCAATCCCTGTTGAAATAGCTGGTTGCGCTTACGCCCGCCAATAGAGCGCATGCCGGGCGCGGGGATATTGTTTAGCAAGATATCGCCGCCCAACTGGATCACACTGGGGTCAACCTTGCCGACTTCAGTTAAGGCGCGAACGGTTTCATTCTGGCGATTCTTAAAGCTTGGCCCACTACTGCAGGCAACATCGTACTTTCCTACCGATAGATCGTTGAGCGTGACTTCTTCGCCGGTCTGCTGGTCAATAATGACCTCACCAATAGTCGCCATATCAAACGAACCATCTTCGTCCAGTATGCGAACCTGACGCCCAGGCCCGTAAACCTTGGGGATAGCCTTAACCAGAATGCGCGCCGTGTGACGCTGTGCAATCTCTCGGGCTGTGCTGTACTTGTTGTTACCTGTGTCGCCTTTGTCTTGGAGCTTATCGATAGCCACACCTGACTGTGCAAACGGGTTATCACCCATCGAAGCAGAGAACATGCCCGCGCTTTGATTGATGACCGCCTTCATGCCCTCGGAGATTGTCCTCAGCCCTGGGTTGATAGTGGCCCCACCGTTCTGCTGTGGCGGCCCTGGTAGTTCTTGATCCGGGTTAAATATCTGCACCGGGTCTGAATTGGTGTTGAGTGTGGCGAGTGTATCGGTGTGCCCTTTAACCTGGGCGCTGGTCATCCAGTACTTAGCTCTGGGAGCCAGTGCGCCCTCTTCAATCTCACGTGACTGCGAATAGTTATACACACGCTGTGCATCAATGATCTTTTCAACAGCGCCGTAATAGACTACTTTCTCTTCAACGATATCGAAATTAGCAAAGGCTGGAACAATGGGTAGCCATTCCTCGAACACGGTCTTTCTGGCATCGGTCAACCAGTCTTGAGTGCTGAACTCACGCGAATACACGCACCGTTTCATGCGCTTACGCCGCTTGCGCTCTGTGATTCCCAGCGCTAGCAACTCATCGACAATCTTATCAAATTCAGCATCGGCCTCGTATATTTCGTTATTGGTCATCAGAACCAATTCAATAGGCTCTTCTTTGACGTATAGGAACTCCCCTACCATCTCTAAGTCTTGCCGGTGGTAGTAAGCCGTTCCGGTGCGATCAGAGCCTACAGAGCCTTCTGTGGCCTCTGGGTACTTGGTTTTAAAGTCTTCAGGCAATAAGCCGGATAATACCCAGCCATAATCAGCGTCTGAGGCGTCTGGCTCTTCAAACGGGCCAAACCACACGCGATCCTCAAAGTTACCCACGCGCTTAATAATCAAGTCTTGATCGAATGAATCGCCGTCAACGTATTCCTGGACAACTCGCCAGCCTGCCAAGCCACCGACAACCATGCTACGCCCGGCGCTGTTGAATACCTGGACCGCGTTGCTCATCTTCTCAATGTTGCGAACTAAACCGTCATAGGTTTCCGCGATATCTTTCGTTGCATCATTGCCAGCCGGTGAAATCTTGATATCAAAGTCTGAGCGCTCCATATAACCCGCGATCTGGTCGATAATGGGATTGGTCATGTCAAACGAAAAACGGGGCCTGCCGTCATTGGCATTCCACCAATAAGACTCCCACTGCCCATCGCGTTTAGTGGTAAACAACTTAGCCTCGCGCACTTGCTCGCGGTTGTCGTGGTCTGCGTCCTGGGCTTTCTTTAAATGCTCAAGTACCCACGCATGATTTTCGTGGTTGGGGAGATCATCACTGTCTGTTTTGTCTTTCATTTGTTCCATCCAGCGAAATTGATTGTCTCTACTTCGTCGTTAACTTCAATCGGGCGCATCAACATCATTACAGCGTCACCCATGTTTGGGGAGTCAATGCCAAGCTTTTCCATCTCAGGCTTGGACATGAGCTGAATGCGGCCTGAACCGTTGTATTTACGGGGGATTCTGCATAACTCCGAGCGCAATGCCTGAAGCTGCTCAATGCTTGAAGAGAAGCTAATTAGGTCGTCGGGGTTGATCGCTTTCTTTTCCTTCTCTACCGCCAGGTACGTGCGTAACATGCGGTCCCTGAGCATCCAGTAGTATTGAGCACGCTTATTGAGGAATGCGTCCTTGTTCGTCTTGGGCTTCTTAACTTCACTGTTGATCGGGTCGTATATTTGCTTGGGATTGTCGGCACCTTCAGAGCCCCGGAATGACTCAACCACTACCTTTTTGCCCTTGAAGGCGTCCGTGATCTGACGTTTGAGCCCTAAGCCAACACCGTCAGCGTCCCATGTAAAAGTATCAGGCTTCTTGTCGATAGCGAATGACGTGGCCCAATCGGTGGCCGTGTCTATTCTTCCTGCATCGGTAGACTGAACATCTTTGATTACAACGCCGTGGGAGTACGCTACTGCCTTGTGATCTCCACAGTCGGCAGGATCATAGGCCACGCGTTCTTGTCCAACGGCATCGAACCCCAGCTTAATGTGAGCATCAATACAGGCATCGAACCATTCGGGCTCAATGATGGCGTTGTCCACGGTATCGGAGTATTTGCCTTCCCAAATATGGTCATATTCTGCCCTGGGTAGGTTAGCGAGATCGTCTAATCTCTCCTGCTCTAGCTCCGGAGGGAACCAAGGGTTGTCCATCCAATTCACCTCGACCACCATCATCAGGTCATCTTCATAGAATCCGGTCTTGGCCAGTGATGCCTCCGCGCGCTTGAGATACTTCTTGCTGATCGCGTCCTTGGAACTCCCACGGTTCATAGTTATCCAGATTTCGGGAGGCTTCTCCCCGTCAATATCAATGACGTTATCGGCTGCTGATTTACGAATAGAGGGAGTTAATACCCTGAGCGACTTTTCACTGACTGATTCCCCCTCTTCAATCCAGAGCTTATTAACCCCGTGGATAGACTTCAGGCTGGTGATGTTGCGCGCCAATCCTTTGTAGAAAATCTCTCCGCCGCTGTGGGCTTTGATCTCATTCGCCATCACTGTGAAGTTGGCTGATGCCCCCAGCCGCTCGATCTCTTGGCGTAGGCTTTCGTGTACTGAGTCATCAATGCTGTTCTGGAATTCTCTGGTGCAACAGATACGATCGCCGCAATCCGCAAACATCAACATGAAATCGCCCACGGCTGTGGACTTCTGACTGCCTCGGCCACCGACTGCGATCTTGACCCGCTTGGGCTTAGACAGTAGCCATGTCAGCTTCTCAGTCGCTTGTAGGTCTACGGCTGCGCTACTCACTGGTAACTCCGGTGACGGACCAACTGTGCTTGACGGTTACATCGCCTGTGACCGCTAGCTTGCTGCCTTCCTTGCGATCAATGATCTTATGCGCTGTGTTGATATCCTTGTCATCAAGTGCGCTTAGGATAACGCTGCGGGCCTTGAATACAGGGTTAGACTTCAACCGCTCTTTCCGGTCTATAAACTCTGGATTGTTGTCCTGGTAGGTGTAGAGGGTTTGCTTGGAGATGTCTGCGGCGAAACATGCCTCAACGTCAGTACACCCGAGCATGAAAGCATCCTCAAGTTTCTTGACTGTTAGTTCCGTCATTTTCGTAGGTCTGCCGCCAGCCATCTAGTGGCCTTGGACAAAAAAACGCGCCCCGGAGGACGCAAGAGGATGTAAACACATTTGGAACATTTAGCGTGTCTCACGACAAGGCCGGACTTCAGTCTATGCACAAATTAAAGGGTTGTGTCTAGGGTTTATCCTAAAGTCTGTAATGGAGAAACTTTCTCCACTTTTCTCCGCCCCGCCGTTACTGTGTTTGCCCTGTTTCCTCAGCTTGCCCAGTTGGTACATAAACTATCAGTCGATAGGGTTATGGGTATTTAAATATATTTTATGAAAGTTGTGGTGTATAATTCATGGCATCTGCCTCGATTGCTTTCGGTCGGATATTTCAAAGAAGCCTGCTCATGCACGAGTGGGCTTTTTGGGTTTTGGGGTCAACCGTTTAAGTCTCTATTCCTCAGTGTATTAATCTGGTCTTTGCGTGTGCGCTTTATCGGGTCTTTGAACGATCGGTTCTGCGTGTAGTCTACCACTTCAATCTTGCCGCCATCCTTCAGGAATTTAGCCTTTGCTATGTCGATCTGTATTTGCTCTGCCTCCTTGGGGTTTGTCTCAGCGTCATAGTGATGACATGACGGGCAATTCCAACCCCTATCACCGGCTTCGTCAAAAGGCTTTAGTGCTTTACTGCATCTCGGGCATATCATTGCGATCCTTCCTGGGACTGCGCCCGTAGATAAGATGGAATATGTCTCTAAGCTCTTCAAAGTCGTTGAATCCCCACGCTATATCCTCTTCATGATCAGCTAGATATTCCGATAGCTGCTTAAGCTCTTTGATTGGCAGTTGCAGTGCCTCGGCATCAATCACCAGTCGTAATCCTTAACATCTTCAGACTCATCCATAGGCTCATCGTCGTCACTCAATTACCTGGCTCTCGATTAGCAGCTCTATGTAATGCTTCGCCTTGCGTAAATCCTCAACACCGCCCTTTTCCTTCCAGCGAGTCATGTACTTGATGACATTTCCCTCGCAGAATCCGATATCGTTAGCCAGGATGTATTCAATAGGCTGGATAGCGAGTTGATAGTGTTCGCCTCCCACTTGGGTATCTTTTGCACTCATTGCTCTCTCCGTTGTCGGTAGTACTTCGCTCTGCGGTCAAATATCTTTCTAACGCGCTGAAGGTAGGCCACATCCATTTTGTGCATGACCGAATTGCATTCAAGGCTATCGACAAGCTCTAGGCCGTAACGCTCAATCAGACCCTTTCGATACTCCAGCTCGTTACCTGACATATCACGGTTACACTCGACGCACTGACCGTGTATGTTCAAAATATTGAAGCGGAGGTTCCTGTATAACCCTCCCCGGCGCTTGAAGTGGCCTGCGTCAACGTAGTGCTTGTATGAGTCTGTTGGCCTGTGGGGTTTGTTGCAGCTAATGCAGGGCCTCCCATAGTCGCGTAGCAGGATGTATCGGTTTACTGAATCCTGAGCTTTTTTGTCATGCCAGCTAACAGGCCTACTTTCATCCTTGCGCCTTCGGGTTTCAGCATTGAACGCCTTCTCAGCTTTCTTAGCCTCTTTCTTATAGTGGAGTGAAAGCCCACACGTAGGGCTACACGCGGCGGCATTACGCATGGTAGGAGTGAAGGTCTCGCCGCAGATAGCGCAGTCCTTTGCTTTACGCGCTCGGTTAAGTGGTGAGCGAATCAAGCTCTATACCCAATATGGCATCCAGAAACGCCTCATGCTCTTTGTTGTTGATCGCTGCCACTAGTATCTCTTCGCCGCGTAATGGGCCGTAGATAGCTATAAACTCCGCTGTAGTGGTTTCCCTGCCTAGATCGATTTCGCTTTTAGTTAACACAATCATTTCTCTCCCGCCTCCAATCTCTCAGCTATGACATGCATAACCTTTTCAATCGATTCCAGTGAGTCAGCCATAGATACATGGGCATCTCTGAACTCCAGTAGTAATTCCATTAGCTGGGCTTCGGTGATTTCAGACACTCTTTGTTGACTCAGGTCTAAAAATTAATCCGCTTTTCGCTAGCCGTCCTATAAGCTCCGCTTGGTCAGGGTGGATGAAAACGCGCGCGCCAAACTTAAAAGCCTTAACCTTTCCCTCCCCAATCAAATTGTTTATGGCGCTGTTCGATACGCCTAACTCTTTCGCCAGCGCGTTCGGTGTCGTGTAAATTACCGATGTGTCTATATCTCCCGCATCAAGACTCTCTTTGATTGCCGGGGTAGCCTGCCGATCTCTTCTTTCAGCCACTAAAAGTAATTCTGCGTGATTCATTTCGTATTCTCCTCATAACTTTCAATTTCATTGGGATTCACTAGGGACAATCCCTGCTTACTGAACTCTCTAATCACTGTCTCGATATATTCCGTAGCCTGTGGTTTCTTCATCCGGCTTGTGACCGGCAAGATATCCATAGCCAATAGTTTTTCCTCGGTCGTTAGGTGCTGCATGATGCTTTTGGTGTACATGGCGCTAAAGGCTTCGTCATAGGCCAGCAAAATAGGAATACCGAAATAGGCTTTACAGTGCCTACGGATATCAACCACGCTCTCGTCTTCCTTCTGGGCTGCTATCTGGCCGTACAGAGCATTAATCATGGCGTTCTGGTCTAAGCTTCTATCCTCGCGCAGAAACTGCACCGTGGGAGGCTTGCCTGCCGCTCTACGGGTCGCTACCTCGTCATTGAAGTAACTAACGCTTGTATCGCTGTTGAGCCTGTACTGCTGTCCTGTGGCTCTCATATCGACGCCATCGCCATTGAGTGGTTGCTGGGTAGCCTGCCCCAATGACTGTTTAACAGCGTGGGGACTATTTCAATCTTTGCCGCTGGTGCTGGCCCTGGATGGTAAAACATCGGCATTGCCCCTCCCCGCTTATTCTCACCTGTCGGCACTGAGTGAGCTAGACCTTGCGTGATGAGCCTATGTAATCCAGAACTCACGGTACTAAATGCCAAGTCTGGTATCAAGTCGGCAATCTGTCTTTTGGTCATTACAGCCTTCTTGACTTCGATTAGCACTCTGTCTTGTGCTGATAATTCATGGTCGTTGTTTCTCATAATCCAGCCCATCCCCATTTATAGCCCTTGTGGTAGGGTCTAATCCCCCGACAACATTTTAATATTGTTGAATGATCAAACCCGTCCTTTCTAGCGTTCCCAGCAGATGGGTAGAATATTTTAGCGCCAGTTTTGATACTCTTACCCATAACAGGAATACCCCTCTTGAGCAGTCCATTATCTGAGGCATGTCGTGAATTCTCAGCAGCAGTTACCCATTCAAGATTATCACTTGAATTGTTAGCTTTACATCCATCAATATGGTTAACCTGTGGTTTGTTTTCTTGGTTTTCAATAAACGCTTCAGCCACAAGCCTGTGTACGGCAATCCTTTTATGGTGGATATGGTAGAGCGGCGCGGCAACATACCGGTAGCCAGACTTAACACCCCCCTTCAACAGCTTTCCTTTATGTGACCAAACACGGCCTAAGCTAGACACTTTATATTCAACCCCATAACCTACATCAACCTTCTCTAATTGCTCCATGATCGGTCCTCCAAATCCTCTTCAATGGTTTTTTGCCTACTTGATTGCTGCTTAGGTGGGTCTACCCAGTACACGCCCTTCCAGTTCATCTCTATGGCATTACAGATCATTCTCTCTTGCTCTGGTATCGACCACTGTAAAAGCTTCTTAGTGAGCATCTTGATTGCCCTGGGGGTCATTGGCTTTGATAAGTCCTCTTCCCTGTAAGCTATCCATTCTGCTAGATATTCGGTGTTGAGGTTATCCGGTACTACTGAATCAACTATTTTTAGCATTTTCTATCCTTAATTGTAGTCTTGCTCTGCCATGTGGCAAAAGATTCCGCACTGGATATCTGGAGCATCATCCATCGGCTTAATATCCTCCGGTAATTCATGTAGCTGTAACCTCCAACGGTTTGCGCTCCCCTTTTCATTGTATAAATCAGGGCTGCCAAGCTCTTTATATTTTTCAGGGTATCGCTTTTTAACCACAGGCATTGATATTTGGCAGACGCTACGCCCCAGTGCTTGCTCTGTTTCGCTCATCTTTAAAAAGTAATCAGGAAAATCCTTCTCTATCTTGCGCCAATAGCTAGGGGATACAGCCTTAACGCACCCCCGACAATTGTTGTTTTTATACCCTAGCCGATACATTTCAGGCAATTCAATCCCTGCATTTTCCACCATCGCCAGACAGTCTGATTTTGTTAGCCCTGCATCAATTAACGGCGCTGATGTATGTATATTGTTAGCGTCAATGAATCTGTCGTATCGGTCCTGCTCTTCCACGGTATAACCCATGACGTGAACATCATCGGGTTTCTGGAAAGTCTCACGAACCTCTTTTTTTAAAACTCCTGTACACTTTGCTCCCCCAGGACCGACAAGATACCTTGATTTATTGAATACCTCATAGATAGACCTGTGATATTTATCATTCCCTAAAATCAGTATTTCTTGACCGAACCACTTCTCACAGTCAGCTAGGAACCTTGGGTTATCCTCGCTTTCCTCTTTGACCTCACAGTAGGCAATCGTTACAGGGCCTTTGGCTATACTTAGCTTAGTAGCCACTGCTGATGCCGCCCCACAACTAAACCAGCTAACCGTTCTCATTATTCAACCCTCTTGTTAATCAACAACTAAATTCATTGATTCTAGGTACAACTACCCCCCTTCCCACTGCTTGGTAGTATAACCAAAGCCTTATGTGGTAGGTGCCTTCAGAGCATAGCGCTCTCACTGCAAGGTGCCAATGTGTGACCAGCTTAACGGACGGGGGTAGGTCCTATCTGGCTTTGGGTAGTGTTTAATTGATCCGCAGAGAAACACCACTGCATAAAAGCTGCGGCGAGCAAGAAAGAACCAAAAGAAGGAGGTGACGTAAATTGTCACATTGTGCCGCTGGTTGTCAGTAGTTGACACTCTAGGGCAGTATGGTAAGCTTTCCTCGTTCTTTTCTGGTCTCGCAACTAGAAGATAACCTTTCAGACCTTCATGGTCAACAGGGGCCTTATCCTCCCCGCAGACTCCCCGCTTAATTGCGGGGTTTTTGTTTCTGGCCATCGACATACTCACCACCCCACCACCAGGGCTATCAAGCAAGCAGCAGATAATAGTAGGAATAGGGCTAACACTGCTTTTTCTAACTTATCCATCATTCAATCCCCTCAAGTGCGCGCTGTAACAAACCTATATTTAATGGATTCCTTAGTACAGCCCTTGCCGCCCCCTCTATAACTCGGAGCCTGATATGCTCGGTAAACAGGTATTCAATCTCGCAATCCTTGCAAGTATTACTGCGGGTAGTGTGCTGCTTACACCATTCGAACGGATAGTCGCTCATCACTCCACTCCCATCCACATAAACACAATAGCCAGTATCAGCACTGAGACCGAAAAGGCTTCAAGTAATAGCTCTGTTTTAGTCACTTCGCAGCCTCCAGGCTATACCGCGCATAACTCCGGTTATTGTGAGTGCGGATAAACTTGGTCTTTATCTTGTGGCCCCGTCCTCGTAACCGCTCAATCCTCGCAGCGAGCCGCATACAGCCGTAGTTGTTCAGGGCTTGTAGCTGGGTAATGGATCTGCGCTTTAGGTGCGATAGTATCTGATCTTCTTGGCTCATGACGCCTTACTCGTCCACCATGCGTCCAGCGCGTCAACGTGTTCAAGTAACGCAAGCCCTGCCTTCTTCATGCGGTTTCTAACACGGCCATAACCAACCTCAGTAAGCCGCTGTCTTGGCACGTAAACATCACGACTGTCTGGGTAGTACGCCTGCAAAATACCATCGAACATATCTTCAACTTGACCGTTAATATACTCATCTGCTTTTACTATAGGGTCGTGCCTCTTCGCTGCCCTCTTTCGGACAGCGCCTTTAATGTGCATAGTTGAGCAGTACTGCATCAAGGGTGGGGATAGCGCGCCCTCGTCGATCAATCGAATAACCTGATCAGACACCCTGTTAACGTCAACGTCCATCCCCGATTGCTCTAGGGGCAGCATAACGCTATCAATCAAGCCGTCTAACTGTGATGCTAAGCCTTCGTTATTTTTCATAATTATCAATCCATGTTTTAAGTTTAGGTATGATGCTTGCCGCATCTTCTTTCATTGCTTCCGTCCATTCGTCCACCAGGAAATCCAGGTCTTGGCTGAACAATCCACGCGAGCGAAACTCACGCAGAACACCCCATATATAGAGTGAATCTGCATTGATTCTAGGCTGCTTTTCCTCCTTCGGTTTAAGGATGTGATTAGTGCTTGGCTTTGCGGCAGGACTATCTACAGCCCTTTCAAACTCTGCCTCCGGCACAGCGGCAAGCTTCTGGTAACTAGCCGCTTTCTTGTCGGATAAGTTGGCCCCGTCCTTTGCTTTCTTATACTCAGAATCAGGTAAAACATTTTCCCCAGTTGGCAAATCTTTTATATTCCCACGACCGCTGCCACTACCCTTCTCTAGCCCGGCAAGCAGCTCCCCGCATTTACGCTCTGCCCGTACTCTTGCCCTGGCTGCATCCCACTCAAGATCCATATCATTCGCCTGTTTAGCATACAATTCGACGGCAACTGCTTTATCTATGTAATCTTTCAGTTCATCAACTGATTTATATTCGGAAATCCACTTCTTGGCGTTATCGTACCTTGTTAGCTGCATTAGATTTTTGCCTCTTGTGGGAGCCGGTTGTAACTACGGAGGATAAGAATACGCAGCGCACCACTTAAACTAGTGCTGTTGTATTGTGCAATCGCTTGAGCCATGCGCTTTTCCTCCACCGTCATTCGAACCTGGGTTAGTTTTCTCACTTCGGGTCTTAGCATCCTATATACCTGCTTGATTTATTTACATGTCGAATTAGCGTATATCCTAACGTATATAAATATATCGCGCAAGGGGTTGACTCGAAATAGGTTTGCGTATATCGTTACTACATCGACCACAACAACGGATAAAGCGAAATGAGTTACTTATCAACTATGGACTATTTAAAGGAAGTGGCCGCAACGCCATTCATACCTTCTAGCTACAATAAGAGCGTGGGCATTCATGTGACCGACGCAGACTATGCACCACTTCCCCATGTTGCCATGCGCACACGAAAATCACCCGTAGGCGAGTACGTCACACACTCAGAGCTTGAGTTGTTATTCGACTATGACTATCAGCCTTTTGAAGCTGCGGATCAGGAATACCCCGGTTGTGACGAGGCGGTAACGATCACTGGCATCTACTTTCGGGAGATTGATTTGATGAGTGAATACACGGGACTTGAAATACAACTCTTTGAAGAAGAGATACTGGAGCAGCACTCATGAAGCCTATTTGTATGCGTCTTGAGATAGAGGAGATGAGCGCATGAAGCCGGTTGATTTTGAAGGTAGAAACGCTCTGATTGCGGAGCACCAAGATGAATACATTACCCTGCCAGCGCAGTACAAAAATGATGATAGCGGCACAGTTATATTTTGCTGGGAACTTAGTTGGAGGGAGAGATTTAAGGCGCTATTCACTGGTGTCGTATGGCAAGCAGTATTGACATTCGGAGGCCCACTGCAACCACAAATGCTGGCTACTGAAAAACTGGAGGACGAGTCATGAACACCACACCCTATGAGCTTAAAGACCAAGCAATGAACCGCAGGCACGAAGGCCAGCGCAATGACCCTATTACAACCGCAGGCGGTCTTGTGAAGTGGATTGGTATAGCAGTCCTTGCAGTGCTGATACCTCTTGTATTCGCTCTAGGCATGGGTGAGTTGATTGATGGCGTGATGATATTTAGTGGGAGAGCGTAATGAGAAACAACTGCCCGCGATGCGACTCAGAATGTACAGACCTTGATTCAAGCAGGGAGCAGCAAGTTAGCGCAGTAATGTGCTTGGATTGTGATTTCGGTTTCAATGCTCCGGTTGATGAAGATTGTATTGAGAAGATGTGGAATTTAATCGGCAAGGAAAGCTGCGCAGTGATGGACGAGGACGATGAATATGAGTGACAAGCAGGCCAATCCAAACGTGACAGCGTTCTATAGAAAGTACTTCGAAAGGAGTGCAGAAGCAGCCAAGGCCCAGCCCTACAAATGCCCTCAAGAGGTTATGAATGTAATAGCAGATCAAGCTAAGGAGATCATAGCGCTTAAGGACCGAATAGGAGAATTGACATGAAATGTTATGTAGAAATTGCAGTAGAGGTTGATTATGACGCTAGCAGAGGGCGAGATCAGACTAGAACAGACCCAGCTGAGCCTGCTGAGTTGGAAATCACAAAGGTAAGGCTAGGGTGGATTGATATTTTCGACATGATGACGCCGAGCCACATTGAACAAATTGAATCCCAAGTATGGGAAAAACTTAACGAAGAACCAGGGGGACGGTAATGGATAAGACACGCACAGAAACAATTTACTTTTACGCTATATGTCGTGATGGGCAATCAGAAATAGAATACAGGGCTTCCGACGTCTTTATGGATTGCCTGCCAGAATACACGCTGGTTAGCCAGAAGGAAATCACCTTCGCCCTGCCAGATGCTAAGGATATATTGCCTAGAGTCATTGGCCGTCTTGAGGATAAAAGGGCATTAATGCGAGCTGCGGCAAGTGCAGCAATTACAAAAGTCGATGAGCAGATAGCAAGCCTTATGGCTTTGCCGGACATGAGCGATCAATCATGACTATCCGAGTAGATCGCTATAACCGAGACAAAGAACTAAGGGAGTTTGCTAGGGAGTGTCAGAGGCAGGCTTTGAATTATAACGCAGTGAGGGTTCAGCAATGAGCAATAAAAATATATACCAGCGCATTAACGAGGTGATGACTGAGGTTGAATACGTCCAAAAGGATGCCACGATAACCGGAGGAGGCAGCTATGCGGGCTGTGATACATATTTCGGGTTGTGCCGCGAGTTGGTGTTAAAACTTACAGGAAGAGATTTATGAGAGATGTTGCGAAAGTAGAAACAGTTAAGCCTGAGACAGTTGTTACCACTGGTCCTACGGACCTTATACGGATTGCTGTTGAGCAAAATATGGACGTGGAGAAACTCTCCAAACTTATGGATCTTCAAGAGCGATGGGAGGCTACCGAAGCGCGCAAACAGTACTTCGACGCCTTTGCTACATTCCAGGCTTTGGTCCCAGTCATCAAAAAGAAAACTGAGGGCCATAATTACAAGTACGCCACTTTGGGAGACATTGCCCAGAATATTAAGCCTGTGATTGAGGAGTGCCAGCTTTCATACAGGTTTGATATTCAGGACACAGGCGAGCTAATAAGTGTTACCTGCATAGTCAGTCACAGGGCTGGGCATCAAGAGAAAACCACAATGACCGCGCAGCCCGACGATACCGGAAGTAAAAACACAATTCAGGCGCGAGGGTCTGCTGTGTCTTACTTGCAGCGATACTCGCTTGTAGGCGCTCTAGGGTTAACCACGGCAGACGAGGACATAGATGCTCGCATATCTTCAGAGTTCATAAGCACGGGGCAGGCCGCAGGCATTAAGGCTCGACTTGAGTTTACAAACAGCAATGTTGAAAAGTTTTGCTACGCGCTTTCAATCCCAAATGTTGACGCTATGCCCGCCATTAAATATGCAAAGGCGGACAAAATGTTAACCCAAAAAGAAACGAAAATAGTACTGGAGAGTTCCGATGAAAATTCTTGATTTTGAACAAGGTACTTCCGAGTGGCTACAGGCAAGGCTTGGAATCCCAACTGCGTCAAACTTCGGAAAACTTATAACAAGTACGGGTAAGAAATCTACCCAAATAGACGGTTTTCTAAATACCTTGGTAGCAGAAACCCTAATGGGAAAGCCTGCTGATTTCTTTACGAATGACCATATGCAGCGCGGTACTGAACTGGAGCCAGAAGCTCGCGCTTGGTACGAATTCCAGACGGACCATAACGTAAAAGAAGTTGGGTTTGTTCTACGCGATGATGGCCAAGTTGGCTGTTCACCAGACGGCCTAACAGATATCAGTGGTGTCGAGTTTAAATGCCCCAAAGCAGAAACTCACGTTGGCTACCTACGTAAAGGAGTAATTCCTGCCACCTACGTACCACAGGTGCAGGGATGCATGTGGTTGTGCGAAAGGGAGACTTGGGACTTTGCAAGCTACCACCCTGATATGCCAAAGATGCTAGTCACAGTACAAAGGGATTCTCGATTCATCGCTACGCTAGAGTCTCTGGTAAATGAAATAAACGACAAGAAAGCAGAAATTCTAAACACACTAGGAGCAATGCAATGAGCGCACAAGATGCACAGAAGATAGAACACTCATCCAATAACATCGTTGAATTTAATGAATTCGAGTCGAATCTGGCAGAGTACAAAGCCAAGTATGAGGGCGTGGTCTACGATTTAACAAACCCCGACCAGGACAAGCAGGCGCGATCTGACAGGCTCTCTATTGGAAAAACAATATCTAGGCTGGACAGCGTACACAAGGCAGTAAAGATGCCACTCAAGGATCAAGTGGACCTTTTAGATGGTGAGCGCAAACGGATTAAAGACGGGCTTCTTGAGGTTCAAGACAGCATAAAAAGCCAAATAGCTGAACATGAAGCGATGCTGGAAGCCAAAGAGCAGGACCTTATGGGTAGAGTTGAGGCGATTAAATCACTGGCTTTGTTTGTCGATTACACCCCTGGTTCATCGTACATCAAAGAGCGTATAGATCAGCTTGAAAATGTAAGCATCGATGATTCCTTTGAGCATTACGAAGCTGAAGCGACCTTCGCAAAAGTGAAAAGCCTGGAATCTCTAAACGAATTTTTGGCGCAAGTAATGGCTCAGGAATCAGAGCAAGCAGAACTCGAAAAACTCAGACAGGAAAAAGCCAATCGAGAACAGAAAGATCGTGAAGACACGATAGCAGCCGAAGCAAAAGCCAGCGCCGAAAATGCAGCCGCCGCTCAGATTGCAAAAGAGCGCCAAGCAAAAGCGATTGCAGAGCAGGCTGTTATCCAAGCCGAGCAGAACGCCATAGAAGCAAAAAAGAGGGCCGAGCAGGAGGCTTTAGATGTAGCCCAGCGCGCAGAAGATGCAAAGCGCGAGGCTGTACGCGCGGCAGAGCAGAAGGCAAAAGCCGAGGCGGAGCGCGTTATTGCAGCCGCTGCCCAACAATTAGAAGAAGAGCAAGCCGCTACCGCAAAACGAGAAGCCAATAAAAAGCACCGCGCAAAGACCAATAACGCCGCTGTAGCTGCACTGGTAAAACTTGCAGGGCTTCCGGTAGACCAGGCAAAGGCCGTCGTGAGCGCAATAGCGAAAAACTCAGTACCTGCAATACAAATCAACTACTAAGGAATAATAATGAAAATCGGAATATCAGTAAAAATCGACGTTACAAAGATACTCAAAGAGCGTCTATTCAAAGGCGAGAAAGGCACGTACCTCGATCTAACAACATTCATCGATACAGATGTTGTTGACCAGTACGAGAACCACGGCTTTATTAGCCAGAGCGTTTCTAAAGAGGAGCGCGAGCAAAAGGTGCAGACTCCGATACTGGGCAACTGCCGTGTGTTCTATAAAGGTGAATCAGACGCTCAGACAGCGCAGGGCTATGACAAGGGTATGGAGCAAGCCAAGGCTGCACTGGCCCCTGACTTCGACAATTCCGATATTCCTTTTTGATATGACATACCAAATCGTGTACATACCTAAAGTCTCAGACTTCGATCACTTGTCGGGCTACAACCCCTGCACTGGTGGTATTGTCGTGTCGCCTTGCATACCTGTAACGCCGTACTTCCCACCTACTGATAACTCTAGCTCTGTACCTGTACCCGGTACGCTGTTGTTGCTGCTGGTGGGTTTAGTCTTAATGAAATGGAGTAGATAACAATCATCGTTGCTGTAGCTCAGTGGTAGAGCGGCTGTGTGAATCTCAGCAGGTTTAGGCCGATGAAGGACGCGGGTTCGATCCCCGCCAGCAACGTCCACAACACCATAGGAGTAAGAGAAAATGATCGCATATCACGGAAAGCAAGAAGTAAAAGATATCTACGTTAACCGAATGCAGGCTCATATGGACGCAGACGAGCTGATACGCGGCACTGGTTTTGAGAACGGCAAGGGATGCGCTGTTGGCTGCACTCTAAACAATTACAGCCACACTCAATTCGAGAGTGAGCTTGGCGTTCCTGAAGGGATAGCAAGGCTTCTCGATACCCTGCACGAAGGCACTAGCGCTGAGGTATGGCCAACTCTGTCTCTGCGGTTTCTCAATGCTATTAAGCCCGGAGCTGACTTAGCTAAAGTCTCAAATCATATAAACCTGTTTATCCTGAACCGTAATAAAGTAAGAACCGCCGCCCTGAAAGATTTAGATGGTGAGGTTCGCGGGGTTGTTATTGCCGCCATTGACCAGTGTATAGAACTGCACGCTAGTGAATTAGCTGGTGTAATTATTGAGTCAGCAGCATGGTCAGCAGCAGGGTCAGCAGCATGGTCAGCAGCATGGTCAGCAGAGTCAGCAGCAGAGTCAGCAAGGTCAGCAGCAGAGTCAGCAGCAGAGTCATCATGGTCAGCATCATGGTCAGCAAGGTCAGCAGCAGAGTCAGCATGGTCAGCAGCA
>Ga0222653_1000235_pt1 | contig 35120 bp, 16 predicted proteins | sample AntAcemetagen419_FD_179856 | JGI IMG/M metagenome (GOLD analysis project Ga0222653, IMG submission 179856) | Saline water microbial communities from Ace Lake, Antarctica - #419 | ecosystem: Environmental > Aquatic > Non-marine Saline and Alkaline > Saline | place: Antarctica: Ace Lake...
GGATTCCGGTTGGCATTCACACCCACGATGACACCGGTGTCGCGGTCGCGAATGCACTCGCTTCGGTCCTCGCCGGCGCGACCCAGGTTCAGGGCACGGTCAACGGCTACGGCGAGCGGGTTGGAAATTGCAACCTCACCACGGTGATTCCGAATTTACAGCTCAAGATGGAGCGCCCTCTCGTCGAGAATATCGACCAACTGACCCACCTCGCCCATTTCGTCGATGACCTCGCGAACTGCGCCCACAATATTCGGGCTCCCTACGTGGGAGCGACCGCTTTCGCCCACAAGGGCGGCATGCACGTGAATGCTGTGCAGAAAGTCGCCCACAGCTTTGAACACGTCGAGCCGAAGACGGTTGGCAACAAGCAGCGCATTCTTGTCTCCGAACTTTCCGGTCAGTCTAATGTGCTCATGAAGGCGGAGGAACTCGGACTGCCGGTCGAAAAAGGAAGCCCCGAGGCGCTCGCGATTCTTCAGAATCTGAAGGAGCTCGAGGAGCAGGGCTATGAGTTCGAGGCGGCCGAGGCCTCCTTCGAGCTTCTCATTCGCAAGCATCTCCACACCTACAAACCCCTTTTCGATCTCAAGGAGTATCACTGCACCTTCCGCCGGGACGGGCAGCGGGATTACCAGTCCTGCTCAGCGACCGTCAAACTCGTCCTCGACGGGGTTGAGGAATATCGCGTCGCCGAGGGAGACGGCCCTGTGAACGCACTTGATGCGGCGATGCGAAAGGCCCTGCGCCCGACCTACCCGCAGATCGATGACATGGAGTTGAAGGACTACAAGGTTCGCATCATCGACAGTCACATGGGCACTGCCGCGAAAACGAGGGTTCTCATCCTCAGCAGTGACGGGCGTGAGAGTTGGGGAACCGTCGGGGTGAGCTACAATATCATCCAGGCAAGCTGGCGGGCACTGATCGACTCGATCGAGTATTTCCTCGCGAAGCATCCGGGATAGGGAGAGCCGGTTCGACGTCGTTTCCCAGAGGGCGTGTCAGATCATCCGCCGGGCCACAGAAAAAAAGCCATCGACCGGGCGCGCATTCACAGGCACCGCAGAAGTCATGCATTCGTGTTCATCCGTGGTCTAAAACCTCTTCGTAATCAGCAGAGAGGCCGGGTGATGTTTAATCGCCATCGGCACTAGCCCAGCCTGACGCGGTGGCGATTTCACATCACCACTACCGGCAAGGCTTGATGAAAAAAGCCCGCGAATTTCGCAAATTCATCGACACCGCACGAACCCTGCATTCGTGTTCATCGGTGGTCAAAAACTCCTCCATGCCGCACTGCCCGGTAGTGGTGATTTGTAATCGCCATCCGCATTGCCCCTGCCCCTGTCTCTTCAATTGAAGTTTACATTTCACCTCGACAACTTCCCAGACCCCCTTTTTTCGTGCCTTCTTTTCTCCCGTGTGGCAAAAGTCTAGCCACATGATCCGTCTCACTCTCATCTTGCTATTCATCGCCCTCGGACAAATCACCTCTGCGGGCGATGCTCCCAATATCGTGCTCATCTTTTCAGATGACCAGGGCGTGAACGACGTGAGTTCCTACGGATCTGAAATCCCCACGCCGAACATTGACCGTATCGGGGAGGAGGGAATCCGCTTCACGCAGTTCTACTCGGCATCATCAATCTGCACGCCGTCCCGCTATGGGCTGCTCACGGGACAGAACCCACTTCGATCACAGGACCGCCTCCTCGGTGCTCTCATGTTCATGGCCGCGGAAGATAAGACACGTGGACTCCAGCCTCATGAAACAACCATTGCTGAGATTCTTCGCGACGAGGCCAACTACGACACCGCGCTCATCGGCAAATGGCATCTCGGTCATGGCGACGCGACTCTGCTCCCGATGAACCATGGATTTGACACTTTCATCGGTCACACCGGCGGCTGCATTGATTTCTTCACGATGACTTACGGGGTTATTCCCGACTGGTATCATGGATCACAGCTCGTGAGCGAAAACGGGTATGCCACTGAGCTGATCACTGAGGAAGCGATCGACTACCTCTCCTCTCAAAAAGAACGCGAAAAGCCCTTCTTTCTCTACCTCGCCTACAATGCGCCCCATTTTGGCAAGGGCTACTCGCCGTCGGAGAAAAAGCCCGTCAATCTGATGCAGCCGCAGGCGGCAGAACTGAAGAGGGTCGATTTTATTGAAGATAAAATCAGAAGAGAGTTCGCCGCGATGACCGTGAGCCTCGACGATGGAATCGGCGAGGTCCTCAACTGTCTCGAAGAGCAGGGGCTGGAAGAAAACACCTGGGTGATCTTTTTAACCGACCACGGAGGCGATCCTACCTATGGCGGCAGTAACCTCCCTCTCCGTGGAGACAAAGCGACCCTCTTTGAAGGAGGCATTAAAGTTCCCTGCCTCATGCGCTGGCCTGCGCGAATCAAACCGGGAACTTCTTCAGATGCTGTCCTCTCCTCACTCGATCTCTTTCCCTCATTCTGCGAAGTGGCGGGCGTGAGCGGGAAATTACCAATTCATGACGGAGGAAGCCTTACGGGAATCCTCGACGGCAATCCGGGTGCGACCTCCCGAAAGTTACTCTGGCAAACCGGGAGCCATGCCGAACTCGGCAGAGAATCCTGGATTGCCTATCGTGACGGTGAACTGAAATATGTGAGCAGTCCGCAAGAGGGAGAATTTCTCTTTGATCTGAACACCGACCCGAATGAAACCACCGACCTTCGGGAGAAGCTTCCGGACGAATTTAACAGGCTCAAAAAAGCAGCTCTCTTGCGCTCCCGTGATTATCGCTTCGAAAGTCCCTAGCTCGCCGCTCAGTTCCCGAAAAGACGATCAAAAAGCCCCTTGCTCTTCTCCGGCGTTGCCTCCTCCACTTGCGCCTCCTGAGCAATGACTTCGTCAAGCGCGTCAGGAACCACTGGTCGAACCGTTGTCGATTCGTGCACCTCTGGAACTTCAACCGCTGAGGTGAGGACTCGATTCGGATTACTACTCTGAAACGTATTGATCGGCACCCTCACGAGTCGCTCCTCGAAACGAAGCTTGCGCCTTGCCGCGATGAAGGAACGCGGGCTGTGATACGTCGTGTAGGTCTTTGGATAAAGATCCCGACGCATCCCGACGCGAAGGTCTTTCCGGATCTCAAAATGCAAGTGAGCCGCATACATCCGGTACGGGCCGCAGCCAATCGTCCCGACGAGCTGGCCCCGCGTGACCTGCTCCCCGACTCTCACTGACCTGACTTTGAGGTGACCATAGAGCGAATCAACAAACGCAATTTGCCCGTTCGTTTCACGATAGGCGTGACGAATGATGATGACATTCCCCCACCCTTTCCGGTAATCCTCGGAGAAGACGACGACTCCGTGTGCCGTTGAATAAACCGGATCTCCCTCGTCAGTGTTGCCACCCCCGTTGCCGTTCCAGTCCTCGCCGAGATGGCCATAGGGAGAGAAACCCCGGTAAACGTAGTAGCCGTAACCGTCAGGCTTTCCGGTCGGGATATCGAAACCATCGGCCAAACGTGTCGAACTGTAAGACTGCGCCAGGGTATTTCCAACTCCGCCAAAGAATGTCGCGAGACCAATAGCCACGTGAAAAAATCTGCATGCTGCAGAAACCGGGGTCTTTATAAGGGGGAACTCCATACAGGAAACGAAAGGATGCTGCATCCGACAGGTCTCTGAACGGTTCGTCGTAACCAATCCTTAGAGACCTTGCCCGCGAAAATACAAAAAGGCAGCTAATCCGGCAATGAGACAATACACCCCGAAATACTCAAATTTTCCGCGACGGATCGCGGCGAGAACGCTGTAGATCGCAATCAAGCCCGACAGAAAGGCGATCACCGCACCGGCGAGATAGGGCATCAACAGCGCCGCATCGACTTCCGAGAGCTTTCGAGCCTCAAGCAGCGAGGCGGCAGCAATCGCGGGAATAGCCATGAGAAATGAAAATTCCGCCGCTGCAGACGGCTTTACTCCCGACATCATCCCTGAAACAATTGTCGAACCGGAGCGAGAAACTCCCGGCAAAATCGCGAAGGCCTGGCCCACCCCCATGACGATGGCTGATTTGATCCCCATCTCATTCTCTCCTTTTTGCTTTGCAAAGAGGCGCGGCAGAAAAAGGATCGCCCCGGTCACCATGAGAAGAAGACCAACGATCGCCGGCTTCTCATAAGTGCTCTCGAAAACGTCTTTGAGCGGAGAGAACCCGACAATTGCCGCCGGGACACTGGCAATTGCAAGGTAACCGATCATCTTCCGCTCTTTCGCATATTCATCCTTAAATGGAGGGATAATGGACAGAATCATTCTCCAGAGCGGCTTCCAAAAGTAGATCAGCACCGAAAGCAAGGTCCCGAAGTGAACCAGGACCTCAAACGTCACCCCCTTATCATCGACACCGAGAAGTTTCTGAGTGAGCACGAGATGCCCCGAAGAAGAGACCGGGAGAAATTCGGTCAATCCCTGAACGAGACCAAGAATCATTGCTTCCACAAAATTCATTGCTTCATTTAGTCCAGCTTCCCGAATATTCCAGCGATAAGGAGGCAACAATCATAAGGATTTTAAACCCCGCCCTCGACTCCGCTAAGGTTTCACTCACCTTCGCTGGAAATACATTCAGGTTGCGATAAATGCTCTGATTACAGAGAGACAAAGCATTATTAAAATCCTCGCAAACCTTCACAGGCTAGTGAAAGCAATTAACATCGTGATGGAATTCGCAAGAGAGACTCTCAAAATTGAAACTATTTCTCATTTATTTCTTGTCTTTATACTAAAAGTGGCCACAATAACTAGAACCGTGCGCGAAGGTTACCAAAATTGTGGTTTTTCAGTTATTCGGCAATGCCTGACTGAAAAACGACCGAACGCCGGATCAACCCATATCACTGACCTATGGCAGACGAAGAACCACCCGAACTCATGACCGTTAAGGAAACCGCAGAATACCTGCGGATCCCCCTTCCTACGGTGTATTACCTTGTCCAGCGCGGGCAACTCCCTGCCATTCAGATTGGCGGACGCTGGCGCATCAAGCGCAGCCTCCTCGACCGCGACATTTTGAAGACCGATGAAGGCGGACAGCCCACCGTTCTTGTCGTGGACGATGACCCTGCGCTTCAGACTCTTTTCAAGCAGTTCCTCAAAAAAGCAGGCTTCGGACGCATCGTCGTTGGGACCGGTGCCGAGGCTCTGACTTACGCTGAGAAGCAGCGCTTCGACCTTGTTTTTCTTGACCTCAAACTTCCGGACATTCCAGGAGATGAGCTCTACGCGAAACTGAAGGCCCTTAACCCTGATCTTCCGATTGTGATCATCACCGGTTATCCGGATAGTGAGATTCTCACGAAGATCCTCTCGAGCGGCCCTGTCACGGTGATCAAGAAGCCGATCGAATACGAACAGCTCAACCGCACCGTGAAGATTCTCGGCCACAAAGGCACTGACGGCCCTTAAGGTCCTTCTCTTCATCACTTTTTGAGCCCGACATGGCTCGAATTAGAAAGGCTTCCGGATTCATTTCCGGAAGCCTTTTTTGTAATCAAGAGGTTTCACTCTCAAGGTGTGACGGGATCCAGGAGGAATCAGACGGCTGGAAGCCGCAAAAACAACCCTTCCTGAACTTTGACAAGTTCACCTATCCTTCTAAAACACGCACCTGCTGGATACGAGAGAGATTGTTGCAAAAGCTTAACTCGAATTGCTAACAAATATGCGGGTGAAATGAAAGAGAGAAGGCTTGGGGGGAACGATATGCACTTCGCGAATTGAAGAGTTGGCTGGCCTGGTCTCCCCGGTTTCTTCGTTGCAGGCTCGTCAAGAACGCAATGGCCTTTCGAGGCCCTCTGACCACTCTTCATCGGCGCCCGGGAACGGGTGACGGCCCGGCTTGCACTCACGGAAATTTGGCTTAGCCGATCTACCAACAAATTTGTCCGGCTGGTAAAATCCATGTCCAGTCTCGTTGTACCCATGCAAAATTCTTTCCAACATGGATTCAAACGGATGGATAATACCATTTAGACGAGAGGATCGGCGGAATGGCTGAATCGGATCTTTTCAAATGCGAGGCGTGAGAGAGGATCGATGCGGGCATCGTGACGATCTCAGAACGAAGCAGTTGGACAGATCCGGCCTTCTCTCAAACCACCTCCGCGAAGCGCTCTGTTTCCAGCCTAAAACTCTTTTCATTAAGCCGATCCGATCGTTTAAATGGTATAATGCACTTGGAAAAGAGTTGCCGCTTTTTCGGGAAAATACCAAAGGCTGGAGGCGCAAAGGGAACCCGTCGGAGCTTATCCCTGTTCAGGCTACGCTTTCAAGATAGCCTCCAATCAGACGCCTACGGCAGAAGTGCCGGGAACCTCGGCTCACGCGGTCTGGTCTACACTGATTCTAGAATGTGGCTCTTGCACCAACATGCCAGCGCCCCTGATTACCATCATCGAAGCCATCCTCAGTGACTTGGAACCCGTAGTCCACGCGAAGCGTGAACCAGTTCTCACGCTGATACCTTAGGCCAGCGCCAATACTGCCGAGAGCAACATCAGATTGCCCGACCAGTGGGTCTTTCGCTGAAAGCGATGCGGCATCGTAGAACAACAATCCGATCGCTCCATCCTGAACTGAGTTGAAACCGGTAAATGTCGAGGGGTAGAACGTTGGAGTCCTCAATTCGACGGTTCCAACCACACCGCTATCGCCGCGCTGAACACGTTGCTCAAACCCGCGCACTGAATCAAAACCACCAGCACCGAGTGATTCACTGGCCAGCAAGTTGCGATTCGAAGCCTGACCCTGAATGCGGCCGAGAACTGACCAACCGCTATCGAGTTGTTGATCGCGTTCGATCAAGACTCTTCCGTAGGTGTAATTCGCGGTCGCTCCCGTCCGCTGAGCACCAAAGGCAAGGTCACGATTCATGCTCGTCGAATCTCCAGGAGATGAGACTACCTCAGCATCGACCGTCCACCGCCCCAGAGCGTCCGGAGCAATAATATTGTATCCCAAACTATACTGAACAATCTCAGCGGTCGTGTCGAAAACCTGCGCACCACCAAAAGCAAAATCACTATTGCTCGACTTGAAGTCCATTCCGAATTCAAATTCATGAGCCATTCTCCCGATGTTCGGCAGCGGAATGGCATACCGTCCGCTCAGCTGCTTGTTTACGCCGCCAGAGGTCGCAACAATATTGCCACCCACCCCTGGAATAGCCGCCTCACTTGTGACATAAGCACCAAGGAGAGTGACCTGGTGTCTCCACGGCAGATAAGAAGAGAAGACACCACTGTGACCGGTAATGTCCGACTCACTGCTATCGAAACTGGTGGTGAACTGATAACTCAAGATCGAGTCCAGCCCGGTAAACAGTGGCCCTGTCATGCTTGCCCCGAAGATCGCCCGACTTTCACCAAGAGCAGCGGTCCCGGAATTTTCGTACGCGATGTAGGCCGAGAGAGCACGATACTCATCTGTCCGGAGAATAACGTCAGTCTCCCCATAATTGTTACCCGGGCTGAAAATTAAATCCACATCCCGTGTTGGATGCTTGTTAATCCAGTTCAGGTCTTCCGTCAGATCACTCTCCCGGATGACCTCTCCCCGCTCGGTTCGAATCTGACTGGCAAGGGCACGCCCCTCAAGCTTACCGGCACCTTCAACAAGAACATCACCGAGACGACCTTCGATCACCACCAGCTGGAGTACCCCGGAAGTAATTTCCTGCTCAGGAACGAGAACGTCAACCACTGGCAAATCACTTTTACGGTAGGCGACCACTGCATCTCTCACCATTTGGTTGAGGCCTCCAAGGGTCAACGGCTGACCGACTCGCGAAGCAAATTCCGCTTCGACGCGAGGCGGAAGACTCACTTGATTACTCACGACACCGCTCACTCCACTAAGGGCACCCTTCGCGACCTCGCGAGTGCTACCCACGACCTTGATTCCGCGCAAATTAGAGGTCAAAGGAGTCGCATCGAGGCTTGGACTCCCCGCAGCATAGCCTGAAGTCGCGCCCGGATTCGCTAAAGACACCGGCTGCACTGTATCATTTGAACCTGAGAAAGGATTTCGCCAAAAAGTGCCCGGCTCACGGTCGTCAGTCCCGCCCGGCTCAGAAGTCCCACGCTTCCACCAGAAGCTGACCGGGGCTTCGTTTTTCTGGCCCTTGAAAACCTGAGCATTGTCTTTGTAAAATGCAGAAGACCCATCGAAAGGTTTGAGAGTGCCGTTATTAACTGTCTCAGGAACTTCCTGATTTCCGACAAAAGGAACTTGATTGTCGCCTTGAGAGTCGACAAGAACTAATGCCGTCGATGGGTCAACCATCGGGCGGTTCACTGTCGCGACCCTGCTCTGCTCAGCCGCCTCGCGTTTCGCATCCGCCTCAGCTTTCCTCGCCTCATACTTCGCCACCCGCAGGTTCCGATACCGCTCCTTGCGGGTAACCTGGTCAGGCGTCCTCAAGTCAGGGAGAGGAGGCAATTCAATAAGGACCTCATCCGGGGAAGCCTCAGGCATGCCGGCCCAATACTCGTTCTCTTCACCGAAGGGCATCAATCTACCACCGCTTGGCGTTCTTGCGTCTTCCATTGAACCGATTGAGTTGTCCACGGGCGCAGGCGCAGGACCCGCATTTCGCTGACGATTCGCGGTTGAACTTTTCTGCAAGCGATCACCCAGTGTTGCCTGCCCCATGTCTGAGGAAGTTCTTGTGTAGACACTGTCCTGGTATTGAGCCTCCTCCGCCGCCTTATTCGCCTTCCGCTTCTCAGCCCAGGAAAGCTTACGATCCGGATCACCGAGATCGAGGTTCGGGAGCGGAGGGAGAACTCCGAAGTCAGAATCCTGGCCATCACCCACCGAAGCCATCAATGAAAGACCGATGGTGAGCGATAGAATTGATGCCAGCTTGTTCATTAACAGCAGTTTAAGGAAAAAAGGGTGATGGAGATAAACAATCCATCACCCTCGATCTTGAAAGAGATACGTCTAATTCGCAAGAGGAATATTCAAATATTTGAACTCTCTCGTCTCTAAGAATTCTTAATAATTTAGTTAACTGGATAAAACTGCCCAGCAGCACCACCGAAGACCCGGTAGCTGGAGTAGCGATTCGTTCCGGGATCGAAAACGTAGTAAGTGAGGCCAATCGCCCCGACTCCGCGACGTCCCCGATCACGATTTCTCTTATTCTCTTCATCCAACTCTTCTCTTGAGTAGGAATCCTTTCTTGGCCCGAACATATTATCGAGTCGGTTTTCTACCCGCATTGCGCCGGAAGGCTCGGTCTCACTTTCGTCTGTCTCAAACAGGCCGAGGACGGCGAAAATCGATGATTGCTCTCCGGCCATTTCGTTATTGAGAAGCTCCTGGTATCTCGCGAACGAGTCGAACTGCTCATTGAAGACGAAGTCGATGAAAGGGAATGGACCTGCCGGAGGCGGTCCGGGCAAGGATGCCGTTGCGGTCAGTTCCACTGCGTCGTAGTAGAAAGTGTAATTCCCACTTCCATTAACGTTGTTTCCACCGCGATAGAGCGTTGCTGAGGATCCCAGTGCCCCCGCCGTTAACGTTTGCAGATTCGGGAAACCTCCGGGCGTATCGACCGCGGCGATCGCACCGCCCTGAGCGGAAACCCCATCGGTCGGGAAGCCTGCTCCACCCGCGACGCCGTTGGCGAGAGCGAGGGCGGCATCATCCCACCACAAGTCCGGAGTCAGATAGACCTCATCGTCCTCACCGGTCGTGTTCAGACCGCTCCCATCCAGGCCGACAAACTCACCCAGGACCGTGCCGGGGTTAAATTGAGTTCCTGATTCGTTGATGCGGGTAGTCCCGTCAATATTATTTGAATATCGACCGGGCATGTAGAATTCCAATTCATCAGAACCACTTCCACCGCTGGAGAAAACGGAACCCGTTGAGGTCAAGGTTCCGGTCCCGCCGTAGAAGGGATTGTTCCGGCTCACGGCCACTCGCGTCGCTCCGGCGCTCGACTGAATGCCGGCGTTGCTGGCACCCACGTTCTCCGCCTGATCAAGATGGCCAATGAGCGTGTTCGTGAAAGCCGCATTATTGCCCACGGCGATGTTTATATCGCCGCTGCGGGTCCCGACCGACTGACTGTAGAACACAGAGTCCGAACCGGCCGTCGCTTCAAACTCGACGTAATCGCCGTGTCCGATCTTCGTGTAGTTATTCAGAGGCAATATCGAATTAGCCGCTTCGATCCCGCCGGTAGTGGTCAGGTTGTTCCCCACCGAAACATTAATTTCGCCACTGAAGCCGGTTCCGCTAATTCCGGGACCCCCATGACCAATCTGGCTGAAAGCGCCCACCACGAGGGCATCAAACACATTGTTTGTTGTCCCCCCGGTCATGGTGAGGTCATTCGCAACGACGACGTTGATGTCTCCACTCTGACCTGCGTTGTTTACCTCATCGTTGAAGGCACCTGCGTTACCCCGGTTCCCGTTCTCAGCATTCGTATGCCCGATTTTGGCAAAATTGAAGAGAGAGGCAATATTATCTGGATCACCAATGAAATCAACGTCCGTCGTCGGCGGCACATAACGATAGAGTCCAGCCTCAGTGTGAGCTGCAATTGCCTGATTCGCCTGCGTCGATGTATCAAATCGTCCTCCGTCGGTCCGATTTGTCGCCGTGATTGCTGCGTTGCCCTGAACATAGACACTGATGTCCCCACTCGCGGTGGCATCCACGGAAAGGCCTCCGTGACCGATCGTGGCGTAGCCGCCAACTGTTGAAACGGCCAGATCAGGAGTAATTCCTGCCTCTAAACTGAGGATAAATGCTTGATCACTCGCTTTGACATTCAGATTCCCACCAATATCGACGAGGATGTCACCGGCAAAACCGTTCGCAAGACCACCTTTCTGATTGGCGTTGCTGTCGCCGATCGTGTCACTGAAGCCGTGCCCGACTTGAGCAAAGGAGCCGGTCAGCCCCTTGCCACCCCTGAGATCGAGATTCCCACCGGCGTAGACCCGGATATCAGAATCGGCGGTGAGGCCATTGATCGTTCCTGAATCGAGCACGATGAGGCCGTTATTGTCGATCACACCCCCATGGCCGATGGCGACCGGGTTGTAATCCGAGGGTTGGGAAACCTCGGACTGTACGAGGTTTAATGTATCAAAAGTATTGAGCCTATTTCCATACTCACTGGCAAAGCTGGCATCCACCACGATGTTACCCGAAGCGTCTACAACAATGACTCCGGCAAACTCGACGCTCTCGCCACCGATATCACCGCGGCCAAATCGCCCAACGCCATGACCGATTCGGGTCCACCGTTCGAGACCGTTCCCGTTCTGCATCGTGATATCGCCGCCATTGGCGATCACGGTGACGTCACCCACTTTGTCCCCATAATTGTTTCCCGAATTCGCGCGGAATAATGTCGCGACACCGTGACCATCAGCATTTTGAGAATTCCGATTCCGCTGGCCGCTTGAGCGGGTTCCGCTGCCGCCGTGCCCGATTTGAACGGAGACACTATCGATCGAACTCGTATTAGTTGTGCCCTGATTCGCATTCCTCCAGAGTCCTTCGCCGATGTGGCTCAGGGTGATTGCTCCCTCAGACTGGACCTCGACATCGGCAGCGTTCGACGTGTTCGTCAATTTCGTCGTGATCTCGAACTCCCGCTCCGCCATGGCGAGTCCCGTGCCATTATTGGCAACATAGGTGACTTTGGCCGAATTGCCGCTCACATTGACCGTGACTCCGGTTTCCGCAGAGTCGAAGGCAAAAATCTCTTCCCGGCTCAAATTTCCCCCGACCTGGGCGGGATTGTCAGCACCACCATGACCAATCCGGGCGTCATTGAAAGAATATGCTCCTCCGAGGAGCGTGATGTCTCCCATCGTATCCACATCAATATCCCCGTAGAGCGCCATGAACCCGCTTTGAAAGCCTCCGTGGCCGATCATCGCCTGAGACCGGTGGTCCATGTTTGCATTACCCGTGTACTTCGTCTGGCCGCCCCCGATTACTTCAAGGGTTCCGGCAGCATCGACATCAATGTCGCCGATGATAAAACTGGAGGTTTCAAAATCGGCTAAACTGTTTCCGCCATGGCCAATCATCGCATAGTCATAGGTATTGTTTCCGCCCTCAACTTTGATATTGCCGCCCGAGTCAACCGTGATGTCCCCGGTGATTGTCATGAAGGTCAGGGCCCGGTTGAACCCATACCCGCGTTCTCCGATGTGGGAGATCGAGCCGGACTGACCAACCGTGCCACCGTCACCATTGATGACACGATACCCAACGAGCTCATTACGACGATCCGAACGATTGTCGGCAAATCCAGAACCTTCTGACCAGGTGGAATCTGTGCTGCCACCATGTCCGATCTGGGCAAAGCGGCGATCCCGTGCCGTGGCATAACCGTCAGTCCCGATCGCGTCAGTTGAAATGTCCTCCGTTGAGTAGGCATTCACCTCGATGTTACCCGTGTTGGTTGTCACCGTGATGTCGCCGTGAAACCCTTTCACAACACTCCCGTCGAGCGCCTCGACTGCTCCAACCGTGCTTGCGACGGTAGCCTGACGAGTCGAGGCAGCTGAATCCGATAAAGCGACGGCTCGATGAGCAACCACGGGAGGACCGATCAGATCAACCTGCAACGTGTCTTGGGAATACCCCGATCCAACCACATTGGTCTGCGCATCACTGAAAAGAATTCCCCGTCTCAGATGCGGATCGTCGAAGTCTTCCGCCGAGCTGAAGAATCGTAATTGCTGATCGGCATTGTCGGTCGGGTTCCAATAGGACCTACCGTTAACACTGTGACCGATCACGGCACTACTGCTGCTCTGGCTACCGCCGTTCAACTGCACATTACCGGCGGCGAGGACTTGAATATCGCCCTCGAAGACTCCAAACTGTCCAACCCCACCGTGCCCGATCTGGGCCGGAGTCGACTCAGCCGAGTTTTGCTCCGGGTTGCTACCGTTGTTGATCGGAAGGCCGTTCGCCGAGGCGAGCCGCTGCAAGCCTTCGACGAGGACATTTCCCTGAGTCCCCAGATCAACAGCAAGCCCGCCATCGCGATCAATGCTGGTCACATCAACGACACCGGCGGCGACATTGATATTTCCGTAAACCCCCTCGAGACGACCAATCGATACACTGGACTGACCGTTCCAGGCTCCATTCACCGAGATATATCCGGGCGTCTGATTTCCGAATTGCAAGGTTCTCTGATCCCGGATCGATTGCATGTCCGACCAGCCCGCTGAATCGCCACCATGACCAATGTAAGCTCCCGCATACTGGCGTCCGCCTGAGACTATTTCGATATCGCCCTTCGCGATCAAGTTGATGTCGGCGGTGTCTCCGATCGCTCCCGCTCCCATTTCAGGACGGTTTCCGCCAAACTCGGTGGTAGCCGTGACATTCGCCGCGTAACTCGCGACATAGCCACCTGAAAGGTTGGTATCGATTGTAGGATCAATGATCGAAGCCTCATGGATCTGCTGCCACCACCAGTTACCGGCGCGGGAACTGTTAAAGTGATTCGCATAGGGAACAAAGGTGTCCCCGAGGACGCCCGTTTCATCGATCGCCCGCACGCCATCAACGAGTCCGTCCCCGTTCATGTCCACTTCCTGCCCGAAAGCGTCGCCGGCGATCGCGACAACGGCCTTGTCATCCTTGAAGATTCTCACTTCATTCGGGTATTGCGTGAGCGAAGTTCGATTGGCCGGCTCAACAAAATTAGCATTCTGGAGGCGAATCCCGACGTTCAGATTCGCGTCGGTATATCTCACGGTGAAGAGATCATTGCCGGTATCAACTGAATCAATCACCCAGGTCCGGCTCGCGAGGCTATCGGCCCCTCCATTCAATTCCACCTTGAGTTCTTCGCCCGCAAGCGTTGCGACATCAAGTGCGGCCGCGAGCGTATCGGCGTCGGCGTCGGAGACGACGAATTGGTTGTCACCCCCGGCATCAAGCTGATAGGTCGTGATTCCAATCCGCTCATCAAACATGAGGGCTCCATCGTTCAGATCGAGATCAAGATCGTTATCGATATTGTCATGACGCGCGGAGAAAACATTACCGGCATCCCGGAAACCGATCTGCACATGCGCTGATTCTCCATTGTAAGTATTCGGAGCGGTCACGAAAATATTGTTTGCCGCGAGATTCGTATCGCCGTAGCGGGACCCTACCTCGACATGCTGGTTCAGACTGGCATTCCCAACGAGAATATCTCCAAAATTTTCCCCGAACTGCCCGTTCGCGACGTAGCTGTTGAAGAGCTGCTGAGGCGTCAACCCTGCGATACCCGTCTCTGCATTGAATCCAAAAACGGTCTGATCGTCCGGGGGAGGCAGAAGCGCGTCGAAGCGATTAAGAATGGCATCGGTCTCAGTGCCTGTCCAGCCGGCGATCAAATTGATCGACCCCGCTCCGGAAGTCCGGATGTGATTATTCACCACGATCGACCCGCCCGCGAAAGCGGCGAAAGACGCATCCGAGTTTGTCCACTGGATCGCAAGATTACGGGGGTGATTCGGATGGTCATACGGGAGGGAATAATCGGGGACGTCGGTCGCCGCAACCAAACCCGTGAGTGCTCCAACATAAACTCCGGCACCCTCCTGCTGGCCATTTCCGAGATTCACCTGATCAAAGATGATATCACTGCCAACTCCTTCCGTGAGAAGGATAACGGATGAACCGTTCTGAAGGGTATCGTTAATGAGGGCGATTTCGATCTCGTTCGCATTGATCGAAGTGCCGCCGAAATTACCCACCGTGAGCGTGCCGGGGTCAAAGAGGACCGTTCCCGCCGCGCCGTTCACTGAATTGGCGGCAACAGATCCCCGCATCGACAAATTAACCGCTCCGGAGATCTCGACGAGTCCCCCGTCACCAGTGCCGGATTCACTCAGCGCCGAGGCACTGGCATCTCCGAGGAAAAGGGTATCTTCATTCGCCCAAACGATGACGGACCCGGCATTCCCCATGAGGGAGTCAGCCGACAACGAGGCTTCAGACCCGATCACCGTGCTCGTTGCCTCGCGAACGCCCCAGTCACGACCTTGAAATTCACCACCAATCCGGAGCTGACCCCCGCGAAAGGCTCCATCAGCAGAGATGTCGGCCACGCCGGAGACCTCGACTTCGTCACCGGTGATTTCAACCCGACCGCCACTGCCGGCTGCCGAGTTCGCACTGACAAGCCCCGAAACATTGGTCTGACTCTCTGAGTCAACCTGGACAAAACCTCCACTCTTGAGGCCCGTCGCGGTCACGACCGAGCTTTCGCCCATGTCCACGCTGCGACCGACGACGGCGATGTCTCCGCCATTGAGGCCGCCCGACGCATCGACGAGGCCATTGTTCGTGACGCTGCCACCGACCGACTCAACCGCGATGCTGCCGCCGTCCCCACCGTCCCGCGCATAGAGCTGTGAGGTGGAACCGAGGTTAATATTCGAACTGGCGCCGCTCGCCTGAAGCCGCACCCGGCCGTTCGCACGGGTCGCCCCGGAGGCGCGAACCATCCCTGTGTTGTTGATCGCGAGTGCGTAGACGTTGCCGTGAGCCTTCATCTCGACGCTGGCTCCGGTGACTTCGCCTGCGTTATTGACCCCGTTTCCGGTGTAGTCAGATGACCCCCGGACCGTGATTTGGGCGCCATTCGACTGCTCCAGCAGAATTTCCCCGCCGGACCCGAGCGCGACAGTGCCGTTGAGAGCGCCGATCTGGCCCTCGTTATCAACAAAGCCGCCGAGAAGGACGACATCGCCACCAGCGGAACTGATCGTTCCGAAGTTTGAAATTCCTGTCTGGCTGTCTCCGTAAAAACGCGAAGGTCCGCCGCTCAGGAAGTCCTGATCATCAATATCGAGCGTTGAAAGGACGAGATTGCCCCCGATGTCGACGACTCCGGTGCTCCCGATGAAGATGCCGTTCGTGTTGATCACGAAGACATTTCCGTTTGCCTGTAGCTGACCATGGATCTGGGAAACGTTTCCGCCGACGACACGGTTCAGAGCAACCGCCCCGGCATTTGGCTGCACAAACTGGGTGATCTCACCGACATCGATCGAGAAGTCCGTCCAGTTAATGATCGTCGCCTGGGACTGCTGATTGATCTGAAGGTGGGTCGAACTCAGGGCATCGATCGTCGCCTGGCCGTGAACAACGACTCCGCCCGTGGGGTTGGCGCGAAGAGGTTGGCCGCTCAGCGCGAAGGCCGGGATGAGGATCGAAAGAACCCATCGCTGTGATCGGTTTCTAATGCGTGATAATTTCATCGTAAGAAGGGGGTAAAAGGGCTGCGTCGTTACATTCTATTGTCGCAAAGACTCCTGGCGTGACGATCAAGGGGTCGGGAGGTTGGCCTGAGGGACTCCAAAGACTCGATAGCTCGAATACTTATTCGTTCCGGGATCGAAAACATAGTAACTCAGGCCACCGGCCCCGGCTTTGCGCAGGGAAGAGTTCTTCCGGCGCGTGAGCTCCTCATCCCGCTCGGCATTGAGCTCAGCGGCCTCAGTGCCACTGCCACCCTGGCGGGGTCCGAAACTGGCGTCGAGCATCTCTTCGAAGAACCAGCCTCCAGCCTCAGGGTTGTCGTCATACTCCGCATCGGCGACCGAGAAGGAAAAGAGCTGACCTTCATACCCGTCGTAATCAGCGATGAAACCGGATCTCTCGTAGGCGTCAAACTGATCCTCATCGATGAAGGGCAGGAAATTAAAGGGGTCGAAGACCTGACCGGCACCTCCGCCACCACCGCCGGGAATCACCGTGAGATCGGCGTAGAAAATGCCGTAGTCACCGAGGGAATGACTCGGCTGGACGCCTTCCGGCAGAAAATCGCCGGAAGGAAGCATGCTCACGGGGTCGAACGCAAAGGTGAACTCGGTCGCAAGGGCTTCGTCGACGCGGGAACCGATCGTCGGGATACTCCGATCATAGGCATCCTGGTTCAGGACCGCGCCGGTCTGAATCTGATTGTTCCCTGAGTCGGGCATGTAGATCCTCAGCTCGCCGGCCCCGGTTCCGAAACGGCTGCTCGTGATCGTAGCGGACTGACCGAGGAATATGTTGTTGTTCGCACTGAAAACTCCGCTATCCGGATCGATTCGCCCGGAGGCGAGGTAGGTCGATCCACTCGTCGAGCGATTTACCGGGTCGGTGTTGCCGGCAATGGCATGACCGATGATGGCCGAGTCGGGAGCCGTCCCGGCGAAAGTATTGAATACTGCGATGTTCGTCCCCGCTTTGACGAAAATATCCCCATTCCAGGTTCCGGTGCTTTTTGTCCGGGTCCCGGCACCAGTCGAACCGGCATCCCCGTGACCGATCTTCGAATAACCACCAACAATAGTGTAGGCACCTTGGTCTCCACCCGTGCTTGACTGTACAACAACGGTCCCCCCTGCGGTGACGTCAATCTCTCCCGTAAAGTTTCCACTTCCGTTATTGAGCGCTCCATGGCCTATTTGGGTGTAGACATCCTGAATCCCGAACCCCGCAATCATCTGAACACTGGTTAACGCACGAACGGTAATCCCCGCGTTCACGGTTTGAACGCTCGTCGCTGAGCCATGGCCGATCTGGGCAAACTGGAATTGATTGTTACCGCTATTATTCGTATTGGTTCCATTGCCACCGAGGAGCGTAACGATACCAACGCTGCCTCCAGTCCCTGCCTCGACCACGATATCGCCCGTCATCAGCGTCGCCGCCGCGTTAGTGCCAGCGACTCCCGAATCGTAGCCCCCGTGGCCGATCTTTGCATAGTCGCGGAACGAATTTCCGGCTAGTAAGGTTACGTCAGTCCCTGCCCGCACCTCGACTGCTCCGGCAAACCCTGTCTGGACGCTTTGTCCACCATGACCGATCTGGGCCTGGTTGTACTGACTGACCTCATCCCCACCGACCCCGGAGGGCGCATCGAACTGCTGGATCGTTCCTGCGGTGAGGTCTACATTTCCATCCACCGTCACAATGATGTCCCCGGTAATGACGGAGTCAGGATTTGCCCGCTCTTCGAGATCAGCTGACCCAAAACCGCCGTGACCCACCATCGCGTAGTTTCTCAGGTTCCGCTCATTCACCGGGCGGGCGATGGTCCCATCATCCGTGTCAAAGACCCCGTCAAAGGCAGCGTGACCGATCGTGAATCCGCCCTGATTTGTACCAAAGGTATCCTCCATCCCGACGATCTGGCCCCCAGTTTCGTTCCCACCGGTGAGGTTCAAGGCCCCGGTACCCGTCACCGTGATGTTCGAGTCAGTGATGCGCTTCGTCGGGTCAAGGTCGCTGGTGTCAGTAATAAACCCAAGCCCGACCCCGTCCGAGTTTCCATTGAAGAGGTAAGCCGCACCCTGAATAGCAGTAGGATTAAGGTTTGCCGCATCAACGAGGATGCTCTGATACCCCCCGTGCCCTAACTGCGCATAGTTGCCGTCGCCAGTTTGAAGAATGTTGTAGTTATCACTTCGGCTCCGGGTGGCATTGTCGTTCAGCGCCCGATAGGCTTCCCATCCTCCGAATCCAGCGGTGAAGTTGATGTCTCCATCAGCTTCCAGATCAATCGCTCCGTAGTGATCACCATTACTCCGATATCCTCCGTGGCCAAGCTGAGCAAAATTAAGACTACCGGCATCCTGACCGCCTTCGGAGAGACCGAAAGCACTCGTCTCAAGAGGTTTCGCCTGGAAAGTCACGGCACCACCTGAATCGAGCGTGATGTTGCCATGGTGTCCCGTTTCCTGGAGATCGGCGGCGCTGCTTCCCCGGGCGATCCGGTAGGTTCCACCATGGCCGACCATCGCGTAGGCCTGACTGTCGTGCGCTCCGCCATACATGCCGAAGTCGCCCTGCGTCGTGATATTGATGTGGCCTGACAGGGTCGCATAACCATTCCGGCCGTTCATGTTCGTGCTGTTGTTGCCGCCGGCACTGTTCACGCCTCCGTGACCGACTTGGGCAAACGACGTATTATTGCCGGCCTGCATCATGAAGCTGCCCCCGGAATTAATCGTGATGTCTCCGGTGAATTGCCCACCGGTCTGGAAGCCTCCATTACCGATCATGACATAAGAGGTGTCATCACTCCCCCGGGCGGCGTTATGGACTTTGCGATCCATCCTGATGTCTCCACCTGAGATAACCGTGATGTCACCATCGTGATTTCCATGTGACCTCCAGCCACCATGGCCGAGGTGGGCCGGGCCATTCGCGCGGGAACCCGCCGTGATGTCAATGACTCCGCTCGTCGCTTCGATGTAGACGGTGCCGGTGTGACCCGCCATCGCCTGATCAATATCCTGACCGGTTTTCGCGACCGAGCCCTGATCTTGAACCCCGCTATTGGCCCCGCCATGTCCGATCTGAATCACGTTTAAGGAGTTGCCACTGTTATTTGCCCCATTGAAGCCGGTCCCAATTTCTAAATCCACCCCCGCAGCCGGTTGGTCATTAACCGTTGTACCATTAACATTCGCCTGCCCGACGGAACTCCCGATGATCGAGCCTGCGACCATGACCGTGATCTCACCATCAAACCCGAAGCCACCACCATGGGAATCGCCACCGCCGTGTCCAACGCGGGCACCGGCGCTGCTGGTTGAGTCAAAATTCGTCGCGTTGAAATTAGCTCCCAAAAGTTGCAAGTTCGCTCCTTTCACGGTGATATCTCCGCCCTTCTGTCCAATGACAGCCTGTCCGCCATGGCCAATCTGAGCAAAGGAACGGTCATTTCCTCCGCGGACAATCACCTCTCCATTTTCACTGATCACCGAGATAGCCCCGTTGAGAGCGCCACTCCCCGAAAGTTGCCCATTCTGGTTTCCGTTATTACTCCCCCCGTGCCCGACTAATACGAAAGCATCGTTTCTCGCGCTGGTGTTGGTCGCAGTAAGGCTCGCGTCGATCCGAATGTCAGATTTGGCGCGAATCGCAATTGCCCCGGTAGGATCAGCATCCGAAACGGCAAGGCCTGCGCCTGAGAGCATTCCGAATCCAAGCTGGCCATACCGATCGTTACCATCACCTGATAAGAGACTGACATTATTACCGAAAACATTCGTCTCTCCGTCCGCCGAGCCGACCGAAACATAGTTAACTCCGACATCAGCCGAAGACACCCCGCCGATGACGACACTGCCTCCATTCTGGCCCCAGTCACCGAAGCCCACGGCGGCGTCGTTGTTATTGGCATCCGCAATGTCAGAAAACTGGATCGACTGGTGAGCTGCCCCATCCACCGCTGCATCAAGAGAAAAGAGCGGATCAGCCACTACCGCGAGCGGGTCAATAATCGTCTCCGTCGGATCGAAGCCGAAAAGAGTGGAACCTGCCCCACCCCAGCCGGCAAAAAGCGTGATATTACCGGCCCCGGCATTCTGAATGCTGTCCTGAATCAGGATGTCCTGATTCGCAAACAGGGCAAGAGAGAAGTCTGAGTCATACTCAAGGCTCGATCCCACCTGAACCGTGATGTTCCCATCGTCAGTCCCGGCGCTATTGTTCGTGTGAATCACGACATCACCGTTTGCCAATGCCGCAAGAAGCGCTGCGTCGGAAATCGTCACTCCGGCACCTCCGGAAGCTCCGATCACGACATCAGTCGGATCAAGCAATAAACGACCGGACCGGCCGTTCGCCGAGAGCGTGGAGACAAGACCATCGAAGAGGAGATTCTGCTTTCCGGAAACCTCAACAAAGCCTCCATTTCCAACCGCCCCGCGCGCCTGCGCTGAGATTTCACCCCCGAAGGTGGTGTCGCCGTCTGCCCAGACAATGACGCGGCCCGCGTTGCCTTCAGAAGAATCAGCCCGGAAGAGAGCCCCCTCTTCGATGAGGGTGACCTGTGCATTCGAGATATCAGCCTCTTTCCCTTGAAATCCACCACCGATGCGGGCACTGCCGCCCGCCGTGACTCCGCTCACCTCAACGACAGCACCGGAACCCACGGTCACGTTCGCCGCGGTGACATCAACAGACCCGCCGGCCTGAGCATCTCCCGAGGCAAAAAGACCACCACGAACATTCGCGGAGGAAACCCCCGAAAGCCTGACTGAGCCACCCTCAGCACCGGAGACATCAACCGAGCCCTGATTGCCGACACTCACCGTATCACCAGTCAACGCGACGCTCCCGCCGACGGTTCCATTTTGACCGGAAGCATCAATACTCCCGTTTTGGACGAGATCGCCTCCGCTGATGTCAACCTGACCACCGGACCCATCAGCATTCTGCGCGTAAAGATTACCCGTATTCACGACGCGACTCCCGGATCCGCCACTGAGAGTGAGGCGACCGCCTGAAAAATTATATCCACTCGCCCGAACAACCCCATCGTTCTTGATCGCGAGAGCATAGACATTGCCGTGAGCTTTCAGCTCCGCGGCAGCGCCGTTGATCTCACCGGCAGCGGAGTTTTCGATTCCGTTCTCGCCCCCGATTCCGCCGGCGAGCACTGAGATCTTCCCGCCCGAAGCAGTCTGATTCACCACGATGTCACCACCGGCGCCAAACGCGACCGTTCCGGTCGCCGCGGAAACCTGACCGCTGTTCTGAAGAAAGTTACCGAGAAGGACCACATCCCCGCTCGCACTGCTGATCGCGCCGTAGTTCTTGATCCCTGCTGAGGAGGAACCCTGAAATCGCATCGGCCCACCATTCAGGAAATCGTCATTCCCCACGTCCAAAGTCGACATCGTCAACATACCGGCGACATCAACCCTACCCCCGGGGCCGACGACGATTCCGTTATTATTCACGACGATGACACCGCCATTCGCGGTCAGGGTTCCGTAGATCAACGAGGGATCGACCCCGACAACCCGGTTCAGCGCGATCGCATTTTGATTTGGCTGGATAAAATTCGTCGTTTCACCGGCTTGAATCGAGAAGCTCTGCCAGTTGATCACGGCGGCCTGCGAACTCTGCACAATGTCGAGCTGCGATGTCCCCAACCCGCTGAACGCCACGTTTCCGTGAACGACCGCAGCTCCGCTCGGATTGGCCTGGAGCGGCACCGTAAAGAGGGACAGTCCCGGAAGCAGAGACGCAAGAATGAGAACCTGAAGGATCAGGCTTCTTCGAAGAGAAGGGAGGATGTTTTTCATCGTTTCAATGGGGGTATAACTGAGGAGAGAAGGCTAAACACCTTTCCCACGCGATCACCCTTAACAGTATAAACCTAATGGAATGACAGCATCGAGAGCGGTTGTAAATTCAAATTTCAGATATTTACGAGCCTCTTTACTCTTCTTTTGTCGTCACTCCATTCCGTGTGACACATCCAAAATGACAAATTTGAGAATTTAAGCCACCCAAGTAATCCGGAGAGCCTAAATAACGCGCTCGGCTATGGAAATTCAGGTGAAGGGCGCGGGAAACTCTCAATCTTTTACGCTTCCCGCGTAAACACTGCTGATGCCGCCCAGCTGCGGGAACCATTCGATTTCATCGAAACCCGCAGAATCCATCATCGCTTTCATCCGCTCCCCTGAAGGAAAACGCTCAATCGACTCGCCGAGGTAAGCGTAGGCCTCCCGGTTTCCGGTGAGCCACCCCGCAATCCGCGGCAGAACATGGTGAAGGTAAAAACGATACGGGTGCCTGAGCACAGGATTCGTCGGAAGGGAGAAGTCGAGAATCACGAGCCGCCCTCCCGGACGGACCACTCTCGCAAATTCCGAGAGAGCCGCGTTCCAGTCCGCCATGTTCCTTAAACCGTAGCCGATCGTGAGCGCATCGACCGAATCATCGGGAAACGGGAGGGCGAGACCATCGGCGACGAAAAGATCGGTGAGTCCGCGTTTTCTAGCCTCCGCCAGCATCGGCGCACAAAAATCAGTCCCGACGACCCGGGCCTCCGGGACAAAACCCTGCACGGTCTTCGCGAGGTCGCCGCTGCCGGTCGCGACATCGAGGACAAGACGAGGACTGATCGCGGCGACGAGTTGACCCACTTTCCGCCGCCAGAGGACGTCGATGCCAAGGCTCAGGCAGTGATTCGTCAGCACGTAGCGGGGGGCAATCGAGGAAAAGGTCTCGTGAACAAACGCCGGGTCCTGATCTTTACGGTCTTGAGCCATCGGCTTTTGTATACGCCGACTGACCGTCCGGCAGCGCAAGTGATTCCATGCGCTGCCGATATTCCGGAAAAAGTGCTCACGAGAGGACTCGAACCTCCACGGGTATAACCCCACTAGAACCTGAATCTAGCGCGTCTACCAATTCCGCCACGTGAGCAACGTCTAAAAATCGGGATCGCAAGAAACACTCAATCTTTACCATGACAAACGCTTTTATTGCGGGCGATGACCGAAGTCGCGAAGGATCGTCATGGTAACGGCGCGCGTCCTGCGGGCAGATTGCGCAACCTTTCTCCCAAAACCATCCTCAACGAGCGGGGCGCTCGTTGCTACCTGGCACCGGCCGGGAGCAAGCGCTCGTCGTCGAGATCGAGCCGGTACATGATCTGATTGTAATCATACTTCGGCGTCTTTCGTTCATTTCCCGAGAACAGGGCGGTGTAAGTCCCTTCAAAATAAAGGTAACGCCCCCCTTCCCCGGAAAACTCGGGATGCTGTTTCGGATTGTAAAAGCTGTAGCGATCATGCGTCACGATCTGAACGCACTTTTCCCACGGCCCGGCATAGTCTTCTGATTCCGCATACCAGACTTCACCGAGAAAGGAAGCCTCGCCTCCGGTCTCCGTGAAAATCATGACCCAGCGGTTTTGATGATCATTCCAGGTGATCGTGCCCCGATGAGGCTCGACCCGCCGTCCTGTCATGACGTCGTGAAAATCCTCCTGAGCCGGAAGCGCCTCGTAGCTTTCCGGATTTTTCCAAGCTTCGTAGGTCGCGGGGATTTTCAACCTCGGCAGTGGATCGGCGAAGATGAGAAACTCCTTTTCCTCTTCGGTGACACGAAAGGGGTGTCCGTCCGGCGTGATTTGCTGAGACTCGGGAAAAACAAGAACCTCGCGAAACGCCGCCGCCTCATCATCCCACTCGCAAAGCCCGCGCCGATAGATATCGAGCATCCCGCGCACTTTGACAAAATGTCCGACAAGGTGACTCGTTCCTTTTTCATCCGGCAACACCGTCAGCCCTGAAATCCAGGTCGGCCCTTCGCCGGGCATCCGGCCGACTTCCGCCGCAAATCCCGTGTCGCTCTTAAAATAGCGCAAGTTCACCCCGACCTCTGGATCGAGACCGCCCGCTCCCGGCAAATCAGAGAGCGCCGCCGCGACCTGGAAATTCCCGAGCGGATAGTCGGGACGGTTCGTATCGCCCCAGAGCCAGAAAAGTTTTCCTTTCCAGACGGCGGTGTGAACACTGTCGCTGCCAAAGACCCGGGCATTGAGCAGCGGCTCCTGCACCGGGACCGGTCGCGCCGCCTCGATACTGTGATCGTAAATCCCCGACCCGGTGATGCGATAGAGTCGCTCTGCGATACTGAGGCGCTGCAGTTCGACTTTGGCGGCCTCGCCTCTTTTCACCCGCAGACGAACCCCTCGAAATCCAAACCCATCCGCTTTGGATTCGTAGCCATGACTGGAGACGTGAAAATAGACCTCGCGTCCCTCCAACTCCGGATCCGCTACCGTGACGAAACCGGCACTGTCGGAGAAATACGAAACCTCATGCACGGTTCGCAGTTCCACGAGAGGAACCCCGCGGCCCGTTGCGCCATCGACGATTTCGATGGCAAACGGAGGAATCTCAGGGCTCTCCTGAGCCATGGAAACCTTCCCGAAAACGAGGATCAGAGAAAAAAGAGCAAGTCGTCGCATTCGTGAGACTCTACCGGTGGAATGTGAACGAGGTCAAATCTCGAGGCCACTTGGGGTGTGAATGAAACGGAAGGACAAATGTGGAACGGAATTGCATTCCGTAGTCGGGATCCCTTGATTCTCCGTAACGGATTTCAAATCCATACCATTCGCAGGCATCAGTGACCTTCAGTTTCATTCATCCCCGACAACTTGATCTCGCACTCCTCAACGAGCGGGCCGCTCGTCGCTACCTGGCTCAGGGTAGCTGCGGGCGGCCCGCTCGCAGAAGGCACGATCTTCCGCCGGAAAACTTCCTCAACGAGCGGGCCGCTCGTCGCTACCTGGCTCAGGGTAGCTGCGGGCGGCCCGCCCGCAGAAGGCACGATCTTCTCGAGGCGATACCCCCGAAGATTCGCCTGACAAGCAACCGGATCGCCTCTTCTTTAGAACGACCACCAACTTACCAATGCCCCGGCCGCTTTGAAACTCGACACTCTTTACCTGTGGGAAGCGCCTGCCCCCGGCGACTGCGCATTTCAGATGGCGCTCGATGAAACCATTTTCCATTTTTCACACGAAACCGGGCTGCCGGTGATCCGCTTCTATCACTGGACGAAGCCGGCCCTGACCTTTGGCTATTCCGAACCCTACCCGGAAGATTCCTCCATCCCTGCAATCCGTCGATACACCGGCGGCGGCCAGGTCGAGCATGGAGAGGATCTCACCTTTTTGCTCACCCTTCCCCGCGAAACTGACCTTGCCCGGATACAGATCGATCTCCGCTACCGTTGGATTCACGAGTCGATCCGCGACGCACTGAGATCAGCGAAGGTGAAACTCTCTCTGGCAGAAGACACGAGCAATCCCGCGACGGGTCCCTGCTTCGAAAATCCGGTGGCCTCAGATCTAATGGACGGGATAAACGGCACCAAAATCGGAGGCGGTGCGCAGCGACGGAGTCGTGGCAGCGTCATTCATCAGGGGAGTATTCGCATCCCGTCATTTTTGCGCGAAGACCACGCCGCCTGGTCAGGTCCTTTCCTGAAGCAGCTCGCGAAAAAAGTCGCCCCCTTTCCTGAAGAAAAGCAGAAAGCCCTCCTTGAAGAAGCGTCGAGACTGGCCGTGAGCCGCTACCGCTCGCCCGACTGGAATCACCGCCGCTGAAATGCCTCTCAAATTTTACCCTGTGCTTTCAACGTATTTATGGTATCAGAGAGGTTCGGTGAAGTTCGGCTTCTCTTGCAATCAGGAGTTGCTTATCATTATCACCGACTCTGATAAGCATGCAAAGTTGGTTTACGTTCGAACTCGACGGCAGTGAATGCCGTGTCGAAAAAGAGGATACTCATTGCAGTCTCGCCTCATTTCTTTCCGGGCTCGATCTCACTTTCCAGCGCTTTGCGGAGCATGACGCCTGGAATGGCGGCTCCCTCGTCGTCATGGGAGACCTCGAAGGAGACCGGCACCGCTTCCGCGTCATCGATGCCGGGTTGATTCTGCTCCCGATGCTCGCCGGTCGCCAGATCTGGACCCCGGAGGGCATTCGCTCAACCGAGCCTGATCACCCCGTCAACCTCGCCCTCGAAGGCGGTCATTTCGAATGCAGTGATGATCGCAATGCCTCTCTCACGGCACTCATCTTTGAGGGCTACTATCGACCTGACCTCCGGCGGCAGGGTCAAACGAGCGACCAGTTTGATTCCGTTATTGCTCATACCGCGAATGTTCCGGCGATCCGGGACGCCGCGGCTCAGGTCTTTGCTTCGACGGAACAACTCCGCCACGAAGCCGCGATCAAAGCCGAGCGATCCGGCCAGGAAAGCACCGTGTGGACAGGGCGGCGGGATATCTTCGGCGACCGCTTCACCAAGCAGCTCTTCAAGATGAAGGACAAATCGCCGCTCAGCTACGTCGATGATCGCAAGCGCCGATTCTACCAGCCTGGAACGATCGTCGAATTGCTCAAGCTCAAGAAACAGTATCCTGATTCCCGCTTTGTCGCCGGGGCGACCGAAATCGGACGCCTCAGTGCCGAAGTCGAGTGGCCCAGCCTGATTTCGCTCGAAGGAGTCAAAGAACTGAACAGCTCGATCACGACGGAGGAGTCCTGGGAAATCGGGGCCGCCGTTCCGCTCACCCAGGTCGCCGAGTTGATTGGCCGGGAGTGCGTCGCCTTCACCAAGATCCTGCGTCGCTTTGCCTCACGGGCGATTCGGAATCGCGCTACCCTGGGCGGCTATCTCGCCACCGCGTGGCCCCGTGGGCAGCTTTCGCCTCTCCTCATGGCGCTGAATGCACGAGTGCTCCTCCTCTCCGAAGACGGCGAGCGCAACGCTCCGATCTCCCAGTTTTACACCGAAAAAGGAGGAACGATTCTTTCCCCCGGTGAAATCGTTCGCAGCGTCATCATTCCCCGCTCCACCGACAGCGCGCTCGCCGCGAGAGGCGTGACCGCTTCGATCTGCGACACCTACACTTCCGCCCCGCGCCGCTCTCTTGCCGAGCCGTATGCGACCGCTGCCTTCTGTTTCGAACTGCGCGACCGGGTCATCGCAAAAGCCCGCCTTGCGTATACCGGGATCGGCGATGCGCCCCTCCGCGCACGAGAGGTCGAGGAATTCCTTGCTGGAAAGCTGTATCAGGAAAAGACGATCTTCGCAGCGCTTCCCCTCCTCATCGAAACCGTCGAAGTCTCTGATGCAGCGGGCGACCATGCTGAGTATCGAAAAACACTCACCGCGACCCTCCTTCAGAAATTCTTTTTCCAACATCCGACACCGGAAAGCATTCGCGCGACCGAGCTGACTGCCGCCGGTGATTTCGCCAAACTTGACCATCCCTTTTTCGACGCCGTCGCGCCCTGAGCGAGGCGCGACGACGCTTCGGTGACTCAGTCCCCTGCTCATGAGCGATCCTGAAGACAACATCACCCCGTTCCGACTCCCTGATCCTCCTGCCGAATCCGGCGGCGAGACCTTCGGTGAGACCTTCGGTGAGCGCCTTCGTCGTCGCCGTCTCGAATTGGGTGAAAAGGAGCAAAGCGAAGAGAAATCGGGCTGGCACTCCCGGTCGAAACAACTCGTCGCCTACATTCTCGAAAGCCCTCATGCCGCCGCTGTCATCGCCCGGAAAAATGGCGATGAAGCCCGCTCTGTGGAAGGAGTCTCCCGAATTCTCTTCGCGGAGGATCTCCCGCCGTTTCAGAACTCCCTCGGAAATGATTTTTCGGGCGAACCTCTTCTCGCGGAAGAGGAAGTCTTCTACGTCGGGCAGCCGGTCGCCCTCGTCGTTGCCACCGATCTCGCGACCTGCCGCCTCGCCGCTTCGAAAATTGACGTCGAGTATCACACCGACACGGCTGTCCTGACACTCGAACAATCGATTGCCCTCGGAAGCTTCCATCAGGAGCCTCGCAAGTGCTCACGGGGAGATGTCGCAAAGGGGATCAAGCAAAGCACGGACAAGCTCAGTGGTCACCTCACGATCGCGCCGCAGCACGTCATTCCGAATCCCGGCATCAAAATCAGGATCCGTCCCGAAAACCAGGGATCGGCGCTCGTTGTCGATGCGGCCTCCATTTTACCCACCGCCGTTCGCAGCGCCGTGGCCAAAGCGGCAGAGCTTCCGGAGTCAAGCATCCATCTCTCGCCTGTCGATCTTCCGGGACTGAGCGGTGCTCTCGAGACCGAACCGGTTCGCCTCTCCGCCCTCCTCACTCATGCGGTCATGAAGTGTCACTGCGCCGTCGAGCTCCAGGTCAGTGACTCGCCTCTCCTCGCCGGGAAACGTCACGAAGCCCGCGCCGAGTTCACGGTCGGATTTGAGAAGAACGGGAAAATCAATGCGGTCGATCTTCGCCTCGCGCTCGATGGCGGCTGGTTCGTGAATGACTCGACCAACGCGCTCGACCGGGCCCTTCTCCATGGCGACGCCGTCTATGGAATTCCGCATCTCAGTCTGAGCGCACGACTCTGCCGCACCAATCAAATCGTGACTTCAAGCCTCGCCGCCGAAGGCGCCGCGCAATCCACCTGGGCGATGGAGGAAATCATTCGCCGGGTCGCCAACGCCACCGGACTTTCCACGGCAAAAGTTCGCGAAAAGAATTTCTACGGAGATGAGGAGGGCCTGAAAACAACGCCCTACGGGCAACCGGTCAATGCCGCTTCCATTCTCCGGGTCTGGCATCAAGTCCTCCGCCGCAGCAATTACGAAGAGCGGGCGAAGGAGATTCAAAAATGGAATCGAAAAAATTCCAGCTACAAGCGGGGGATCGGAATCATCCCACTTAAATTCGGTATCGGTGATCCGCGATCAGAACGAAATGCAGCCGCCGTCATCGTGCAAATCCTCGGCGACGGCTCGGTCACCGCCCGGGTTGCTCTTGTCGATTTGAACGATGGCTTTGACGCGCAAATTCGCGAAGAAGTCGCCAAGCATCTCGGCGTCGAGGAAAAGACGGTCCATGTCGTCCTTAACGATTTCGAGTCGCTTCCCCGCGCCACCCCCGTGATCGGCACGGATGCCTCGGGACTCGTTCTCCGCGCTCTCGCCGACGCCTGCCGCAGCCTGCAGTCGCGGCTCCGGGAAGTGGCCCTGCAACTCTTCGCCTCCCGTGGCGAAACGAGAATTGAGCTCGAGGCGATCCGCTTCGCGAATGGCTTTGTCGGCTCTGATCTCGCGCCCGGCAATCCACTCCTTTTCAAAGAAGTCATCGAGGGAGCCTGGCGAAAGCGGGTCAACCTCATCGAGACCGGTTACCACCGGACGCCCAACCTCTGGTGGGATCCTGAGCTCGGGGCAGGCTGGCCCTTCACCTCGTTTACCTATGCCGCCGGCGTCACCGAGATCCAGGTCGATCTCTTCACCGGAGAGATTCAGATCTTACGCGTCGATATTGCCCACGAAGGATCGCCTTCAGCGAATCAGGGGGATCGCGACTTTGCCCAACTCATGCGCTCCTTCACCTTGGGAACTGATTGGCTCCTATCTGAAAGCCAGTCTCCGGGCGAGGGCGTAAATCCCGTCCGCGAAGCCTTTCCCGGATTTGCCGACGCCCCCCTTCAGGTCATCACGGATCGTCTCCGTCCCCTCGGCGATCCCCTTACCATCGCCGGCGATCCCTGCTCGGAGGCTCCCGTGATTCTTGCCGGGTCAATCCGCGAAGCGCTTTGTGAAGTCCTTTCCTCCTCGGGGAGTCAGGCGGATATCGATCTGCTCTGCCCCTTCCCCGCGAGTCCACCGGCCGTGATCTCAGCCTTGCGCGAAATCAGCAGGCGCAGCCAGAAAGCGGCGCAGAAAAAAGCAGGCGCCTGATCAATCGTCACGCGCCGCCGCTGCCCTAACCGCCGCATAAGTCTCTGCCGCAAAACGCCGCCGCGAGAGGTCGAAACGATGCAACCCTTCCCTGCCGTAGGCGAGGAGTTGATTGTCATCCGTGACCTCATCCGCGCCCTTGGTGAAGCGTTTTAACCCCTCGGAAAAAAGCGCCACCTCCACCGGAACCGGAATGCCCAGGCGCTCGTTCAGTTCCCCGGCACTTCCCTGAATCCCGAGCAGAATCCCCTGCTGCGGGGCTCCGCCGCTGTCGCGGTTGAGCGGATCAATCCACAAGACCGCCGCCGGAAAAACAGCAAGGAAAGAGGCAGCGACCGCTCTCGCGTGCGCTGTTGACATGAGATGCATCGGAAACCACTGCGCGACCATGCCTCCATCGTTGAGGTGACGATTAATCTCCTCATAAAACTCGGTGGAGTAGAGCGCATTACTCCCTGAGAAAAAAGGCGGCATCGGCTCTAAGGTAACCACATCATACTGCTGGCTGGAACGCCGCAACCAGGCGCGTCCATCCATCACCTGAGTCGTCACCTTTGGATCGTCCAACACTTTTTCATTCCCCGGAAAGAAGGGGGAAAGTTCGAAGACCGCCGGATTGATGTCCGCAATATCGATCCGCTCTGCGCCATAGTTTCTCACCGCGTTCGCGGTCTGGCCAGTGCCATAACAGATCACTAATGCTGACTCTGGACCAGGGTGCATTGCGGTGGGGAGGCGCCCCATTTCCACCATGTAGTGACTCGCATTACCAAACTCCGCTGAGGCCGCGTAGCCATCAATAAAGAGGACGCGGTATTGTTCATCAATCCCCCTGCCATGTTGAATCGAAATGACGCTCGTTGATGAGTCTGGAGCATCTCGATGCGCCAACATGGTGTGCTCGCCCCGCAGCATCACAGTCGGTCCCGATGCTCTCGAACGCCCGACGCCGGTGGCGAAGAAGATCGCCATTGCAAGAGCGATCGCGACTGCCGCGAGCCCGAGAGAAACCTGACCTCGCGCCCCCTCTTTTCTCCGACTAAACAAGAGACCGGCCAACGCCGCCGCAGAGGCAAGAATCCAACTACTCGCAACCGGTCCGACGACAGGAAAAAGAAGCCAGGCCGTGCCAAGACTGCCGAGAACGGCCCCGAATGTGTTCAACGCATACAAGCGCGCCCAGCTTCGCACATTCCCCGCCCGATCAAGCAACGCGGGGAGACAGACGCCCATCAAGACCACCGGAGGCCCCATCACCAAAAGCGACAGAGCGATCCGGCCGGCGACTCGCGGGCCGTATGCACCGCCGCTCACTGACCAGCCGTCAAACCGCTCCAGCAAAGGCGTCGCAAGGAGCGCGAGCACGCCGCCCGCCAATAAAAACGAAGCAGGATGTCGGTTCGCAGTGAGGCGCCCACTGCAACGCGCCCCGATGAATAACGCGAGGAGAAAAGTCATGAGCATGAGCGCGAAGGCATCCGTCGTACTGAGCCAGGCAATACGGAGGAGACGAAACCACACCACTTCAAGAGCCAGAACGACAAACCCCGAGGCAAAGGCGAGTCCGAGGTCCACCCTCCCCAGTGGTGCTGAAAGATCGACGGTTCCGGTTTCACCCGCGACATCGGCCTTGCTTGCTCTCGCCCCGACGAATACAGCAAAAAATCCAATTCCTAACTGAATTAAGAAAACTAACGCGGTTGTCTCCGCCCTGCCAAAGACAGGCAGAAAATAGAACGCCACCGCTCCGACCATGAGCACCGCACCTAACAGGTTCATTGCGTAGAGATGAGAGACCGCGATTCTTCGTCCACACTCTTTCCCCAGAAAATGGGAAAGCTTCCCGAAAACCGGCACCGTCACCCCCATGAGAAAAGTCGCCGGCCCGAGCGTGAGGGCGGAGAGGAAAAACTGGCTCACCCCTGCGAGAGAAGGCGACTTCTGAAACACCAATGTATCGATTTCCGAAAGGACACCCCCGAGCCAGATCGGAAGCCCCGCCGTGAGCACAATAAGTATTTCGAGAACCCCGAGCAGGGTCAACGGATTCCACCGGAGTAATCGCCGCTCTACCCAGGCAGGAGAGGAAAGCGCACCGGCGGCTAGTCCCCCCATCGTCACCGCGACCGTGATCGCCGTCGCTTCCACTGACGCCCCAATCATCAGCGCGATCTCCATTTGCCAGAGAATTTGCCAAGCCAAAGCACAGCCCCCTCCGATAAAGACGAGAACAAGACAGGTCGTGAGGACGAGTCGGGATCGTAGAGAAGCGGCCATGAAATAAATGTTGATTCAAGAAGACAAAATCCAGAACCTAAGCTTCTTCATTCGCCCGAATCAGCGGGAAGTAAATGCAGAATGCCAGCTCTTACAACCTTTCCAGCGTCCGGTATTCCTCAGGAAAGATCCAAGGGGCAATCAATTACCTCAGTTTCGTTCCACGAGAAATACCTGCACCGGTTCACTGATTCCCTTCAGCGTGCGTTTTCCGCAATCCTTCGCTGAGAAGGCACGGCCAAGTCGGCCCTTCATTGCCTCTGAGACCAGAATTTCCCCCGGTTTACTTTCCGACTCAATTCTCGCGGCAAGGTTCACGCAATTTCCAATCGCGGTGTAGTCGGAGTAGATCTCCGACCCGAAGTTTCCAACCGTTGCGAACCCGGTATTGATTCCCATTCCAACTTCGATGGGATCCTGCCCTCTTGCACTCCAGGATTCACTGAGTTCTCGAATGCGGTCCTGCATCGCAAAAGCCATTTCAACGGCACGGACCGCATGGTTTTCAGTTTCTTCAGGCGCATTAAAAAGAACCATCACACAATCCCCGACAAACTTGTCCAATGTCCCACCGAACTCATTAACCAACTGTGTCATTGCTTCCAAGTACTCGTTTAGCACCATCGTGATCTCCTCCGGCTCTTTCCTCTCAGACCAATCAGTGAATCCTCGAATGTCAGAAAAGAAGACGGTGATCTCACGTCGCTCGGTTTCGATTTTGCGATACGTCTCCTCTCTCAATGCTCTCTCGGCAACGGATGGGGAAACATACTTCTTGAGCGTCCTCAGAGTTCGTCCCGTTTCGTCTTTCGCCTGGATGACTTGAGACCAGAGCGAAGAAATCATGGCAAGAGCAGAAAGCTCCAAAACAGGGAGAACCGGAATCATCCAGTTCTTCACCGCAAAAAAATAAGCGCCAACGAGATAGATCGAAGCAAAAAAGATAACTGAAAAAATAATCGCGACCGGGGATTGCAGGCGGAAGAGGAGGCCAAGAAGAAGACCACATACTCCCAACCCCGCGACTTGCGTCCAGGGATGAAGGAACTTCAAGTGATTCCGGTCCAGGATGTTCGAAATTACGGTAGCCTGAGCGAGCATTCCGTAGAGGCGCCCAATCGGCGTGGAGACAATATCAGAAGTTCCAGTGGAAGCGTTGCCAATAATGACCGGCTTTCCACTGATTGCTTTCGAAATCGTTGCCGCCTGCTCTGGATCATCTACCGCCCGGTAAAGGTCCAAATATTGAAAAGCAGGTTCGAAATCGGTGCTATCACTCGTGTAGTTGACGCGATATTGAAGGCGTTCATCGACTGGAATTTCGAAATTACCCTTCGGCGTATCGATGAGAGCGATCTGTTTCCCCGGGATGATTTGAATCTGGTCAGGGTCCAGTTCGAGGTATCGGATCAGCGTCTCCATCGCAAGACTTGGATAGAGTTTCCCCCGGTACTGAATGAACAATGGAATGCGGCGAACGCTGCCATTATTAGCTTCCGGCTGGAAATTGACTGCACCAAATCCGACTGTTTCGAAGACCGGAGGGACCGGGTCTTCTCCCGCAAAGGCCAGAGAGTCGCGAACATCGACACCATATCGATTTCCCTCCGCAAAATGATTTTCACCGATAGCGGAGGAGACCTCAGAAACCTGTAGATTTTCGAAATGATAGGCTAGTGTGACATCGTTCTTTTCAGCCAGAATGTTGGCAAAAGTTTCATCATGACCACTTTTATCAGGATCGGAGAAGATGACATCAAAAGTGATCTGAGGTGCGCCGAGGGCACGGAGAATACTGACCACGTCGGCATGAATCGTTCGCGAAAAAGGCCACCCCCCAAAGGTTCGATATTCGACATCTTCATCTCCGACCGCAATGATTCCGACTGATCCGGAAGTCGTTGTTTTCGGTCGATATTGCAAACGTAAATCGACAGTGGCTTCCTCCCACTCTTTCATCGAAGCGAACTGATGAAGCAGTCCGATCAAGATTCCGGCAACCACGAGCAGCAGAGATTTTTTGAGATTGGATGCCATCAGAAACATTGGGAGCACTACCAGTGAAAAGAATCGTTACGAGGTGCGGAGTCTACAAATCTGGATCAGATCATTTCCGCTCAATGCCAATCTCGTGGTGGAGAATCCAGTCATTTTCCAAAATAGGTTTTCAAACTTAAATTTATTTCTCCACTCACTCGTTCATTGTCGAGGTGGATTTGTACGTCTTTTGTGTTATCACTGTTGAGACGTTCGGCTAGAGAATAGAATGAGAAACGATCAGTTTTCACCTTATCTGGTAGGTTTGACTGTTACGATCATAATCGGCCTGTCAATCAGTTACTCGCAGGAGAGCGCACCTTCATCGGAAAGTTCGAGGACCTGGACCAATACTCAAGGCGAGTCGATTGAGGGAAAACTAATGTCTGTTGAGGGGGAGAAGGTTCGGCTTCTCGTGAACGGGAAAGAGTTTGTTGTCCCGCTCTCAGGACTGTCCTCCGAAGACAACGCTTTCGTCGAGGAGTGGCAGGCTCGCGTCTCCGTGGCACTCACTCAAAAATTGTCGGTGATTCGCAGCGAAGGAGTGTTTCAGGTTCTTGACGAAAACGGCAAGGTTCTCGGAAGTGTTTCCGAAGGCGAATGGTTTGATTCAGGCATGCCTCTTCCGACTGACGAAAATCCTTCCTCCGAAAAACCCCGGATAGCGTCGGCA
>Ga0222653_1000250_pt1 | contig 33930 bp, 22 predicted proteins | sample AntAcemetagen419_FD_179856 | JGI IMG/M metagenome (GOLD analysis project Ga0222653, IMG submission 179856) | Saline water microbial communities from Ace Lake, Antarctica - #419 | ecosystem: Environmental > Aquatic > Non-marine Saline and Alkaline > Saline | place: Antarctica: Ace Lake...
CATAAAGACAGGCAGTGAGATTACCATACCCACAACGGCAGAAAGAACTGCCACTAAAAGAAATAGTCTCAGGTTGGCTTTTACGACTCCTATCAACCATTTAAAGTCAAAACTCTTCGATTCCATCAATAAGTTGTTTGAAAAATAAACGGCACAAAAGTAGCAATATTAGCCCTTGCTACAGCTATTCGTTACTTTTCAATAAACGAACGAACTTTGTGACTGAAAATAAGCCAGTTACAACTAATAAAATTCCACCAATTAGAGCTGAAAGAAGAAACCGATAAAGGGGATTTTCCGAAACAAAGTCTTCCAGAAATAGGTTTGTGGCCACGGCAAAAGCACCGTAGAGAGTAAACTGCATGAGGAGCTTGGTATTCACTCCAAATTTGAATCGAATAACCACACATACTAGCTGAGCAATCCCTGCAAACAATTGAGTAGCCATAGTGGCAATAGCTGCTCCGAAAGCTCCATGAGTAGGTATCAAATAGAAATTAAGAATAAGATTTAGCACCAAGCCTCCGATGGAGATATAGTTCAACTTCTTCAGATCTTCGTCGGCGGTCATAAGCGTGCCGTAAACGTAAAACATACCTACACCTACAAAGCCAATCATCAAGGCCGAGAATGCAGTGGCAGAGCTCTCGGTGACATCGGGGTACCTCCATTCTAAAACAAAGTCGCCATGGAAATAGAAAAGAATGGCCGCCGCCAATGCGCTTCCGAGAAGCAATCGCGTGGCCGTATCTACCATCGGCTTTACTGGTGAGCCTTCTTTTAGCATGCGCGAATATATAGGCAACAACAAAACGGCAAAGAGGTAGGCAAACATCGAAGCTGCCTCAAAGAAGCGAAAACCTTGGGCGTACTCTCCCGCTGTAAAACTTCCTTGAGGTCCTATTTTCTCGAGCATTATACCATCGAGTCGATTGTAGAGACCTGCTATCAAGGTGAACGTGGCGTAAGGAAGACTCTTTTTAAATATTTGAATCGCAAAGAGCTTGTCAAACTTAAAGTGTAGCCCTCCAATTTTCCCCCTGAGCATAAAAATGGAAACCAATAGAGTAATAACATATGCCAAGGTCTGTAAATAAACGAACCACTCAATTTTAAAGTCTTGACCAGTGACGTCGGTAAAAAGGAGGATGGAACAGCACGCAATCAGAAGTGCTCGATCAAGCACCGAAATGATGCTATCTCTGGAGAAAAGATGAAGTGCGGCAAGGTTTGATCTTCCAAATAGAATAAATGAAACCAGCACTTGGTTGAAAGTCAAAAGCGCGAGGATTTCAAATGACTCTTTGCCATATCCCAAAGCCAATCCTAATCCTAAAGTAAGTATGGCGTAGCCAAAGGCTAGGTATGCCTTTATGGTAAAAAGCTTCGCGAAGTGCTTTGAAATGAGCTGTGCGTTCTGAGAGATATTCCGGTTGTTGAAGTTATTTATCCCCAGATCGATAAACATATTCAGAATGAAACTCAGATTTAATAGGCCGAAATATAGTCCATAGGCTTCCTTTCCCACTCGGATTTGCACTTCGGCATCAATCCCTAGTAGATAAAATGGCTTTACGATTAAGTTCAGGAGAAGTATGAGACCTAAACTGGAAAGAAATTTTCTTTGCATTTTGCCCGATCAAGACCCACAACATTACAAAAAAATTATCTTTGACCCCTTTGTTAAAAAATGCGCTCTACTACCGAAATTTTAGAACACTACCTGCCTCTCGTTCAAGACACTGAGTCGAAGGATTATATTATGGTGCATTCGAAGCGGTTTTCATTTTTGATAGATTTCATTTTGAAATCGGTTGATTCTGCAAATGGCGAGGGTCTCAACGTGATGGATATAGGCCCAAGCTTCTTCACCGATGTCCTTTCTCGGAACCTTTCTAAAGCCGAAATACATACGCTCGGATTCTCTCATCCAGAAAGTCGTGGAGGACATTTTCCTGAGTTTATCAAAATAGATACATCCAAGTTCTATCAATTTGATCTGAACAAAACCGATCAAAAATCGGAATGGATTAGTCCACCGAAGATGGATGTGGTCATCATGGGCGAAGTCCTAGAGCATTTGCATACCAGTCCCGTTCATGTTCTTTCTTTTATCAGAAGTTTCTTGAAGCCTGGCGGCCTTCTCATTTTGGGTACACCCAATGCGGTGGCTTTAGAGAAGCGTATAATCATGCTGCTTGGCAAGAATCCTTATGAGCTCATTAGGCTAAACAAGAACAATCCAGGCCATTTTAGAGAGTATACGGTGCCTGAGTTGCGGACCATGGGTGAAGAGGCACAGATGAAATTGACTCATCACGAAACGAGCAATTACTTTTCGAGATACACCAGTAAAGGGCGGTTCTTTGACAGTATCACTGATGTACTTCCCCAAACATTTAGAAGGGGCATAAACGCTGTTTATACCAGGGATTAAGAAAGCGTTTTTTGGATAGACTGCCAAAGTCCTTCGGCAGCTTTGTCCCAGGTAAATTTCTTCGCTCGTTCTTTCCCAAATGAAACCAAAGATTCTCGAGTCGAATCATCTTCCATCAGTCGTTTCATGGCACCTGCAATTTCACCCACGGAAGAAGGGTTGACCAACAGAGCGCCATTACCCGACACTTCGGGCATGGAGGAAGTAATTGAAGTAATCACAGGCACGCCTGCCTTCATTGCCTCAATAATCGGAATACCGAATCCCTCAAAATAGCTGACATAAGTCAAAGCGAAGGAAGCACCGTATAGCTCAGCCAAGCTATCGAGCCCTTGCCTGCCTAAGAAAATAACATCAGCTCCATATTCCGAAGATTTGAGTATGTCGTCAATTTCATTTTCCCACATATAGCGCGAGCCGACCACGATGTACTTGAAATCACTTTTGGTTTCCTCTTTCATCTGCAGGAATCCCTTGATTTGATTCTTTAAATTTTTGCGTGGATGAATCAACCCGACAAATAAGAAATAGGGTTTGCCCTGAGAGAACTCCGCACGGATTCGAACGATCTCACTTTCACTCAATGGTTGAAAACAATCATTCACACCATTGTAGACGACATCAATTTTAGAACCATCGATACCGTATCGCTCGGTCAAGTCTTGTTTTGTGTAGTTTGAAACAGTAGCAATGCGTTTTGCCTTTCGGGCAAAGCGAGGGAAAAAATACTTGTAGTACTTAAGCACGAGTGGCCTGAGAAAATCGGGATGCTTTTCGAAGTTTAAATCGTGAATAACCGCTAGCTGTGCAGTCTTAGATCTCAACGACAACCATCCATCGGGAGAGAGAAAAAGATCGGGCTTGTGCTTCTTCAGAACTCTGGCTACGCCAAACTCAAAAAACAAATACCATAAAAACGGATGGCGCGATTGAGGGTGAGCAACAACCGCGGTAACATTATCTGAAAATATGAAGTCTTCAGAGGGCTTTCGATCAAAAATGAAGATAAATTCCGTCTCGGGATGAGACTTCGTGATGCGCTTCATGGTTTCGTAAGTGAACCAACCTATCCCCTCCATTTTATCTTTGAGCAGAAGACGGGTATTCACCGCGATTTTCATGCGAATCTGATTATTTCTTTGCCCGAAAGTTCAGGACTAAAGTGATTATGAATAAGTAATCTCACGAACGAATGGTCGAGCTATTTGTCACAATATTGCATTCGCTACTTAATATCTTAGCTTCTATACTTTCACAGCTTTTTCCAATTGTCCCTCAACTGAACTCATTGTTCAAAGTTCAATCTTAAATGGAATGAGAAACGCGTCAAGATTTATAGAATACTGTCCTTTAACAAAGGCTGCAAAGCTAATAAAATCCTAATCACAAAATAGGCTGAAAGAATGCCTAGCGCTGGGCCACAAAGTTTGAATCAAATTGACGAAATTTGCACACATGTCTACAGGTTTTGGTGATTTTGGGAAGAGGAAGGATTTGGAGGAAGACGATTACTACCTGAGCAAAGAAGGTTATATCATCTTTACGGCGAAGTACCATTCAAAGCGCGGTTACTGTTGCCAAAACGGCTGTAAGCATTGTCCCTTTGGCTTTAATAAAAGCAAGGGTCGATTCAAATAATCAAGCACTATGGAAATGTCTGTTAAAGAAAATACCAAAGCATTTAAGGAATTAATCTGCGAAGGGATTCCCGATTTTTTGCCTGAAACGAGGCCTTATGATCCCGAAACAAATCATGCCCCAAAGCGGAAAGAAATTCTAACTCCTGCAGAAAAGAAATTGGCGATAGAAAATGCCCTCCGGTATTTCGACCCTAAGTTTCATCCTATTCTGGCTCCTGAGTTCTACAAAGAACTGAACGACTACGGCCGCATCTATATGCTTCGCTTTAGACCCAGCTATGAGATGTATGCCAGACCTATTTCCGAATATCCTGCTCAAACAAAACATGCCGCAGCCATCATGTTGATGATCCAAAACAACTTGGATCCGAATGTGGCGCAGCATCCTCATGAGCTGATCACTTATGGCGGAAACGGCGCAGTGTTTCAAAACTGGGCGCAGTACTTACTGACCATGAAGTACCTCTCTGAAATGGGCGACGAGCAGACCTTGGTCATGTACAGTGGCCATCCGCTGGGATTGTTTCCATCGAATAAGAATGCCCCAAGAGTAGTCGTCACTAACGGAATGATGGTTCCGAACTATTCCAAGCCAGACGACTGGGAGAAATACAATGCGCTTGGAGTGACTCAATACGGCCAGATGACTGCGGGGTCTTACATGTACATTGGTCCGCAAGGAATCGTTCACGGAACGACCATTACAGTATTGAATGCTGGTAGAAAAATCTCCAAAAACGGTGAGGGCCTCGAAGGAAAGCTATTCGTAACGAGTGGCCTGGGAGGAATGAGTGGAGCTCAGCCCAAAGCAGGGAACATAGCTGGTTGCGTTTCGGTAACTTCTGAAATCAACCCAAAGGCTGCTTACAAAAGGCACGAGCAAGGTTGGGTAGATGAGATCATTGACAATATGCCCGAACTGGTGACTCGTGTGAAATTGGCCAAAGCCAACAAAGAGGTTGTCTCCATAGCGTTCATCGGAAATACCGTAGATGTATGGGAACAATTCTACGCAGAAGGAATTTTCGTCGAGTTGGGTTCTGACCAAACTTCGCTGCACAATCCTTGGGCTGGCGGATACTACCCTGCTGGACACACTTACGAAGAGGCAAACCAGCTGATGGTCGACAATCCTGAGCGATTCAAGGAATTCGTCCAAGAGAGCTTGAAGCGACAAGCCACTGCCATAAACAAGCACGCTGAAAAAGGAACCTACTTCTTTGATTACGGAAATGCTTTCCTACTCGAAGCAGGAAGAGCAGGTGCAGATGTGATGTCAGACGATGGACTTACTTTTAAGTACTCTTCTTATGTGCAGGACATTGTGGGCCCCATGTGTTTCGACTACGGGTTCGGTCCTTTTAGATGGGTCTGTGGCTCTGGAAAAGATTCTGATTTAGAAAAGACAGATGCCATTGCCGCCAGAGTTTTAGAGCTAATGAAAGAAAACAGCCCTGAGGAGATTCAGCAGCAACTGGGGGATAACATTCGCTGGATAAAAGCGGCAGGAAAAAATAAGATGGTCGTCGGCTCCAAAGCCCGCATCCTATATGCAGATGGCGAAGGACGAGTGAAAATTGCCAAAGCCTTCAATGAGGCAATCGCGCTTGGCGAGATCGGACCAATCATTCTCGGAAGAGATCACCATGATGTTTCGGGAACGGATTCGCCTTACCGCGAAACGAGCAACATTTACGATGGCTCACAATTCACAGCTGACATGGCTGTTCAAAATTTTGTCGGCGATGCCTTCCGAGGCGCCACATGGGTGAGTTTGCACAACGGCGGTGGCGTAGGTTGGGGTGAAGTAATAAACGGCGGTTTCGGTATGCTACTCGATGGAAGCGCTTCCAGCGAAAAGAAGTTGAAAAGTATGCTGCATTGGGATGTAAACAATGGAATAGCCAGAAGAAGCTGGGCGCGAAATGACGAAGCCATTTTCGCCATCAAACGAGCTATGGAGGAAGAATCAAAGCTGAAGGTGACCATTCCCAATAAAGTCAATCAAGACATTTTGGATCAACTCTAAATTTGAGTTGATCTTCTTCCAGTGTTGTCTATTTGGATCAAAGCCAAAGGAAATTCGGAGTTGAGACTTTTCCTTTTTAGCTGAGCGATCATTGCACCTCTATTTCCACCACCGACTACAGGGACTTCATAAAGTGCTTTCATGTTGATAGGTTTAGTTGATTTTTTAAATCTAATGACAAAAAAACGAAGCATGTGACTTGAGATTCCCTTGGAACCAAACGAAAAAAGGCCGCCTCAATCGAGGCGGCCTTTCCATTCAATTCAAGTTGATATTATCCTTCTACCTTCTCCGTCACATTTTTCAAGTGATTGGCAAGAAACTGCTCCATGGCACGGTAGAATTCAAATCGGTTTTCCTCATTTCGGAAACCGTGTCCTTCATTGGCCTTTACCATGTACTCCACTTCCACTCCACGTTCTTTCATGGCCGCTACCATCTGATCGCTTTCGTCCACATTTACTCTCGGATCTTGCGCTCCCTGAGCTACGAAAAGAGGGGCTGTGATTTTATCGGCGTGAAACACAGGAGAAGCGCTGCGAAGCATTAATGAATCTTCAGCATTCTCAGGATCTCCCACCATCTCGTACATCATCTTCTTGTAAGGCTCCCAGTATGGAGGTATCGTTCCCATAAATGTGAACAGATTTGAGACACCCACATAATCGACTCCGCACGCGTAAATATCAGGTGTGAAAGCCATACCAGCGAGGGTGGCATACCCACCGTAGCTAGCGCCATAAATGGCTACTCGATCTTTATCAGCTATTCCTTTTTCTACCAACCAGTCCACTCCGTCGGTAATGTCATCTTGCATTTTCTTTCCCCATTCGCGGAATGAAGCTTCCCAAAAATCGCGACCAAATCCTGTGGAACCTCTAAAGTTCATTTGCAAGACGGCGTAACCACGATTGGCCATAAACTGAATCTCAGGATTGAAGCCCCACGTGTCTCTGGCCCATGGACCACCGTGTGGATTCACCACTACTGGTAAGTCTTTTGCAGAATCCATATCGTAGCCTGCCGGCAATGTGAGGTAACCGTGAATGGTCAATCCATCGCGACTCTGGTATTTGATTGGAGTCATCGAAGCCATGTAGTCTTCTTCAATCCATGGCGATGGATCACCAATGAAACTGAGCTCTCCATTCGCCTTGTCGTAAAGGTGATAATCGCCCAAGGACTTGTCGCCATATGTTCTCACGATGAACTTGTCCTCTTGGTCATTGCTGGAAACCATGTAGATCTCCATTTCTGGAAATTCATTTTGCAACTTGGCGTGAATGGCCTTCATTTCTTCATCGAAGAAATGGTATTTGTGCTTTATGCCGGTGTACGAAACAGCAGTTAGCTTTTTGTCCTTTTTGCTATAGCTCAAACCACTTACATCAAAGTCCGAGTCTTCATAAAGAACTTTTTCTTCCTTGCCCGTTTTAGGATCAAAAACCACAATGGCAGTTTTGTCTCTGCCTAGATTGCTGCTGGCATAGAGTTTCTTATTGTCAAAAGTGAAAAACTCAGGACTTAAGGTTTCTTTAAAATTCGTGGTAAGGATTGGCTCGAAAGGCTCATCCTCCGAGTCGCGGTAAAGCAAAGATGTACTGACACCATCGCTGGTCATCGCTACGCGAAGCTTACCATCGTGATCGGTCATCCAACCCGTAATATTTCCTGGGTTCTCCATGATCATCTCCAGCTCGCCGCTATTGATGTTGACACGATAGGGATCGAAAACCTGTGGATTCCGCTTGTTCAAACCAACGATCATGTGATCCTTGTCTTCTTCTAAATCGTCGATTATTTGGGTGCGCACTCCTTCGATTCTCGTCAAAGGTGTCAGCTCGCTCCCGTCGGGATCAACGGCAACCAAGTAGAAATTCTCATCCCCGTTATCGTCTTTGAGGTAAACGATTCGTTCCGCACTAGCCCAAAAGTAGCCTTGGATGTCGCGGTCAGTCTGCTCAGTGATTCGCGTCGCTTCATCGCTGCCCACTGCTTTTACGAAGATGTTCATCCTACTCTCCCACGGTGCACGATAAGAATAGTACTTACCGTCTGGCGAAATCTGGAAAGAGGCCATTTCGGGGTTCTTAAAAAAGTCTTCTACTGGAATCTCGGGAATAACCGAGAGATCTGTGTTTGTCATTTCTTCTGAATCTGTGTTTGGGGTGGTCGTTTCTCCACAGGACGTCATTAGTCCGACTGCGAGTAACATCCCAAAAAGGGATTGTGTTTTCATTGGTTCTAAGGTTTGAACAAACATGACCATAAATTGATTTGGCTCAGATTAAAAAATGATGAACGGTTGGCAAGAAAAATAGACATTCATGAAGATGATTTGATAATCTTTGGCGGATGAGTTCAAACGTGTCCGCAAAGAAAAAACTCGCCCAACACCTTCTCGAAGGCATCTTGGAGAAAATCCAAGAATTAAACGAACAGATAGGAGGATTGGAAGAATCCCGCAATTCAGAATCAAAAAGCACGGCAGGCGACAAGCACGAAGTGGGTCGTGCCATGATGCAAACCGAACTAGACAACCTCAGCAAGCGCTTGGTAGAATTGAAAGAGCAAGCCAATTCCCTCAAGAATCTACCTTTGGAGAAATCAGAACTTGTCCAAACGGGGAGTTTGATAGAAACCTCATCGGGAGTTTATTTTATGGCAATGGGGTTTGGAAAGGTAGAACTGGATGGGCAGATGTACTTCGTGATATCTCCCGCTTCGCCTGTTGGTCAGGTTATGCTTGGGAAAAGAGAGGGCGAAACGTTTCATTTCAGAAACAATGAAGTGAAGATTTCCAAGATCGCGTAAAGCTGACTTTTTCGCATTTCTCGACTCAGTATGTCAGCAACTCAACTTACACAGAGGACTCAGAGATCTCTTTTGACTTGTATGTGTTTAGAGCACTCAGAGGATCGCTGAAGCGATCAAATGAGATGACATGAATTGAATTTATCTGTACTTTCAAGATCCATTATGGAAAGAGATCTTCTGACTTCAAAAATAATAGGTGCTGGAATTGAAGTACACAGGCATCTTGGCCCTGGATTATTGGAAAGCACCTACCAAAGAAGTTTGTCTTTTGAATTAGATTCTAGAGGTTTAAGGGTTAAAGCAGAAAAATACCTTCCCGTACTTTATAAAACGCTCGAGATTAAAGACGGGTATAGAATTGACCTGCTAGTCGAGGATTCAGTCATTGTCGAAATAAAAGCGGTTGAAAGAATTTTAGACGTGCACCGGGCTCAAATTCTAACGTACCTCAAGATGGCCAATTTAAAAACAGGGCTACTGATAAACTTCAATGTACCGCTATTAAAACATGGAATTGAACGGTTTGTACTTTAGATAAACTCGTGTTATTTAGTTTCTCTAACGATCGCTCCAGCGATCCTCTGTAAACTTATCAAGAGCTTCATGCGGTGCTTGTAAATCTCCCTGTGCACTCTGTGAACAGATACTTTCACTCTCTTCTAATAATACGTTGCTACCGTTTAGTAGATTTATCGTGTGAAAACCATCGCCAAAGAGCTCATCCGTTTTACCCGAGAATACAGCCACCTCGGCTTTCTCACTTCTATGAGCTTGCTCTTGGTGGCATTGGTCAGCTTCAACTTCTACTTCGACTTTGAAGATTCGATCATCGATTCTTACACGGGCTCTTGGCTGAAAGGGCTCTGGATGTTTCTCTACGAGGGAATCCCGTATCTAATCACAGTAGGATTGTTAGCCATTTTCGGATTAAAAAAGGACTGGCTTCGGAAACCAGGTTTTTGGATTCACTTCATTTTAGGCTTTGGCATTCTGGCTCTTGATCGTTCCTGGTTTATCTGGACTCTATTAAAAGATCTCTGGGAACCCGTTGAGGCTTTTTACCTCTACAAGATTATCTCTTCGGCCAAGAGTCTCATTAGCGCCGTGCTACCGCTGCTTCTTATTTACCTGGTTTTAGAACCAAAAGGACAAAGAGAGTTTTATGGCCTTAGTTTTAAGGGATTCAAGGCTAAGCCATACTTCGGAATTCTGGGTGTTGCCCTGATCTTCATATTTATAGGTGGCTTCTTCGGCGATCTTCAAGAGTATTATCCGCGTTACCTGAAAAGCGGTGGTGCGGCTTTCGCCCAATCTCTCAACATCCCCGAATGGAGAACCGTTGCCCTTTACGAGTTCTTTTATGGCCTCGATTTTATTTCGACCGAATTGATTTTCCGTGGATTCCTGATTCTGGGAATGCACAAGTATCTAGGCCCTTACGTTGTCTACCCCATGGTGGTGAGTTACTGCGTTCTCCATTTTGGCAAACCACTTACCGAAGCCATTTCCTCCATTTTCGGAGGGTATATCTTGGGAATCATCGCACTGTACCACCGCAATATTTGGGGCGGAGTCATCATTCACGTCGGTGTAGCGTGGGGCATGGAAATCATCGGCTACCTGCATCGAGTATGGTGAGAAATGGTATGGGGTATCGGGATGAGGCGTGTTTAACATAGTCGCTAGTGAATAGATGAGACGTGTTAAAATGGTATTTGAATGAGGCGTGAATAGAGTCTGTTATATTGGTCTGTATGCACAGTATCGGGCAGCTACGGGTCTTTTTAAAATTGGCATGGCTTATGAATTGCAAAGAGAAGAATTGAAAAATTTTGTCAGGCCAGCTTTTTCAATGCTACATTTGTTTCAACCAAAAATACCTCATGAAAAATCTCACTATTGCTCTCTTTATTCTTGGCTTTACCCTTTCGGGAAAAGCGCAAGACACCCTCTTCTTTGCTCCCGAAGGTTTTCCAGTATTCTCTTGGATGGACGCAGAGACCTACTCGGTATTCACGAAATCAGATACCGCTGACATCACTTTGGAAACAGCCTACCTCCTCGACCGCAATCTGAAGCGTCAATGCGGCTACTCCGATTGGGAAAAAGGCGTCAAACACGGCAAGTGCATTGAGTATTATGAAGGTGGCAAGACTTGGTACCAGTCTGAATACAAGAATGGAATCAAACACGGAAACTTCATCTCTTTTCACAAAAACGGAAAGATGAAGAGACAAGACTTCTACCAAAACGACACCTTGATTTCGGGATGGAATTACGATGATTCGGGAAAACGATTAAAGTCCTACCCTTTTGAAGTGGAGCCCGAACCGCAAAAGGGACAGGAAGCTTTTATGGAAGAAATCGGCAAGCAGGTTAAACTGACGGAAGAAGAAAACGAAGACGTCATATCCGTTGACGTTGAGTTTTGGATCACTCGCGACGGGTCTATCCGCGCGGCAGAAGCTCGCTCAGAAAATACCGAAGCATCGAAAATGGCAGAAAAAGCCTTTCTCAATCTAAGATCGTGGAAGGCGGGAATGCGGGATGGTGAACCAGCCGTTTTTCGGGAATTTATGACGCTTCATTTAGATCCGAAATCAGTTTCGAAAGATGAATGAAAGTCATTGCCAAAAACTCGAAAACGTTTATCATAATTCCAAAATCAACTAAATTCCCTACAAGGGAATGACGCTGAAAATACGCGAAGGGGCAGCAGAATTAACCTATCCCGTGTCCGCCGATTTCTATCACAAATTGGAAGGCCTATACAGCTGGTGTATTTCAAAATGCTGGACGATGCGGACTACTGTTTAATACTAACAACCTCCTTATCAGCTGATATGCTCAAACCAGTAAGGCAAGGAACCCTGACCACAGCGGGAACGGTTGAGTTCTCTTCTAAAAACTTAGAGGTATCAGAAGCGTTGCTCCTAGAGGAGCGCCAAAGAAAAATTGCCACGTGAACGGGTAGATTTGTAAAAAGTCGGTCTACCTTGGCTGACGCTTGAGAGTCAAATTCATGAAAAAAATCATTCTAATTCTCTTTTGCCTGACCCCATGGTTTGGGTACGGGCAAGAACTGATTAAGGGGAAAATTATTGATTCAAAATCGAAGGAGAGTCTTCCTTTCGTTCACATCATTTCGGCGAAAGCCAAAGCCGTGAGCGACATAGAGGGAAATTACACCTTGCGCACTCCACGCAACACAAACCCCGCAGACAGCATCGAGTTTTCGGTGATTGGTTTCAGCAAGAAGAAAATTACTTTTCGCGATTTGGCGGAAAGTCCGAATGTGAAAATGGATAAAGCTACGCTCGATCTGGCAATGTTCACGGTAGTAGCCAAGGAAGATCCCGCGTATGCAATGATTCGAAAAGCGGTAAAACTCAGGAAACAAAACGATCCCGAAGAACTCCCAAAATTTCGGTACAATTCTTACAACAAAGCATACATTGATATGGACCGCAGCGATCGGGAGATCCAGCTTGAACTCGACTCGTCCAATTTTGCCAACGCACATTTCATGGTGTTGGAAAGCGCCACGGAGGTGACTTTTGAGCAACCAAACAAGGTGAAAGAACGGGTGCTAGCCAATCAAATTTCGGGTTTTACGAATCCGCTCTTTTCGCTTCAATCCAATTCGTTCCAACCTTTTTCGAGTTACTCCGCCTACCTTAATTTCATCGAAATTGACTTCCTCAATCCGATCAGTCCGAATAGTGATGGCAGGTATTTATTCCAGCTCGAAGACAGCATCGAAACAGCCGAAGGAAAAGCATACGTCATTGCTTTTCAACCGAAAAAAAATGCCAATGGAAATCTATTGGAAGGAAGCATTAGCCTCGACGCTACCGATTGGGCCATCGTGACTATCCAGGCCAAAAATTCGGGAGAACACAAATTGGCAGGTTTCGAAATAAGGCAGAAATATGCCAAAGCGAATGGTCATTGGTTTCCCGAGCAATCGAGTTCGCGGTACATCTTTACTGAAGGCGAACCACCTTTGTTGATCATCAGCAATACCTACATCGATTCGGTAGAGTATGATTTTGATCCTGGCCGCTTTGGCATAGCCAATATCGAAATAACCGACGAGGCGAATAGCCTTACGGAAGACAATTGGAATTCGTATCGCCAAGTAGACCTTACCGAAGAGGAGGACAATACGTATAAGGTCTACGATACCCTGGATACGCGCATCTTGAAAGCGCTTGATTGGACCATGAGTCAATCGGCTTCTTTGGCCAGAGGGCGGTTTAGTTTGGGAAAGGCTGATATTCTACTGCCACACATTTTGAGATTCAACCAATACGAGGGATTGCGATTGGGAATAGGCATCGCAACCAATGATAAATTTATTAAATGGATGAGTCCCGAGGCTTATTTCGCCTACGGTTTTCGCGACAAGGAGATGAAGTACGGCGGTGGTCTGCGATTCAGAATTCAGCCAGAACGCGAGTTTGAATTCTACGTGGGCTATGAAAATGACGTGGACGAACCTGGGAGATCCAGCACCGAAAATATGGGTGGTTTTTTGAAGCTTGGAGAGTTTGAGCGCGACCTGTTTACCCGCTTTATGAATCCGTATGAAGCCTATAAAGCTGAGCTAAAATACCGACCCATGCGCGATGTGCGCACCACCCTTAGCTTTCGCAATGAGCGGCGCACCTTCGAACGCACCAATAGAACAGACGCAAGTTTTGAAGAATATGACCTCACAACAACACAGGCTAGCATTCTAATTGAATACAATCCTGGCGAAGCTTTGATGATGATAGGCAGCAACTTAGTGCCCCAAGGGATTTCATACCCACGCCTTTCTCTGCAAGTCACTCAGGCCTTTGATGGTGTACTCGACGGCGAGCAAGAGTTCACTAAGGCAGAGCTGAGAATAATGCATGAATTCAATGTGCCACGACTGGGCCCGCTTCGACTGTTCGCTTCTGGTGGCCGGATATGGGCAGATGAAATCAACGAGTCCAACCTGATCTTAAGCCGAGGCATATTGGGCGAGCGCGACCTAGGAATTATCGGTTTTGGGTATTTCCATACGATGCCCGTTTATTCGTTCATAAACGACCAATACGCCCATATTGGAGTTTCTCAAAACTTCGGTAATCCATTTGGCATGGAATGGGAATACTCACGCCCTGAGATTCGACTGATCTACCAAGCTGCCATCGGAAACCTAGAAACGACGACCACTGCTGTTCCCGACATGCCCCAAGTGACAATGGACAAACTCTACCTCGAAGGTGGCCTGGTGATCGACAATCTAATCCGATTCCACGGAAGTAGCCTGTATTATTCAGGCCTTGGAATCGGCGCGTTCTACCGACATGGCTACTACGAGTCTTCTTCTTTTGGCGATAACTTAGCTTTTGCCGCTAGTTTCACGATCAGCTTTTAATTTATATTCGCTTGTCAATTTTAACGGAATGAGTGAGGACGACATTGAAATATTAGACCTAAAAAATAACCCCGACGATAATCAAGTCGAGGGCATTGATGAAGGCAAGCTATTGCAATCCATTTGGTTGCGACCACGGGATACTCTAAAGTATATTCTGAACAGATGTCCCGATAAGTATGTGACTCAACTTCTGGTCATTGGTGGGGCCATATCCGCCTTGGGAAACGCAATTGAAGGAGCGCCACTATTCGAGTTGGGGCCATGGATATCACTCGTATTAATCGTGACAATAGGGGCGATATTTGGCCCAATAGCAAACATGATTCTCGCCGTAATTCTGAACATGGTGGGACGCTGGATCGGAGGCAAAGGAAATTATCAAAAAATCCTCGCTGTTGTGGCTTGGTCGATGGTTCCTTCAATAGTGGGTGTGGTTTTCATCTTTTTTCAAATAGGCTTCTTCGGACCTTATTTCATCTTTTTTGAAGGTGATACAAGTGCACTAGTAATGGACTTCACGAAGTCGGAACTCATCCTCTATGTGTTCGCATTTCTCAATTCGATTGTGTCTATTTGGGCTCTGGTCATTTTGGTCACAGGATTGAGCGTTGCGCATAAATTTAGAATAGGGAAGGCCATATTGAACTTGCTTATTCCTATTCTTGCCATCGCAATACCTCTGGGCATTGTTGCCTTTATCCTTGGCGACTTAATGCACGGAATTTAATAGTGATAAAATGAAAGATACAATCATCCTTTTAGGAAGCGCTCGTAAAGACAGCCATACCAGAACTTTATTGAGAAATGTCTTCAACGGAATTTCTCATGATTTGGTGGATTTGCTTGATTTTGAAATTGCCCCTTTCGACTACAACGCTCAATATCCCGAGACCGATCAATTTCAAGAATTGGCTGATCGAATGCTTTTAGCGAAGAATATCGTCTTTGCTACTCCAGTATACTGGTATTCGATGAGTGGAATTCTCAAGAACTTCATGGATCGCTTTACCGACTTGGTAAGTGTAGAGAAAGAAAAAGGCCGTGCTCTGGAAGGAAAAAACGTTTATCTCTTTTCGGTTGGTGCCGACCAGTTTCACCCCGATGGTTTCGAAGTTCCTTTTCGGGAAACGGCCAAATACCTCGGCATGAAATACCATCAAGGCGTTTACATCAGTTCACGCGGCGAGAATTTCGAAGGGGTTCAGTTGGCTCAAAGCACTTTTCAGAAGCAGCTGAGCTAGGGCCTTTCGGCGAAAATATTTTGTACTATTTGGACATCGCGTATTCCAAATAAATCGGAAATTCACCATTGGGTTTAACCATTGGGCTTCACCCAATGCTGAGAAATTACGCTCTTTCAGAGCTAGCCAGATTACACATGGATCGTATGTCGTCAGCAGAAATCCCAATGGGTGCCCCCTAACCTACAAGGTTCGTTCAAGACCGTAAATCCCAAAGCTCTGAAGGAGCGCGATTTCTCAGCCCGGACTAAAGGTCCGGGTGGAGCAATGTGAGTAAACCAGAGCCTTGTAGAGGCGTGACAAATTAAACGGCATTATTATCTTTATTGTAAACCAAGATCTATGTCACAATCGCTATCAAAAATATATCTCCACATCATTTTCGGAACCAAAAACTGGCAGCCGATTATAAAAGAACCGCATAATAAGAGATTGTACTCCTATCTCGCAGGGGTTTGTAAGAATGTTAATTGTGCACCAATCGCAGTGAATGGACACCTCAATCACGTTCATATTCTTTGCCGGTTCGCCAAGGATACTACTGTTTCAGATTTCTTAGAAGCTCTTAAGACACAATCTTCAATGTGGATGAAAGAACAAGATGATTCGCTGAAAAACTTTTATTGGCAAAAGGGTTATGCCGCATTTAGCATCGAAGAAAATTCGGTAGAAAATGTACGCCGCTATATCGACAACCAAGAAGAACACCATTCGCAAACAAATTACCGCGACGAAATAATCAAGCTCGTAAAGGAACATGGATTGGAATACGACGAACGCTATTTTTGGGAATGAAGCTTTTTCGTCGCGCTCCTTCAGAGCTTTGATACATCATCAAACTATTCAACATTGGGCTTCACCCAATGCTGGGAAATTACGCTCTTTCAGAGCTAGCCAGATTACAAATCGATCGTATGTCGTCAGCAGAAATCCCAAATGGGTGTCCCCTAACCTACAAGGTTCGTTCAAGACCGTAAATTCCAAAGCTCTGAAGGAGCGCGATTTCTCAGCCCGGACTGAAGGTCCGGGTAGAGAAATGTGAGTAAACCAGAGCCTTGTAGAGGCGTGACAAAATACATGTCATCGCCTTTCAGCGAAAATATAACCCTGTCTCGGGGCCAATTTTCCTTTGCGGAAGTTGAAACCATTGCCTTCAGGGTAAACCAAATCCCAGCTTCCTTTAGGGAGATTCCAGGTTACCAGTTTATCCGATGCATTGATTACTACCACTACCCTCTTCCAGTTGTCTTCTTTGGGCGATTCGATTTTGTAAGAGATGACACCTTCCGGAGAATCTAAGAAAACCACTCGTCCCCTCACTTCGTGGGCAGATCCCAGTCGAAACGATGGATGTTCACTCCGCAGCTTGATGAGCGCCTGGTATTGCTCGACGTGACCAAGATTGCGCGATTTCTCGTCCCAATCCATACGGTTGATGCTGTCGGGAGATTGGTAAGAGTTTTCCACCCCATGCTTGGTTCGCAAATACTCAACTCCCGCGTGCAGAAAGGGAACACCTTGCGAAGTGAGCACCACAAAATTGCTCAATAGGTGCATCTCTCGAATCTGCTTTTCGCTGGCTTCAGGATTGGCAATTTTAAGTTTGTCGTAAAGGGTATGATTGTCGTGGCATGAAACGTACACCATACATTGATGTGGTTCCGAAGCCCATGCCGTGTCAGAGTTGTTCACTTTTGTATAGTCCACTTGCGGGTGCTCAACCGCTCCCACTACTCCGAACTTCACACTCTCCTTCAGGTCGAAGTTTCCACTCGCATAGCCCTTCGATTCATGGCTACTCCAATGCCCCTTCAAGCCATCGCGTATTTCATCACTAAAAGCAGCGATGCCTGGCATTTGATACGTATGAGATTTCAATGCACGCTTTTCTACCAACAGTGGTGAGTCGCCCGCTGTCCAACCTTCTCCATAAATAAGCACATTGGAATTGCTTTGTCTCAGCTCTTTTTCAATTTGCTTCATCGTCTCGATATCATGTATGGCCATGAGGTCGAAACGAAATCCATCCACGTGGTATTCATCGGCCCAATACTTGAGTGATTCCACCATGAATTTGCGCATCATCGGCTGATCTGATGCGGTCTCATTGCCGCAGCCACTTGCATTTCCGAGGGTACTATCGTTCCAATGGCGGTAGTAATAACTGGGAACCAATTCCTCGAAAGAGAGACCCTCCGTTCGCGATGTGTGGTTGTAAACCACATCCATTACCACGGCGATTCCCTCCTCGTGCAGCGCTTGAACCATTGCCTTAAACTCTTTGATGCGCACGGCACCATCAGCTGGATTTGTTGAGTAGCTCCCTTCGGGCACATTGTAATTTTGAGGATCGTAACCCCAATTGTATTGTGGCTCGTCTAGGCGGGTTTCGTCAATGGTATGAAAATCGAAAGCAGGAAGAAGGTGCACATGAGTCACCCCCATTTCTTTCAAATGATCGATACCAGTGCTCAGCCCTTTTGAGTTCTTGGTTCCCCTTTCGGTAAAAGCCAAAAACTTGCCCTTGTTTTCCATTCCCGAGTTTTCTGAAATCGAGAAGTCGCGCACATGAACTTCATAAACCAAAAAGTCATTGGGTTTCATCCCAGACAAATCTGGCCTGTGATCTGTAGACCAATTATCTGGATTCGCAGTTGAAGGATTGATCAATTGGCCACGTTTTCCATTTCTACCCACTGCTTTAGCATATGGACCGGGAACCTCTTCGCTCCAGCCATCGGCGTGCTCGGCTTGAAGGGTGTAATACAACCCTTTTTTGTCAGCGTCCAGATTCACACTCCAAACTCCGTCTTCGAGAGGCTTCATGTCTATCTGCTCGATTGCTTTTTGCTCGCCGAGATCCTCATTGTAGAGATTAAACCTTATAGACTTTGCCTTTGGAGACCAGACCTTGAGGATCATTCCCGCAGATTGAAATGTCAATCCCAAGTCTGACTTCTTATAAATAGGGTATTCGCTCACTTGAATTTGTTTTTCTGCAGTTTCTTGACATGCCGTAAAAAGTAGTGTAGACAACACAAGAAAAAATGTGGTTATAAGAATCGAAAACTTCATAAGTTAATCTATAATTGGAGCTTGTGAATTTCAGACTTACTGCCAAATTTAATCAATAAGAAAACACAAACTCTTAAAGCGATATTTCAGTTCATTTTAAAATTCATCGGATAGTCTTCACTGGAAAACAAGTTGAGCTTAACGCAAAAAACGACGTAATAACTAAGTCACAAAAGCGGACTAAAATCCCCTATAGATCGTTCATTTGATATTGATAGTTCTGGAGGATGACTGTTTATACACTCATTATAAGAGCTTTAAATCTTTCAACAAATGAACCATGAGTTGTTAATTACTTAGCTTTTACTAGAGAATTTTGGGGAGTATGTTCTGTTACTTAGATTTTGTATAAACAAACACAACCTAACTTAAAAAAAGAGTTATGAAAAAAATTTTTGTAATGGCAGCCGCAGCGTTGCTTATCGGCTCAACGGCCAACGCACAAGATGTAATGAAACAACAAGGAGGAGAGCGTAACCTAGAAGTCTTGTTTACCCCTTTTGGAGATTCTCCGATTGGCATCAATGGGATTAAGTATCGCTCATTTACATCGGCAACCAATGCTTGGAGAGCAGTCGTTTCACTTGATTTGAACACTACGTCTTCTTCTGTCGAAGTAGGTGATAACGAATTTGAAAGCTCCACAACTCAATTTGGAATTTCAGTAGCTCCTGGTTATGAGTGGCACTTTGTGGGAACTGATCGTCTATCTCCTTATGTAGGAGCTGAAGTTTTGTTGGGGTTTGGTTCGAATAGTGGAAAGAACGATGCTGCCATCTTTACAGATGCTGGAGAAATCCAAGTGGTTGAATTAGAAAACTCAGCGAGTATTTTTAATGCTGGCGCAGGTGTATTTGCAGGATTTGACTTTTACTTTTCCGATAATGTCTACATCGGAGCTGAACTTAATTACGGATTGAGGTTTGCGTCAGTAGGTGAAATGACTATGGACGTTGTGAACGGTGCTGGTAACGGAGTAGTAGAAGAAACGACTCCTGGCAATAATTCATTCGGAATAGGTGAAGGTGTTGTTGGCGCCATAAGAGTGGGTTTCTTATTCTAATCCTTTCTCAATACAATTTTAAAGCCCTCCTTGTGAGGGCTTTTTTTATTCCCATAAATTTTGGGTCTTCTAAAACTTCTGCGAGATTGGGCTTCGCCTCAATAGCTACATTCGCGGACAAAGCGCTACCTATCAGGAGGCTTCAGGCGTATCATCTTTACTCCACAACTTTTAAGCAATCACGGTTCTCCCCGCTACCAATTTTGGTTTGAAACTACTTATAACGTGTATATAAAATCCAATATCATGCCTTCGGCTTGATTCAGAAACTAGATAATGAAACCTCTAGTTCAGACACTTTACTCTGGAAGTTGTGGCAGCTTTAGTTAGATAAACTGCGGAGCGGTCCATTGAACTATTCACGTCCTGATTTGGCAGGCCAAACCTGGCTATCGCTGAAACATGCTCCTCAACACTGTTTAATAACTTCAATGCGACCGACGAAATAGGCTTGGCGAGCAACCCGACTTGCGGGCAATACCAAGGCGATGATGCTTGGTTTACATTCGAAATTCCCTCCGACGGAAGATTTGCTGTTCAAGGACAGAACGTGATCGGGAATTTTGGCTACCGCCCTTACACAGAAATTTGTGGAAGTTTCGGCACTCAAGTCTGCGCATCCAATCCGCAGGAAAGTATCTATGTATTTCCTGAACTAGCAGGTCAAACAGTGATCGCTGTATATGATGTGAACGGAAGACAAGTCGCACAACTTTACACAGGTAAAACCCAAGAAGAAAAAAGCTACCGTTTTACCTTCGACGCTTCCAGTTTAGCAAACGGCATACCTATGCCGCTAATCTGCTCAATCTAAAACAATCCTAACCAAGATCACGGTAGTGCGCTAACCGAACATCGGTTTTCACCTATCAGGATGGCCGAACCGAAATATTTTGGTGCGGCCATCTCTACAATGAAATATTTGGAAAGCTCACGCAAAAAGCCCTGCAAGAACCCCCCAATGAGTACCTTCGTGGAAACAAAAACATTGAACATGAAAAAGCTATTTATCCCCTTAATTGCCTTTGGTCTGTTGACCGCTTGTGAAAGCACCCCCGCGACCACAGAAGAAAACACGGAAGTAGAAACTATGGTTGATGACCATGATGGACACGACCACGATGGTCACGACCATGGTGATGAAATGTCGGGCCCAGAAATGCCTGCCGTTCCTGCAGACTCGAAAATCTTCTTTGCCAATCTAGAAGACGGAGCTACAGTTACATCACCTGTTTACGTTGAATTTGGTGCTGAAGGCATCGAAGTAGAACCTGCTGGATTGGTGAAAGAAGGTTACGGACATCACCACATTATCATCAATGGCGACGTCATTCCAATGAGTAAAGCGGTTCCTGCCGATGACACACACATTCACTACGGTGGTGGTCAAAAAGGCGACACGCTTGATCTCCCTGCTGGAAACCACACCTTGATTCTTCAATTTGCCGATGGACTGCACCGCTCTTATGGTGAAGCGTTGAGTGCAAAGATCAACGTAACGGTAGAATAGTTTCACACCTCTTTTATCATTTTAAAAACGCTCTGGAAACAGGGCGTTTTTTTTTGCTTTAAGTTCATCCTTGGCTTTTCTTTACACTCTTCCAAACAGTCTTTTTACTTGGGTCGATCTGGGAGCATTCACAAATTAATTTTGGTTAGAAATGAGTGGTTTCCAACCTGTCCGAAAATGCCGCTTTTAGCCGAAATCGAACAATATAGCCGCCCAAAAACGGTCAAAATAACCAGCAAAATGTAGTCGGACCTTAGTTGCCCCTTAGTTACACCTTAGTTGCACTGGAGTTGGCACCCTTGAGCACCTTAGTTGCATCGGAGATGCACACGGCTTGGATTCAGGTTAATGGCTCCCTGCTCGCAGCAAGGGATTGGGCAGAAGGAAACATAAAAACCAATTGCGTTGATAAAACCTTGGTATTTCGAGTATTGAATGTCTGTTTGGTTATCGTACTTTTAACCAAGGCGTTAAAAAATCAATGCACCCTTCATCGGATTTGCTTGATTTAAAATTGCCAATACTTTTTACCCTAGTATAGACAATACACTATTTTAGAGGGCTTGTTAACTAGTTTTTTTAAACCGAACAGAGATGCTTAAGAACCTAAAGCGCACTACATCATTAATACTTCTTGTTTTTGCGTTCAGTCTAGCACCGCCTAATGTTTCGGCTCAGGTGAAAAACATTGATTGGAGAACCCAAGCCGCAAACGGTAATTGGGAGAACGGAGATTGTTCGGAGATTGGTACGGCAAATTCTCAATGGTTCTATCCACATTACGCGGGAAACTCATCAAGAAACCGTCCAGATTGTAACGAACTTTATGATTTAGTGTTTAACAATACTCATGAACTGGTATCAAACAATAATATCAATTTCGTTGATATCTGGGGTATTACTTTCGCTGCAGGTTCATCGAGCAGTCGAACGATCAATGGTAGTGGAATTGATTTACGTTTTCAAAGTGGATTAAATTCTATAATCCGAAACTTGAGCGGCGCGACTCATACAATAAATACTGACCTTGCCCTCCAAAATAGCCCAGTTGAATTTAATCCGATCGATGCTGATTTGATTTTCGGAGGAAATATCTTCACCAACAATAATTTCATTGACGTTTACGGCAGTAACGACAATACACTTGAAATCGCGGGAGTGATTTCGGGTGGAGGCGGCCTTGCCATAAAGCAAAATTTCATCGTACTCTTCACAGGCGATCAAACTTATACAGGAGAAACTTTTGTACAGGCGGGAACGCTGATTCTTGATGGAGCAGCAAATACCAACACTATCACGGGCGATATTACCATTTCAGGTGGTGATTTGGAATATGGAAGTGCGGCGAATGATGAACAAATTAATAACAATTCCAACATCACCATTAGCTCAGGAAGTTGGGCAATAGGCGCGAGAGCTGAGACTATAAATTCTCTTAATATGACTGGCGGTTCTGTATCCATAGCCAGCGGCGAACTAGCTATGAATTTGGCTTCTTCGATAGAGAATGCCAACATTTTCACTACAGCAGGAAGCGCCTCTTTGGAGTTTAATGGACTTCTTCAATTGGGCGGGTCAACAATTGATTATGATGCAGGTTCAAGTGGTACCAATTTATTTCGGCTTACTTCGGGATTGACAACTACCTCTGGCTCATCTACATTCACCAATTCTACTATTGGATTTACTTCTGCTTTTATAAATTTGAATAACTCAGATCAAACTCTGACTATTTTATCAGGAGCCGATATTGATACTGAATGGGGTTTTACAAACGGAGGGCTGATCAAAAGCGGAGAAGGAAGTTTGATTCTGAGGGCGAATTCAAACTACAACGATCCAACAATTATTGAAGAAGGAGTAATTATATTCGAAACGAACAGTGCGATTGATATCGATTCCGATCTAATTTTGGATGGAGGCACCCTAAATGTGAATGGGTTCAGTGATGCAGTCGGCACAGTAGAAGTCATTTCGAATTCAACAATCCTTCTCGGTACCGGGAGTCATTCGTTGCAATTCCAAAACAGTGCTGCAACTGGTTGGAATAGTAGTGCTATTCTAACAGTTGAAAACTGGCTAGGAACGCCAAGCACTTCAGGAAGTAACGGTAGGATTTTTGTCGGAAATGACGCTACGGGATTAAGCCCAGCACAACTTTCTCAGATTAGTTTTGATGGATATCCCGGCCAGGCTGAGATTCTCTCAACGGGTGAGGTGGTTCCAAGCGCTTTAGATGTTGTCCTTTTCGATAGTTTTAATCGGGCAAATAACAATACTGTTGGCATACCTTCATCAGGTGGCTCAAGCTGGCTTGAAACAGAAACAGCTCCAGCGACCAGCGCTCGAATTGAAAACAACCAATTGAGATTACAGTCAAGTGCAGCTGGCAGAGACTTTGTATCCTACGATGCAAGCGGCTTGTATGCCACAGCATTTGATGGAGCCACAACTAATTCTGAATGGAGATTCAATATAAGTTCAAACAGATCTAATCCTTCGGGGTTTGGTACCAGCAGTTACGGGGTTGCATTTGTCTTGGGTTCAAGTCAATCAAACTTCCTATCCGACGATGCATTTGGTTATGCCGTGGTGATTGGAGAAAGCGGGACTTCTGACCCAGTGAAACTCGTCAAGTTCTCTGATGGCTTGGATTTAAATGGTAATCTGATCACAATTGCCAGTGTTACCGGTAATTCAGCAGACTCCCGTTTTAGCATTGCGGTCACCTATGAGTCTTGCACTAATACTTGGTCTCTAATTGCACGAGACGACGGAGCATCGTTTCAGAATCCTGTCTCAGGAAATTTCCCTGTGACTGTAATGGCGACGGATAACGATTACACTTCAAGAGACCTCAATTTTATGGGTGCGCTTTGGAACCATGGTAGTGCCGGAACAAGCTTCGCGGAATTTGATAATTTTTACATTCCGAATACTAGTTTCAACTCTGAATATTTCTGGAATGTTTCGATAGATACAGATTATCAAAATCCTGCAAATTGGACTCCTTCACGGGATTGCCCTCGTGGAAGAGATCGCTTGGTGTTCAACGGATCAGGAAATGTTGCGGTAACTGACGTTCCCAATTCAGAGAAAATAGGCCAATGGATAGTGGGCTCTGGGATAGACCTTAGAGTTGAAGATGACCCAAATTCAGGTTCAGATCCTGATGTTCCTTCAGAAATAACGCTAACTGGTGGAGCTGGTGACGATTTCGTCATACCTGCTGGAGGTACCATGCGCTTTGATTGCGGTAGCACTGATCCAGAGGATGCGCTAAGATTCTTACTGAGTACAGAAACTACAGGTGATGTGGACGGAACATTGTTATTTCAAAGATCCAACTCTGGTTCAGGCCCTCGGCATGAATTAGTCGCTGTAGACGCGAATGCTATAAATATCGAAGGTGTAGTAATAGCAGATGAACTGAGAAGCGGTTGGGAGCCTTTCGGTGAATCTGGAAGCCCTGGTTCGGTGATTTTTCAACCAGGTTCGATTTACGACGGCGAAGAAGGAGGAAGCCCTTTCGGAGATAGCGGGCAACCAGCTCAATCTATATTTAATGTAGGGTCTACTTATATCCACCGAGGTAATCATAGCTTTCAAACAGGGGGAAGGACTTACGCAAATTTTGAATATAAAAACCCAGAAATAGCTCCCCAAACGCTTTCATTTGGTTCTAATAATGATTGGTCTATGGAAGATTTTAGTGTTTTGGATGGCACTCTAACTCTTGCTGGCACCAATAATTTCCCTTTCCACATTAATGTTTCTGGAGATTTTGAAGTCGGAATTGATGGAACTTTTAATTACGCACCTGTAGGCAATTTACCTGGTTCAGCAAGTACGTTCACTTTTAACGGTTCATCACCTCAAACAATAACTGTAGGTGGGTCTTTGCTTTTCAATGATCGCGTTACTCTAGAAGTTAATAATGGCTTTAGTTCCCCAGGGTTTGCTTTAGAAATTCAAAACGACATTGAGCTTTTCAATGACTTAATAATTACGGATGGCGAAGTGCAAGGAGCAGGCGCTATAATCACCATGTCGGGTAATAATACTACCTTATTTGTTGATGATAACGGATCGATATACGGTTCAGGAGTGGGAGTAGGACAGGACTTATCGCTCGTTTCTAACGATCCACTCCTCACGCTAGCTGGCGGAAACTCTTCTGTATGTAGATTCTTCAACCTCACCATAAATGACAACCTCGAGTTTAATGTTGATAGACCACTCTTGGAAGTTCAATTCGGAACTTTTACCGTCGGCGACAATTCAATTCTGCGGATAAATACCTCGGGAGAGGCAATACTTGGCGCCTCTGTAGGCCCAACTTATGGTGTTAATTCCGAACTCATTTATAACTCTGGTGCAACCACAGAAAGAGGTGCCGAGTGGAGTTCCACCTCTGGTGCTGGGTATCCGGTAAACGTTACCATTCAAAATGGAAGTACAATTGAGGTCACAAATTCGGTGATTACAGATTACGGAATACAGGGTGATTTGAATATCGGGGATGCTGCCAATGGCACGGGCACGCTCACTATGATTGATGTAACGAATTACCTTCAGGTTGATGGTGATGTAAACATCGGAACAGGAGTCACCGCTGGAATACTTTCTCTTTCATCAGCAGTATCAGGCGGTGATGTGCGTGTTCGAGGAGACTGGAATAACAATGAAAATGGAACCTTCAACCCAAATGGTCGAGCGGTCTACTTTAATGGCTCAACTGGTCATCAATTCATCAACAAACTAGGTGCTACAACCATCGAAGTTTTTGACTACCTAATCATTGAGAAAACAAGTGGAAATTTAGTGATTGGAACTAACACCACTGAAGTTGATGCCCGAGGGCAATTTGGCGGAGATGCATTGCAATTATTCAACGGGAACTTCGACTTAGCTGGAAAAACGTTTAATCTCGGCAAAAATGGAAATGCAAACGGAATGAGTGTTTCTAATGGTTTACGCGAGGTATTCTCTTTAATTCCCGGTGCTATTTTTAATATCGAAGGAAATAATAACAAAGAAATTTCAAGCTCATCTGGGGGAGCGTTAGAGTTCGATGATCAAACAACCGTTAGGATTTCAGCGGGAGTAAATTTCGGACCCTCAATCACGACCATAAATGCTTCACTTGAAATCCTCGCAGGTGGATTTGCAAATATTGACGCTCCTATCTATGGTCCAGATGGGATACTCATTTATAATACTGGCCCTAATTATGATCGGCGTGTTGAATGGGATGGCGCTTCGGGTGGCCCAGGTTATCCAAACGATGTCATCATACGCAGCGGGACAAGTGTTTTAGCTGCTACTTCATCAGGTTTCAATAATCGACCTATGAACCTTGATCGAAATCTGACCATTGAATCAGGAGGAAGTTTATTTCTGGATGGGGGATCAGTTAATATGAATCTTCCTCTCATAATCGGCGGTGACTTATTGCTAGGAGGTGGCTTATCAGGTAGCTCCACTGGGGGAGATATTCAGCTGAAAGGTGACTGGGATTATTTGGCTACAGGCAGCTTCTTTCCAAATGATTGCGAAGTATTATTCAATGGAACATCAGGACAGCAGAGTCTTACAGCCTCAAGCGGAGTCACCTTCGCTAGTGCAGAAATTAATAATGCCGATGGGCTTTTACTAAACAACGACTTGACAATTACGGGAGATTTTAATTTTAACAGTGGAATTGTTGAACCAGTATCTGCAGAAAAAATCACCTTCGAAAACAACTCTACAACTTCGAATGCCACCAATACAAGTTTTTATAAGGGGGCAGTGATAAAAGAAGGAGACGATTCATTTATTTTTCCTGTCGGTGATCTAAATATCGATAACATTGCCCTTTATCAACCTGCAACAATGTTCTTTGATTTAGGCGAAGAAGCTTTGACGAGCATCGAAGTGAATTACAATGCAAATGAGAGTATGAATGCAGGGCCATTTTACGACGGCTCGTTTGGTGCAAGCGGAGACTTGGAGGAAGTTGGTAACTGTGATTATTGGGATGTGCACAAAACAAATAACGTAGACGTCGATCCTAAAATGTCATTTTCCTTCACTAATTTGGCTCCAGAATACTGCAATGTAATTGTTGATCCCAATACACTTAGGGTCGCTAGTTGGAACACTTTTCAATGGACAGAAATAAGCTCTTCCCCATCGGGTAGCTTTATTGTAACTGATGTTGAGATTAGTACGCTTGTAACTGGAGGAAACTACGGCGAAATTGCGTTTACCAGTGGTAACCAATTAAACATCCTCCCCATCACCCTCCTCTCCTTCCAGGCTAAAGCCGAAGATAGACAGGTACACACCTCATGGATCACCGCCAGCGAAAACAACAATGACTTTTTTACCATCGAGCGATCAAAAGACGGCACAAACTGGGAAGAAGCGGGAAGAGTAGAAGGTGCAGGCAATTCAAATACCGAGCTCAGCTATGGATTCATAGATGAGATCCCCTATTCGGGTATCTCCTACTACCGCTTAAGTCAAACCGATTTTGATGGAACGACAACCCTCAGCGCACCGCGCGCCGTGGAAATCCTCCAAGGCAATGACTTTGGCCTCGACAGAGTCTACCGCGGACAAGACGGACTCAGCTTGATTTATCGCGCTACTGCCCCTTATGTGCTTGTCGAGATTTACGATCTTCTCGGTAAACGCATTCATGGAGAACTCATCGAGAATTACGGAAACGGGTTCTCCACCATTCATCCCCATTTGGCTCGTGGCGCTTATATCTTGAGACTTTCTCATGGGAGTGAATTGGATTCAGAGAAGTTTGTTTGGTAGGTTTTGGTCATTAGTGGTAGGTCGCTAGTCAAGACTAAAATCTATTTTCTAGGAAGCTGCTGCTAAAATGGCTGCCAGCTTTCGGCTATCAGCTGCCAGCTAAACGTGATTCAGGTGAGGGTGTCTCTTTAAGTGGAGTTTTGGAAAGTATAGGCTTTAGGCAAAACTAAAATCTATTTCTCAGGTGCTCCTTGCTAAAAAAACTGCAAGCATAAGGCTACAAGCCGCCAGCAAATCGTGATTTAAGAGTGTGTGTGTTTCTTTAAGTGAATGTTTAGGAAGTTCGGGATCCAATCACTGAAAACTCTTGCCTGATCACTCAACTTTGTTATCTAATCTCTCGCAACTGATTGTGTCATCACAAGAGCAACGCTCAAATTAAAAAGTTATGCATTTATATATAGTTAATAGATCTGTCTGTTCATAAAAATCAATAATTCATTCACCTATCGGTAATTATTAAGTGCTGGAAGATCAAATTGAAATAGACTATTTTTGGCGCTAAGTAATTAACCCTTAGTGCAGATGCTTCAGAACTGCTTTGTTCTTCGTTTTTTCATTCTAGCCCTATCTTTCTTTCTAGGTGCGTCGCTATCCTATGGCCAAAGTGACCTAATCTTAACCGCTGTTTTTGATGGACCTCTATCAATTGGAGTTCCAAAAGGCGTTGAAATATACGTGATCAACGATATTCCCGATTTGAGTATCTATGGCTTGGGTTCGGCAAATGATGGAGGCGGAACAGATGGAGAAGAGTTTACTTTTCCAAGCATTGCCGCAACAGCTGGTGAATACCTCTATGTGGCTTCTGAAAGTACCAGTTTTTCATTCTTTTTTGGGTTCGCTCCTAATGATGTTCGTCCAGCAGTGTCAATAAACGGTGACGATGCAATTGAGCTTTTTCAAAACGGTTCTGTCGTCGATGTATTTGGCACTATTGATTGTGATCCTAATGCGGGTTCATCACCATGTCCAGAATGGGAATATTCGGATGGCTGGGCATACAGAAACAACCATACAGGACCTGACGGAAACACCTTTATACTTGGTAATTGGAGTTTTAGTGGAATAAATGCATTGGATGGGGAAACCTCGAATGGAAGTGCAACTTACCCTGTTCCAATCGAAACTTTTCAATACGCCACTACTTGTGTGCTTCCATCATCGGCTGCTACCAACTTGAATATTACTGGTGTCGCCTCAACGTCAGCAAATCTAACATGGACGAGTGGTGACGGAGAGGCAAGAATAGTTGTTGTCAAACAAGGTTCTGTTGTTGATGTTTCTCCGATGGATAACGCAACTTACTTGGCTAATTCAACATTCACTTTAGGAGAGGAAATCGGTAGCGAAAATCACGTGGTCTACCATGGAACAGGAAATTCCGTAAGCTTAACAGGACTGACTCCTGGTCAAATTTATTATGCCAAAGTATTTGAATATGGATGCAGTCCTGGTCAAGAGCTCTACTTGACTTCTATCGCTCCCGCTTCTGCTATCTTTCTGGCTAAGCCTGAGAACCCCAACTTAACTCTAGGTTGTGAAACAACTTCTGAAATTGACTTGAGTTGGTCAAATCCTGCGGCGGGAACATGGGATGGTTATGTTGTGATAGGAAGCCAGAATGCGTCACCAACGACTGTCAATTCTACTTCACCAGCAGTCCTGCCTGTGGCTAATTCGAATTTTACAGCAGCACCTGCGATTGACGTGAATAAACTCCTTTATCAAGGAATGGGAAATAGCTTAACAGTGCAAGGCATTACTCCAAACCAGAACTATACTTTTAAAATTTTCAGTTACCGTGAATGTCTATCATGCGCTAACGGCTGGGAATACTCGAGCGGTACTCAGGTTTCTGGAAATGCTTCATTGGCTGATGTGAGCTCACTAAGTGCAACTCCCGGGCTTACAGATGTGCAATTATCGTGGAATTTCAATCTACTATGTGCTGATGAAATAATCGTAGTTGCATCCGACAACTCAGTTAGTGGAGCCCCATCGGGTGGAGGATATGCCGTAAATTCCAATTCATTCACCGACCCTTTGAATCCTGTCCTCAACCCAGGAGAGGTTATTGTCTATTCTTCTAACGGCTTCTTCACGAGCGTAATTAATTTAACAACAGAGACCGATTACTGCTTCAAGGTATTTGTAAGAAAAGGTTCTGAATGGTCCAGTGGAATACAGGTATGCGAAACGCCTACCACAACTACCACGTTGGAAGTAGGTGATATTGCTATTCTTGCTGTTAATACGAATATTGTGGGGATAGATGAGATTAGCTTTGTTTGCTTCAAAACTATTCTTCCGGGAACAACTGTTGACTTCACTGATAATGGCTTCCAAAAATGTGGTACTCCAAACGGATGGGGTATTTCGGAAGGGTGGATTCGTTTGACAAGAATCAACACTCCATTAAATGCGGGTGAGGTAGTCACAATAAAAAATGATAACGGAGCAGTCACTATTCTGGCACCTGACAACAATTGGGTCACCTCTGAACCGCAACCGCCTTTGCAAGGATCTTTTAGTCTGGATAACAATGGTGAACAACTATTCATTTTGTCAGGCGGGAATATTACAGGCCCTAATGCTTCTACTGCTGCGTCAGACGACGGCCTATATGTTGGAGGAAAGATTCTATTTGGATTCAATACCAAAGGAGATGTCTGGACTCCGGTATGCGGCAATTCAGCTGCGGGTGGAAGTGCAAATTCAGACAAGCCAGAAAACTTTGAATGTTATTTAAGCTTTGCGGCTACCAATGATGATAGAAATAAGTACACAGGCCCATTTACTTTTGCAACGGTGCGAGAGTGGTTTAAAAGGATAAACGAGCCCAGCAACTGGACAAATTATTTAGACAATCCGTTGTATTTAAATGGTGAGGATTACGTTCACTTCAATGGAACGAGCCTAGGACGAACGCTACCTATTGAAGGCACCATAAGCACTCCAGGAGTATGGCTTGGCGATGACAACGCAGTTTGGTTCAATTGCAGAAACTGGGAGACACTAAAAGTACCAGACCAATCAGTTGATGTCCTCATTTCAGATGAACCTACCGATCCTATTATTTCATCGGCCGGCGCTGTTTGTGCTAAGTTGACTTTGGAAACAGCCTCTTCACTAACGCTCGGTAACAGCGGCTCTTCATTAGAAATTCTCGGCGACATCATTCTAGATGGATCCATTAACTCTTCTGCAGGATCCATATCTTTCACAGGCACAGGAAACCAATTGATTGGCCCTACAGCACCAACGGCGCCATCAACAATCTTTGCTAATAATCTAAGCATCGATAAACCACCTAATACACGTGTGATTTCAAACGAATCCATCTCAGTCAGTGGTGAGGTTGATTTGGTTAGAGGTATTCTAGATTTTAAACTAGGCAGTGGAAGATTAGAATTAGATGACGGTGCAGGAATTGTAGGAGGATCAACAACCTCTTATGTGAGCGGGCCACTTCGGAAAACGGGGTTTACATTAAACCAGGAATTTGAATTCCCCGTGGGAGATTATCGCGTAATCACAGTAGATTCAACGGTCAATGTTTACCAGCCCGCAGGAATAATTCCAGACGGCACCAGCTCCACTGCCATATTCGATGTAGAATATTTTCACGAAAATTATACTCCTGGATATACGAATCCGAATAACCCTCCACCCGGTGTTATAGAGGCTTCAACTTGCAATTACTGGCTGATTGATCGCTCTGGATTAAGCCCTGTTGATGCTAGAGTAAAACTCTACTACAACAATCAAAGCTGTATTACGATTGAAGAAGCTGAAAAACTAAGAGTTGCCAGACACAACACCATCGAATGGGACAATGCTGGGGGCTTTGATATCAACCCATCAATGGGTATGGCTACAAGTGGTTATGTAACATCTGATGTCATAGGACTTTTTAGCCCATTCACCTTTGCGTCAGACGGCCCGGGTTCAAACGTCCTCCCCATCACCCTGCTCTCCTTTAGTGCAGAAGCAAGGGAAGGAAGCGTCTTATGCAACTGGGTCACCGCCGCTGAAATCAACAACGACTACTTTACCATCGAGCGATCAAAAGACGGCAACTACTGGGAAAAAGTCGGAACCATTTACGGCGCTGGAGATTCTCACACTGAGCTTTCCTACTCATTCACTGATGAAAGACCTTACTTGGGAATTTCGTACTACCGTTTGCGTCAAACCGATTACAACGGAACCTCAACTATAAGTGAACCCCTAGCGGTGGAAATTCGTGCCAATGGCGAATTTGGAATCGATCAGATCTTCCGTGATCAGCAAGGTCTCAATGTCATCTACCGCTCCACAGCACCGTATGTAGTAATAGAAATATATGACCTACTCGGAAAGCGAATCCACGGAGAACTTTTGGAAAATTCGGGAAATAGTTTTGGCACAATCGATCCAGATTTAGCGAGAGGTGTTTATGTGCTCAGGCTTTCTGATGGAGCAGAGATGGATTCTGAGAAGTTTGTTTGGTAGGTTTTGGCTGCTAGCTGGTGGTTTTTAGCTTTTGACTTTCGGCTCGTTGGGAATCGTGAATTGACATGAGACTGCCCGTCTGTCCGTCTAAACGTCGGGCTTCTCCACCACCAAGGAATACACCATCGGAATTTTATCTCCCAGATGTTTAATCCTGAATTTCCCAGGTTCGAATTCTGTGGTGTGACTAAAGCAGTTGTAGGGTGAGTAATTGTACTCTTGGAATAGCTCGATTCGCAGTCCGACTCGCAGCAAGGCGGTCATCACTTCGCTCAGTCCGTGATTCCACGAAACGCATTTAGGACTGATATCTGCTTCTCGGTCGGCATAGGTGCCGCTCTCCTGCTCCACTATCGGTTCGGCATTGTGGTAAGGGTATTTCACTTTCGTGAAAGCATCGTCAAACATCCATACCACGGGATGAAACTCAACGAAAACGAGCTTGCCGCCAGGCTTGAGGAGATGAGAAATTACCTCAGCCCATCGATTGATATCAGGCAGCCAACCTATGGTGCCGTAGCTGGTAAAGACGATGTCAAATTTCTCTTGAACGTGATTTGGTGTGTCGTACACATCGCAGGCAACAAATCGCGCATCCAGTCCGAGCTTGTCGTTTAATTCTGATGCCGTTTGAATCGCTTTGTCCGAAAGGTCAATCCCCGTGCACTTCGCTCCCATTCGCGCAAGCGAAAGAGTATCCTGACCAAAATGGCATTGAAGGTGAAGAATGGATTTGCCGCTTACATCTCCCAAAAGAGCCAGCTCGATTTCTTTCAAAGAAGTCTTTCCCTTGAGAAAATCTTCTACACCGTAAAAGTCGCTTTCGAGGTGCGAGTCGACACGCTCATTCCACGATTTGCGGTTGATGTCTTTGTAGTCCTTCATGGTGTGAAAATAGCAATTTGCAATAATCCCTGATCCCTGATTATATTATCCGAATATTGATTCGGATAATATAATGCTCTGAGCACTTGATTCAAGGGAATAAAAGCCATCACCAAAACCAGCTCCTTCAACTCATGAAAATCTTAAGAAACACCCTGATTGTATTTTCATTGGCCATTCTGACCTTTGCTGTAACCACGTATCTCTTGTATGGAGGTGGCGAAGAGTATCCAGATATTTCGACTGATCCGATCTACAACTCCAGTCAACTGGAAGAGGTCTTTGCATCGCCTTGGCCATTGGGAAATGTAGCCGCTTCGAAAGACAGCCTAGCTCGACTTTTCTTTACCGTGCATCCCGAGAGCCGACCCGATACCTTCAAATTAATGGAGATCATCGATGGAGAGGCTTTCCCCTATCCTTCGGCCAATGACCAAAGCACGTTCATTACACCGCTGGGTCTTTTTACAGACAATTTTAACCGACTGTGGATTATCGATCACGGAA